>ENA-UOJC01003607-UOJC01003607.1-human-gut-metagenome-genome-assembly--contig:-C104-NODE-3607-length-14382-cov-4.582187_pt1 | contig 14382 bp, 8 predicted proteins | sample MGYA00242339_ERZ723886 | MGnify/ENA metagenome assembly ERZ723886 | reverse complement strand
TCCAGCCACTCTTTCACCTCTTTACCGCTGGCTTTCACCACAATCAGCGTATTGGGGTAGAGATAAAGATCGGCGGCATTACGGAAGGTCAACTGGCCTTTTTCCACCTCCACATAGCTTGCCGGATCATTTTTGCGACCACCAACTTTAAACGGTGCAGCAGCTGAAAGCACCGGCAGTTTTGCCAGATCCGGATCGCCCTGAATGTAATGCTCGACATACGCTTTTTGCGCGTTGTTCACCACCTGCACGGTCGGATCGTCCTGCACCAGCGCCAGATAGCTATACATATTGTCGGCGGATTTACCGATTGGCTTGCTGACGAACTGGCGTGTGGCATCGTGATCGGCTTTGAGTGTTTCTACCAGCTTGCTGTCTTCCGCCGCGAGGGATTTTTTATTGGCGATGTCGTAAATCGGCCGTGCTTCCGCTTTCGCCTGCGTCACCTGCCATTTACCGCTGTTATTACTGAGTTGTAAGTCGACCACCCCAAGATGATCGCCCCACATGCCCGGCATTACCGCCGGAACACCATTCAGCGTGCCTTTCGCGATATCAGCCCCTTCGATATCAGCAAAATCTTTACCTGGGAAAACGGCGTGAGCATGGCCAAACATAATGGCGTTAACGCCAGGAATTTCACTGAGGTAATAAACTGAGTTTTCCGCCATCACTTTATACGGATCGGCAGATAGCCCGGAATGCGCCAGAACGACAACGACATCGGCACCTTTCTCGCGCATTTCAGGCACGTATTTGCGCACGGTTTCGGTAATATCATTCACCGTCACTTTTCCGGATAAATTAGCTTTATCCCAGCCCATGATTTGCGGCGGCACGACGCCAATATAGCCAATCTTCAGCGTCTGTTTTTTTCCGTCTTTATCGACCACTTCGGTATCTTTAATTAAATACGGTGTAAACATTGGCTGTTTGGTTCTGGCGTCAATGACGTTGGCATTTACATAAGGGAATTTCGCTCCCGCCAACGCATTTTTCAGGTAATCCAGACCGTAGTTAAATTCATGATTACCGAGTGTACCGACCGTATAATCCAGCGTATTCAGCGCCTTATAAACCGGATGAACATCACCTGCTTTTAATCCTTTCGCCGATATGTAATCGGCCAGCGGACTCCCCTGAATCAAATCGCCGTTATCGACCAGTACGCTGTTTTTCACTTCATTGCGGGCATCGTTAATCAGGCTTGCCGTACGTACCAGTCCGAATTTTTCCGTGGCGGTGTCTTTGTAATAATCGAAATCCATCATGTTGCTATGCAGATCAGTGGTTTCCATGATACGTAGATCGACCGTCGCTGCATTCACACTGGCGGCAATCAGCGTGGCCAGGAGCGTTGCGCTAAACTTAATCATCAGGGACATCCTTTTATCATCGGGAATACGAAAGAAAAGGGAGAATAAACGCCTTACTTATAGAACAGTGAAGAATGCCACAATTTTACGCTTTGAAAATGATGACACTATCACAGTTGGCGCATTCATTAACGATAGGGTATAAGTAAAACAATAAGTTAACACCGCTCACAGAGACGAGGTGGAGAAATGTTAGATCAAGTATGCCAGCTTGCACGGAATGCAGGCGATGCCATTATGCAGGTCTACGACGGGACGAAACCGATGGACGTCGTCAGCAAAGCGGACAATTCTCCGGTAACGGCAGCGGATATTGCCGCTCACACCGTTATCATGGACGGTTTACGTACGCTGACACCGGATATTCCGGTCCTTTCTGAAGAAGATCCTCCCGGTTGGGAAGTCCGTCAGCACTGGCAGCGTTACTGGCTGGTAGACCCGCTGGATGGTACTAAAGAGTTTATTAAACGTAATGGCGAATTCACCGTTAACATTGCGCTCATTGACCATGGCAAACCGATTTTAGGTGTGGTGTATGCGCCGGTAATGAACATAATGTACAGCGCGGCAGAAGGCAAGGCCTGGAAAGAAGAGTGCGGTGTGCGCAAGCAGATTCAGGTCCGCGATGCGCGCCCGCCGCTGGTGGTTATCAGCCGTTCCCATGCAGATGCGGAGCTGAAAGAGTATCTGCAACAGCTTGGCGAACATCAGACCACGTCCATCGGCTCTTCGCTGAAATTCTGCCTGGTGGCGGAAGGGCAGGCGCAGCTGTACCCGCGCTTCGGACCAACGAATATTTGGGATACCGCCGCTGGTCATGCTGTGGCTGCAGCTGCCGGAGCGCACGTTCATGACTGGCAGGGTAAACCGCTGGATTACACTCCGCGCGAGTCGTTCCTGAATCCGGGATTCAGAGTGTCTATTTATTAATTAATTTATGCAGCAGGTCCATCACTTGCTGCACCTCTTCCTGTGTGAGCGCCCCGTCTTTGGCCCATTGCACGCTACCATCCTTATCCAGCACCACTACAGCGGAACTTTCTTCATCCAGCTGCCAGGCACCGCGCGCGACGCCATTGCTATCGACAATAAACTGCGACCAGGGATAAAGCTTTTTATTACTCTCCAGACTGCTGCGCACAAACATCCCTGAACCCGGAATCGCGTCGTCGGTGTTAACAATGGTGGTGGTCTGGTAGCGATCGTGCGGTAACTTCGCTGATTTAATCGCTTCAATCAGCGTCGCGTTTTTCTCTTTTGCAGAGGTGCGACCAGCAATATGTTGCAGTACTCGCACTTTTCCCACTAACTGTGCGCTGTTCCAGGTTTTGTAGCTAAACTGATCTTTATCAAGCACCAACTCGCCTCGATCGGTAATGCCAATCGGCGGCACTCGCTGACCGGTTTCGAACTGATGTGCGGAAGCCATCATCGGCATCAGCAGGCAGGTGAGTGCCAGAATCTTGCGTAGGGTCATGGTGTTTCCTTCTTATGATATGCAGGTGATCCGACCACTTGGGTCTGAGTTTTAATCATATGTGCTATTTATCGAATTTCCCGCAAGTGTGATGCCAGTTTGCGGTCAAGCGCACAAATCATATGAAAAATGAATGCTTATACTGAAGACCGCGCTTCGGTAAAAAGATAATTCTGAATAATTGTAACCTTTAGGTAAAAAAAGTTATACGCGGTGGAAACATTGCCCGGATAGTCTATAGTCACTAAGCATTAAAATTTGCGCCTCATAATAGTTGGGCCGATTGTGGCACCGCACAGGCGTAATACTCAGCAGGAGATAACAATGAAAATTTTCCAACGGTACAACCCACTTCAGGTGGCGAAGTACGTAAAGATCCTGTTCCGTGGACGGTTATAAATCAAGGACGTTGGCGCTTTTGAATTTGATAAGGGTAAGATTCTTATCCCAAAAGTGAAGGATAAGCTGCATTTGTCAGTGATGTCCGAAGTTAACCGTCAGGTTATGCGTCTGCAAACAGAGATGGCTTAACCAAAGTGCTATGCAGTAATAAGACGGCTCCTGATTCAGGAGCCGTTGATGTTTCTGGGGGTTACGCGACGCTTTCTTCTTTATCTTTAGCGTCAGGCAGTTTTGGCGAAAGGGCGGTGGCCTTGCTGTCGATCCGGGTCACCAGCAGCTGGTCGATGCGGTAGTTATCGATATCCACCACTTCAAATTTGTAGCCGGCGAATTTCACCGAATCGGTGCGTTTCGGGATCTTACGCAGCATAAACATCATAAAGCCGCCGATGGTTTCGTAGTTGCCCGACTGCGGGAACTCGTCAATATCCAGCACGCGCATGACGTCGTCAATTGGGGTGCCGCCGTCAATCAGCCATGAGTTCTCATCACGGGCGACAATCTGCTCTTCCAGCCCCTGACCGACTAGATCGCCCATCAGCGTGGTCATCACGTCATTGAGGGTGATGATCCCCACCACCAGCGCGTACTCGTTCATGATCACCGCGAAGTCTTCACCTGCGGTTTTAAAACTTTCCAACGCCTCTGAAAGGGTTAACGTATCCGGCACAATCAGCGTGTTGCGAATTTGTACGCCGCTGTTCAGTGCCAGGCTTTGGTTAGCCAGCACGCGGTTCAGCAGGTCTTTAGAATCGACATAGCCGATGATGTGGTCAATATCTTCATTACAGACGAGGAACTTAGAGTGCGGATGTTCCGCCACCTTATTCTTCAGGCTTTGCTCATCTTCGTGGAGATCAAACCAAATCACGTTTTCACGCGGTGTCATTGACGACGGAACGGTACGGGATTCCAGCTCAAAGACGTTTTCAATCAGCTCGTGTTCCTGTTTACGTAACACGCCCGCCAGCGCACCGGCTTCCACTACCGCGTAGATGTCATCAGAAGTGATGTCATCTTTACGTACCATTGGCAGTTTGAAAATACGGAAGATTATGTTCGCCAGTCCGTTGAAGAACCACACCAGCGGGGTGCAAACGTACAGGCAGAAGCGCATCGGGTTGATGATACGCAAAGCGACAGCTTCTGGCGCAATCATACCGATGCGTTTCGGGGTTAAATCCGCAAACAGGATAAACATGCCAGTCACTAACGAGAAAGAGAGAATAAAGCTCAGTTGCTCAGAGAGCTCTGCCGACATATAGCGGGAGAACAGGCTGTGAAAAGCTGGAGAAAATGCCGCATCACCGACGATACCGCCGAGAATCGCCACTGCGTTCAGACCGATTTGGACCACGGTAAAGAACATGCCGGGATTTTCCTGCATATTCAGAACGCGTTGGGCATTTATATTGCCTTCATCAGCCAGCAGTTTAAGTTTGATTTTGCGTGAGGCGGCAAGTGAGATCTCGGACATCGAGAAGAACGCACTTACAGCGATCAAGCAGAGTATGACTAAAATACTGTTTAACATATCTTATCCGACCTTTCAGGCCAGATCCTCGGAAGGGGAAGTTGATTAATTTGTGTGAAATACACATTGAAAGCCGATTCGAAGAAAGTGAACCGGCATTTTCAGTGGCTAGTATAGCGTAAGGTACTGTAAAGTCGCCAGAGGGTTAAAATTCAGACTGCTGATAAATGCAATACTGCCTGATGCGCTATGCCAATCAGGCCTACGCAGTCCTTGCAATATATTGAATTTGGACGATTTTGTAGGCCTGGTAAGGCGTTTACGCCGCATCTGGCATAAATAAAGCGCACTTTATCAACAATCTACATTTGTACCCGTAACGCTATGCTTCCGGTGGCAGACAGACGCCAATTCCGCCAATTCCACAGTAACCATACGGGTTTTTATGCAGATATTGCTGGTGGTCATCTTCGGCATAATAAAACGGTGTGGCGTTAGCGATTTCCGTGGTGATGTGACGATCATCATCGGCGGCAAGCATCGCCGCCTGAAAACGTTCCAGACTGGCGCGAGCTGCGGCATCCTGTTCTGGGGTCAGCGGATAAATCGCTGAACGATACTGCGTGCCGTGGTCATTGCCCTGACGCATTCCCTGGGCGGGATCGTGATTCTCCCAAAATACCTGTAGCAACTGCTCATAGCTGATGACGGAAGGATCGTAAACAATGCGTACCGCTTCGGCATGACCCGTATCACCGGAGCACACTTCCCGATAAGTCGGATTTGGCGTATAGCCTCCGGTATAGCCTGCGGCGGTGCTGTAAACGCCGGGTAACTGCCAGAACAGACGCTCCACACCCCAGAAACAACCCATCGCAAAAATGGCAATCTCCATTCCGTCAGGTACATTGGTCATTGAGTGACCGTTGACCGCATGCAGCGTGGCTACGGGCATCGGGGTGTTACGTCCAGGCAGGGCATCGGCGGGGGAAACCAGATGCTTTTTATCAAATAAACTCATGGTGTCGCTCTCCCGAAAATCGGTCATTGGGGTTAAGGTTGTAACAAGAGGCGTATTTGCACACAATAACCACCGTGAATAGGTCTAAAGTAAAACATAAGAAATATTTGGGGTTTAGTCTGCTTTTTAATCCATATTACTGGATTTTTGTTAAGCTGTTTAACGGCGTTCCAGGGGCAGGAAAAAAGGATATTCAGGAGAAAATGTGCGCTATATCCGACAGTTATGCTGTGTAAGCTTACTCTGCTTAAGCGGATCTGCCGTCGCCGCGAACGTCCGTCTACAGGTCGAGGGGTTATCGGGACCGCTGGAAAAGAACGTTCGTGCGCAGCTTTCTACGATTGAAAGTGATGAAGTGACGCCAGACCGTCGCTTTCGCGCACGCGTCGATGATGCCATCCGCGAAGGTCTGAAAGCGCTGGGTTATTACCAGCCGACCATTGAATTTGATCTCCGTCCACCGCCAAAGAAAGGGCGGCAGGTATTGATCGCCAAAGTCACGCCAGGCGTGCCGGTGTTAATTGGCGGCACCGATGTGGTATTGCGCGGCGGCGCGCGGACCGATAAAGACTATTTGAAATTGCTCGATACTCGCCCGGCTATTGGCACGGTGCTGAACCAGGGCGATTATGAAAATTTCAAAAAGTCCTTAACCAGCATTGCGTTGCGTAAAGGTTATTTCGATAGCGAATTTACCAAAGCGCAGCTGGGCATTGCGCTCGGCCTGCATAAAGCCTTCTGGGATATTGATTATAACAGTGGCGAACGTTACCGCTTTGGGCATGTGACCTTTGAAGGATCACAAATCCGCGATGAATACCTGCAAAATCTGGTGCCGTTTAAAGAGGGCGATGAGTACGAATCGAAAGATCTGGCGGAACTGAACCGCCGACTTTCTGCTACCGGCTGGTTTAACTCGGTGGTGGTGGCTCCACAATTTGATAAAGCGCGCGAAACGAAAGTATTACCATTGACGGGCGTGGTTTCGCCGCGAACAGAAAACACCATCGAAACCGGGGTCGGTTACTCTACGGACGTGGGACCGCGCGTGAAAGCGACGTGGAAAAAACCGTGGATGAACTCATACGGTCACAGTCTGACCACCAGTACCAGTATTTCCGCGCCGGAACAGATCCTCGACTTCAGCTATAAAATGCCGCTGCTGAAGAATCCACTGGAACAATATTATTTGGTGCAGGGCGGTTTTAAGCGCACTGACCTGAACGATACCGAATCTGACTCCACTACGCTGGTGGCTTCTCGCTACTGGGATCTCTCCAGCGGCTGGCAGCGTGCCATTAACCTGCGCTGGAGTCTCGACCACTTTACCCAGGGTGAAATTACCAACACCACGATGCTGTTTTATCCTGGGGTGATGATTAGCCGCACGCGTTCTCGTGGTGGCCTGATGCCAACCTGGGGCGACTCGCAACGCTACTCTATCGACTACTCCAACACTGCCTGGGGCTCAGATGTCGATTTCTCCGTTTTCCAGGCACAAAACGTCTGGATCCGCACACTGTACGATCGCCATCGTTTTGTGACACGCGGCACGCTGGGCTGGATTGAAACCGGTGATTTCGACAAAGTACCGCCGGATCTGCGTTTTTTCGCCGGGGGCGACCGCAGTATTCGTGGCTACAAATACAAATCTATCGCTCCGAAATACGCCAACGGTGACCTGAAAGGGGCCTCGAAGTTGATAACCGGATCGCTGGAGTACCAGTACAACGTGACCGGAAAATGGTGGGGCGCGGTGTTTGTCGATAGTGGCGAAGCGGTAAGCGATATTCGCCGCAGCGACTTTAAAACCGGTACCGGGGTCGGCGTACGCTGGGAATCGCCGGTCGGGCCAATCAAACTCGATTTTGCCGTACCGGTCGCGGATAAAGACGAACACGGGTTACAGTTTTACATCGGTCTGGGGCCAGAATTATGAGTTTATGGAAAAAAATCAGCCTCGGCGTGGTTATCGTTATCTTACTGTTGCTGGGATCGGTGGCGTTTCTGGTGGGCACCACCAGCGGCCTGCATCTGGTATTTAAAGCGGCGGATCGCTGGGTGCCAGGACTGGATGTTGGCAAGGTCACCGGCGGCTGGCGCGATCTCACCTTGTCTGACGTTCGTTATGAGCAGCCAGGCGTGGCGGTAAAAGCAGGCAATCTGCATCTGGCGGTCGGGCTTGAGTGCCTGTGGAACAGCAGTGTTTGTATTAATGATCTGGCGCTGAAAGACATCCAGGTCAATATCGACAGCAAAAAAATGCCCCCTTCTGAACAGGTTGAAGAAGAGGAAGATAGCGGTCCGCTGGACAACGTCAACATCAAGATTGATGACACCACGGTATCGGTGATGGACTTCACCTCCGGCCTGAACTGGCAGGAGAAAACCCTGACCCTGAAACCGACGTCGCTGAAAGGCCTGCTGATTGCTCTGCCGAAAGTGGCGGAAGTGGCGCAGGAAGAAGTGGTCGAACCGAAAATTGAAAATCCGCAGCCGGAGGAAAAGCCGCTCGGCGAAACGCTGAAAGATCTCTTTTCTCGCCCGGTATTGCCGGAAATGACCGACGTGCATTTGCCGCTTAACCTGAACATTGAAGAGTTTAAGGGCGAGCAGTTGCGCGTGACGGGCGACACGGACATCACCGTGAGCACCATGCTGCTGAAAGTGAGCAGCATTGACGGCAATACTAAACTGGACGCCCTGGATATCGATTCCAGTCAAGGGATCGTCAACGCCAGCGGCACGGCGCAGCTGTCAGACAACTGGCCGGTGGACATCACTCTCAATAGTACACTGAACGTGGAGCCGTTGAAAGGTGAAAAGGTGAAGCTGAAAGTGGGCGGCGCGCTGCGCGAACAGCTGGAGATTGGCGTTAATCTTTCCGGTCCGGTGGATATGGATTTACGCGCCCAGACGCGACTGGCGGAAGCCGGATTGCCGCTCAACGTGGAAGTGAACAGCAAACAGATTTACTGGCCGTTCACTGGTGAGAAGCAGTATCAGGCGGATGATCTGAAACTGAAACTTACCGGCAAAATGACCGATTACACGCTCTCTATGCGTACGGCAGTGAAGGGACTGGAGATCCCGCCAGCCACCATTACCCTTGATGCCAAAGGTAATGAACAGCAGGTCAATCTCGACAAACTCACCGTCGCGGCGCTGGAAGGGAAAACTGAACTCAAGGCGTTGCTCGACTGGCAGCAGGCCATTAGTTGGCGCGGTGAGCTAACGCTTAACGGCATTAACACCGCCAAAGAGATCCCAGAGTGGCCGTCGAAACTCAATGGCTTGATTAAAACCCGCGGTAGCCTGTACGGCGGCACCTGGCAGATGGAGGTGCCAGAACTGAAGCTGACCGGTAACGTCAAACAGAACAAAGTGAACGTTGACGGCACGCTGAAAGGCAACAGTTATATGCAGTGGATGATCCCAGGGCTTCATCTGGAACTGGGGCCAAACAGTGCCGAAGTGAAAGGCGAGCTGGGGGTAAAAGATCTCAATCTTGATGCCACCATCAACGCGCCGGGGCTGGATAACGCGCTGCCGGGGCTTGGCGGTACAGCGAAAGGGCTGGTGAAAGTACGCGGCACGGTGGAAGCGCCACAACTACTGGCAGATATCACCGCGCGCGGCCTGCGCTGGCAGGAACTTTCCGTGGCGCAGGTTCGCGTGGAAGGCGACATTAAATCCACCGATCAGATCGCCGGGAAACTCGACGTACGCGTTGAGCAAATTTCGCAGCCGGATGTAAATATCAACCTCGTCACCCTGAATGCCAAAGGCAGCGAAAAACAGCACGAGTTACAGTTGCGGATTCAGGGCGAGCCTGTCTCCGGGCAGCTTAATCTGGCAGGAAGTTTTGATCGCAAAGAAGAACGCTGGAAGGGAACTCTTAGCAATACCCGCTTCCAGACGCCGGTCGGCCCGTGGTCGCTGACCCGCGATATTGCGCTGGATTACCGCAATAAGGAGCAAAAAATCAGCATCGGGCCACACTGCTGGCTTAACCCGAATGCGGAACTGTGCGTGCCGCAAACTATCGATGCGGGTGCCGAAGGGCGTGCGGTGGTGAATCTCAACCGCTTCGACCTGGCCATGCTGAAACCATTTATGCCAGAAACCACTCAGGCCAGCGGTATCTTCACGGGTAAAGCGGACGTTGCCTGGGACACCACCAAAGAGGGGCTGCCGCAGGGCAGTATCACCCTTTCGGGGCGTAACGTGCAGGTAACGCAAACCGTCAACGATGCGGCGCTGCCCGTGGCGTTTCAGACACTGAATCTGACGGCGGAATTGCGTAACAACCGTGCCGAATTGGGCTGGACCATCCGCCTGACCAATAACGGCCAGTTTGATGGACAGGTGCAGGTGACCGATCCGCAAGGCCGCCGTAATCTTGGTGGCAACGTCAATATCCGTAACTTCAACCTTGCGATGATAAACCCCATCTTTACCCGTGGGGAAAAAGCAGCGGGGATGGTGAGTGCCAACTTGCGTCTGGGTGGTGATGTGCAAAGCCCGCAGTTGTTTGGTCAGCTTCAGGTTACGGGTGTGGATATCGACGGCAACTTTATGCCGTTTGATATGCAACCGAGCCAGCTTGCGGTCAACTTTAATGGTATGCGCTCGACGCTTGCCGGTACAGTACGGACCCAGCAGGGTGAAATCTACCTGAACGGTGATGCCGACTGGAGCCAAATTGAAAACTGGCGGGCGCGGGTAACGGCGAAAGGCAGTAAAGTGCGGATCACCGTGCCGCCGATGGTACGAATGGATGTATCGCCAGATGTTGTCTTCGAGGCTACACCAAACCTGTTTACCCTCGATGGTCGCGTGGATGTCCCGTGGGCGCGCATCGTGGTGCACGATCTGCCGGAAAGCGCAGTAGGCGTCTCCAGCGATGTGGTGATGCTTAACGATAACCTGCAACCGGAAGAGCCGAAAACGGCGTCGATTCCGATTAACAGTAACCTGATTGTCCACGTTGGCAACAATGTGCGCATTGACGCCTTTGGCCTGAAAGCGCGGCTGACGGGCGATCTTAACGTCGTTCAGGACAAACAAGGGCTGGGCCTGAACGGGCAGATCAACATCCCTGAAGGGCGCTTCCATGCCTATGGTCAGGATCTGATTGTGCGTAAAGGTGAGTTACTGTTCTCTGGTCCGCCGGATCAACCGTATCTTAATATTGAAGCTATTCGTAACCCAGATGCTACAGAAGACGACGTAATCGCCGGAGTTCGCGTCACTGGTCTGGCGGACGAACCGAAAGCGGAGATCTTCTCTGACCCGGCGATGTCGCAACAAGCTGCATTGTCTTATTTGCTACGTGGACAAGGGCTGGAGAGCGATCAGAGCGACAGTGCGGCAATGACCTCGATGCTGATTGGTCTGGGGGTTGCGCAAAGTGGCCAGATTGTGGGTAAAATCGGCGAGACGTTTGGCGTAAGCAATTTAGCGCTCGACACCCAGGGAGTAGGCGACTCCTCCCAGGTAGTGGTCAGCGGCTATGTATTGCCAGGTCTGCAAGTGAAATACGGCGTGGGTATATTTGACTCTATAGCAACACTCACGTTACGTTATCGCCTGATGCCTAAGCTATATCTGGAAGCCGTGTCTGGTGTAGACCAGGCACTGGATTTGCTCTATCAGTTCGAGTTTTAGCAATGCGAATATTTGTCTACGGCAGTTTACGCCACAAACAAGGCAACAGTCACTGGATGACCAATGCCCAGTTACTGGGCGATTTCAGTATCGATAACTACCAGTTGTATAGCCTGGGCCACTATCCAGGCGCAGTTCCGGGGAACGGAACAGTACACGGTGAAGTTTATCGTATTGACAACGCCACGCTGGCCGAACTTGATGCCTTGCGCACCAGGGGCGGTGAATACGCGCGCCAGTTGATTCAGACGCCGTACGGGAGTGCATGGATGTACGTTTATCAACGACCCGTCGATGGATTAAAGCTAATTGAAAGCGGCGACTGGTTAGACAGGGATAAGTAATAATAAAAGCACGCCACCTTCGGGTGGCGTTGTTTTATGCGATGTATCTCGCGATTTTTTTTTGTAACTTTTCCATCTTTTGCTTTTCTCTCCGAGCCGCTTTCCATATCTGCAATCGCATAAAAAACTCTGCTGGCGTTCACAAATGTGCAGGGGTAAAACGGGGGCACGCTTTGAACGGTGAGTATGAGTGAGGTCGGCTAACTTCCAGCAAGTGGCTATGAACAGCAAAATGGTGGTCGGGTTTGCTTGTTCTTACCGTTCAAGCCTTGCAACCGCTGAGAATAATGATGGTGGAATAGAGAGTTTATTTATCGCGGGCATAAAAAAACCCTTACTAACCGAAGCCCGGCGTTCAGGGTTATTGCGCTAGAAGAACTTATTTATTCTTTGCGCGCTCGAAGGAAGCAACGATTTCAGCTTTAGCGGCTTCTGCGTTTTCCCAACCTTCAACTTTCACCCACTTGCCTTTTTCGAGGTCTTTGTAGTGCTCGAAGAAGTGAGCGATCTGCGCTTTCAGCAGCTCTGGCAGATCGTTAACGTCTTTAATGTGATCGTATTCTTTGCTCAGCTTTGTGTGCGGAACAGCAATCAGTTTCGCATCTTCACCGGCTTCGTCGGTCATTTTCAGAACGCCAACCGGACGGCAACGGATCACAGAACCCGGCTGCAGCGGGTACGGAGTCGGGACCAGTACGTCAACCGGGTCACCGTCCAGAGACAGGGTGTGGTTGATGTAACCGTAGTTGCACGGATAGAACATCGCGGTGGACATGAAGCGGTCAACGAACAGTGCGCCGCTCTCTTTGTCGATTTCGTATTTGATCGGATCTGCGTTAGCCGGGATCTCAATAACAACGTAGATGTCTTCCGGCAGATCTTTACCCGCAGGGACGTTGAGTAAGCTCATGTCTGTTTCCTTTAAAAATATGTGGCAAACAAGTGCCGAGTATTATAGCCAACTCGCGCCGAATGTCTTCGCTTGTTTTCGTCTTCATTTTCCTTTTTCGCCAATTTTAAGACGGTATACAGAGCAGGAAAATCCATAACCGTAGCCGCATTTTTCATAGTGAGATGAAAGCGATTACAAACTTGTGATTAACGTTTTATTTACTTCTTTGAAGTGTGATGTAACGCAATCCGTTACATAACGAATTGTCTATAGTTTTTTCGCGAACATCTTTTCACCAATAATAATTACCCCGACGAGGACAACCCTATGTGGAAACGCTTACTTGTAGTCTCTGCAGTCTCGGCAGCCATGTCGTCTATGGCGTTGGCCGCTCCATTAACCGTAGGATTTTCGCAGGTCGGATCGGAATCTGGCTGGCGCGCCGCAGAAACCAATGTGGCGAAAAGTGAGGCCGAAAAACGCGGAATTACGCTGAAAATTGCCGATGGTCAGCAAAAGCAGGAAAACCAGATTAAAGCGGTACGTTCCTTCGTCGCGCAAGGGGTGGATGCGATCTTTATCGCTCCGGTGGTTGCGACTGGTTGGGAACCGGTATTAAAAGAGGCGAAAGATGCCGAAATCCCGGTCTTCTTGCTCGATCGTTCTATTGATGTGAAAGACAAATCTCTCTATATGACCACCGTCACTGCCGACAACATTCTCGAAGGCAAGTTGATTGGTGACTGGCTGGTAAAAGAAGTGAATGGCAAACCATGCAACGTGGTGGAGCTGCAGGGCACTGTTGGGGCCAGCGTCGCCATTGACCGTAAGAAAGGCTTTGCCGAAGCCATTAAGAATGCGCCAAATATCAAAATTATCCGCTCGCAGTCAGGTGACTTCACCCGCAGTAAAGGCAAAGAAGTCATGGAGAGCTTTATCAAAGCGGAAAACAACGGCAAAAACATCTGCATGGTTTACGCCCATAACGACGACATGGTGATTGGTGCAATTCAGGCAATTAAAGAAGCGGGCCTGAAACCAGGCAAAGATATTCTGACAGGTTCTATCGACGGCGTACCGGATATCTACAAAGCGATGATTGATGGCGAAGCGAACGCCAGTGTTGAACTGACGCCGAATATGGCAGGTCCCGCCTTCGACGCGCTGGAGAAATACAAAAAAGACGGCACCATGCCTGAAAAGCTGACGCTGACCAAATCCACCCTTTATCTGCCTGATACCGCAAAAGAAGAGTTAGAGAAGAAGAAAAATATGGGGTATTGAGGGTTGCTATGCCTGATGCCGATTCGTAGGCCGGATAAGGCGCTCGCGCCGCATCCGGCGGTGGTGCGCTGAAGCCTGATGCGACGCTTGCCGCGTCTTATCATGCCTACTGGGAGCACGCTTTACACCGGGGGAAACCATGACGACTAACCAACACCAGGAGATCCTCCGCACCGAAGGATTAAGTAAATTTTTCCCCGGCGTCAAAGCGTTAGACAACGTTGATTTCAGCCTGCGCCGCGGCGAAATCATGGCGCTGCTCGGTGAAAACGGGGCAGGAAAATCAACGCTAATCAAAGCATTAACTGGTGTATACCACGCCGATCGCGGCACCATCTGGCTGGAAGGCCAGGCTATCTCACCGAAAAATACCGCCCATGCACAACAACTCGGTATCGGCACCGTCTATCAGGAAGTAAACCTGCTACCCAATATGTCGGTC
>ENA-UOJC01003602-UOJC01003602.1-human-gut-metagenome-genome-assembly--contig:-C104-NODE-3602-length-14412-cov-11.639409_pt1 | contig 14412 bp, 15 predicted proteins | sample MGYA00242339_ERZ723886 | MGnify/ENA metagenome assembly ERZ723886 | reverse complement strand
GCTTCAAGACCTGGAGAGAGGAGGAATTGGGGGTATAGAGTTAATTGAACAAAATAAAAATTTTGTTCAATTTAGGGGAGAGCAAAACCGCCGTAAGTCCGCTTCAGGCCGATCCGCCGCCGATTTTGGGGGTTCCGCGCTTTTATGACGGAACTGAAGCAAATTTTTACGCGCTTCCATACCTCGTTACAGTTATGCCAGATTACCGCACCGAAGCGCCGCAGATCCTGCGGGATTTTCTTTCATACCATGAAACCGTCAAGGCGCACTCCAAGCGCACGGTCGATGAATACTTTCTGGACCTGCGGAATTTCTTCCGCTACATGAAACAGATCCGCGATCCGCAGCTTGCCGGCAAAGCGCTGGATGAGATCGACATTATGGATGTGGACCTGGATTTCGTGGCTAGCGTGACCCTGACGGATATCTACGGCTACATGACCTATCTCAGCCGCGACCGCGTCCGCTATCCGAATAGCCGCAATTCCGACTACGGCCTGAACGCCGCGTCCCGTGCCCGAAAAATTGCCACCATCCGGTCGTTTTATAATTACCTGACCAACAAGATGCACCTGCTTCGTGAAAATCCTGTCAAAGATATCGACTCCCCAAAACTGAAGAAAACATTGCCGAAATACCTGACTTTAGACGAAAGTTTGCAGCTTTTGGAGTCCGTGGATGGCAAAAACCAGGAACGGGACTACTGCATCCTGACGCTGTTCCTCAACTGCGGGCTGCGGATCTCCGAGCTGGTGGGCCTGAATCTCAACGACATCCAGGGCGAAGCCCTGCGGGTGCTGGGCAAAGGCAACAAAGTCCGCATCATCTACCTGAACGAAGCCTGTCAGGAGGCTTTAAAGCGTTATTTGGCGGTGCGGCGGCCCATTGTGGGCCGGGATCAGAACGCGCTGTTCCTGTCCTCCCGAAACGAGCGCATCAGCCGCTCCATGGTCCACGCCATGGTGAAAAAACGGCTGGGCGCCGCCGGGATCGACAGCACCCAGTATTCCTCCCACAAGCTGCGGCACACCGCCGCCACGCTGATGCTGCAAAACGGCGTGGACGTCCGGGCCGTGCAGGAGGTTTTGGGCCACGACCATTTGAACACGACTGAAATTTACACCCATATCGACAATGAAGCCCTGCGGGTGGCCGCGAAGGCAAATCCTCTGTCCCATGTGAAAACACCGAAGAAATCAAAGGAGCCTGAATAAAAAAGGAGCGAACGGCAGCGTTCGCTCCTTTTTTGATACTTCCCTGCTTTGGCACTCCCCTGCCCTTTCAGCTGTTATGGAGCAGTCCGCCCCAGCTCCAGTCATGGCCGCCAATGGTGTACAGAGGGATATTTCCCAGCCGCCAGATGGAGACGCCGCTGACGCCCAGCAGCCTGGCGGCGTTCAGCGCGGTCTGGACGCTCCGGCTATCCTGATACCAGAGGAAATAGCGGCTGCCGTCCTCCGTGGTATAGATGGCGTAGGGCTGCTGGTAGGTGTCCGACCAGCCGAATTCCGTGCCGGTCTGGGCCAGCCGCCTGGCCACGGTCTCGGCGGAGGGATGGCCCGGCGTGCCGGAGAGCAGTTTGCCGTTTTCATCGATCTGCCAGGCTGTATTTTTGGCGCTGAAGCCGAGCGCCACCTTGGAGGCATCCATCTTCTCTGTGATGATCCGCAGGCCTAGATACACCTGATGGATCGGCGCCGTGGCAGCGGTCTTGTAATATTCCGTTCCCACGAACTGGCTCATGTCCCGGGTGTCGTAATCGTAGGCCATCAGGATCACCCTGTCCGCCAGGGCGCCGATAGCGGCGTAATCATATCCGCTGTAGCTCTTGTCATAGCCCTCGGCCAGGACGGGGGAAACACAGACGTACAGGGTCTTGCCCAATTGCTCCAATTCCCTGTCCAGCTCCGTCAGGAATGTGACGAAGTCCGCCTGCTGGTCACCCCGCAGCCCCTCGAAGTCGATGGTGACGCCGCTGTACGGATTCTTGCCGATGGTCTTGTAGTCCACAGTCACTTCCTGGATGATCTGCTCCACGGCCTGCTTCCTGCCGCTCTCCGAGGCCAGCATCGCCGTCAGGCTGTCGCCTTCCATGAACACGCTGAGGTTCAGCGGAACGCCGCTGCTCTCCAGCCGCTCCGTCACTTCACCGTAGCCGCTGGGGATATTGTATTCGTTGCCATTGACGCTGGTGGTGGACAGCAGGGCTGTCTCCCCATCCCAGGTCATGCGGCTCCAACCGGCGCTGACGGCATCCATATTTTCGGCCAGATCCAGCTGGCTGTAGGACGAAATGGCATAGAAGCCATGGACGAAATCAGGCTCCCGATGCAGCTTTTCATAGATGCGCACCAGCATGGCCGCCGCCTGGGCACGGGTGGCGGTGGCGTTGGGCGAAAATGTGGTGGCGGAAGTGCCGTTGGCCATGCCGATGGCATAGGCGACGGTGATATAGCCCGTTTTTCCCCAGGGCAGGTCGGTAAACGGCGTCCCGCCATGCAGGACGGAGTAAGTATCGGAGTAGGGCATCGACGGAGAGGAGGCGTCCAGCTGCCGCGCCACCTCTTTCAGCCCCAGCGCCCGCACCATCATCTCCGCCATCTCCCCCCGGGTGATGGGGTCGTTGGGGCGAAACGGGCTGTCACGGTCTACCACATCGTGCCTCACCGCTTCTTCGATACCGGGCAGATAGACAGGGGAAATCGCATCTTCCGATATTTCCATGGCCTTAAATGGGATTGTCCACATAGCTATCTTAACATCATAACTGGCGGACCATCCAACCATCCGATCCAGCACCGTCACAAACTGCACCCGGGTCATAGTGTCAGAATAGCCGAAGGTCTCGGCGCTGTACCCGTTCATCAGACCGTAGTCCACCGCCTTCTGCACCTCTCCCGCAAGAGAACTGCCGGCGGGGATATCCGTATACCCGGTGGCCGAGGCCATGGGCACCGTCAACGACGATGCCAGCGCAAGGGCCAGCAGGCAGGACAGCAGTTTTTTCACAGAAGCATCCCTCCTCTTTTGTATGTGTTTCATAATAGCACAGCCCCGGGAAAAATTGTGAACAATTCCTTAAATCGGCCTATGGCCGCATGACGCCCGTGATGTGGATGAAGCGGATATCCTGAAACTCATAGGTGGACAGGGGCCGGTTGTCGGCGTCGTAGCTGTGGGCGGCCACCAGCACGTTGTCCAATGTGATGGGCCAGCCGGTGGACACCACGATGGGCGAGTGCTGGAACTCCCCGCCCTTGAAGGAGAGCTGCGCCAGATCCCCCGGCCGCAGATCCTCCAGGGCGCAGGGTTCTCCGACGGGCCCCACGGAGGGGCCTCTTCTGGTGAGGAAGTTATAAAGATACGGCACCCCTGTCCAGGCGGGGGCCTTCTGGTTGGCGTCGATGTAATACCAGCCGTAGGTGGGTGTGAAATTCATGACGCCGCTGCCGGCAAAGATGCACTGGGACGCAAAGTTGGTGCAGTCTCCCCCCAGCTTTTCGTAATCGTAAAAGGCCGGATTCCGGCCATAGGCCCAGTGATGGGCGTACAGCACCGCCGCCGTCCGGTCATAGTCCTGTGAAAAGCGCATGGCCTTCCCTCCCCTCTCCCCAGTGTATGCGGGGCTGCCGGGGCGGGAGACAAAAAAGAAGAGGCGCAATGCGCCTCTTCTTTGGTGTGCGGGGATTGAATTATGCCTTGTGGTCGCAGCCAAGGACGTCCACGATCTTGTGGGCCACCATGGCCTTGATGGCGGCGCGGGCGGGCTTCAGGTACTGGCGGGGATCGAAGTCGGCGGGATGCTCCGCGAAGTGCTGGCGGATGGTAGCGGTCATGGCCAGGCGCAGGTCGGAGTCAATGTTGATCTTGCACACGGACAGCTCGGCGGCGTGGCGCAACTGCTCCTCGGGGATGCCCACGGCGTCGGGCATGTTGCCGCCGTTCTCGTTGATGAGCTTCACGAACTCCTGGGGCACGGAGGAAGAGCCGTGCAGCACGATGGGGAAGCCGGGCAGGCGCTTGGAGACCTCCTCCAGCACATCGAAGCGCAGCGGGGGCGGAACCAGGATGCCCTTTTCATTGCGGGTGCACTGGGCGGCGGTGAACTTGTAAGCGCCGTGGCTGGTGCCGATGGCGATGGCCAGGGAGTCGCAGCCGGTCTTGGTCACGAACTCCTCCACCTCTTCGGGGCGGGTGTAGGAGGCGGCGTGGGCGGCGACCTTCACATCGTCCTCGATGCCGGCCAGGGTGCCCAGCTCGGCCTCGACCACCACGCCGTGGTCATGGGCGTACTCCACGACCTGCTTGGTGATCTCGATGTTCTCCTGGAAGGGCTTGCTGGAGGCGTCGATCATGACGGAGGTGAAGCCGCCGTCGATGCAGGACTTGCAGGTCTCGAAGTCCGGGCCGTGGTCCAGATGCAGGGCGATGGGGATGTCGGGGCACTCGATGACAGCGGCCTCCACCAGCTTGACAAGATAAGTGTGGTTGGCGTAGGCGCGGGCGCCCTTGGACACCTGCAGGATCAGGGGGGCCTTCAGCTCCTGGGCGGCCTCGGTGATACCCTGCACGATCTCCATGTTGTTCACGTTGAAGGCACCGATAGCATAACCGCCGTCATAGGCCTTCTTGAACATTTCGGTAGTGGTAACCAGTGGCATAACGATCATCTCCTGAATTTTTTATTTGTTCCGCCCGCCGTCTCTCCGTCTTTGGGAATACCCGCTGGTTAACGAATTGTCAAATCCGGAGAATCAAACGGACGAAAACGATTTTCTCCTATGATAATATCACAGAAAAATTAAATTGCAAGTATTTACAATTCTTTTTTTCAATGATATGATAGAGAAGCTGACTTTCCCGCAGAAGATAAACATATTTTTTGAGGAGGCTTTTTCCCATGAGTGAGCTGAAAGGCGCATGCATCGTCGGCCAGTCCGGCGGTCCCACTTCCGTCATCAATGCCAGTGTGTACGGCGTCGTCGACACCGCACTGAAAAATCCCAACATCACCCGCGTCCTGGGCGCGGAGCACGGCATCAAGGGCGTTCTGAACGACCGCCTGTTCGATATGGGCGAGGAGGATCCCGCCGAGCTGGAGCTGCTGAAGTACACTCCCTCTTCCGCCCTGGGCTCCTGCCGCTACAAGATGGCTGATCCTGATGTGGACGACACCGATTACAAGCGCATCCTGGAGATCTTCAAGAAGTACGACGTCCGTTATTTCTTCTATAACGGCGGCAACGACTCCATGGATACCTGCAACAAGATCTCCAAGTACATGCAGAAGGTGGGCTATGAGTGCCGCGTGATGGGCGTGCCCAAGACCATCGACAACGACCTGTTCGGCACCGACCACTGCCCCGGCTTCGCCTCCGCCGCCAAGTATATCGCCACCTCCTGCATGGAGGTCTATCAGGACGCCCGGGTGTACGACACCGGCATGGTCTGCATCATTGAGATCATGGGCCGTCACGCCGGCTGGCTGGCCGCCTCCGCCGCCCTGGCCACCGCTTACGGCGCCGGCCCCGACCTGGTGTATCTGCCCGAGGTGGACTTCGACATGGACGCCTTCCTGGCGGATGTGGAGCGCATCTACAAGGAGAAGGGCAACTGCATGGTGGCCGTGTCCGAGGGCATCCACTATGCCGACGGCTCCTTCGTCTCCGAGGCGAAGACCTCTGCCACCGACGGCTTCGGCCATGCCCAGCTGGGCGGCCTGGCCGCCATGCTGGCCAACGTGGTCAAGGAGAAGACCGGCGCCAAGGTCCGGGGCATCGAGCTGAGCCTGCTGCAGCGCTGCGGCGCCCATCTGGCCTCCGAGACCGACATCGAGGAGTCCTATATGTCCGGCAAGGCCGCCGTGGAAAACGCGGTCAACGGCATCACCGACAAGATGGTGGGCTTTGAGCGGAGCTATGAGGACGGCAAGTACGTCTGCAGAACTAAGCTGCTGGGCCTGACCGACGTGGCCAACACCGAGAAGAAGGTGCCCCTGGAGTGGATCAACGCCGCCCACAACGGCGTGGAGAAGCCCTTCATCGACTATGCCCTGCCCCTGATCCAGGGCGAGCCCAAGCTGCCCAAGCAGGACTCCCTGCCCCGCTTCGCCAAGCTGAAGAAGGTCCTGGCCAAGTAAACCCTGTACCAATTTTTCAGGAAAAGAGCGGCATTTGCCGCTCTTTTCCTGTTTTTATGTGCAGCCGCGCATATCCCGCCGGATCATGTCAGATATCCCTGCGGCAAGCGGAACGATAATGGCGGAAACCGCTGCCGCCGGCCCGTCTTTTCAGGCGGGCCTTTTTCATTTTTCAATGCCCGCCCAGGTCAGCCGCCACCTGCCGCCGGCGCGGGTCAGCTCCATGGTCAGGTAATTGCAGCTGTCCTCTAAGTTGATCCGGTGCTTGACAGAGACTGTCGCTGAGGCGGGGTCCCGGTCGTTGTCCGGGGCGTAGTCCACAGAGACCACGCTGACATCCCCCGACACATCTTCCCCGTAGCCCTCCGTCAATGCGCCCTCGGCCAGGAGGTCCGCGACGGTGTCGGTCCGGTCCGCGAAAATGGCCTGGGTCAGCCGCCTTGTGACGCTTTGCAGCTCTCCCACCCACTGGGGCGAGGTGTCGGCGCCAGCGTCATACACCACGGCGAAGGTGCCCATCATATCCTGGAACCGCACGCCGTGGCCCTCCGCGGCCTCGGTGAAATACCGGGCGGTCAGGGTGAAGCTGCCGCCCAGGCCGTCATCCAGGCAGGCGACCTCCGCATGGGCGTCGTCCCAGGCGTCCCCATCCCCGGCGGTCAGGCGGAGCTGTTCTCCGACCTCTTCCGCCCCCGACACCTGGGCATAGGATTCCGACAAGGTCTCTTTGGCCGCCTCTATGGCCTCCGCCCTGGACAGCCCCTCCGCATGGGCAATGGTCAGGTCAATGGGGGGAAATTCCTCCGCCGGCAGGGGGTTCCGGGGGCGGACGGTGTAGATGCCGTCCATCTCCGAGACCTCGTAAATTTCCTCGTTCACGTAGATGGCAAAGCCCACGCTGGGCTGGGGGCCGTACTGGATGCTGCACAGGTGCAGCGCGTCGCCAGCCTCCCCGCCGGCGAATCGCAGGGTCTGAACAGGGCCGGACGGTTCCGGCGGCAGTTCCTGGCTGGGCCGGGGCAGGCAGAGGGCAGCCAGCGCCACGCACGCCGCAGCCAAAGCCGCCCAGGGCCGGGGATTGATCCTCCTTCTTCGCTCGCTGCGCTCCAGCAGCCGGTCATCCACGTTGTTCAGGGCCACGAACAGCCGCTCTTCTCCGCTCATAATATGATCCCCTCCTGCTCCAGATAGTTCCGCAGCTTTTCCCGGCTGCGGAAGAGACTGCTTTTCACCGCCCCCACACCCATGCCGTACCGCCTTCCGATATCTGACAGAGGCTCGGCATACCAGTACCGGCGGAGGAAGATATCGCAGCTCCGTGGCGGCAGCGTGTGGAGAAAGCGATCCAGCATGTGCTCCAGCTCCCGGTCCTCCACGATCTGCGCGGCGCTGGGCGCGGCGGGGACGCAGTCCCCAAGCTCCTCCAGCACCAGCGGCAGCTCTCCCCCGCCCCGCTTCTTGGCCCGGTCCGCCTGACAGCGGTCGAAAGCGGTCCGCCGGGTGATCTTGCCCAGAAAGGGCGCCAGCCTTTCCGGCCGGTGGATGGGCATGGCGTTCCAGGCCCCCAGCCAGGTGTCGTTGACGCATTCCTCGGCGTCCTGGTCGTCCCCCAGGATACGGCGGGCAATGGCGCGGCAGTAGCCGCCGTATTTGGCGCTGGTCTCAGCAATGGCCGACGGTTCCCGCCGCCAGTACAGATCGACGATGCGGTGGTCCTCCATGTGTATCCGCTCCTCTCTTGAAATGGCCTCTTCACCTGTCTACTCCGAAACCGCTGGAAAAGGTTTCGCCCGGCCAGAAAAAATCCCTGGCCGGAGCGGTCCCGGCCAGGGATTTTTCAGCGGTTTTTCTGGTAGATGGCCCAAAGCCCCTCCATCAGCAGGTATTTGTCGTAGACAATGGGATTGCGGCAGTACCGCACGATGACCGGCGCGTTGCCGCCGGTGGCCACCACGCTGACCTCCTGATCCGGGAATTCGTCCCGGATGCGGTCGATGATGCCGTCCAGCATCCCGGCGGTGCCGTAGACGATGCCGGAGCGCATGCAGTCCTCCGTATTCTTGCCGATCAAGGCCTTGGGGTGCTGGAGGGAGATATCCGGCAGCTGGGCCGCCCGGTGGCTGAGGGCCTCCAGGGACACATTGACGCCGGGGAGCAGCAGTCCGCCCTCATAGGTCCGCCCCTCGGAGATGACGCCGATGGTGGTGGCGGTGCCCATGTCGATGGTGATGATGGGCGGCTGGAACTTCTCCAGCGCGGCCACCGCGTCCGCCACGATATCGGCGCCCACCTGATTTTGGACGGTGAGCCGGATATTCAGCCCCGTTTTGACACCGGGACCGATCACCATGGGCGGCTTGCCCAGCAGACGGGTCAGGGCCTTTCCCATCATGAAATTCAGCGGCGGCACCACGCTGCACAGGATCGCTCCGGTGACATCGGCATATGAAAAGCGGTACAGCGTGAACAGGTTCATCAAATCAATGCTGATCTGATCGGCTGTCTTGCGGCTGTCCGTGTCCAGAGACGCCAGAAACTGAAGCCGCCCGCTCTTGTCAAACAGGCCCACGGAGGTATTGGAATTTCCCACATCGATTGCCAGAAGCATGGGCTCTCCCCTTTCCGATCGTTTGTTTTCTATATGGTATCACGACTTTCCGCCGCTTGCAAGTGCCCGGGCTCCGGTCGTTTCGTCCAAATTGAAAAACAGCAGTTGAAATCGCACATTTGTTCTGCTATAATAAAAGGCAGGAAACCAAACTCGAAAAGGAGCCTGACGCCATGACTTATTTGACCACGCTGTCCTCCCCGGTTGGCCCGCTGCATCTGGCCTCTGACGGCGGAGCCGTCACCGGCCTTTGGCTCGAGGGCCAGAAGTATTTTGCCGCCACCCTGACCGGCGAGACCCGGGAGGCCCCGGAGCTGCCCGTATTCCAACAGACAGCGGCCTGGCTGGACGCCTATTTCGCCGGGAAGCCCCTCCCTGCCCTGCCGCCGCTGGCGCCGAAGGGCAGTCCCTTCCGGCAGGCGGTGTGGCAGCTGCTGCTGGAGATTCCCAGAGGCCAGACCGCCACCTACGGCGCCCTGGCCCAGGCTCTGCGGGAACGGGGCGTCTCCGCCGCGCCCCAGGCGGTGGGCGGCGCCGTGGGACACAACCCCATCTCCATCCTCATTCCCTGCCACCGGGTGGTGGGCGCTGGCGGCAGCCTGACGGGCTACGCCGGGGGCCTTGCCGCCAAACGGTATTTGCTGGAGCTGGAGGGCGTGGACACGGCGGGGCTGACCGTCCCGAAAAAAGGGACGGCGCTGTGAGTGAAGAGAAACGTCTGAAGAAACTGATTCTTCCGAAAGTCCGGCATAGGGAATCCCCCTCGCCGTGCCAGAGAACTGCCGAGACCCCGGCTCCCGGCAAATACCCCTGTCCCTGCTGCGGCTGCAAGACCTTCCCGGTGCCCGCCGCCGACGCCCTGGCCTATATCTGCCCGGTGTGCATGTGGGAAAACGACGTGTTCACCGCCTCCGATGACGAGCCCAGCGACGAAAACCGCGGCATGACATTGAACCAGGGCCGGGCGGCCTACAGGCGGTTTGGAGCTGTGCGGGAGGAATTCCTGCAATACGCCCGGCCCCCCCTGCCAGAGGAGCTTCCCTGAGCGGAAAAACCAGGCATTGGCCATGGCCAATGCCTGGTTTTCTTACAGAATAATGCAGATCAGCCCGCCGCTGCCCTCGTTGATGATGCGGGTCAGGGTCTCCTGGAGCTTTTTCCGGGCGTCCTCCGGCATCCGCTTCAGCTTGGTCTGGAGATCGTCGTTGACCAGCTCGTGGAAGCTGCGGCCAAAGATATTGGACTGCCAGATCTTGCTGGTGTCCCCCTCGAACTCCTGCAGGAGATAATTCACCATGTCCTCGGACTGCTTTTCGTTGCCCACGATGGGGCTGACGGCGGTCTCGATATCCGCCCGGATCATGTGGATGCTGGGGGCACTGGCCTTCAGCCGGACGCCGTACCGCCCGCCCTGCTTCATGATCTCCGGCTCCTCCAGCTTCAGCTCGTCGATGCCGGGCACCACGATGCCGTAGCCCGTCTCCCGCACGTCTTTCAGCGCTCCGGCCACCTTGTCATACTCCGCCTTCACCGCCGCCAGCCGGGTCAGCAGGCTCATCAGGTCGCCGTCGTCCCCCACCTCGAAGCCGGACTGCTCCGACAGGGTGTGGTAGAACAGCTCCCGGGGCAGGCGGAGGGTGGCCGCCGCCACGCCGGTGCCCAGGTCAATGCTGGTGATCTTCGCCTCGCTGATGTTCTCGCAGGCCCCCAGGGCGGCGATGACGCCGTCCACCTCCCGGATGTGGCGGAGACCGGACGTGCTCTGCCGCACCGCCTCATATAGCCCCGCTTTCAGGGCGTGCTCCGCCGGCAGGGCGTCCACCCAGGGCGGCAGGAAGAGATCCAGCTCCTGCATGGGGAACTCGTAGAGCACCGCCTTCAAAATGGCTGCCACCGCGTCCTCGTCCAGCTCCAGGCAGTTTACCGGCACGCAGTTCACCTCGTACCGGGAGGCGATGTCCCGGCTGATGGCCATGGCCCGGTCAGATGTGGGATCCTCTGAATTCAACAGGACGATAAAGGGCTTTCCCAGCTCCTGTAGCTCCCGGATGACCCGCTCTTCCGCCTCCAGATAGTCCTCCCGGGGGATGTCGGAGATGGTGCCGTCGGTGGTGATGACGATGCCGATGGTGGAATGCTCCGCGATGACCTTCCGGGTGCCGATCTCCGCCGCCTCGGTCATGGGAATCTCGTGGTCGTACCAGGGGGTGGTGACCATCCGGGGGGCGTCGTCCTCATACTGGCCGATGGCCCCCTTCACCATATAGCCCACGCAGTCGATGAGCCGCACCGAAAAGGCCGCGCCGCCCTCCAGCTGGATCTGGGCGGCCTCCTCAGGGACGAACTTGGGCTCCGCCGTCATGATGGTCCGGCCGGAGCCGCTCTGGGGCAGCTCATCCCTGGCCCGCTCCTTGCGGTACACGTTTTCGATGTTGGGGATCACCTGGGTCTCCATGAACCGCTTGATAAAGGTGGATTTTCCGGTCCGCACCGGGCCGACCACGCCGATGTAGATGTCTCCGGCCGTGCGGGTGGCGATATTCTGATAGATGGTAGTGTTCATAGCAACCTCCATGCGCCTGTCAGCGCTCATACAGATTTGCAACCTCGCGCGCATGGAGGTTGCCGCCGTCATTCGCGCCTGCCGCTGTGCGGCGGGCGAATGGGCATTTTCATCCCGTGCACTGCACGCGATCCCGTCCTTTTTCCGCTCCATATTCATGTTTCCACTCTATGTCCGATGATGCAAAAGTATGACAGCCCGTCTTTCTTTGGATGCTTTATACAAAAAAGCAAAGACTTTCTCTGCCTACTTCCGGCAATTTCCGCATTTACATTTGCAATTTAGTATGGTAAACTGCTAATGAATTAAACGAGCGGCGCATCTGCTCGGAAATTTGGAGGATTGAAGATGAAAAACATGAAGAAGCTCTGGGCCCTGCTGCTGGCCCTGGCAATGGTCCTGGCCCTGGCCGCCTGCGGCGGCAAGGACGAGACACCCGCCGACACCACCGATACCACCGACCCCGCCGGCACGGAAGAACCCGCCGCCGACAGCGACCTGGCCTATGTCCAGAACAAGGGCACTCTGGTGGTTGGCATCACCGAGTTCGAGCCCATGGATTATCAGGACGCCAGCGGCAACTGGATCGGCTTTGACGCCGACATGGCCAAGGCCTTTGCCGAGTCCCTGGGCGTGGATGTGGAATTCCAGGTCATCGACTGGGACAACAAGGTCTTTGAGCTGGACGGCAAGACCATTGATGTCGTTTGGAACGGCATGACCCTGACCGATGAGGTCAAGAGCGCCATGGAGTGCTCCAACGCCTACTGCAACAACGCCCAGGTGGTTATCGTCCCTGCTGATGTGGCCGACCAGTATCAGGATGTTGACAGCGTGAAGGATCTGGCCTTCGCCGTGGAAGCCGGTTCCGCCGGCGCGGCCGAGGTGGAAGCCCTGGGCGCCTCCTATACCGAGGTGGCCGATCAGGCCACTGCCCTTCTGGAGGTCAGCTCCAAGACCGCTGACGCCGCCGTCATCGACGCGCTGATGGCCGCCGCCATGGTGGGCGAGGGCACCAGCTATGCCGATCTGACCTATACGGCCAGCCTGAACAGCGAGGAGTACGGCGTGGGCTTCCGTAAGGGATCTGACCTGGCCGCCGCCCTGAATGACTTCTTCCAGGCCAGCTACGCCGACGGCACCATGATGGAGATTGCCGAGACCTACGGTGTCCAGGCCGCCATTATCGAGCAGTAATTTTTACTTACGATCCAGCAAAAGCAGAGGGGCACTCCCCCTCTGCTTTTGCCCGGTTCACAAAGAGAAATCATCATGAGTAAGGTGGTATCACGGGCATGTTTCTGACCGTCATCGGCGCCCTGAACGAGGGCTTCCTGCAAACGCTGAAGCTGTTTGCCGTCACGCTGATCGGCGCGATCCCATTGGGTCTGGTTGTCTCCTTCGGCTCCATGAGCCGCTTCACCCCCCTGCGCTTTATCACAAAAACGGTGGTCTGGATCATCCGCGGAACGCCTTTGATGCTCCAGCTCATCATCATCTACTACATCCCCGGGCGGCTCATGTCCGCCAGCCCCTGGGGCAGCGGTGAAAGCGGACGCTTTTTGGCGTCGTGCCTGGCCTTCATCATCAATTACTCCTGCTACTTCTCCGAAATTTACCGCGGCGGTATTCAGGGGGTTCCCGTGGGCCAGCAGGAGGCCGGCGAGGTGCTGGGCATGACAAAGCGCCAGATCTTCTTCAAGGTCACCCTTCTCCAGATGGTCAAGCGCATCGTGCCCCCCATGTCCAACGAGATCATCACCCTGGTGAAGGACACCTCCATCGCCCGCATCATCTCCCTGCAGGAGGTCATCTGGGCAGGCTATGCCTTCCTGAAGGGCTCCCACGGCTATTCCGGCCTGATCTGGCCGCTGTTCTTCACCGGCGTATACTATTTGATTTTCAACGGCGCCCTGACGATCCTCTTCGGCTGGATTGAGCGCAAGCTGGATTATTTCCGTTAAAGGAGGATGCGAGCATGTCTATTTTGGAAGCCAGACACATTGAAAAGCACTTCGGCCCCACCAAGGTTCTCAACGACATCAGCTTCTCCCTGGAGAAGGGGCAGGCCCTGTCCATCATCGGCTCCTCCGGCAGCGGAAAGACCACCCTGCTGCGGTGCCTGAATTTCCTGGAAAAGCCCGACGGCGGCACCATCTCCGTCAACGGGAGCGTCATCTTCGACGCCGCTGACCCCGCCACGCAAAATGAAAAGGAGATTCGCACCAAGCGCCTCCACTTTGGCCTGGTGTTTCAGAACTTCAACCTCTTCCCCCAGTACACCGCCCTCCAGAACGTGACCCTGGCCCGGGAGCTGCTGGCCAAGGAGCGGGGCGGCGAGAGCAAGGAGGCCATCGAGGCCGCCGGGCGGGAGCTGCTGGCCCAGATGGGTCTGGCTGACCGGGCGGGCCACTATCCCCACCAGCTCTCCGGCGGACAGCAGCAGCGGGTGGCCATCGCCCGTGCCCTGGCCCTGCACCCGGACATCCTGTGCTTCGATGAGCCCACCTCCGCCCTGGACCCGGAGCTGACCGGTGAGGTCCTGCGGGTCATCCGCAACCTGGCGGAGCAGAAAACCACCATGATTATCGTCACCCACGAGATGGCCTTTGCCCGGGATGTGGCGGACCAGGTGATTTTCATGGACGGCGGCGTGATCGTGGAGCAGGGCGACCCCAGGAAGGTCATCGACCACCCCAAAGAGGAGCGCACCCGGCAGTTCCTGGCCCGGTACTCGGAGAACTGATGCGCGACGACGCCGCGCACCGCGCGGCCGCGCCGAATGGCGCGTGCAAGCATGTTTGCGAAGCAAACATCTTGCCGCAGGGCGAATTCATTTCGCCCGAGAATATTTGATCCTAAGAGCTCCCGGCCTGGCTTGCCCGGCCGGGAATCGCGCACCCGCCAGTTCCTGGCCAGGTATTTCGAAAATTGAAGCAGATCGCAAAACGGCGGACGGCCACTGGCCGTCCGCTCAGCTTGTCAAAAAACCTCTGTTTGGAGAAAAAGCGTTCCGTTTCGCAGGGGGAGTACGAGGGGGCGGGAGCCCCCTCGTGTTGAATCGAATGCCTGCAAAAAGCCTGCGGCAGCAGGCGTTTGCGC
>ENA-UOJC01003601-UOJC01003601.1-human-gut-metagenome-genome-assembly--contig:-C104-NODE-3601-length-14414-cov-5.517933_pt1 | contig 14414 bp, 13 predicted proteins | sample MGYA00242339_ERZ723886 | MGnify/ENA metagenome assembly ERZ723886 | reverse complement strand
AAAACTGGCTTTTGCAACAATACGGCAAACTGCGGCAAATCCGCCTGCCGAAATTTTCTTTTGATGCCATGGTTGACCGGGGAATGAACTTTCTTGCGACCTGGTGGAACACACTGGTTCTTCTGCTTGCCGCGCTGGTTTTTCTTTATTATCCTATCGGCGGACTGCTCATCAGCAACATTGACCGCACCACCGATTATGAAATTGATGAAAAACACCCTGAACAATCCAGCAGCGTGGAAATGATTTCTTTTCTGGTCAACCGTGAAGTAAACGAAAAAATCTGGACGCCGAACCTGCCGTTTTTCTACCCCTCTTATTTCCTTGACAATATGCCTAATTTTCAGCTCGGCATTTTTGACGCCCTAAATAAATTTACTTCTTCTTTTGCCAAAAGAATTGATAAAAAGATTACCGTGGAAGATGAACCTTCCGACCTGCAGGCCGCGGCGGAATTGCTGCGTTACCCCGGAACCGTCTGGATGTTTTCCGCCGAAAACAAACTGTTGCTGGCACCGTCGGCCAACAACCAGTACCGCAAGGCTCGCCGCCACCTGATTAATTACAACAAAAGCCTCAGTGCCGGCCGCGAAGTCTTTTACAAAAGCCCGGCAGACCTCGCTTACCTGCTCCGCAAATCCAAAATAAACCTTGGCAAAAGCAGCGCCGCTCTTGAAACCCGAATCCGGGAGGAAAGTTCTTCCTGGTGGGACACCAAAGCCGATAACATTTTCTATTATCAGCAGGGCAAAGCCTATGCTTATTACCTGCTTTTCAAAGCGCTCGGCAATGATTATAAAAACATCATCGTTTCCGCCGGACAATATCAAAACTGGATAAGCCTGATCAAAGCTCTGGAAGACGCCTCGTCCGTCCAACCGGCCATTGTCCGCAACGGCGAGCTGAACAGCCTGACCGCACCCAACCACCTGAGTTATTTAAACATGTACATCGTGAAAGCCCGCAATCTGCTTGCCCTGATTGCCGAAGCTTTAAACGAACAAGCCCCTGCAAGGAAATAAAATGCTGATTGAAACACAAGAAACCCCTGACCGCAATGTCTTAAACTTTTTTCCGCCGGTTCGGATTCTGAAAAGCGGAACCGCCGAATTCGTTGATGCCAAATCCCTGCGCAAGTCACCGCTGGCCGAGCAGATTTTTGACCTCGGCGGCATAAAATCATTGTTTATGACGGCAGAAATGATCTCCGTCACCAAAGAAGACGAAGCCGACTGGGAAGAACTCAAACCGCAGATTCTCGCCGAAATTATGGACTACGCCGCTCTTGGCGACGAAGCCGTCATCGAAACGCCGGAAACGGCTGCCGACGAAACAGACGTCGTCAACCGCATCATCGGGCTGATTAATGCGCGCATCCGCCCGGCTGTCAAACAGGACGGAGGCGACATCGTTTTCAAAAACTTCGCAGACGGAATTGTCTATGTCGAAATGCGCGGCAACTGCGCCGGCTGTCCTTACGCCATGATTACCCTTAAAGAAGGGGTCGAAAGGGTTCTCAAATCCTATATCCCTGAAGTCAAAGAAGTCAGAAATTTTGAAAACAGCGAAGCATGAAAACATTAACCGCCGTCACAGCCCTGATTCTGAGCGTCCTTTTTATCTGCGGCGCCAAAGCGCCGGAGACTCCCGTTTATGAATACAAGGTTGACGGCATTTATATCCATGACATCACGGTTGCCGAACTGGAAGACTTTTACCAGATATACGGCTATAAAGACTACATTTATATGCGGGACTGGATTTATCCGCCGATTTTTCTCACCCGTCTCCCCCGCGACTTCCGCTCAATTAAAGACCCGCAAAAACGCAACAAGCTCTTCTTGCAAATCGTCGGCCCTCTGGCTCTGAAACTTGGCGAAGAACTCAGTGAAGAGCGGCTGCATATCCGCCTGCTGGAAGACCGCTTCCAAAAACAGCACGACCTCACTGCAGAAGAAGAAAAATTTCTTGAACAGCAGGCGGAAAAATATGACATTTTCACCCGCCTCACGGGAGAACGGCGTTATGCTTACATTTTCAAAGAACTGCTGCTCCGCGTCAACAAACTGCCGCCTTCTCTGCTGATGGGCGCCGCTGCCATTGAAAGCAACTGGGGCACCAACCGCCCGGCCAACGAAGGCAATTCGCTTTACCGCGAACTGTTGTGGTACTCAAACGAACCCGGACTGATTCCCGAAGACGAAACCGAAGACAACAGTTACAAATACAAAATTTTCCCTTCGTTGCTGGCCTCCATGCGCTCATACACCCATAAAATCAACTCCGGCGTAAATTATGAACAGCTGCGTTTTCTGCGCGCCGAAATTGAAAACCGTGACAAACCCGTCACCGGCAAAGCGCTTGCCAATGCCATGATTTTCGACACCAATCTCCGGAATTTTGCCGGTTTGCTTGAATATACCATGACTTTTTACGAGCTGACGAATTTTGATGAGGCAACGCTGGGGGACATTGACTGGCTGGACGCAAAAATTCCGGACGCGGAAAAATAATGGTTGCTCGACAAAATTTTGTAACAAAAGATTAATTACACTTTTCATTTAATTTATTTTATGATAAGAAATAGATAGTTAATTAAAGCGAGTGCAGAAAAAAATGACAAAACTCGGCCTGACAATGCAAGATGTTAACCGCCTGTCTCACGACTTGTCTGTTGAGAACAAAGCAGCTGCGGCCCAAAAAATCTCCGCCTATTATGACGGAACCGACATCAGCGAGCGCGGGCGCAAACTGGCGGAAGACATTTTCCGCATTATGGTTGAAGACGTTCAGGTCAAAGTCAGGGAAGTCCTTTCCGCAAGTTAGAGAAACTGCAAGTCAATTCCCCGCGACATCACCGTCAAACTGATTAACGATCAGGACAGCGTTGCCGTTCCTTTCATCAAATATTACGCCAACCTCACCAAAGAAGACCTGATCAGCATTATCGAAGCGCAGAGCAGCAACAAACAGAAAGCGGTCGCCCAGCGCAAAAATCTGCCAGAAGACGTCTCGCAGTATATTGTTGACAAATGCTCGGAAGATGTCGTCGGCGTTCTCATCTCCAATGAAAGCGCCAATATCGTTGAAAAGACCTACGATTCGATTATTGATAAATATTCCGACAGCGACAATATCAAAAAACACCTAGTTTATCGTTCCGACCTGCCGGTTTCGGTCATTGAAAAGATTGTCAGTTCTCTTTCCGACGAACTGCAGAAACGTTTGATTACCACCCATAATCTGCCCAATAACATTGCCACCGACATTGTTGAACAGGTTAAGGAAAAAACCACGCTGCGCATTTCGGAAGAATACAGCTCAGATAAACAGATTGAAGAACTGGTTCACCAGCTTTACGCCTCCAATCACCTGACGCCGTCACTGGTTGTGCGTTCAATCTGCATGGGCGATTTGAAATTTTTTGAATATGCACTGGTTTACCTTTCCAACACTCCGCTGCTGGAAGTCCGCAAAATATTGTTTAACCTGCAGGTTGACTTTATGATTCGCAATCTGCTCCGCAAAGCATTTATCCCCAAGAGTATGTTCCCCGCGGTTTTCAGCGCCCTGAACGTCATCCGCGACATTCGCTTCGGCTGCCAGAAGAGCGATCGTGCTTCTTTCATTCACAAAGTGATTGAACGCATTCTTTCGATAAGCTCCACCAGCGAGGAATTAAGCGAAGATGATGTCAATTACCTCATTTCAAAAATCAGTTAATTGATTATTTTTTAACTAAATGCGTATAGACTATACCCTTGTAAAGGGAAGGAGGCGGCCTTTGGTGTCGACGAATACGCGAAATTTAAGTTCCATTCTTGAGCTGAGCGATTTAATGCTGGCAGAGGCCAACCATGCCGAAATCGTCGAAAAAATAATGGATACCGCCGCCGACATGTGTGACGCGGACGGCTGTTTTTTCTACAATGTCAATGATGATAAGTTTCTGACCCTTTCATACAGCGTCAACAAAAGCCTGAAAATCACCCGCCGCGGCTCAGACAATCTGGTCTATGCTCCGACCGTTTTTCTGCCCGAAATCAAAAACCAGCCGCAGAAATCCATTGCCGCCGCCTGTTTTTTCAGCAAAGGCGTCATTAATTCCAATAACATCTACGCCGACAATAAATTTGACAACAGTTTTTTCGCCGAGTTTGACGAAGACAACAATTATGCCACCGTCTCCGTTCTCAGCATTCCGGTAACCACCCGCCGCGGCTACGTTGTCGGCATTGCGCAGTTTGTCAATCCGCGGGACGAAAGCGGACGCACCCTGACCTTTACGCTGGACACCCAGAAAAACACCATTTCAATCTGCAAGCTCATCGGTCTTCTGCTGGAAAACAAAATGCTTAATGAGGCCTACGGACAGCTGCTGGAATCTTTCATTGAAGTTCTGGCCCGGGCCATTGATGCCAAATCGCCTTATACCGGAGCCCACTGCCAGCGCGTGCCCGTTATTGCCCGCCTGCTGGCTACCGCCGCCGTTCAGGAAGACAGCGGCCCGCTGCGTGACTTTGAAATGAGCGGCGACGACTGGTACACGCTGCATATTGCCTCCTGGCTGCATGATTGCGGCAAAGTCACAACACCGGAATATATCGTTGACAAAGCCACCAAGCTGGAAACCATCTACAACCGCATTCATGAAATACGCAGCCGCTTTGAGATTCTGCGCCGCGACGCACATATCGACTACCTGAAAAAGCGCTTGGCCGATACGGACACGCCGGAGAACCTGCAGGCCGAATTTGTCGCCAAAGTCAGACAGCTGGAAAAAGATTACGATTTTATCGCCCAGTGCAACATCGGCGATAAAGACATGACCGAACGCGACTTTGCCGAACTGGACAGGATTTCCCGCATCACCTTCACCCGTTACTTCAACCGTATGAAAGGGCTCTCCTGGGCAGAACGCGACCACATCAAAAACCCTGAAATTTACGAACAGCCGGGTGTTGAAAATCTTCTTCAGGACCGGGGCGACCTGCTCTTTGACCAATATAACCGCGGCGAACTCTATAACCTGAAAATCCCGCACGGAACCATCAACAAAGAGGAACGGGAAAAGATCAACGAACACATTGTTGTCACCATCGATATGCTCAAGGCTCTGCCTTTCCCTAAAGAACTCTCAAAAGTCGTTGAATATGCCGGCGCCCACCACGAGCGCATAGACGGCAAAGGCTATCCCAACGGCCTCACCGGCGACCAAATGTCCATTCCTGCCAAAATTATGGCCATTGCCGACATTTTTGAAGCGCTTACCGCCAACGACCGCCCGTATAAAGAACCGAAAAAACTCTCGGAAGTTCTGGCTATTATGCGCGACATGAAAAACAACGGACATATCGATCCCGACCTTTACAAGGTTTTCATCACCAGCAAAGTTTACTTGGACTACGCCGAGCAATATATTTCACCGGAACAGATTGATGAAATCAACCCCGATGACTATTTATAAATAAGACACTGACGGAGAAACAAGCATGAGTAACTTAAGAATTGAACCAGTTCTGTGCCGGGCCGGCACCATGGACAATTACGCCTGGCTGCTCACCGATGAAGAAACGGGACAAAGCGCCGTGGTTGACCCCTCCGAAGCGGCGCCGATTATTGCCAGATGCAAAGAATTGGGCATCAAACCGCAATATATCTTCAACACCCATCACCATTATGACCATACCGACGCCAACCTGGAACTGAAAGCGCTTTACGGCGCACAGGTTGTCGGCGGAGCAGCCGACCTCAACCGTATTCCGGGCATAGACATCGGCCTGAATGACGGAGATACGTTCAGCCTCGGCAGCTCCCGCGCCGAAATTATCCGCGCTGACGGCCATACCATCGGCCATATTCTGTGGTATTTTCCTGAAGCTAAAGCCCTCTTCACCGGCGACACGCTGTTTAACCTTTGCATCGGCGGTCTGTTTGAAGGCAGCGCCGAACAAATGTTTGCCACACTGAATAAAATCAAAGAACTCCCGAACGACGTCAAATTCTATCCCGGTCATGAATATACCATTCACGGCATCGGCTTCGCCCAATACTTCAACCCCAACAGCCAGCTGCTTAAACAATATGTGGAAGAGGCCATGGGCAAAATCAAACACGGAAAACCGGTCGCACCGGTAACCCTCGGTCTGGAAAAACACTGCAATCCTTATCTTCAGGCCGTCACCCCTGCCAGTCTGAACAAACTCTGCAGTATGTAGAAAAAATTAGACAAAATTATTTTTTTATGATAGTATTATCTCATATCTAACCATCAGGACGATTGGCACATGAAAGTTCTATCCAAAGCCGAAAGGGAAAACCAATATCGCAAACGAGCCGACGCGGCCACCCGCAAAGCTGCCTCGCCGAACACGGACAAGCGGCAGGCAACCCTCCGGAAAATAAAGGAACGGCTGCAACAGCTGAACTACGTCATTAACGACGAAAAAGCTTTGGAAGAAATCATCGGCGATGACAATAAACTGAACCTGGATAAAATCGGCATTCTGAGCGAAAGAGGCATCATTTCGCTCAACGAAAAAGAACTGGAAGCCGAAACGCCGCAGATTGAATTTTCTTTTGACAAGCATAATCCGACTTTTGAAAACGCATACACGGATTCTTTCGCTTCCGGACAGCCGCTCCTGTCCCAAACCGAGGAACTGCGCCCTGCTCCCAAAATCAAAATCTTCAGCATCAGCGAAGAATTGCCCGAACTTCCGCAATCCAGAGAAAGACAAACGCCTGCCTCCCGGACTGCCGAAACAAACGAATCCAATACGCGGCAGGAAAACGACACCGCCCGAACCACCCGCAGAATAGATGAGCTGCTTGCCCGTCGCGAGCAAAAAAACAAAACGGCCCCAAAGGAAGACACACCGCCGGCCCCGGCAAAAGAAACCGCTCCCGAAAAGAAAGAAAAACCCGAAGCTTCCGATCACTCCGAAGAACCCTCATGGATTAAGGGCTATCCCGCTTCACTGAAAAAATGGTGCGAAACCGCCGTTGATAAAAAAACCGGAGAACCCAAACGCGAAATTAAAGAAGTTCGGGTGCAAACCGATGAAAACCGGGAACCTGCGTCCGTGGAAATCGAAGTCCGCCCGCTGAGCCCGATTGCCCGCAAACGCGGCGATGCCGGCGCCGTCTATATGGTGAAAAAAGCGCCGCAGCCGGATAAAATCGACGTCACCGTCAAAAACCCCGAAGCCGGCAAACCGCTCAGCTACGACTACTTTTACGCCCTGGTCAAAGCCGCCCGCGACAACGGAGCCGACACCATTGAATTCAACAATATTCGTACGCCGGAATTCCGTGACAAACTGCTGGCCGCCGCTCTGCAATTTAAAATGAAATTAAAGAACCCGCCCGGCGTCATCAATTTGGAAGCCGAACATCTGCAAAGCATACCGCCCGGCTGCCGCCAATACCTGACCAAACATAACGAAGCGGCCAAAAAGGCGCTGCAAAAAATGGGCCGGGAAATAGTCCCTGAAAAAGGAACCAAATTCGGCCAAGGGCCCAAAGCAGAAGAACGGACACATACCGAAAAAGTCTTCATCGAATCAACGCAGATGGAAGAAAAACTCGCCAAAACCGAAAGATTTATGCGGCAGCAGGAAAAACGGGTCAATTCCCCTTCAACCGCCGAATATGACCAAAATCCGGAACGCGGCAATCGTGACCCGTCCAAACGCAACAATAAAAGAAACAGAAAAACATTCAGCTATCACAAAGGTAAAGAGATATAAATTAAAAACAAAACCCCGCCGGATGAAAACGGCGGGGTTTCTTAAAGCGGAAGACCAAACCTTCATCTTATTGCTCAAAGATATCATCATTGGCCTAACCGCCGCTGCCGCGAAACAGGACAAGAGGTTTTAGATCTTTCCTGAAGTCGGGACAGCTTATTCCAACTGGCTTTTCCTTAATTGTCCGGAGAATTTATCGTCAGCCGCACGTCAAGCCCGTAATAATTCAGCAGTTTGCCTATATCGTGGTTTGCCAGGGTCGTTTTGCCGGTTTCTATGTTGTTCAGGTTTTTGATATGAATGCCGGTCTTTTCGCAAATCTCGCTCGGCTTGAGTTTCTTCTGACAGCGCAGCGATGCCAGATACAAACTCAAAATCCGCATAATGTTCACGGACATGTTATCGTCTCCCTCAAAGGAGATGGTTATTGATTCAAACATTTGTAGCTCCTGTTTTGTTATTAGTAAAACAAAACCACCTTTTTAGCAAAAGGTGGAGGAGCTCAAAAACTGTGTACATACAGTCGCACTTATTCGACCAGAGGCTTATATCGTGCACTCCTCCTAAAGAGGATATTTATTAATGTACAAGATGTTTTTGAGACACCACAACCGGTCTCCCGGCTGCGAGGATTATCTTAAAAGATAATTTTTATTTTGCAAGTTAAATATTCCGAACGCATAAATTACCTCATGCTCCGGCTTTTTTCCGCTATTATTGCCTTTTTGTTTCTGTCATACTCCGGCACCTTTTTTTTCCCTGTCATACTCCGGCTCGACCGGAGTATCTGAAAGACAAGACATAAAGTGGTGGATTGCCCGATCAAGTCGGGCAATAACTGAAAGGGGAAAATGTCAGAAAATGATATTGTTATTCTACCCAGTCATGCTCCGGCTTGACCGGGGCATCTCCATACATTTATCTCACCCGCCATCTATTGCCTCACCTGCCAGGTGCGGCTTGACCGGATAATCCATGCCGCAGAGCATCATTTTCCGTCATCTGCCGTCTATCCCGTCCACACCCGCCAGGTGCGGCTTAACCGGGGCATCCGGAGGAATGGAAGCAGAACAGCCTTTAATCTTTACCGATTTGAACATTCCGATTAATATGCACCGACAAAATAATGCCGAACGATGCCATAATCGACAGCATAACCGTTCCGCCGTAAGAAATCAGCGGCAAAGGAATGCCGACCACCGGAATAAGCCCGAGAACCATTGAAATATTGATAAAGACATACATAAAATAGTTGGTTGCCAAACCGATAGCCACCAGTTTACCGAAATAGCTGGTGCTTTTGAGGGCAAAAGAATAACTGTAAGCCAAAATCAAAAAGTTCAGCACCACAATCAGCACCGCCCCCATCATGCCGAATTCTTCGGACAACATGGTAAAAATAAAGTCAGTATGTTTTTCCGGCAGAAAATTCAAATGGCTCTGCGTTCCTTTGAGAAAACCTTTGCCAAACACGCCGCCGGAACCCAGCGCAATTTTGGACTGAATAATATGATAACCGGCCCCCAGGGGATCCCGCTCCGGATCCAGGAAAGTCAACACCCGGTTGCGCTGATAATCATGCAGAAAAGCCCAGGCAATCGGCATGGAAACCAAACCGCCGATGAACACCACCGCAAACTTCCAAACCTGAACCCCCACCGCAAAGAAAATCGCCCCGGTGGTAAACAGCAGCATCAGCGCCGTTCCCAAATCCGGCTGTAAGATAATCAGGGCAGCCGGAAACAAAGCCATCAACAACGGCGGAATAATCCCTTTGGTGCTCTCAATCGTTTGCAGCGAAGAGGTATGAAAATAACGCGCCAAAACCAGCACCATGGCAATTTTCATCAGCTCGGAAGGCTGCAGCTTAAAAAAGCCGAAATTAATCCAGCGCTGCGCCCCCATGCCGATATGCCCGGTAATATCGACAATCACCAGCAGCACCAGCGTCCCGAAATAAAAAAGATAAGCATAGCGCATCAGCCACCGGATGTCTATCAGCGCCAGAAACAGCATCAAACCGAAACCGATGGTAAAACGAACCAGTTGGTTAACCGCCCAAGGCTGCCAGTTGCCGTTGGCCGCCGAATAAAGCATAATGACGCCGATAGCCGCCAGCGTAATAATCAGCAGCAAATAAGTAAAGCTCAGGTTTGCCAGTTTTTCGCGAATGGTCAGCGTCTGATTGCGAAAGGTTGTTTCATAAGGCTTATACATCATTCAACCGTCCTAACTTTCTCATTAACCGGGTCAAGCTTCAGCGTCTCCAGCAGCAGTTTGGAGGCAATCGGCGCCGCCGCCGAAGAACCGCCGCCGCCGTGTTCGACCAAAACGGCTACCGCGTAACGGGGATTGTCATGCGGCGCATAGGCAATAAACAAACCGTGATCCCTGTATTTCCAGGGAAGCTCGTTTTGTTTCAGCACCCGTGTCTGCCGCTCTTTCATCGTAATCCGGCGCACCTGGGTCGAACCGGTTTTACCGCTCATCATCTGCCCGTTATAGTCAAAATGCGACCGGTAAGCCGTACTGCCCGGAATATTGACCACGGCAAACATGCCGTCTTTAACCAGCTTGATATTTTCATCAGCAACGTCAATTTTTCGGATAGTGCTTTTATCCTTAACTTTGGTAAACGTCGGTTTAACCTCATAACCACCGTTGGCAATCCGGGCAACCATGGTTGCCAGCTGCAGCGGGGTGGTCAGAATATAGCCCTGCCCGATACCGGAAATCACGCTTTCTCCCTGCTGCCAGGGTTCGCCGAAACGTCTCAGTTTCCATTCTTTGTCCGGGATCAAACCGGCCTTTTCGTTTTCAAGGCCGACGTCAATTCTGCTCCCCAGTCCGAAACGGCGCGCCATATCGGCAATTTTTTCGATTCCCAGCCGCAAAGCCACTTCATAAAAGAAAATATCGCAGGAATGCGCCAAAGCCTCCACCACATTCAAACTACCGTGACCGCCGCGTTTCCAGTCATGGAAAATATGGTTGCCCAAAGTCATCTGCCCTGAGCAGTAAAAATGCGTATCCGGCTTGATGACTCCGGACTCCAGAGCCGCCAATGCCACCAAAACCTTAAACGTCGAACCCGGAGAATATTGTCCGGAAATTGCCTTGTCGGTCAGCGGGCGCTTTTCATTATTCAGCCAGGCTTTCCAGTCCGTATTGCTGACACCTTTGGTCATCAAATTCGGATCAAAGGACGGCGCCGACACAAAAGCCAGAATTTCGCCGGTATTTACATCCAGCAGAACCGCCGCGCCGCTTTCCTCGCCAAACAGCTCAAAAGCCTTCTGCTGCAAACGCGAATCAATCGTTAAGGTCAGCGGCTGGCCGGGAATACCGTCATTTTTTTCGATTTCTTTCATAATGCGCCCATAGGCGTTGACTTCCAGCTTCAGACTTCCGCCTTTGCCGCGCAGTTCTTTTTCATAGCGCTTTTCAATGCCTGACTTGCCGATTTTGAATCCCGGAACCTGCAGCAGCGGGTCATCGTCCTGTTTGGCTTCCTTCTCATTGACGGCCGCCACATAGCCCAGAATATGCGCCATGCTCGGCCCGAAAGGATAATCCCGGCTTAACCCCTCGTCAATATATATCCCCGGCAAATCGGCCGCATTCAGCTGAATGCGCGACACTTCCTCCCAGGTCAGATTTTCCTTAATCTTAATCGGCACAAAACTGCGGTTGCGTTTCATATCTCTTTTGATTTTTTCCTCTTCGTCCGCCGACAAAGGCATAATCTTCTTAAACGCATCCAGCGTTTCCTGCACGTTCGGCGTCTGCTCGGCCACAATCAAAGCCTGAAAATTCTGCGTATTGGTGGCAATCATTACGCCGTTGCGGTCATAAATCACTCCCCGCGGCGGAATCAGCAGACGGGTTGAAATCCGGTTTTCGTCCGCCAGCGTTTTATAGCGGTCGGCCTGATACACCTGCAGGTAATAAAGCCGTCCGACAATCACCAACAGCAAAAAAAACTTTCCCAGCGCCATAATCAGCGAACGCCGGATTAAAACCTTTCCCTTGTCGTTGTCGCGGTTCATCTCAGCCCTCGTCTTTCATCAGCTTGTTCTGCACAAAAGCGTTGACTAAGCCGATAACCGGATAAAAAGCGATTGTAAACAAGAGGTTGAACATCAACATCGACAGCGGCAGGAACTGACTGTAATAAACCGAAACCAACAGCCAGCGGCTGAACATCGTAATCAGGCAGAACACGGCAAAACCGTACCAGGTAACCACAAAAGGTTTGCCGTTCAAATAAACCGCCAGATTGCTCACCAGCAAATACATAATCAGACAGGCAAAAATATTGGCGCCGAAAGGTGCCGAGGTGATAATATCCTCAACCAGTCCCAGAAAATAAACCGAAAACAGATTAAAAACATCCGGACGATGCAGCATCCAGAAAAAAACACACATCAGTCCCACTGCCGGCCGCAGATTGTTCGCCGCAGCAAAATTCAGCGGCACATAAGACATCAAAACCAAAATGATTGACATCAGCAGCGGCAGAAGTTTCTGCAAAGATGCGGCAAGATTTTCACGTAATTCCTCACTCATGCCTCATTCTCCAGTCTGCTCCGGCTGGATGATTTCCTCCTGCTGCAACATATCCGCCAAACCATAATCGACGATTTTGACATATTCCAAACGGTCAAGATTGCCGAATGTTTTGATTTTAATATTGTTCTTTTCAACCGAACTTACCTTGCCGATGGGCAGACCCGGCGGAAAGACGCCCGCAACGCCGGAAGTAACCACCCGGTCGCCGATAGACAGTTCGGCATCCAGCGGAATAAACACCAGTTTGGGAATAGACGTATTGTCGCCGGAAAGAATGCCCCGCACCCTCGTCCGTTCGACAATAACCGGAATTTTCGAGTTAATATCGGTAATCAGGATAATTTTGGAATACATCTTGCCGACCTGTTCGATACGCCCGATAACCCCGTTGTCGCTCAGAACCACCTGCCCCTTTTTCACGTTTTTGCTGCCGCCGGTATAGGCAATCAACGAATGCGAAAAGGCATTCCCCTCCTCGGCAATAACCCGCGCCGTAACATAAGTCGCTTCCGGCGGCGGCGTATAATTCAGCAGATTGGAAAGCAGTTTGTTTTCAATTTCCAGCGCCCGGGCATGGTTGCTCATCATAACCAGCTGGCGGTTTTCTTCCCGCAGGCGGTTGTTGTCTTCATGAATTTGCTTAAGTTCGCGAAAATAATCATAAACTCCGGCCAAAGCCCGCGCCGGAATAACCAAAACATCAATCAGCGGGCTGACCACGTCTGTTGCAACCGATGACGTCTTTTCAATAATCACCGTATCGGTTTTATTCACCAGCATCATCACAAAAGCGGATAAAAAGAGCAGCACAATCGCAAACTTCTTTACCAGAAGCCGGATGTTGCTCAAATGCATAAATAAAACTTTCCGCCTTTTCATTAATCAATCCGCAACAGAAAATTAAGAATTAAAAATAGATAAAAACCTGATAAAGGGGGCTGCCATTCCTTCATTTTTTCACAGTATATAATCAGATACCTAAGAAAAAAATTTAAAAGAACGCCTCCCCCTTTGGCAAGTTTTCATCTAGTACATGGTGGACAAGATACCTCTGAACTTGCGGAACTCGTCTAATGCCCGGCCGGTACCCTTAACCACGCAGGCCAACGGATCTTCGGCAATCGAAACCGGCAGGCCGGTTGCATTGCGCAGAACCTGATCCAGATTGGTCAGCAAAGCGCCGCCGCCGGTCAGAACAATACCTTTGTCAACGATATCGGCAGCCAGTTCCGGCGCAGTATTTTCCAAAGCAACCTTAACCGCTTCAACAATCTGCGAAACCGGCTCAGCCAGACTTTCGGCAACCTGGCGTTCGGAAATAACAATTTCCTTCGGCACGCCGTTCATCAAATCGCGGCCTTTAATTTCAACCGTACGGCCTTCGCCTTTCTCCGGAGGACAGGCGGAACCGACTTCTTTTTTAATCTTTTCGGCAGAGCCTTCGCCGACCAGCAGATTGTGATTGCGACGAATGTAAGAAATAATCGCCGCATCCATCTTATCGCCGCCGACGCGGGCGGAACGGGCATAAACGATACCGCTCAAAGACATAACCGCAACTTCGGTGGTGCCGCCCCCGATATCAACCACCATACTGCCCGTCGGCTCGGTAACCGGCAGATTGGCACCGATTGCCGCGGCCATCGGCTCTTCAATCAGCCAAACCTTACGGGCACCGGCAGCTTCGGCAGATTCCTGAATGGCACGGCGTTCAACCGCGGTCGAACCGGAGGGAACGCAGACAATAACCATCGGCGAAGCAAAAGTGCGGCGGTTGTGAACCTTGCGGATAAAATATTTAATCATTTCTTCGGCGATTTCAAAATCGGCGATAACGCCGTCGCGCAGCGGACGAATGGCGCTGATGTTTCCCGGAGTACGCCCCAGCATCAATTTAGCATCGTTACCGACGGCCAGAACTTGTTTTTTGCCGCGGAATTCTTCAATTGCAACCACGGAAGGTTCATTCAGGACAATACCTTTTCCCTTCACATAAACCAGGGTATTGGCCGTACCCAGGTCAATTCCCATATCTGCTGATAACCAGCCCATAATATTTGCTAGCATTTATTATATCTCCGGATTATTTGA
>ENA-UOJC01003594-UOJC01003594.1-human-gut-metagenome-genome-assembly--contig:-C104-NODE-3594-length-14438-cov-25.971772_pt1 | contig 14438 bp, 12 predicted proteins | sample MGYA00242339_ERZ723886 | MGnify/ENA metagenome assembly ERZ723886 | reverse complement strand
AGGCTTACTACGACGACCGCAAGTATTTTCTTTTTTCGCCCGACGCGCCCGTGCCTCAGGCCGTGGAGAGCTTTCGGAAGGCGGGCGTGGGCCAGCAGATGAGCGACGGGACGTTCGACTTCGTCGTGCGGCCCAAGGTGAAGACCCGCAGCGTGCTCATTCGCAAGCTCGCCCACGGACGCATCAGCAGGACGCAGGACGACGCCGTGCAACTGACGTTGAAGTTTTTTCGCACGGAGAACGTGATCATCGCCCAGGCCATCATGGACGAGGCGCAGGACGCCATCGACGCCCTGCTCAATGAGCAGCTGACGAAGTAAAAGAAAGGAGGAAGTAGATAATGAGCGTACATGTAATTTTTTATCAGCAGGGCCACAAGATGATGGAGGCCGTGGAGACCGAGGAGGCTTACCGCCGCTATCGCGACAGTCAGGCGCAGCAGCGCTGGGTGGACACAATTCGCCATCCGAAGCCCGAGACCGACGTCTCGGCTGCAAAGCGCAAGCTGGTGCAGTTCAACTACTCCTGCTTGCCCACGGAGGACGGTTGCCTCAAAGGGGCGAAGCGACTGAGCAAGTCGGTCGGCATGGATATCGATCACCTAAGCGTTGACGAGGTGAATCTGGTCACTGCCACGGCGATCGAGAAGAAGGACGAGCTGGGCCTGCTCATGCTGGAGCGCAGCGCCCGCGGAGGCGGCCTCCACGTCGTCTTCCGCCGCCATCCCGAGATGGACCAGGAGACCAATCTGCGCTGGGCCTCCGACCTGCTGGGCGTGGAGTATGACGCTGGAGCAAAAGACATTACTCGCGTCTTCTTCGCCACCACGTCCGAGGACCTGCTCTACCTCCATGAGGACCTTTTTGATAATACGGAGTGCGGGACGGCTACGGGTTCTGCTACGGCCACGAAAGCTGCCACTAAAACCGCCACGGAGGCTGCCGCTACGGGTTCTGAGACAACGCAAAAGGGCGAACGGAAGTCGGGAGGCCCGACAGCTTCCATGGCCTCAGAAACGACTTCTGCGGTCTCTGAGACGGTCTCTAAACCGGACGGTCAAAGCGAGGAGAAGAACCAAACGGAGAAAGGTGAAACAACGAGCAAGGAAGCGGACGAAACCACCACGGAAGAAGAAAGCGAAGAGGAGAAGCCTCTGCGCTACAAGGGCATTCCCTACGACCGCATCATCGAGAAATGGTGGACCTTCTACAACGACGGCGAGCACCCCATACGGTCCAACCGCAACACGCTGACCTTCGAGTTGGCCGTCAACCTCCGCAACATCTGCGACTCCGACCCGCAGCTGCTGGACCGCATCATCCCCTGCTACGACGAGTTTCCCGAGGCGGAGAAAATGGCTTGCATCCGGTCGGCCCTGGGCGAGAAGAAGACGCAGATGCCGAAACGGCTGAAGGACGTGCTGACGGCCGTGCGCCAGGACATGAGGGCCGAGGCCCGGGAGGAGGCCGAGGAGGAGGAAGCCCTGCTGCAGGACGACCTCTACTACTACGACGCGCTGCCAAAAATGCCGCAGGGCGTGAGGGAGAGTATCAGCGCCGTGGGCCCGCACCTCGCCATGCCCGCCATCTTCGCCATCACGCCGGCCATCGGCATGCTCGCCACGGGCGTGCGCGTATTGATCCACGGCAAGCCCTCGCAGCTCAACCTCATCAGCTACATCGCCGGCGACTTCGCCTCGGGCAAGGGAAGCATCGACCCTGTGGTAGCGGCCTGGCTCTCGGAGGTAAAGGCGATCGACAAGGGCTATCTGCTGCAAGAGGAGGAGTGGCGCGCGCAAAAGCGGGCAGCCAAAAACAAGAAGGAGCAGCCGGAAGAACCGAAATATCCCGTGCGCTGCCTGACCTTGAACAACACCGTGGCCAATCTCGCCGACCGACTGGCCAACACACGGGGCAAACACGCCTTTTCCTTCACGCCCGAGGCCGACACCGTGGCACAGAAGTGGCGCACGGCCATGTGTGACTTCTCCGTGATGCTGCGACAGGCCTACGACGGCACGCCCTACGACCGCGAGGCCAAGTCGGCGGACGCCGTCAACGTACACATCGACAAACTGTTGTGGAACGTCGTGATGTGTGGAACGCCCGACGCCCTCTACCGCGTCGTGACCAACTACACGGACGGTTTTCTGAGCCGAATGGCCCTGGCCCGCACACCCGACAACACCTTCACGCCGCTCTCGGAAAGCCTCTACCGTCTGACGCCAGAGCAGGAGACGAAGATCCAGCAAGTGGCCCACCTGCTGCCGCTGATGATCGGCGACGTGGAGCTGCCCAAACTGGAGGAGAAGGGCCGCCAATGGCTGGAGCAGATACGACTGGAGGGCATCAAGAACGACGACAAGACACTGGCGCGCCAGCGCTTCCGCACCTGCCCCACGGCGATGCGCATGACGACCTGCCTGATGCTCTGCCGCGTGGCCGAGCAGCTCATCCAGAACTACGGAATGCAGGGGGCGGAAACGCGGCTGAAGGCCGAGCCCACCCTATGGCAGAAACTGCTTAGGCGCCAGCAGACGCCGCAGATGCTCGAAGCCTTCAACGTGGTCGCCGACTACATGATCGACAATACGATCTTCTTCTTCCGCAACCGCATCGAGTCGGCATTTCATTCGCCCGACTACGTGCCGTCGGGGAAGCCTCGCTCCCGCCGAACCAAAAACGATACCATCTACGAGCAGTTGGCCGACAGGTTTACCACAGAGGAGGCCTATGATACCTCCATTAGCGTGAGGGGCTTCGAAGTAACGAAAGGAAGGGTGTGTACCATGCTCAGCCGATGGGAGCAGCAGGGTATGGTCGAGCGACTCGACAGAGGGGTGTATAAGAAATCGTACAGGCAAGAGGTGTTGTAATCCATACCAACAACCTTACGAACTTACGAACTTACAAACTTACGAACTTACATTAAGAGTTCGCGCATCCCACTTCGGGCTCTCCAGTCATAGATCAGTCTTCAAAAAACTGTCGTCAAACAATTTTCAAGAATAAAAAAAATGAACAAAAACATGTCAATAATCTTATCAGAACACTTCCGCCTCACGGAGTTTACCACCTCCCTCGTCGCCGTCACGCGGCGCATAGACAACACGCCGCCGCTCTCGGCGGTCGGCAACCTCCAGCAGCTCTGCCTCCACGTCCTGGAGCCGCTGCGGGCCCACCTCGGCCACGCCGTCCGCATCAACAGCGGCTACCGCTCGCCAAGACTCAACGCTGCCGTCGGAGGCGTGAAAAACTCGGACCACGCGCGCGGCTGCGCCGCCGACATTTTTATTCCTGACGCCAAGACGGGCCGCGAGTGGTTCGCCTGGATGATGGACAACCTCGAGTTTGACCAGCTCATCTGGGAGACCGCATCCGCGGGCAAGACCTGCTGGATCCACGTCGGCTACCGGGGCGCGGGCCGCAACCGCCAGCAGGTGATCGGCCACCTCGTGAAGCGGTAGGAAAAAGCACAGAGACCATAGAGACCCGTGGCGGACCAGCGCCATCGCGCGGCCTCTATGGTCTCGCTTCGCAGATCATGGCCCCGTTGTTTGTCTGTAGCGTGCGGACGCCTTTACTCTTTCATGACGCTACGTCGTGTAGTTGCTCCAAATCTCGGATGAGCCCATTTAGAAGTGCATCTCTTACTCTTCGTCACCCAAGGGGGTGTGAGATGTAAAATTTGATGGCACTTTTTACCCGATTTGGCCTTAGGCAAAAAAATCATCAAAGACACCATCCGAATCCCAAAAACTGAGGGCAAGCGCCGAGAAAAATGAATGGGGAAAACTAAAGGAAGCGCTGCATCCACAGCGCGTCCTGATACGCGGATCCTACGCAGAGCCAGTCGGTGAGGCGGGCGGTGGTGGCGAAGCCCATCTTCTCGAACAAGGCGATGGAGGCCTTGTTTTCCACGCTCACGCAGACATAGACCTGGTGGAGGTGGAGGATATGGCGGGCCGTGTGGATCAGTCTGCCGACGATGGCCGATCCATAGCCCCTGCGGCGGTATTCGACCGGCACGACCAGTCCGATCTCCGCCCGCTGGTGGCGCGGGTCGAAATTGACGAAGTCGCCAATGCCCACCACCTCGCCAGCCTCGTTCTCCGCCATGAGCCTGACCTGTCCGTCGGCATAGATGTCGTTGCGGGCCGAGAGGATATACTCCCTCAGCACCTGGCGGCTGTAAGGCACGTTGGTGGTGCCACAGTCCCATAGCGCCTCGTCGTTCTCTATGCGGTAGAGGAAGTCGAGGTCTTCGGGTTCCAGGGCGCGGAGGCGCACTGCGGGCAGCTGCTTGGCGTCAGATGATTTCATTGCCGGTGATGATCAGTTGGGTGGAGGGATTGTAGGTGCCGATGAGGACGTTCTCGCGCGGTTCGCGGCCAAAGATCTCGAAGATCTGGTCGAAACTGTAGGCCGTGATATCATAGACCACGACCAGGGGCGCATCCTGGGGTAGAAGATCCGTGAGCGCCAGGTGGCCGTCGGGCAGTCGCTTGTGGTCGGCCACGCGAAACTCGCCCGTCAGCGCTTTCTTCTGGGCGATGGTGCGACAGGCCGCTATCGACTCCTCCCGTCCTATGAAGAGATAGGTGGGGAAGACCTGTCGGGCCCGCGCCAGCAGTCCCATGTCCTTGACGGCGCGCCACCACAGCACCTGCATGAGCGTCAGCGCCGCCTTGCCGACGACCGCCGCCTTGATGGGCAGGCTCAGTAGGAAACTCAGGTGGCCGTAGTGTTTGCGAAAGAAGATGAGCATGGCCTCGTAGAAGACGTGGACATAGCGATAGGACTCGCGCTGCGTGCTCTCGCCCTTGTAGTGGAGAATGCGGCAGGGCAGGTACCAGTTTTCGTAGCCCCCCTTGAGCACGCGGTAGCTGAGGTCGATGTCCTCGCCATACATGAAGAAGTCCTCGTCGAGCAGTCCGACCTCGTCGAGTGCCTTTCGCCGCAGGAAGCAGTAGGCACCGCTGATGACCTCGATGGGGTTGGGCTCGTCCCACGGCAGATAGCTCATGTAGTATCTGCCCAGCCGTCGGCTGTTGGGGAAGCGTTCGCAGAGCCCCGAGATTTTGTAGAAGGAGGTGAGCGGCGTGGGCAGTCCGCGTCGCGACTCCTTGGCGTCGCTGCCGTCCGTGCGCAGCATCCTCACTCCCGCGGCTCCCGCCTTCGGATGGGCGTCCATGAAGGCGATGGACTGGCGGATGGACTCCTCGCCGACGATGGTGTCGGGATTGAGCAGCAGCACATACTCCGACTCGCTCGACCGGATGGCGAGGTTGTTGGCGCGCGCAAAACCGAGGTTGTGGCGGCTGGCGATCATCTTCACCTCGGGGAAGCGGGGTGCGAGATAGCCGATGGAGTCGTCCTTGGAGTCGTTGTCCACCACATAGACCTCGGCGTCGATGCCCGTGAGGGCGCGGCGCAGGCTGACGAGACATTGCTCCAGGTAGTACTTGACGTTGTAGCTGACGATAACGACGGTGAGCTTATGGGCCATCTTTCTCTCTGTCTGTATAAAATTAGGTGTGTGCTATGGTTGTCCTTGGTGGGAGGAATCGTCCTGCATAGGGTTCTCTGCCGGTTGCTCTTCGGCGCGGCACTCGTGTTCGCAGCGCCGCTTGGTGGGAAAGACGAAGGTGATGGTGAGGAGGTGGATGACGGCCATGTAGAAGAAGCCCACCACTGCCCCGAAGAGGTAGTAGAGCAGCAGGTCGAGGACCATCGGTACGCAGATCATGAGCATGCGCACGCTGCCCCAGCGCCGCAGGGCCGTCTCGCCGTCTGCTATGAGGCGGTCCCTCACGCTGCGGAGGCGGAAGAGATAGAGCGCGCCGGGCACGGTGGCCAGGAGCACGATCGTCATCGCCGTCTGCGCCAGGAAGAGCGTCGTGCCGTCGGCCGTCGCCCACAGTCCCTCGGCGACCAGCCCCGTCTCGAAGACCAAGGCCAGCAGCAGGAGGATCGCCACGGATCCGAGACACTCCGTCATGAGTATCTTTCTTGTTTTTTCCATATTTTAGATTTCTTGTTTCGCGCGGGCTACGGGGCTACCGTCCGCCTGTCTCCAGGGGCGTGCGGCAGAGGATGCTGCGCCCCAGTGTCACCTCGTCGGTATATTCCAGTTCGTCGCCCACCGAGATGCCGCGCGCGATGACGCTCGTCCGCACCCCTGTCGGCTGCAGGCGTCGGGAGACATAGAAGTTGGTCGTGTCGCCCTCCATCGTGCTCGCCAGGGCAAAGATCACCTCGTCCACGCCGCCCGCCTCCACACGGCTGACGAGCGAGTCGATCTCCAGGTCGCCGGGGCCTATGCCGTCCATGGGCGAGATGACGCCGCCGAGCACATGGTAGAGACCGTTGTACTGCTGCGTGTTCTCGATGGCCATGACGTCCTGGACGTTCTCCACCACGCAGATCGTCCTGCTGTCGCGACGCGGGTCGGAGCAGATGGGGCAGACCTCCTGGTCGGAGATGTTGTGGCAGACCCGGCAGTAGCGCACCTCGTGGCGCGCCCTGCGCACGGCCTCGCTCAGCGAGTCGGCACGTTCCGAGGGCTGGCGGAGCAGGTAGAGTACCAGGCGCAGGGCTGTCTTGCGGCCTACGCCCGGCAGCGTGGCAAACTCATCGACCGCCTTCTGGAGAAGTTGTGAGGGATATTGCTGGATCATCGTTTTCTGTGCCGGGGAGTGGGGATGGCGTCGAGCCGTCCGCGCCCTCCCGACGATGGTTACGATTAGTCGTCGAAGAGATAGATGCCGATACCGATCTTCAGTCCCACCGTGCTATAGTCGCTGTTGTTGAAGGAGTGGTCGTAGTAGATGGCGGGCTCGATCGTCACGCTGCGGTTGATGTAGAAGGCGTAGCCCACCTCCGCTCCTGGCATCAGGTCGTTGTAGCTGTGGTCGGCATGGAGATACTTGAGGTTGGCCCCCAGGTAGAGACCGTTCTGGACGATGTAGTAGCGGCCGCCGATGCCCGCCGTGAAGGAACTGGCCGCGTCGCTCGACCCGGTGTGCTTCAGCGAGGCCTGGGCCAGCACCATCCAGTTGTCTTCCAGCAAGTAGCCCGCCTTGCCCTCAATGCCGAGGTTGAGCCCGTTCTTGCCCGTATAGTTGAGATCCACTCCCGTCAGGGAAGCACCCAAGTAGGCCTTGCCCTGCTGAAACTGCGCGTGTGCTGCCACGGCGAGGGCGAGCATCAGCAGCAAAGTAGTGATTTTCTTCATTTTATCCGTTCGCTTTTAAATAATACTCATCAATTTTTCTGATTCAACCCGACAAAGGTAAGGCGATTATTTCAAATAACCAAAAAGAATCCTTAACTTTGTGCCAAAATTACAACAATGACCCATCCAAAGATACTTTTACGCCAAGCCTCGGCCACGATCTTTGCCGCCCTCCTCCCCTGTCTCGGAGGCCATGCGCAGGAGCGCTGCCAGGCCTTCAACCTCGAGACGCTGCCCAAGCGCGAGGTAAGGGCCGTCTGGCTGACGACGCTCTCCAACCTCGACTGGCCCAAGGGCTACGCCACGACGCAGGAGGGCATCGAGCGCCAGAAGCGCCAGCTCACGGAGATTCTCGACCGCTACGCCGAGGCCAATATCAACACCGTGCTCTTCCAGGCGCGCGTGCGTGCCACCACCACCTATCCCTCGGCCCTGGAGCCGTGGGACCGCTGCCTCACGGGACAGGAAGGGCGCGCCCCGGGCTACGACCCGCTGCGCTTCGCCATCGAGGAGTGTCACAAGCGGGGCATGGAGATCCACGCCTGGCTCGCCACGATCCCCTGCGGACCGTGGACCTCGCTCGGCTGCCGCCGTCTGCGCGCCAAGGGACTGCGCCTCAGAAAACTGGATGGCGCGGGCTATCTCGACCCCTCCGACGAGCGCGTGGCGCCCTATCTGGCCTCCGTCTGCGCCGAACTGACGGAGAAGTATGACATCGACGGCATCCACCTCGACTATATCCGCTATCCCGACGGATGGCCACGCGCCACGCGCCGAAACGGCGACACGCCCGACAACCGCCGCGCCAACATCAACCGTATCGTGCGCGCCATCCACGAGGCCGTGGAGACGCGCAAGCCGTGGGTGAAGGTGAGCGCCTCGCCGCTGGGAAAATATAGCGACCTCACGCGCTATAGCAGCCATGGCTACAACGCTCGCGACAAGGTCTATCAGGACGCGCAGCTATGGCTGAAGCAGGGATGGATGGAGCAGCTCTACCCGATGCAGTACTACCGTGGCAACCACTACTTTCCCTTCGTGCCCGACTGGGTGGCCAACAGCCATGGTCGCACGCTGGCGAGCGGACTGGGCACGTGGTTTCTCGATCCGAGGGAGGGACGCTGGACCCTCGCCGACATCTCGCGGCAGATGGAGGTGAGCCGATGGGCGGGCATGGGCCACGCCCACTTCCGGTCAAAGTTCTTGATCGAAAACCACAAGGGCATCTACGACTTCGAGCAGCGCTTCAACCTCTTTCCGGCCCTTGTCCCGGCCATGAAGGGGAAGCGTGACGCCCGCCTTGCCCCACCGACGGACCTCCGTCTGGACAGCGGCCTCATCAGTTGGCAGGGCGACGCTCCTTATTATAATATATATGTGAGCGACCACTGGCCCGTGGATACGGAAAATCCTGCCAACCTCCTCCTGGCCCGCTTCGCCCACAAGCAGATAGCCACCGCTTTGGCGCCGCGCCTCTTCCGTGGGTGGCCCTTCGTGGCCGTCACGGCTATGGACCGCTACGGCAACGAGAGCCAGCCGCTGCAGTATCAGCCACCCGTCGCGACGACCTACCAGCCGCAGCTGCCCAAGAACCTCTACCTGGCCAACGACGGACAGCAGCTGGACCTCTCGGAGGCCCTCCGCCCGCTGCTCCCGATGGACATCGACCGCTATGCCGTCGCCACCCTCCAGGGCGTCTTCCTGCGCAGCTACCTCCGCCCGCTTCCCGCCACGGGACCGGCCCAGCGCATCGACATCAGCAGTCTGGCCGACGGCGTCTATTGGGTCTATGCCCACAACAAGCGGACAAAGAAAATGGTGCGCGTCGGCAGTTTCGAGATCGACCGCCAGCAGGTGGGTTTCGTGCGGTAGCACCGCCCTTCCTTCCTCATCAACAAACAGGCGACACACCCGGGGGTGCGTCGCCTGTTTGTTGATGATTAGGCCGCCTGCCAAGAGGCACCTGCTGGGCGTAGGGTTTCTACCAAGAGGAGTCGCCAGCCGTGTTTTCCTTCTTAGAAGACGAGGTCGAGCTCGATCCGTAGGAAGGATTCTTGCCCGATCCCGATCCGTAGCTCTCGCTGCTGCCGCCCGAAGTGGGATTCTTCGAGGGAGTGGACGGACGGTAGGGTTCGTCGTAGTCGTAGTGGTACTGTCTGCCACTCTTCTTCTTCTGAGAGGGTCTCTCGTGCTTCGGAGCCTTCTTCTTCGGAGCCAGATAGGCGGCTGCTGAGTCGCTGGTCGCGCTGGTCTTGACTGTAGCAGCAGGAGCAGCAGGGGTTTGCTGCTGGGCGGCAGGAGTTTGTTGTTGCTCGACGACGGTAGAATCGACCACTATGGAGTCGGGTTCTGATGTGGCCGGGGCTGTATCCTGACCAGGAGACAAGAAGTACTTGGTGCCGAAGAAGCCGATAACGGCAAAGATCAGGACCACGAGGATCCATTTCCACTTCGAACTCTTCTTCTCCTCCACTTCGACCGAGGGATCATCCTGGACGATCTCAGTCTCGTCGTCCGCCGCGGAGGGGGTGTCCGTCGTTGGAGTATCGTCGGAGGCTGCTGAAGGACTGTCGGAGGAAGCATCACCCGTCTCGCCGTTGGCAGCGGGGTCATCGCTCACCTTGTCTTGGTCCGACTTGGGCAGCACAATTGTAACGTCGTCGCCCTCCTCGCCCTTGGCTGGGTCGGCAGGCTTGTTCTCTGCCTTCTGGTTGAGGACGCTGCGTATATCGGCTACCGACTGCGGGCGCTTGCGACGGTCGGTGGCCATCAGCCAAAGGACCATCCGACGCAGCCGGTCGCTGATGCTGTCGGGCATGGCGAGGGCCTCGTGCTTGTCGTCCGTCATGTCGTCGTCAATATCCGAGGGCAGCGGCGGCTTCTGGTCCGTCAGGAGGAAGTAGAGCGTGGCACCGAGGGCGTAGAAGTCGGTCCAGGGACCAAACTTGTCGAGGGCCTGCTCCATCTGCTCGCGCGGTGCGTAGCCATTGGTGTAGCTGACGGCCGTGGAGGTCGTTGCCCCGCTGCCCGCCTTCATCTGCTTGCTTGCACCGAAGTCGATGAGTCTCACCCCACCCTGCTGGTCCATCATCAGGTTGGCAGGCTTGAGGTCGAGGTGGAAGAGTCCGTGGCTGTGGACCACCTCCAGCGCGTCGAGCACCTGGTCGAAGACCTGCCAGACGGTAGCCTCGTCGAGCGGGTGGCCGATCTTCTTGAGATAGTCGCGGAGGTTCTCGCCATCGACGAAGTCCATGACATAGTAGGCCGTGCCGTTCTCCTCGAAGAGGTCGTGGACACAGACGATATGAGGACTGGAGAGTTTGCGCAGGCGCACGGCCTCCTTCTTGAACTTGTCGCGCTGGGCCTCGAAGGTGGCAGCGTTCTCCTGGTTGCTGACGCTGATAGTGGTCGTGTTTTCGTCGCGCTCCGTCACGCCCTTGAGGAAGAACTCCTTGATGGCGTAGCGCTCACCAAACTGGATGTTGGTGGCAACGTAAGTATTGCCAAAACCGCCCGATGCCAAGTAGCCATCGACGCGGTAGGTGCCGTGCAGGATCGTGCCCACACGCAGCATATTGGATTGGTTGATCGTATCGCTCATTTTCTTTTTCTTTGTCTCCGCCCGGGGAATCTACTGTCCTTGGGCGGATCGATTGGTCATGATGCGGGGTGGTGAATGGAAAGTGCGAGAAAGATTCGTCAGACGGAAATGCCCTCCGCCCGTTTGCCTTTCAGATTCTGACCACCCTTCTGCTTCTGGCCACCCTGCGGCGCTCCCTTCAGTTTTTCGCGGGCTGCGTCGATGGGGTCTTCGGCTTCCCTCTGCCTCATGCTGGGAGGAGGAAGAGTCTTGGCCCCCTTGCTGCTTTCGAGCGTGCTGCCCGCTTTGTCGGCCTTTCCGTCCTTCTTCGGGTCGGCCTTGCCGGAAGTAGGATTCTTCTGTGGTTCGGCGGGGCTGGCCTTTTGCGGCGCAGTCTCGCGGCGCACGGTCGTCTCGCTCTTGCTACTACTGCTGCTGGCGGGCTGATCGACCCTCACCTCGCGGCCCACCGTCTCGCGTGCGGGGTCTGCGGACTGTCGCGAGGGACTGTCGCCGATCTTCTCCGTATGGGGCACGAGGGGCGCAGCGGCCTTCTCCTCCTTCGGCGTGAGGAAGAAGTAGGCGCAGGCCAGGGCCGCTAAGGCAGCGGCGGCACCCAGCACGAGCTTGCCCTTGCCGCCCTTCGGAGCCTGGGGCTGTGGGCGGAGGGGCTGGCCCACCCTGGGAGTCTCCTCGACGACGCTCACCTCCTCGACGTCGCTCGCCACCTCCTCGGCCTTGAAGACGGGACGGATGTTGAGCGCGTTGTCCTTGGAGGTCTGCTCGTCGTCCAGCAGCGACTCGTCGCCCTCGCCCGAGGAGACGCTCGCTATGCCGACGAAGTAGGCCGAGTGGTTGTCCTTGTTGCCCTTCGTGGCCTCGACGAGCTGCTGGCGCTTCGCCTCGTCGGAGTCCTGGGAGGAGAACAACTGGCAGAGCGCGTCGTTGTCCATCTGCTCCAGCATGCCGTCGCTGCAGATGTAGAGGTAGTCGCCGGGCCTGAGGTCGGTGATATGGACCACGGAGGGCTTGCAGCGGTTGTCCTTGCCGGGCTGCATGGCGCGGGTAATGATGTTCTTCTGGGGCGACGTGGCCATCTCCTCGTAGCTGATCTCGCCCGCCTGGTAGAGGTCATAGACCAGGGAGTGGTCCTTGCTCTGGTAGAGGAGTTTCTTGGCCGAGGGGCGCACGTGGTAGATGCGACTGTCGCCGATGTGCATCGTGGTCAGTCCGCCACGATGGAAGAGGAGGAGGCAAAGGGTGGTTCCCATCTTCTTGGCAGCCTCGTCGTCGGCCTGGTCGAGGGCCTGGTAGGCCGCCTCCAGCGCCTCGCCGAGCACCTGGTCGGAGACGATCTCCTCGGGATTGACGTGGTCGCGCAGATACTGGGCAAGGCTTTGGCTGACGATGCGGCTCGCCACCTCGCCATGTTCGTGGCCTCCCATGCCGTCGCAGAGGATGAAGAAGAAGTCCTGATCGGTAGCCTGTCCCTGCAAGGGCCAAATGCTGTCCTCTTGGTTATCTCGCTGCCCGAGCTCATAGATGGCCTGGGGCTGTCTGATTGCTATTTTCATGTGAAATCGTTGAGGGGGGATTATCTTTCTTGATAGACTACGGTGGTCTTGCCCATGACGATGCGGTCGCCGTTGGAGAGGACGATGGCTTCGTCGTGGGGCAGTTCCACGCCGTTGATGGAGGTGATGTTCTTGTTGCGGTCGTTGCTGATGACGGCCTTGAGCTTGCCATTGGGCAGGACGGAGACCACGATCTGCAGGTGGTGGCGACTCATGTAGGGGTCGGAGACGGGCAACTGGAGCGTGGCCTGCGAGGTCTGCGCCTTGCGGCCCACGGTGTTGGCACCCTGGCGGAGCACATACTGCTGGCCGGCCAGGACGAGGCAAGCCGTGGCCGCGCCCTGCTGGCATCCTTGGCCGAGGATGGTCCGCTCGCTGTCCTGGCGGCCTCCCAGCAGCGTCTCGCCGTCGTTCTGTGGCGCCACGCGCTGCTGGGCGGGCTGACACCCGGGCAAGACGGTCTCCACCTCCAGGGGTTGCTGCGGCTGAAAGCGCACCCGCAGCGGCGCTTTGCACTGCGGGCACGTGATCAGTTTGACAGCCTCATTCTTCGAGTTCTTCACTTCGAGGATGATGCCACAATTGGAGCATTTTACGCGCTTTACTTCCATAGCCGTTTATTTAGATATATTGCATGTCAGTACCAGCGTCGTCCACGCCGTCCACGCCGTCCACGCCGAGGTTGGGGTCGTCGTAGCCCATCGCGGGATCCTCGGAGTAGGAAGCCTGTTGGAGGTTGGGATCCATCATGCCCTCGTCGTTGGCCGTATTGATATCCTCAGAGTAGGAAGCCTGGTGGAGGTAGGGATCCTCCTGCGCGCCGTCGTACTCGCCGGTCAAGCCGTCGTAGCCGTCGGTTGTGCCATTGGGCTCTGCGCCCTCATAGGCCGTCTGCATATAGCCCTCGGTGTGGTCGGGCTGGTGCTCCGTCTGCGGGGTGACGTCGCCCGTCTCGTCCTCGGACATGCTCTGTGCGAGCTCGCCACGCGTCATGGTGGTGCCGTCGCGGAAGATCAGGACGTCCTGGTCGTCGAGCTGGTTGTTGTCGTTGACGTCGATGACGGCCACGTCGGGCTGGGCATCGCCGTCAAGGTCGAGGACGACGGCCTGGTGGCCCTGGAACTTGGTCTGGCCCACGATGTGTACGTCTTCCGTCTCCTGGACGAAGGGCTCCTCATGGCTCGCGGGGGTGGCGGTGCGCACATGGCCGCCATCCTCGGCGGTACGGCCCGAATGGCCATCCTCGGGTTCCTTGACGGTCTCGCGCTCATAGACCACCTCGCGGTGAACCTCCACGTCGGTCTGATGGACGGCCGTGTGGGCGGTGGGCTGATAACTGTGGGGGTGGACGTTGGACATGGCGGTCTGGGTGAAGGCGGCCTTGTCCTCGGCCGACATGGCGTTCCACTCGTCGGCGGTGTAGGTGCCATAGACGCCACCGTGCCATTCAAAGACGCCACCGGGACCCACCTGGGCGCGGGCCGACTGGAAGGCCTCGGCAAAGGTCATGTCGTCCTCCACTGTCGCCACGGCGCTGCCAGCAGCCTGGGGGGAAGCCGTAGCGGGATCGGCGGCGTCGGCCTGGGTCTCGCCAGCCATCGCGTTGACGGCATAGAGCGCACCGGCACCGAGCAGAATGCCGGAGGTGCCACCGATGGCCACCTTCTTCCATGTGGCGCTTTGCTTCTCAGAGGTCTCTTCTGCCACAGGAGCAGTCTGCTCGTTCTGCGGATTCTCTACCTGGGTGTTCTTACCCAACAACTGGGTGTCGTCGCTTGTCATCATAATCGTATGAATTAATGGTTGTTTATTTCTGTTTACGTTGCAAATTTCGGATTTTGTTGCCACATGGACAAATTATTCGCTTCTTTTTACACAAAAGGTGGGTTTTGGGGTACGAAATGCGAAAAAAGGAGGAAAAGAGATGTGAAAATGGTGAATTTAGGGAGGGTAAAGACGATTTTGGCCTAAAAAAACGGTATAAAAGAATGTAAAACTCCTGACTTCATCACTTTTCTGCGCCATCACATAGCGCAGATTGAAAATCA
>ENA-UOJC01003593-UOJC01003593.1-human-gut-metagenome-genome-assembly--contig:-C104-NODE-3593-length-14441-cov-4.711456_pt1 | contig 14441 bp, 11 predicted proteins | sample MGYA00242339_ERZ723886 | MGnify/ENA metagenome assembly ERZ723886 | reverse complement strand
ATAGTCCGGACGTCCGTCACCCGCGGAAATAAGAATTTCAGCAGACGGTACAGCGTATCAAAAACAATGATCGGCCGGGCGTTCCCGATATGGGCGCGGTCGTACACCGTAGGGCCGCACACATACATGCGGACATGGTCGGGGTTCAGCGGCACGAATTTTTCTTTCCTGCGCGTCAGCGTATTAAATACCGATAAAGTCATTGTTCCTCATCCCTGAAGTCTTGCGATCGTTCTCTCGCGGCCCAGAAGGGGCAGCAGCGTTTTCAATTCCGGGCCGTCCTCGCGTCCCGTCAGCGCCAGACGCAACGGATGGAACAGATCCCGCCCTTTGCGTCCCGTTGCTTTTTTAATATCCGCCGTCCATGCGGCAAACGTTGTTTCATCAAACGGCTCGGACGGCAGAAAGGGAATCGTCCGGCGGCAGAAGTCACGGTCTTCTGCGGGAATATCATACGTTTCATCCCCCCTCAGAATGTCCCGCCATCCGCGGATATCACCGATTTCAGCCACATTCGCCGACACCGCCGCCCAAAAAGCGGCGTCTACCGGCGGTTCTCCCCGTTTTTCCAGACGCGCGTTCACCTCTTCCATACGGAGGGCATGAAGGACGCGCGGGTTCAGTTTGAAAAGCTCTGCGGGATCGAAGTGCGGCTGGGCGCGTCCGAAATGAGACAGCTCAAACGTTTCAGCCAACTCTTTCAGACTGCGGCACACGACAATCGGATCCGGAGTCCCCAGACGAGCCAAAAGACACGCGATCGTCATCGCTTCAATGCCTTCGCCGCGCAACTCGCGGGAACTCAGGCTCCCGAGGCGCTTTGAAAGTTTTCCCTCCCTGCCCGTCAGAAGCGGGGGATGACCGAAGACGGGAACTTTTCCTCCCAGAACCTCAAACATCTGGATCTGAACTGCCGTATTGGTCACGTGGTCTTCGCCGCGGATGATGTGCGTTATGCCGAAATCCATGTCGTCAATCACCGAAGGAAGCATATAGGGAAACGTTCCGTCTTCGCGCACGACAACGGGGTCGCTCAGATGTGCGCCGTTATACGCGCACGCCCCGCGCACCAGATCATCCCAGGATGTTTCGCGGTGCTCCAGAACAAAACGGTAATGAGGCCGCCGCCCTTCGGCTTCATATTCGCGCTTCCGTGCATCTGTCAGTGTCATGCCTTCCCGGTCATAAACCGGCGGAAGGCCGCGTGAACGCTGCCGGCGACGCTTGTATTCCAGCTCTTCAGCCGTCTCGTAGCAGGCATAAATCCGACCCCGTGCCTTCAGCTCATCCACCACCTGCCGGTAACGGTCAAGGCGTTCGGACTGATGTTCCAGGCGATCCCATGAAATGCCCATCCATTCCAAGTCTTCATAAACGGATTGTTCGTATTCGGGCTTTGATCTTTCTCGGTCTGTATCATCCATGCGCAGGACGAAGGAAACCTCCTCTCCTGTCAGAAAATGTGCATGATCAGCATACAGACGGTTCAAAAGCGCCGTGCGCAGATTCCCGATGTGCATATACCCCGTCGGGCTGGGCGCGAAACGAACAGTGAGCACGCTGATTATACCTTTTTCGTAATCGGATAGTTCCAGTCTTCGTCGAACGAACGGCGAGACAATTTGACGCCGGGCGCTCCCTGAAGGCGTTTGTACTCGGAACCGTGAAGCAGTTCAAATACTTTCTGAACCGTTTCAATGGGATGGCCGGCCGCGGCAATTTCTTCGACGCCCGCATCCTGTTCAATCATCATTTTCAGTATGGCGTCCAGCTCCGGATACGGCGGCAGGCTGTCCTCGTCCTTCTGATTCGGACGCAGTTCAGCCGTCGGCGCTTTTGTCAGCAGCTCTTCGGGCATGATCGTCGTGATTTCATTCTGAATCCAGCGCGGATGATTCGCGTTGCGCCACCGAACCAACGCATAGGCATCCGTCTTGTACAGATCTTTCAGGGGCGCGTACCCGCCGCAGGAATCTCCGTAAAGCGTTGCATATCCTGTCGCATCTTCGGATTTATTGCACGTATTCAGAAGCAGATCCCCGAACTTGTTCGACAGCGACATCAGAAGGACAGCACGCAGGCGAGCCTGGATGTTTTCTTCGGTCGTATCGGCCGGCCGCCCGTCAAATACGGATTTCAGCAGTTCGTCAAAAGCCTTCATCGGTTCAAGAATCGGCAGGACGTCGTAACGGATCCCCAGCAGACGGGCGACGTTTTCCGCATCACGCAGGCTTTCGGCCGACGTATAGGGCGACGGCATCATGACGGCACGCACCTTATCCGCGCCCAGAGCGTCCACGGCGATCGCCGCCGTCAGAGCACTGTCAAAACCGCCTGAAAGTCCCAGAACGACGCCTTTGAAACCGTTTTTGCGGACATAATCGCCGACACCCGTTGTCAGAGCACGCCACGTATTCTCAGGCTCGCCCGTCCACGGGAAGGACACCTGATCCACGCTGGCTACTCCGGCTTCCCACAAAGGCAGGCATTCGACAAAGCCGCCGTCCATGTCCAACATGAACGAACCGCCCGCGTAAACCGAGCTGTCATTCCCGCCGATCAGGTTCGTATAAACCAGAGGCAGACGGATGCGCGACGCAAAGTTCCGGGCATGTTCCAGCGTATCGGTCGCCGTGCCGGAACGGTACGGACGGGCGTCAAGGATGATGAGCTTGTCGGTACCTTCGACGTTGACCGGTTCAAAACCAACCGAAATCGCGACGGTTCGTCCCGCGATTGTAAAGCGGCTCCCGTAATGAACGCCTTTCGCGTTGACCAGAACGGGAGTTGCCCCGCCCGCGCCGTCGGGAATCGCCGTAATGATTTCACGGTCATTGTGATACATGGACGCCAGCATGCCGTGAACCTTTGCCATGAACGATTTGGAGAACGCCAGATCGCCCAGCGGCCAGCCTGTCAGCGCATACGCCGGAAGCACCAGGGTTTCGCCCTTGGCCTGCGGGCACTGTTCCGCCGCCCAGTGAATGAGTTTCAGATTGCCTTCCAAATCGCCGGAGGTCGGATTTATTTGTGCGATAAGCATTTTTACCTCTGCCAAAAAACCTGTTTTCAAAATTGAATTGGAAACAGTTTATATCTGTTTTGTTTCCAACACCATAATAAAATTATGTGATGTGTATCCCTTCGAGACGTTCCTCTATTTCCTTCAGGCACGGCTGGCCTTCCTGCGCACCGACCTTCAGGCAGGCCAGTCCCGCACCCGCCGACGCGTACTGCAAAGCCTTTTCGAGGGAGAAGCCCCTGTCCGTCATGGCTGCGAAAATACCGACGAAAGCGTCGCCCGCCCCGGTCGTATCCACCGGGCGGATGGTCAGGCCGCACGCCCGGAGTACTTCGCCGTTGCGGGACGCGACAGCGCCTTTGCTGCCCAGCGTTACGATGCAGGTCCCGCCCGTCTTCTCGGCCAGAGCACGCGCGGCTTCCCCGGCGTCAGCGGGCATTTCCGTTTCATACAGACTGCCCCAGATCATGGCCGCCTCGATTTCGTTGACGATCAGGTAATCAATCAGCGGCAGAACATCCGCCGGTACAGGATGAACCGGAGCGGCATTCAGAATCGTCACCGTGCCTTTTGCCTTTGCCCGCCGCAGAAGGCTGAAGCTTTCGGCCGGGGGGACTTCCATCTGTGTGACAAGGGTGTGTCCCCTGCCGAGAAGGTCTTCGGGAACAGCGTCGGCAGACAGCTTTCCGTTGGCACCGCCGGCGACGACAATCGAGTTTTCACCCGCCGCATCCACCATGATGACGGCCATTCCGGTCGGGACTTCGGACATCTGCATCCGGGAACAATCCACGCCGGCCGCCTTCAAAGCCCCGACAGGGATTTCGGCGACTTCGTCTTTTCCGACAGCACCGATAAAGACGACCTCCGCTCCGGCCTTTGCCGCCGCCGCCGCCTGATTGGCTCCCTTGCCGCCCGGCTTGACCCGATAGCCGGGGGTCAGCACCGTTTCACCGGGTCGCGGAAAATTTTTGACATTCAGGAAAAAATCGCCGTTCAGCGATCCGAATACAAGTATCATGGAAAAATCCCTTCAGTTGAACGGATACAAAGATACCAAACCCGCCGGAAAACGACAAGTTTGGATTTTATTTTGTATTTCGGTCAAAACGATATACCATCACTTTAAAATCCCGAATAAATCAGGAAAAGACAATGACGGAACCCAAGCAGTTTGAAGACCTTTTCGTTCATGACGGCGATATTCCCCCGGAGGAAGAAGAAGAAGACCTCGGCCGTGATGACGAATTTGTCGGCCGCCCGCGCCCCTCTTATCGTAAAAAGCGCGATATTGCACCGCCGAAACCGGCAGGCGGGTGCCTGAAGCCTCTTTTTTTCCTTTTTATTATTGCCGTCTGTCTGATCTATGTTTTCCGTCCCGATTTATGGAACAACATGACTGTGCGCCTGCGTGCCGCCCTGAATATGCCGGCCGCCGCGCCCGAACCCGGGAATGTCCGTTACACCCTTGAAACACCACCGAAAACGGTTCAGATCGTTCTGCCGCCTTCTCCGCCCGTCCGGGAAGAGGAGGACAACGGATACGATCCGCTTCTTCCGGCAGAGATGTATTATGATTTTCCGGAGACGGATCCGGTCGCGTTGCCCAACCGGCAGGATGTTCCGCTTCCGCCGTCTCCCCCGCCTTCTGCCCGGAAACAGGCCGCTCCCCGTCCGCTCCCCCCGCCGCGACCCGAAGAGTCTCCTCTGCCGCCGCCGCTGCCCCGGCTGAACGGAGAGGGAGAAGTGCCCGACCTGCTCAGCGCCGTACGACGCAATGAGACTCTGAAGAAAAAAGTACAGGAACTGAATGATATGCCGGCCGCCCGGATGGCCGGGTTCCGGTCGGCGGTCGAAGAAATCGTTTTTCTGTGGACACGGACGAACAGCCTGCCGGACGGCCCGGGTCTTTCTGCGCGCAAGACGGCCGTCCTGGCCAGGACGGGTCGTCTTCCCGCGTCGGAGGAAGAAGCTCTGAAGGCCTGGAACAACTACATCGGGGGCATTTCGTTTGACTTGTTCGCCCAGATTTTCGCCGAACAGTCCGGCGTCCCCGTCTCATACGACAAGAACAACGGTCATGCCGTCATTTTGGAAGGCCCGATCAAAACGATGGCCCTTCTTTTTCCCAAAGTAAACGCCGCCGTCGAAAGTCAGGCGTCCGAAGCCGGAAAGCTTCAGGCCATTGAACCGGCCTCTTCGTTTTTCCTCCGGCTGTGCCGTGGCGATATTGAATGTCTGGCGTCCTATGACGTCCTGATTGAAGCGCTGGGACTGAAGGAATATCTGACCCTGCTTCAGACCGAGCCCGAAAAGGTTTACGATTTTCAGGAAATACAGCCATGAAAATAAAGGACAGACTTCTCGAAACAGCGAACCGGATGAAAGAGCGGTTCAAAAAGCTTCCGGAAAAAAACCGGACGTTTTTCCGATCATTGAAGGAACGTCTGAAAAGCGTCCGTATGGGGGATGTCAAAACGGTTCTGCAATCATTCCCGGCGCGGATAAAGCCGTTCATCCTTGAAACGCCGGGCGACCTGAAAGCGTGGCATTTTTCGGGAAAAGCCGCCCTTGTGCGCGCGGTTTTGCTTGTCTTTCTCCTGTGCCTCTGTTTCGGCGCCGCCTCTTCACTGTTTTATTTTCAGGCCAATGACGCGTTTGTGTCTTTCCGTTATGTCTCAAACGCTGTCAAAGGGTGGGGATACGTCTGGAATCCGCCGCCGTTTTTGCCGGTTGACGGGTACACGAGTTTTTCATGGCTTCTTTTGTTGCATTTCTTCTGGAGTGTTTTTGGGCTGCTTCCGCCGGAATCTGCGGATATTCTGAGCTTTATTTTCTCGATGGGTGTCGTCGGTCTGTGTTTTGCCTTTATCCGCCGGATGGATATGCCCGAAACGGTGGGCGGAAAGAGCCTGTGGATTTTTGCGGCGGTCTGTTTCATCCTGCTGACGAACCGGACTTTTCTGGCGTTCATGTCGTCGGGAACCGAGGCGGCGTTTTTCAATTTCCTGGCGGTCTGGTGGGCGTACGAGGCAACGTCGGACACACGGAATCCGCTCTGGATGTCGTGCGCCGCGCTTCTTCTGGCGCTGACGCGGCTTGAAGGTTTTGTTTTCGTTCCGGCGACGGCGTTTCTGTTGTTGATGTTCATGTTTCAGAAGCGCGGCATTCTGAAATGTCTGGCCGCTTTTGTTCCGCTTGCGGCGTTGAAATATTATTTCGATTGGCGGGCCGCGTATTACGGTGAAGTGCAGCAGAACCTCTACCTGATGCTGTTCGACGATTTCTTTCCGTCGTTCGGGTGGGATTACCTATGTTCGTTCATTGTGGAATACGGGCTGTATTTCTGGGGTTTCATTCTGATTGTCTGGATGCTGTTCAAATGTCTGATGAAACGGACGAAAGACCTTATCCGCCCGGCTCTTGTTTTTCTGACGTTTGCGGCCTATGCCGGATATTATGTCGTGTTTACGGGGGGAGACATTCTTGAATTCCGGCCGTTCGGCATGTTCATTCCGCTCTGTGTCCTGGGAGGGATACGGATGATTACACAGAATATCAGCCGCCGGTTCCGGTTTCTGGCGGGCGCTCTGATTCTTTATCTGGCCTGTGCACTTCCCCTTCCCTGGACTCATTATGTACTGACCCGAGATCTGACGACGCGGAAGCAGACGACGTTCCTGTACCGTCCGGTCGGGGACACGATCGGTTTTCTGGGGTATCCCGTCCGCTATTGGGACAGGGCGCAGAAAAACCTGATTTATCAGGGGGTCGGCCTGCGCCATCAGGAACACAGGGTCATGACAGAGGAACTGCTGGCGAGCTTTCCGCCACGCGAGGTCGGAGAACGGATAAAAACGGCTCACCGGCGTTTGTTTGCCTGGGATTTCGCCGGTGTTGCCGGATGGGTTCTTCCGGAAACCTATATCCTTGATACATCGGGACAGAACGACTGGATCATCGCGCGGACATACCTGCGTAATCCACAGCGCCGCCTGATGGGGCACGACCGCACGGTTCCGCCGGGCTACATCACATGCTTTAACGGAGGGACGAACCTGCGCATCACACCTTTTGACAGGACACAGGACGCGACGTTCCTTCCCTCGGCCTACCTGAAGGATTCGGATATAAAAGGATGCGAGGCCTTCTGGCGCTCACAGGCACACATCCGCCATTACAAGGAAATCGAGCTGAGAGACCGAACGCGCAGTAAACAGAAAAAGTAACGAGCGGCCGCCGCGAAAGTGATTTCCGTTTCACGGCGCAGCACGTGTTCCCCGTCTTTATTGCTTAGCAAAAAAAGGAGACGAAGCCTCGGCACAGAGATTGTCCCTCCTTCTCGGGAACGGTACCCCGTCGTTTCCGATGCCGCGAAAGTGATTTCCGTTTCACGGTGCAGCACGTGTTTCCCGTCTTTATTGCTTAGCAAAAAAAGGAGACGAAGCCTCGGCACAGAGATCGTCCCTCCTTCTCAGGAACGGCGTTCTTCCGGAGGGCGCGGCGAAGCCTGTGGTTATATCTGCGGTTCGTTCCATGTCATCTGTTTTTCCGCGCAGCCCGTCTCTGTATCCGTTCTTTCTGCCGTGACTTTAAAGCCGTTCTTCAGGTAAAAATTCACGGCGTTTGTATTTTCGGCGTATACGTTCAGGCAAAGCGTCTTTCGTCCGTCCCGGGCATATGTCAGCAGAGCCCGTCCGATACCACGCCGTTGAAAATCCGGATCAACGAACAGAGCTCCGATGAACTTTTCCTCGATCAGGCTGATAAATCCCGCAAGACGGCCTTCGTCTTCAAAAACAAAGGTGCGGGATGACGGCAGGTAAACATCGCGCACCGCGCCGCTGTTTTTATCCCAGTAAGAGACGTCGATAAAAGGATGTCCCAAAACCGCCGCCCGGTACCATATGTCCATCACAGCCGTTTCGTCGTCCCCGGAATAAAGGCGGATCACCCGATTCCATCCAGTTTGTCAAGCAGGAATTCACGTCCGACTTTGACACGTTTTTCATTGCCGTAGCGGATGATGTCAGCCGTTCCGTAAGTCTCGGTCCATTTTTCCGGCAGGTACGATCCCGTTCCCACAATGTCAATCGGCGCGTGAGCCAATGCCATGACATGACATTTTTCAGCCGAAAAACCGCTTGAAACCACAATTTTAACCTTGTCGAAACCCGCCGCGTCCAGGCTGTCCCGCATATGCCAGATGGCCGCCGCCGAAACGCCCGTTCCGATCAGCAGGCGAAGCTCGCGTTCCTTACGGTAACCGCGGATGCTTTCAGGCGCGTTCTTTTCCAGAACAGCATAGGATTTCGGCGTATCAAGCCCCTCAATAAACCGGCCCCCGTGCGTGTCCAGGCGAAGAGCAATCCGCCCCGCCGCCGCCAGTTCCGGAAACCGGCGGCAGACTTCAAGACCGTCCGTCACTTCACGTCCGAAGTAATCAACCAGAACCGTCAGCCCCTGCTCCGGAAATGTTTCGTGATACATCTCCGCCGCCCGGACTGTCGACCCCGCATAGCCGATCAGCGCGTGCGGCATCGTCCCCAACCCTTCTTTCAGGTCAAAGAAAATCGCCGTCGCATCGTTCGCCGTACCGATAAAACCTTTTGCTCCGGTCTTTTTCGCAGCCTCAGAACCGACCGCCGCCGCATAGGCCATCAGCTCGGCCATTTCCGATCCGGCGCAGTGGCGCGCGTCCATCGCCAGAAATTCGACATGAGGAAGTTCCTGACACATGGACGAGGCGTTATAGGCCGCAACACACGCCGCGCCAAGCTTCTGGAGCAGAATGGTCTCCTTTTCGACCAGCGCCGTAAAAGAACCGGTGATGTACATCATCGGCTCGCCCGCGCCGACCCAGTCGCCTTCGCGGTAATTGTACTTGATGTCAACGGCGTGGCCTTCCTGTTTCAGGATATTTTCCAGCCATGACACCGCCAGACGCGGGGCAAACAGAACCGGACGGCGCAGAAACACCGCATAAGTAACCGGACGGTCGCCGAACTTTGAAACGATTTCTTTCGTCCGGGTGAAATATTTGTCCGTATACGCCGGGACGTCTTCAACCGTCGGAATGAATACAGTGGAAGGATGATGGGTTTCAGTCATGTATCAATTAAACTCCATAAGCCGGAGAAGGTTTTCTTACGTCTCCGGTTTCTTTTTTCAGAATTTCCGCAACCAGAAAAGCCAGTTCCAAAGACTGGTTGGCGTTCAGGCGCGGGTCGCACAGCGTGTTGTAGCGCTCTGCCAGAATTTCCTCGGTGATATCCTGTGATCCGCCGACACATTCGGTCACATCCTGCCCGGTCATTTCAAAATGCAGGCCGCCGGCATATGTCCCTTCGGCCTTGTGAACCGCGAAGAAATTCTTCACTTCCTCTAAAATCCGGTTGAAATCACGGGTCTTGTAACCGTTTGAAGCGACCTGTGTGTTGGCGTGCATCGGGTCGCAGGACCAAACGACCCTGTACCCTTCCTTTTCGACGGCACGAATCAGCGGCGGCAGGCAGTCGCCGACTTTCTGTGCCCCCATACGGACAATGACGGTCAGCCGCCCCGCTTCGTTCAGCGGGTTCAGAATATCGCACAGACGCAGAAGGGAGTCCGGCTCCGTCGACGGACCGACCTTGACACCGACCGGATTGCAGATGCCGCGGGCAAACTCAACATGTGCCCCCGCCGGATCGCGCGTCCGTTCCCCGATCCAGAGCATGTGAGCCGAACAGTCGTACCAGTCGCCGCTGGTTGAATCAACGCGGGTCATCGCCTCCTCAAACGGCAGGAGAAGAGCTTCATGCGACGTGTAAAAGGGCGTTTCACGGACAATGGGAACCGCTTCGGCCGTAATACCGCACGCCGCCATGAAATCCAGCGTTTCGCTGATGCGAGCCGCAAAACGGCGGTAATGTTCACCCTGCAACGAATTTTCAACAAAGCCCAGATTCCATTCCTGGACTTTGTTCAGATCCGCGAAGCCGCCCTGTGAAAAGGCACGAAGAAGGTTCAGTGTCGCCGATGCCCGGTGATAGGCCTGCAGCATACGGTCAGGATTGGGCGTCCGGGATTCGGACGTAAAGTCAATCCCGTTAATATTGTCGCCGCGATAAGACGGCAACGTCACTCCGTCCAGCGTTTCCGTCGCCGAAGAACGCGGCTTGGCGAACTGCCCGGCCAAGCGCCCGACTTTGACCACGGGACGGGAAGCCCCGAACATCAGAACAACAGCCATCTGCAAAAGGATGCGGAACATGTCCCGAATGTTGTTCGCGCCGAATTCCGCAAAACTTTCGGCACAGTCGCCGCCCTGAAGCAAAAACGCGCGGCCGTTGGCCACCTCTGCCAGCGACCGTTTCAGGCGCAGAGCTTCCTCCGCAAAGACCAGAGGCGGATATCTGCGCAACTTTCCCTCGACAGCTTTCAGATGCGCTTCATCGACGTATTCCGGCAAATGCAACGCCGGTTTGGAACGCCAGCTGTCGGGCATCCATTCATCCATCTGCATCTTTCTTTCCCGTCATATAAAACCAACAGCGTTTATATGCTTTATTTCTCTTTTTGACCAGATAAAATATCGGAATCGGCTCCCGCGTCTCCGTGCGCCTTTACCGCTTCTCCCAGCAGACGGCGGAATTCCTCCTGTTCCGCTTCAAACGCTTTTCGTTCCTCCGCCAGACGCTTCATTTCATCTTTCAGTCCCCGCGGACTCATCTGTTCCAGACTGTCGGCTTCCTGCCGTATTTCCCGCTGAACCTGTTCCGAACGTTCGTTCAGAACCTCTTCCGAAGTCAGGTATTTCATAATTTCGGCCTGCTTTTCGCGGTATTCCTCTTCGGATACGGAAGACGTCTGTGCCCCCGTGGAAAGAACCGACGCCGGCTCACGCCCTGTCGCCTTGCCCCACAGAATACGGATATCGCACCAAGCCGTCCGGTACGAACACTTTGTCATTTTCCAAAGCCTGGCCGGTCCCGCCGGCGCATCAAGGTCATCCCCCATGCATGAAACCAGCTCGTCAAAACAGGGGCGGAAGGAACCGTCCTTTGACGTGGCCACCGCGAGCATCAGGCCGCCGACCAGAAGGACAACGACAGCCGCCGGCACGAGAAAGGCAAAAGCCCCCCTGAACATGTTTCTGAATGCACGCGCGTAACGCCGCAGACGATCCTTCCACATGCCTTATTCCACCGTCACGCTTTTCGCCAGATTGCGCGGCTGATCAACGTCGGTGCCTTTGGAAACCGCCGTATGATAAGCCAGAAGCTGTACGGGCACGGCGTACAGGATCGGAGCGACGAACGGATCGACCGCCGGCAGGGCGATTGTCGCAGCCGAACGATCGCATACCTTTCCGATGCCTTCCTTATCGCCGAAGAAAACGACGCGCCCTCCGCGAGCAATGACTTCCTGCATGTTGGACACCGTTTTATCGAACAGTTCGTCCGTCGGCGCAACAACAACAACGGGCACCGTTTCGTCAATCAGGGCGATCGGGCCGTGCTTCATTTCGCCGGCGGCATAACCTTCCGCATGAATATAGGAAATTTCCTTGAGCTTCAGCGCGCCTTCCAGAGCAATCGGAAAACTGCTTCCGCGACCCAGATAAAGGACGTCGCGCGCGTCGGCAACAATATCCTGAGCGATTTTTTCAATTTTTTCGTCGTTATTCAGGACATCGGCAACACGGGACGGCACTTCGACCAGGGCACGGGACAGCCGGCCTTCCTCTTCGCGGGACAGCGTCCCTTTTTCGCGCCCCAGCGCAATGGCAAAACACGCCAGAAGCGTCAGCTGCGTCGTAAATGCCTTGGTGGAAGCAACCCCGATTTCCGGCCCCGCAAGCGTTTTTAAAACACAGTCGGACTCACGTGCCATTGAGCTTTCCGGCACATTGACAATGGAAACGATTTTCTGGCCGTTTTCCTTGCAGTAACGGAGCGCCGCAAGCGTATCCGCCGTTTCGCCCGACTGGGAAATGAAAAGAGCCAGACCGCCTTTTTCCAGAACAGGACGCCGATAACGGAATTCCGACGCCACGTCAATATCGACCGGTACGCGGGCGACCGATTCAATCCAGTATTTTCCGACCAGTCCGGCATAATAGGATGTCCCGCACGCGACAATCGTCATGCGCGTCACATCTTTCAAATCAAACGGAATTTCCGGCAGGGTGATCGTATCCATATCCTGATTGATCATCGTGTTCAGAGTGTCTCCGATCACCTGCGGCTGTTCATAAATTTCCTTCAGCATGAAATGCCGGTAGCCGCCTTTGCCGATCATCGCGCCCGACGTGGCCGACAGAACGACCTTGCGTTCAACCTTGGAACCGTTTTCGTCAAAAACCGTCACGCCGTCGCGGGTCAGGACAGCCCAGTCCCCATCTTCCAGATACGAAATTTTCTGGGTCAGCGGCGCCAGTGCCAGAGCGTCAGATCCCAGGAACATCTCGCCGTCCCCGTATCCGACGGCCAAAGGAGAGCCTTTGCGCGCGCCGATCATCATGTCCTGATGCCCGGCGAACAGAATGGCCAGCGCGAAAGCCCCTTTCAAACGCTTCAATGACGCGAAGACCGCTTCCTGCGGCGTGCATCCTTCCTCGATTTTCTGGGAAATCAGGTGAACGACGACTTCCGTGTCCGTTTCGCTTTCAAAAACGTGCCCCTGCCCGGTCAGTTCGTCGCGGAGTTCGCGATAGTTTTCGATGATGCCGTTATGGACGACGGCAACGTGCTTTGTCGCGTGCGGGTGGGCGTTCGCCTCATTGGGAACGCCGTGCGTCGCCCAGCGCGTATGGCCGATTCCGATTGTACCCGGCAGAGGATGTTCCTCAATCTTGTGTTCCAGATTGACGATTTTTCCCTTTGCCCGGCGACGTTCAATTCTGTCTCCGACCAGAGTCGCCACCCCCGCAGAGTCATATCCCCGATATTCCAGACGTTTCAATCCGTTGATCAGCAAAGGGGTCACTTCCCGGTTGCTGATGATGCCGACAATACCGCACATTGTATAACGCTCCTTATTTTGAGAGTTTGCTTTTCCGTTCGTGTTTCTGGGCGCGGAAACGTTCCGCCCACCCGTCGAAAACCGTCTGTTTTCCCCGGGCAACGGCCAAAGCGTCTGCCGGGATATTCTTTGTCACGGTTGAACCGGCGGCGACCATTGCGCCGTCACCGACGGTCACCGGTGCGACCAGAGCCGTGTTCGACCCGATGAATGCCCCGGCGCCGATATCTGTCCGGCTTTTGAAATAACCGTCATAATTACAGGTGATCGTCCCCGCGCCGATGTTTGTTTTTGTTCCGATACGCGCGTCGCCGATATAAGACAGATGGTTGACTTTTGCTCCTTTTTCCACCGACGCGTTTTTAATCTCAACGAAATTTCCGATATGGCAGTCTTCGCCGACCTCTGCTCCGGGGCGCAGCCGGGCGAACGGTCCGATTTTGGCGCCGTCATGCACGGATGCGCCTTCCAGATGCGAAAAGGCTCTGATTTCCACATTGTTCCCCACCGTCATGCCGGCGCCGAAAAACACGGAAGGTTCAATGACGACGTCACGACCCAGTACGGTATCATAGCTGAAATAGACCGTTTCCGGGTCAATCAGAGTGACGCCCTGTGCCATGAATTTCTCGCGCAGACGCTTCTGGGCGATTTTTTCGATGAAAGCCAGATCCGTCCGGGAATTCACGCCGGCGACTTCCTCGGCATCCCCTTCAACGACAGCGACGAAAAAACCATCCTGGCGCGCCAGAGCGACAACGTCTGTCAGGTAGAACTCTCCGGCCGCGTTGTTGTTCTTCAACCGATCCAGCCACCCGAACAGCTTTTCACCGTCAATACACATGACGCCCGAATTGCACAGCGTGATTTTACGCTGTTCTTCGGTGGCGTCTTTGAATTCGACAATTTCCTTCAGGCCGGATTCATCGGTCACCAGACGTCCGTAACGTGCGGGGTCTTTGGGACGGAACCCCAGAACCACGACTGACGCGTCTTCTTCGCGGCGCCGGATCATTTCCTGAAGCGTTTCCTTTTTAATCAGAGGCGTGTCGCCATACAGTACCAGGACGCTGCCTTTGAATCCTTCCAATTCGGCACGGGCGGCCTTGACGGCATCCCCGGTTCCCTGCTGTTTTGTCTGCACGGCCGTCGGATGCGGCGCGACAGCGGCCGCCACATTGTCCATGCCCGGCCCGACGACGACGACCGCCTTATCGGCCTTCAGTTCATCCACCGTTGCCAGCAGGTTTAAAATCATAGGGCGCCCCGCCACGCGGTGCAGGACCTTGGGTAAATCTGATTTCATCCGGGTTCCCTGCCCGGCCGCCAGAATGACAGCAGAGATACGCGACATGTCTTTAAAATCCTCCTCATAATCCTTTTTATTCTGGAAGGAATTTGTCATACTTGG
>ENA-UOJC01003592-UOJC01003592.1-human-gut-metagenome-genome-assembly--contig:-C104-NODE-3592-length-14441-cov-12.193452_pt1 | contig 14441 bp, 15 predicted proteins | sample MGYA00242339_ERZ723886 | MGnify/ENA metagenome assembly ERZ723886 | reverse complement strand
GCTGCGAAGCAGACAAAAAAGCGAGGCATTGTTCAGGCTGTTGAAAAAGTCCAGCCGGACTTTTTCAACAGCCTGAAACCCCGGACGCGAAAAGCGTCCGGGGCTTGACATAGCACCATGGCTGGCCTACAATAAACATAGAAAGGGCGCTGCGGCAAGCGGTTAGCCCAGTTCGATTTGGTTAATAACGCAAAGCATTAGAAACCGTCACCCTGCCCGGTGGCGGTTTCTGCTTTTTACTCTGATCGTCACAGTCCAGCAAAGGACATGGAAGGTCAATGTAATCGGCATGGCCTCACCTCCTTCCGGAGGATGTGGCTAACCGCCGCCTCTTGTGCAGCGCCCCGCACCTATAAAAGGCACTGAGGGTATTACAAAATATGACAAAAGACAAGAAAAAGCAGGGACGCGTCCCTGCTTTTTCCGCTTCAGTAATTGAATTTGTCGATGGTCACATGGTCACAGTACTGGGCTTTCAGGGCCTGGAGCTGAGCAAAGGTCTCGGTCTGGCAGTGGGCCTCTTGCAGGGCGGGCGCGGTCCAGGTCTCCACCAGCAGCAGGGCATCGGGGTCCTGGGCGTCGAAGAAGTAGTCGTATTTGACGTTGCCATCCTCATGGATGGAATTTTCGCGGACGCCCAGGCCGGTAATGGCTTCATAAAAAGCCTGCCGCTGGCCGGGCTTGCAGTGATAGGTGACATTCCAGGTTAACATCAGAAAACACTCCTTTCAAAAATCACACGTTGGGATCAGCCGCGCCATATCCTCCGGCAGCGGCGCGGTCAGGCGCAGCACCTCCCCGGTGACAGGGTGGGTCAGCGTCAGGGCACAGGCGTGCAGGGCGGGGCGGGGGATCAGGGCCGGGTCCTCGGTGCCGTACAGCCAGTCCCCCGCCAGGGGATGGCCGATGGACGCCATGTGGAGACGCAGCTGGTGGGTGCGGCCCGTCTCCGGCACCAGCCGCAGCAGGGACAGGCCGTCCCCCTTTGCCAGCACCTCGTAATGGGAGACGGCGCGCTGGCCGTCGGGCCGGACGCAGCGGCGGATGGTGGAGGTCTCGTCCCGGCCGATGGGGGCGTCGATGGTGCCCCGCTCCGGCTCCGGGCAGCCCACGCAGACCGCCCGGTACTCCCGGTAAAACCGGGGCGTGTGGAGACTGCGGCGCAGCAGGTCGTGGACGTAGCCGCTTTTGGCCACCACCATCAGGCCGGTGGTGCCCTTGTCCAGCCGGTTGACGGAGTGGAACACGAAGTCCGTGCCCCGGGTCCAGGCCAGGGCCCCCGCCACGGTGGGGGTGTCCGGCAGGAAGTTGGAGGCGTGGGCCGTCATCCCGGCGGGCTTGTTCACCACCAGCAGGTGGCCGTCCTCCCAGACGATGGGCAGGGGCCAGTCGCCGGGGGTGGGGGTCACCTTCGGCGGGCGGTGGTCGCCGGTCTCCACCTGCAGGATGTCCCCGGTGTGGAGGACGTCCACCGTGCGGGCGTGATGCCCGTTGACCAGGATGCCGTTCTCCGCCCGGGTCAGCCGGGAGACGGCGTGGGACGAGAAGTGCAGCCCCGCCCGCAGGATGTGGCGGACGGTGGAGCCGTCCTCCTCCGGCGTGATGATTTTGGTGATGGTTTCCAGAGGCCCGGCCCCCTTTCGGGTATCAGGATAGCACAAAAAGCGGCGTTTGAACAGGGGCGTTTTTGCCGGGCTTGAAAGAACGGCGCGGACACGGTATAATCAGTGCGAAGCGGCAGCGGCCGTTTGCGGAGGAAAAATGATGGAAGCCTTTGCGGTTTATCTAAAAGAATATGGTTGGAATATAGAATGGAACGAAACGCGAAACGGACGCCTCCCTGAAGCCATCCAAAATCGATATAAAGCGATCCCGCAATCCTGGATGGATTTGATCAAAGGCATGAAACGTATGATAAACGCCGATGAAACCATGTGGTTTTTGTGTGCGGATGATTTTGCCATGCAGGGCGGCGAAGCGTTCCAATGGAATGAATGGGAGCGGCTCAGCCTTGAAAGCGCCGGAAATGATGCGGCGTGGAGGGGTGAAATCAAGCGGTTTTGGGACGGTCATCTGCCGTTCGTTATGTCTGTAAAAGGCGGCTATTCCTATTACGCGATCACTGTAAAAGACGGCTCTGTTGTATATGGGGCAGAACCGGAGTTTGAAGAATGCGAGACCGTTGCGGCTTCGTTTACGGATTTCGTGGACAAAATTTTAAAAGGGGAATTGCGGCTGTAGCCTTCCGTTTACCGGACGGCCCAATTCCCACAACAGGAGGCATCCCATGCTTTTATCCGCGGAACACATCTCCATCAACTTCGGCAGCCGCCAGCTGCTGGACAATGTGAATTTCTATTTGAATGAAGGGGACAAGGTGGGCGTCATCGGCATCAACGGCACCGGCAAGTCCACCTTTTTGAAGGTCCTGGCCGGGGCCACGGAGGCGGACGCCGGACGCATCTCCCGGAACCCCAACGTGCAGGTCAGCTTCCTGGCCCAAAACCCGGCGATGGACGATAACGCCACTGTGCTGGAACAGGTGTTTCTCCACTTCCCGGCGGAGTTCCGGGCGCTGAACGAGTACGAGGCCAAGACCATGCTGAACAAGCTGGGGCTGCCGGATTTTGACCAGAAGATCGGGACGCTGTCCGGCGGCCAGCGGAAGCGGGTGGCCCTGGCGGCGGCGCTGATCCACCCGGCGGACGTGCTGTTTCTGGACGAACCCACCAACCACCTGGACAGCGAGATGGTGTCCTGGCTGGAGGACTGGCTCCGCCGCTTCAAGGGCGGCCTTGTGATGGTGACCCACGACCGCTACTTCCTGGAGCGGGTGGTGAACCACATCACGGAGCTGAGCCGGGGCAAGCTGTACCACTATGAGGCCAACTACTCCAAGTATCTGGAGCTGAAGGAGCAGCGGGCGGAGATGGCGGAGGCCAGCGAGCGAAAGCGGCAGTCCATCCTGCGGGTGGAGCGGGAGTGGATCATGCGGGGCTGCAGGGCCCGCACCACCAAATCCAAGGAGCGCATCCAGCGGTACGAGGCCCTGCTGGACCAGGAGGCCCCGGAGACCGACGGCGCCGTCCAGCTGGCGGCGGCGTCCAGCCGCCTGGGGAAGAAGATCATTGAGCTGAACGGCGTGACCAAGGCCTTTGACGGCCATGCGGTCGTGGCTGATTTTTCCTATAACCTCCTGCGCGGCGACCGCATCGGCATCGTGGGCCGCAACGGCGCGGGCAAATCCACGCTGCTGCATCTCATCGCGGGAGAATTGGAACCGGACTCCGGCACCGTGGAGATCGGCGCCACGGTGAAGATCGGCCACTTCTCCCAGGAGGGGCGGGAGCTGGATTTGAACCAGCGGGTCTATGACTTCATCCACGACATCGCCGACGAGGTGAAAACCGACGAGGGGACCTTTTCCGCCAATCAGATGATGGAGCGGTTCCTGTTCCCCGGCGACCTGCAGTCCGTGCCCATCGGGCGGCTGTCCGGCGGGGAACGGCGGCGGCTGTATCTGCTGTCCGTGCTGATGGAGGCCCCCAATGTGCTGCTGCTGGACGAGCCCACCAACGATCTGGATGTGATGACCCTGTCCATTTTGGAGGACTATCTGCAGGGGTTCCCGGGCCCGATCCTGACGGTGTCCCACGACCGCTTCTTCCTGGATAAGCTGGCGGAGTCCATCATGGAGGTCCGGGGAAACGGGGAGATCCTGCGCTATACCGGCAACTGGTCGGACTGGGCGCGGAAGCGCCGGGCGGAGGAAGCCCCCGCCAGGGCGGAAAAGTCCAAAACGGCGGCGGAGCGCCCCAGGGAGCGGAAATTGAAATTTTCCTTTAAAGAACAGCGGGAATTTGAGACCATCGACAGCGAGCTGGCCGCGCTGGAGGCGGAGCTGGCTTCGTGTCAGTCGGAGCAGGAGCGCTGCGGCAGCGACTATGTGAAGCTCCAGGAGCTGCAGGAGCGGCAGACGGAGCTGGAGACAAAGCTGGAGGAGAAAACGGAGCGCTGGATCTATCTCAACGAGCTGAAGGAGAAGATCGACGCACAGTAAAAAAGCAGCCCGGAAGGGCTGCTTTTTACAGCATGCGGTCCGCTTTGCTCTCGGCGTACCAGAAGTTCCAGGTCTGGCGGTAGACCTGAGCGGCGGCTTCGGTGTGGCAGACCATCCGCACCCGCCAGGGCAGGTCGTGTTCCGCCAGGAAGTCCATGATGGCCTTCAGCGCCACCGCGGCGGCCTGGGGCAGGGGATAGCCGTAGACCCCGGTGGAGATGGACGGAAAGTCCACGGTGCGGATGCCGCGCTCCGCCGCCAGAGTGAGGCAGGAGCGGTAGCAGGACGCCAGCAGGGCGGCCTCCCCGTGACCGCCGCCCTGCCAGACAGGGCCGGGGGTGTGGAGGACATATTGGGCCCTCAGGCGATAGCCGCCCGTCAGCTTGGCCTGTCCGGTCTCACAGCCGTGCAGGGTCCGGCACTCCGCCAGCAGCTCCGGCCCGGCGGCCTTGTGGATGGCGCCGTCCACCCCGCTGCCGCCCAGCAGCGTGGTGTTGGCGGCATTGACGATGGCCTCCGCGTCAGACTGGGTGATGTCGCCCGTGATAATGGAGAAGCGTTCCATATTTTCTCCCTCCTTTTTGCCCAGTATACCCCATCGCGGGGAAAAAGCAAAGGGGGAAGACGCGCGCATGGGCCGGGCGGGCAGATCATCCTTGACCGGGACGGCAAAATGTGATACTACTTTCAAAAGGGCGGCAGGCATCCCAGGACTGCCTGCAAGTCCCGGATACCGGAAGAATGGAGAGGAACAGACTATGAAATACGCGGTGATCGGCGCGGGCGGAACAGGCGGCGGGATTGGCGGCTTTCTGGCAAGGGCGGGAAAAGACGTGACCCTGATCGCCCGGGGAGAGCATCTGGCCTGTATGCAGACTTGTGGGCTGCGGTTCGAGACCCTGGACGGAGCGTTTGCCGTTCCCGTCAAAGCCTGCGCGATGGAGGAGTACCGGGAGACCCCGGATGTCATCTTCGTGTGCGTGAAAGGGTACTCCCTGCCGGAGGCGGTCTCCTTTATCAGGAGAGTGGCCGGCTTTCATACGGTGGTCATCCCCATTTTGAATATTTACGGGACCGGCGGGAGGCTGCAGGAGGAGCTGCCGTCGCTGACCGTTACGGACGGCTGCATCTATATCGCCTCGGAGATCCGGGAGCCGGGGACGATCCTGATGTCCGGAAGGATTTTCCGGGTGGTCTATGGCCTGCGCCGGGACACGCCGGAGACAGTCGCGCGGCGTGTCCGCCCTGTGCTGGAGACCGTGGAGCGGGACCTTGCGGACGCGGGGATCACGCCGGTCTTTTCCCGGCAGATCGAAAAGGACGCCCTTCAGAAATTTTCCTTCGTCTCTCCCATGGCGGCCATGGGGGCGCGCTACGACATCCCGGCCTCCGCCATTCAGGCGGAGGGCCCCATGCGGGAGATGTTCGCGGAGCTGGTCCGGGAGATCAAGGCCCTGTCCGATGCCATGGATGTCAGCCTGCCGGAAGATATCGTCGCGATCAATCTGCGGATCATGGACGATCTGCTGCCCACGGCCACGGCGTCCATGCACCGGGACATCCGAAGCGGAAAGCAGTCGGAGGTGGACGGGCTGGTCTATCAGGTGGTGCGTCTGGGCGAGGAATACCATGTGGATCTTCCGGTTTACAGAGAGATCGCGGAAAAGCTGCAGGAAATGCTGCGGGGAGCGTGAAGCAATGACGGGGATACTCTTTGTCTGCCACGGCAACATCTGCCGCAGTCCCATGGCCGAGTTTGTGATGAAGGATCTGGTGAAAAAAGCGGGGCTGGAGAAGCGGTTCCACATCGAATCCGCGGCCACCAGCACCGAGGAGATCGGCAATCCGGTGTATCCGCCGGCGCGGCGGAAGCTGGCGGAGCACGGCATCGGCTGCGCCGGACACGCGGCCCGGCAGCTCCGGCGGCCGGATTATGAGGAATATGACTTTTTGGTTGGGATGGACGGCGCCAATCTGCGGAACATGCGCCGCATCTGCGGCGGCGACCCGGAGGGGAAAATTTCTTTGCTTCTGGACTTCACGGACCGCCCCGGCGATGTGGCGGACCCCTGGTACACCGGGGATTTTGACGCCGCCTGGCGGGATGTTCTTGCGGGGTGCCAGGGCCTGCTGGCCCACATCACCCACAGCCGCTGAGGGGCAGCGGAAGGTTGCTTTACAAGTCCTCTCCGGCATGGTGAGCTGAGGCCATGAGGTGATGGTTCATGGAATTCAAGGACGTATTCTCGGACCTGCGGAAGAAGGCGGGCTTTTCCCGGAACGGCATGGCGGCCTGGGCCTGCCGCCGGAGTATCTGTTCGGCAGTGACGGCCTGGGGTGAAAGCGGAAATGCGCGTGAAAAACCGCCGCGGCAGCGGCGGTTTTTTTGTCCGCGGACGGAAAAGGACCCGGCGGGAACTTGTCCGCGGAACAGCCCTTTTTGCTCTTGCAGTTTCTCCCGTTTTATGCGATAATCACATTGATACGCTGAAAACCTGCAAAAGATTTGGAGATGCTGTTATGATCCCACAAAAAATCGCGCTGCTGACGGATTCCTGCGCGGATTTGTCCCCCCGGCTGGTGGCGGAAAATCACATTTACATGGTGCCGCTGCGGATCCTGTGCGCGGATGGAGAGTATTCCGACGGCGTGGATATTTTCGGAAAGGATATCTATGCCCGCCTTCACAACGGAGAGCTGCCCCAGACCTCACTGCCCGCGGGGGAGAGCATTGAAAAGATCCTGCGCCAGATCGTCATGGACGGCTACGACGGCGTGATCGCCGTGATGCTGTCCGGCGGCCTGTCCGGCACCTATAACCTGGTGCGGCTGATTGGCGAGGAGTGCCGGGGCATGCTGCCGGTGAAGGTGTTCGACTCCGTCAGCGGCTCCCTGGGCATGGGGCTGACGCTGCTGCAGGCCGCGGAGGACATCCGAAACGGCATGGGCTGGGTGGAGCTGACGGAGCGCCGCATCCCCCAGCTGATCGCGGGCAGCCACCCCTTCTTTTCCGTGGACACGCTGGAATATCTGCAAAAGGGCGGCCGCATCGGCAAGGTGACCGCCACGGCGGGGATGCTGCTGCAGATCAAGCCCATCCTCACCTTCGCGGAGGACGGACAGCTGACCTCTGTGGCCAAGGTCCGGGGACGGCACCAGGTCATCGACAAGCTGGTGGAGCTGACGGTGAAGAGCTGCGGCGATCACAGGCGGTATAACCTGGCGGTGGCCAACGGCGGCGCGCCGGAGGAGATGGAGATTGTCCGCCGGAAGCTGACGGCGGCCCTGCCCAACTACGACCACATCTGGGACGGCGAGATCGACGGCACGCTGAGCGTCTACATCGGCGACGGCGTGCTGGGCGCGGCGGTGCAGGTGCTGGATTAAAGCTCCCGCATGACGGCCCACGCCGCCTGGAACATGGCCTCCAGCTCGATATCCCGCTGTTCTTCCAGCGCGTCGCACAGCTTTTCCAGAATGTCCTTTTGCGCTTGCGGAAGGACCTGCTCAAGGGTATGCAGATGCCTGGCAAACATATCGCCGGCGTCGCGGTAATTATCGCCCAGCAAAAAGGCGGAGAAGCGGTGTTCCAGGGTATAGTCGTACGGGGCTTGCAGAGAGTCGGTCATGGGCATCAACTCCAATAGGAACTTTATGTTCTTATTATAACCGGAACATAAAGTTCTGTCAAGAGGGAAAACTATGGATTTATTTGCGTTCAGACTACAGGAGCTGCGAAAAGAGAAAAAGGTTCCTCAAAAGGAATTGGCAGATTGCCTGGGGATCTCGGTACGGGCTTATCACTACTACGAAGAGGGCAAGCGGTATCCTGATTTTCAGGGTTTGCTGGCACTGGCGGATTTTTACGGCGTCAGCCTGGATTACCTGGTGGGCCGCACGGACCGGCGTTAAGCGCTGAGAATTAAACGAAAAAGAGCCTGCATCCAATCGGATGCAGGCTCTTTCTTACGCTTTCGCCAGATACGCCCGGCAGGTGTCCCGGGCTTCGGCGGCGGTCTTCTCCTCGTCAACGGTGACCAAACGGCCCTCCCGGACGACCACTCTGCCGTGGACCACCGTGTAGTCCACCGGGCCCCGGAGGCCCACCGTGGCCAGCACGTCGGCGGGGCTGTACTCGCCGCCCACCAGTTCCAGGCGGCGGCTGTCCACCAGGAAGAGGTCGGCGCACTTGCCGATCTCCAGGGAGCCGATGTCGCCGCGCCCCAGCAGCCGGGCGCTGCCCCGGGTGGCCATTTTCAGCACCTGATAGCCGGAGGGGGCTTTGGCGCTGGAGGTCAGGCGGTGCAGCAGGTATGCCACCCGCAGCTCCTCCATGAGGGAGGAGCCGTCATTGCTGGCGGAGCCGTCCACCGCCAGGCCCACGGGGACGCCCAGCTCCAGCATTTCCGGCACCCGGGCGACGCCGGAGGAGAGCTTCATGTTGCTGATGGGGCAGTGGGCCACGCCGGTGCCGGTGCGGGCCAGCTCCCGCAGCTCTTCGTCGTTGAAGTGGATGCCGTGGGCGTACCACACGTCCGGGCCGGTCCAGCCCAGGGAGGCCATGAACTCCAGGGGCCGGACGCCGTGGTTTTGCAGCATATACCGCTCCTCGTCCTTGGTCTCGCACAGGTGGGTGTGGAGCCGGACGCCGTACTGCCGGGCCAGGACGGCGCTCTGGCGCAGCAGCTCCGCCGACACGGAGAAGGGAGAGCAGGGGGCCAGAGCCACCTGCCGCATGGAGCCGGGGCGGGGGTCGTGATACGTTTCGATGACGCGGGCGGAGTCCTCCATGATCTCATCCACCGTCTGGACCACGCTGTCCGGCGGCAGGCCGCCGTCCTTTCGGCTCAGGTCCATGCTGCCCCGGGAGGCGAACATGCGGATGCCCAGCTCTTCCGCGGCGGCGAATTGGGCGCCGATCAGGTCCCCCGCGCCGGCGGGGAAGACGTAGTGGTGGTCGAAGCAGGTGGTGCAGCCGTGCTTCAAAAGCTCACCGCAGCCCGTCAGGGTGGAGAGGCGGATAACGCGCTCGTCCAGGCCCTTCCAGATCTCATACAGGGCGGTCAGCCAGTCGAACAGCTCCAGGTTCTGCACCTGGGGCAGATTGCGGGAGAACACCTGATACAGGTGGTGGTGGGTGTTGACCAGGCCGGGATAGCACCAGTAATGGCCGGCGTCGATGACGGCGTCGGCGGACTGGGGAAGGCCGGGGCCGATGGCCCGGATGAAGCCGTCCTCGCAGTAGAGGTCCACATGTTCCAGGACCCGGTCGCCATCGTCGCAGGTGATCAGGGTCTGGATATTTTTCAGCAGCAGAGTGGCCATAAAAACACGCTCCTTTCCTGGGTACAGTATAAAGGAGACAGGACAAAAGGTCAACCTTGCGGCAAAAAAAGGAGGCTGCCGAAGCAGCCTCCTCTGGACGAAAAGGGATTTACTTGCTGGCGGCAATGGCCTTCTGCAGCCAGTCCTTGCCGTCCACGAAGCGGGAGACGATGTAGCTGACCACATAGTCGCCGGCGGAATTGATCATGGTGGCGGGGGGGTCCACCAGGTTGCCGATGGCCACCAGGATGGGGAAGGCCACGGTGATCTGCTCGGGGAAGAAGATGGAGCAGATGATGTACTCGCCGATATAGCCGCCGCCGGGAACGCCGCTCATGCCCACGGAGGACAGCACGGCCACCAGCACCACGGGGATCAGAGAGGAGAAGCTTATCTCCTTGCCGAACACGCCCCACACGAAGGCGATCTTCAGCACGCAGGAGAAGCAGGAGCCGTCCATATGCATGGTGGCGCCCAGGGGCAGCACCATGTCGCTGACGTCCTTGGAAATGCCGGTCTCAGAGGCCACTTCCATGTTGGTGGGGATGGTGGCCACGGAGGAGCAGGTGCCCAGAGACACGATGGCGGGGCGGGCGATATGCTGGAACATGGTCTTGATGCCGCCCTTGCCGCCGCCGAACCAGGCGAACAGGGGCCACGCGGTGAAGATGTAGATGAAGCACAGGGGATAGTACAGCAGCAGGGCGCGGCCGTAGTTCTCGATGACCTCGGAGCCATAGGTGGCCACCAGGTCGGCGAAGATGGCGAAGAAGGCGATGGGGGCGTAGTAGGTGACGATCTTCACGAACTTCAGCATGACGTTGGTCAGGTCCTCCAGGAACTTGCCCACCATGGTCTCAGAGCCGCCGTTCAGGTTCACGGCGAAGCCGAACAGCAGGGAGAACACGATCAGGGGCAGCATGGCCCGGCGGGACAGCAGGCCCACAAAGTCCTCGGCGGTGAAGAAGTTGACGATCATCTGGGTCAGGGTGGCGTACTCGCCCATCTCCTCAGAGGGCAGCTCCGTCCAGGCGGTCAGGACGGGAGGGAAGATCTTCACCAGCACGAACATGATGACGGCGGCGATGGCGCCGGTGACCACGAAGGTGGCGATGGTGATGCCCATGATCTTGCCGGCCCGCCTGCGGCTCTTCATGTTGGCCACAGCGCCGGCGATGGACGCGAACACCAGGGGCACCACGATGCAGAACATCATGTTGATGAACACGGTGCCCAGGAAGCTGATGGAGTTGCCGAAGTCGGGGGCGACCCAGCCAACGATGGCACCCAGGATCATGGCGCCCAGCATGATGGCCAGGAAGCGGTAGTTTCTGGCGACGGATCTCTTATCCATACTTATTTTCCTCCTATTGTTTTCACACACGGTTTATTTTGCAAGGCAGAGGTCTTCGTCCGTGACCTCGCCCTTACAAACGATATTGGTGGGGCCTGTCAAATACAGGTCCCGGATGGCGGAGCCCTCCCGCTCCACGTCGATCACGAGCTGGCCGCCGGTCATATCGGCCTTGACCTGATGGCCGCTGACCCTGCCCTGCAGGGTCAGCACCGTGACCACGGAGCCGGTGCCGGTGCCGCAGGCGTAGGTGAAATCCTCCACGCCCCGCTCAAAGGTGCGCTCATAAATGTGATCCTCGCCGATGATCTCGTAGAAGTTCACATTGGCGCCCTTGGGGAAAGCGGGATGCCAGCGGAGCTTCCGGCCCAGCTCCCGCAGTTCATTGGCGTCGGCGTTTTTCAGGTCGTGATAGGGCACCACCGCGTGGGGCAGGCCGGGATTGCCCAGCTCCACATAGGAGCAGGCGTACCGCACGCCGTCCACCTCCACGGGGGAGTCCAGCTTGACGGTGGTGGGGTCGTTGAGCCGGATCTGATAGAGGCGGCTGTTGATGCGGCGGCCTGTGACGATGCCCGCCGTGGTCTCCACCGTCTGGGTATCGCCGGCCAGGCCGTTTTCATAGCCGTACCGGCAGATGCACCGGGCGCCGTTGCCGCACATCTCGCCCACGCTGCCGTCGGAATTGAAAAACAGCATCTTGTAGTCGCCGCCCTGGGTGGGGGCGTCCACCACCATAAACCCGTCGGCGCCGATGGACAGGTGCCGCTCGCACAGCGTCCGGGCGATCCGGGGCAGAACCTCGGCGGGCAGGCGCTCCTCCAGATTGTTCAGCACCAGAAAGTCGTTGCCCGCGCCGTTCATCTTCCAAAATTTCAAAGTCACCCCTCCTCACTTTTACTATAAAGTGTATTATAACAGCCTGCGGTCTCTGAAAACACTGGAGAATGTGCTAAAAAACATGCAAATCCTGCGGCGACCTTCGGCTTTTGATTTGATTTGCAGTTTTGAAAACGGTGTGATATGCTAAAGAGCAGGAAAGCGAGGTGCCGCGCGTATGCCGAGAAAAAACGCCAGGAACACCAAGGGCCGCATCATCTCCGCGGCGTGGAAGCTGTTTTACGAGCAGGGGTATGAGGACACCACGGTGGAGGATATCGTTTTTGAATCCGAGACCTCCAAGGGCTCCTTCTACCATTATTTTGACGGCAAGGACGCGCTGCTGGGCACGCTGGCCAATGTATTTGATGAAAAGTACGAGGAATTGAGGACGGTGATGGACCCGTCCCTGAACGCCATGGAAAAGCTGATCTATCTGAACCACGAGCTGTTTGCCATGATCGACGGCGGCGTTTCCATGGATCTGCTGGCCCGCCTTTTGTCCACCCAGCTGCTGGCCCGGGGGGAAAAGCACCTGCTGGACCGCAACCGCACCTATTTCAAGCTGCTGCGGCAGATCATCAGCGAGGGACAGAAGGCCGGACAGCTGCGGACGGACAAAAGCGTCAATGAGATCCTGAAGGTCTACGCCCTGTGGGAACGGGCGCTGCTGTACGACTGGTGCCTGTCGAACGGGGAGTATTCCCTGGTGGCCTATACCGACAGCGTGACGCCGATGTTTTTGGAGAGCTACCGGGCAAGTCCGGCGGAAGACAAATAATATTTTATTTTGGGAACGATAATTCATCCGAAAAATCGTCTTGTATAAAATGATTGAAAAACAATGAAAAGTGAAGATAATCTGCAGATGCCGTATAGAATTCATTCTATACGGCATTCTGTATTTTGTTCTTGTAAAAAGTGTGGTAAGATGTCTGACATTGAACGCAAAGGAGAGAGATAACATGACAACCGCACAAATCTGCATCCTGCTCGCCATCGCGGCATATCTGCTGGCGATGCTGGGCGTTGGCGTATGGTTCGCCAAGAAGAACAACTCTGTGGACGATTTTTACCTGGGCGGACGGAAGCTGGGACCTTTCGTCACCGCCATGAGCGCGGAGGCCTCCGATATGAGCAGCTGGCTGCTGATGGGCCTGCCCGGCGTGGCGTACCTCACCGGCCTGGCGGAGGCCAGCTGGACCGCCATCGGCCTGGCCATCGGTACCTATCTGAACTGGCTGATCGTGGCCCGGCGGATCCGCCGCTACTCTACCCGGCTGGATGCCATTACCGTCCCCCAGTTTTTCTCCAAGCGCTGGGGCGATGACAGAAACCTGCTGGCCGCCATCGCGGCGGTGGTCATCATCGTCTTTTTCATTCCCTACACCGCTTCCGGCTTCTCCGCCTGCGGCAAGCTGTTTTCCACCCTGTTCGGGTTGGATTATGTGACAGCCATGCTGATCTCCGCCGCGGTCATTGTGCTCTACACGGTTCTGGGCGGCTTTTTGGCGGCGTCCTTTACGGATCTGGTCCAGTCCATCATTATGACGGTGGCGCTGATCGTTGTGCTGGGCTATGGCGTCACCAAGGCGGGCGGCATGGACGCCGTTATAGGCAACGCCCAGTCCCTGGCGGGATATCTGTCCCTGGTCAATATCCACGATCCTTCCACAGGCGGCTCGAATCCCTACGGCCTTCTGACCATTTGTTCCCTGCTGGCCTGGGGCCTGGGCTACTTTGGCATGCCCCACATCCTGCTGCGCTTCATGGCCATCGAGGATGAGAAAAAGCTGTCCCTCAGCCGCCGGGTGGCGTCTGTTTGGGTGGTCATTTCCATGGGCGTTGCTATTTTCATCGGCGTGGTGGGCAATGGCATGACCAAGGCCGGCGCGCTGGACCAGCTGGCGGACGCGGAGACCATCATTGTCCGGATCGCCAGCCTGATCAGCAGCCACGGGGTGCTGGCGGCGCTGCTGGCAGGCATCATCCTGGCCGGTATCCTGGCGGCCACCATGTCCACCGCGGATTCCCAGCTTCTGGCGGCGTCTTCCTCCGTGTCCCAGAATCTGGTGGGGGAGTTCTTCGGCGTAAAGCTGGACGGCAGGAAGAGCATGCTGCTGGCCCGGGGCACCATGGTGGTGATCTCCCTGATCGCGGCGTTCCTGGCCCGGGACCCCAACAGCTCCGTATTCCGCGTAGTGTCCTTTGCCTGGGCCGGGTTTGGGGCGGCTTTCGGCCCTGTGGTGCTGTTTGCCCTGTTCTGGAGACGCTCCAATCAATGGGGTGCGCTGGCCGGCATGATCTCCGGCGGCGTCATGGTATTCGTGTGGAAGTACCTGATCGCGCCCATGGGAGGCGCGTGGGGCATCTATGAGCTGCTGCCTGCTTTCATTGTGGCCTGCATCGCCATTGTTACCGTGAGCCTGGCCACGGCGAAACCCGACGCTGAGATCGAAAAAGTCTTTGACGAAGTCAAGGCGATGTAAGCCTTAAAACTGATTCAGCCGCGTGCAAAAACACGCGGCTGAATTTTTTTGAAAAAAACTCGAAATTAGGTGTTGACAAATCGGAATCGGTTTGGTATTCTAACAAAGCTGTCGCTGCGGCGGGTGCTGCGGCAAAACTGATTTTGAAAAAATTCAAAAAAACAGTTGACAGATTTAAAAAAGCGTGGTATTCTTTAAAAGTTGCTGAAAGTACAGAACGGACCGAGAAAACGTCAAAAACTTTCGAAAAAAGTTCTTGACAAACGGAATGAGGTTTTGTATAATAGCAATGTTCCGCCGATGAGGCGTGTACCTTGTAAATTAAACAACGTAA
>ENA-UOJC01003587-UOJC01003587.1-human-gut-metagenome-genome-assembly--contig:-C104-NODE-3587-length-14460-cov-4.498993_pt1 | contig 14460 bp, 12 predicted proteins | sample MGYA00242339_ERZ723886 | MGnify/ENA metagenome assembly ERZ723886 | reverse complement strand
TTCGCCGCGCTCAATCCGGCTGATCTGCTGAACGGAGCGCCCCGCCAACTGTGCAAGACGATATTGTGTGATGCCGCGTTTCTCGTGAGCACGGACGAGGATTTTTCCAAAAGGGCATGGGGGGAATTTATTGTTCATTGTAGGTAGAACATAGCTGTTATGTTGATGTCGTGCGGACACGGAAGAGGCGGGAGAATCAGCCGGGCCGGAGAGGAAGCTCGTCGGCCTGCTTTTATTTCACAGGAGCCCCCTGATCTTCGTTTTGCGGAAAAGGGCGCTGAGAGATGGCTTGCGCTGTCTGCTTTTTATGGGAAACAATACGTTCATCAAACAGGCCTTTAACCGTCACTCCAAGCGCATGAGCAATAGTTTCCAGTGTTTCCAAGCTCATTTCCCGGATTCTGCGGCTCCTGGCGCGGGTGTTTGACATTGCTTCCGTTCATCGACGGGTATGTCCTGTGGTGAAGCCTGTTTCATTTCTTCCGCGCGCATAAGCCGGTCCATTTCATTCAGTAGGTCGCCGGGGGGGATATCAAGCCCCCGGCCGAGGCGAATGATCATACGAGCTTTGGGCTCTCTTTTGGAATTTTCCAGTTTATTGAGATACTCTTCTGGGATCCCGGAATTCCTCGCAAGTTGGTACTGCGAAATATGGAGGGACTCTCGAATGTTAACAAGAGCGGTTCCAAACAGGCATTGCTTTACGTTTCCCATTTTTTTCTTTTATCGGGAATGGGGGTTCCGGTTTACCAGTCTAATTGAATGGGTACGGAGGCTGCATTTATAGTTTATCCAGATAAATTAGGTAGATGAAGAACTAACTTCGCGCATAAGCCGATCAGTCTCATTGATTAAATCTCCAGGGGCAATACCAAGGGCTCGCCCTAGACGGATGATCATTTCTGCTCTGGGTTCTCTTTTTCCATTTTCCAATTTATTTAAATATCCCTCTGAAATACCAGACAATTTTGCTAATCGATACTGGGAAATTCCCAGATTATTCCGGATTTGAACCAACGCCCTTCCAAAATGTTCACCTACTTTTGATTCCATTTTTCCAGTTTGAAGGAATCAAAAAAATCGTTGTACCTATTCAAAAGGACTGGTAAGAAGGAGTACCAATTCAACTGAACTGGTATGAACGTGTGGGGAAAGCGTAGTGAGAAAAAAGATAATGGGCATAACCTACAAAGTCGAATTGGCATGCCAAAACAGTGGGTTAGGTTATTTGGACATTATCAAACGCATCCAAGCGGTAACCCGCACCCGCACGCAAACCGCGTTGGCTGAAATTCTTGAGATCAGGCAATCGAGCATTGCCGACGCCAAAAGACGGCAATCCGTGCCGGGGGCCTGGTATATGACGCTCTTTGAAAAGCTGGGCGTGAACCCCGACTGGCTGAAAAGCGGCATCGGCCCGGTATATCTGCGCACCGAGGCCGGGTACATTCCCGGCGACGGGGACGGAACTCCCCTGGCCCCCGGCTTGCTGGATTCGCCTTTGTCGCAGCCTGTGCTTGTCACCATGTACGCCATGCGGGGCGACGGCTCGGGAAACGGGGCAGCCGTGGCCACGCTCCGGCCGACAGGCAGCATCCTCTTGCCCAGAGCATACGCGAGAGAGGGCATCGTCGTTCTGGCAGTGGACAACGACGCGGCCGCGCCCACAGTGCGCCGGGGAGCGCATGTCGGCATCGACACGCGCGCCGACTGCCCCGCGAGCGGCGAACTGTTCGCCATCACCCTTCCCCACGGGGAGATCGTCCTGCGCCGACTGCTCTGGGAGGAGGATTATTTCCGCTTATGTGCCGAGAATCCGATGTATCCTGACCGCCGGATCCGGTTTGCCCGGACGGAATTGATTCTCGGGCGGCTGGCCTGGGTCATGCAGGAAGTGTGAGCAGGGCGTGAGGAGAGAAATGGAAGGAGCGAACGTTTTTGATACGCGGTTTAGAGCTGTTCCCGCATGAAATGCGTCAAGTGCACTGCAAGGAGTTGCAGACACATCCTTGCCGCGAAATATGAGCAGGCGGCTTTTGCTCGCTGCAAACGAGCATTTTGAGTGTCGAATGCTCTAACAAGGCGCGAGCGTGCCGCCCTTTTCCGACCTTGAGAGAGCCGGGGGGATGATCTCCCCTCAGAACTGATACAGGAAGACCGGCGTCCGCCAGTCGCTGCCTGAGGCGTTAAGCCCGCTCACGGTTGCAAGGGCCGAAAGGTCCAGGCCGAACCAGGATTTGAGGCTGTCCGCGAGCCAGGAACTTTCCTTGGGTTTGGTCAGCAGCTTGCGCTCGGCGGGCACGCCGGTCCGCTCGGCCAGCCAGCGCAGGGCCGCGTCCTGGCCGCCCATTTCGTCCACCAGGCCCAGCTTCAGGGCCTCCCGGCCGGTAAAGATCTTGCCGCTGGCCAGCTGTCCGGCCCGCTCGCGCGGCATGTCCCGCCCCTTGGCCACAATGTCCACGAATTGCTCGTGCATGTCCTTGAGCACGCCCTCGAAATAGGCCCGGTCCTCGGGCGAAAGCGGGTGCAGATAGGAACCGGCGTTCTTGTAGGGCGCGGTGACCAGAGTTTCCTGCCCCACGCCGATCTTGCCCAGCAGGCCCTGGAGTTGCGGGATGTCCATGCGCACGCCGATGGAGCCGGTGACCGTGGACGGATTGGCGAAAATCCGGCCTCCTGCCATGCTGACCATCAGGCCGCCGGACGCGGCCATAGAGCCCATGCTCACCGCCAACGGGCGCTTTTGGGCCAGGCGGGCCAGCGCGTCGTAGACTTCCTGCGAGGCGGCGGCCCCGCCGCCGGGGGAATCCACGCGCAGCAGCACTCCCTTGACCTGGGGGTTGCGTTCGATTTTGCGGATCCAGGCCAGGGTGGGGGCCACGTCCATAATCGGGCCGCGCACCGTGACCAGGGCCAGGCGGTCGCCGCCGCTGAGCAGGCCCCGGCCGTCTTCGTCCCGGCTGAAAACGGCCAGGCCGATCAGAACCAGGACCAGGAGCGAGAGCCAGAAGATGAAGGGATGCCGCTTGCGGAAGGGGCGGCGCAACAGGGCTTTCCAGACAGGGGCCGGAATCCGGGCCAGCGGACAGGCCGCGGCGCAGGTTGCTCCGCGAGGATCGGCGTTCGAGGATGGGGCGCTGTTCAAGGCGGAGGCTGTCCTGGCCGGAGCGGCCGCATCATCAGGGGTCAGCGTAAAGTTTTCAGTGTTCATGGGCCGTTGATTAGCACGACGCGGGCCCGGAGAAAAGGCCGTCCCCGGGCAGCGCGGCACCGGGCTTGATGTCCCGGAGCCGCATGAGGCGTTGGGAGCGCTGATGCGTGAGGATTTTTGTTCTCTGCCGAGGAAAGCGAATGTGTATCAAGACATCCGTGAGTTTCGCACGGGGCGAGCCTGACGCGGGCAGAAGGCAAAAAAGGCGGTAATCGGCGCTTGGATTATTTTACCGGGGCGTAAAAGCAGCGCTTGGGGGACATGACTTTCCCCTCTTTTTTCAGGGCGGCGATGGCCTTGCTGACGTCCTTGGAATCAACGCCCAGCTCTTTGGCAATGTCGCCGGGGCGCAGGGGCTTGTCCGCTTTGGTCAATATTTCGAGAACCTTGTCTTCCATGCTGTCAACTCCCTTTCGGATGCGCGCCGTCCGGCGCGGGCCTTTTATTGCATGGGCTCGGGCCAGCGCTCGGCCGCCATTTCGCGCAGCTTGTATTTCTGGATCTTGCCGCTGGCCGTGAGCGGAAAGGCGTCCACCAGGGCCACGTATTTGGGAATCTTGAACCAGGCGATCTTGCCCCGGCAGAAATCGCGTATGTCTTCGGGCAGCAGGTCCGCGCCGGGCCGGGGGATGACGAAGGCCCCCACTTCCTCGCCGTATTTACGGCTGGGCACGGCCACCACCTGCACGTCCAGTACGCCGTCCATCTGGAGCAGAAATTCTTCCACTTCGCGTGGATAGACGTTTTCGCCGCCCCGGATGATCATGTCCTTGATCCGGCCCGTGACGCGCACGTAGCCGTGCTCGTCCATGACGCCCAGATCGCCGGAGTGCAGCCAGCCTTCCGGGCTGATGGCCCTGGCCGTGTCCTCGGGCATCTTGTAGTAGCCCTTCATGATGTTGTAGCCCCGGCAGAGGATTTCGCCCACTTCGCCGCGCGGCAGTTCCTCGCAGGTCTCCGGATCGCCCACGCGCACCTCGATGCCCGGCATGGCGCAGCCCACGGTTTCGCAGCGCACGGCCAGGGGATCGTGGGTGTCGGACTGGGTCATGACCGGCGAGGCCTCGGTGAGGCCATAGCAGATGGTGATTTCCTTCATGTACATGTCTTCCACCACCCGGCGCATGAGCGGCTCCGGGCAGACCGAACCGGCCATGATGCCGGTGCGCAGGCTGGAGACGTCAAAGCGCTTGAAGAGCTTGTGCTCCAGCTCGGCCAGAAACATGGTGGGCACGCCGTAAAGCGCGGTGCAGCGCTCGCTGTCCACGGCGGCCAGTACTTTCAGGGGATTGTAGGTTTCCAGAATGACCATGGTGGTGCCGTGGTTGACGCAGGCCGACACGCCCAGCACGCAGCCGTAGCAGTGGAAAAGCGGCACCGGCAGACAGAGCCTGTCCTGCTCGGTAAAGCCCTGGTGGCGGCCGATCCAGTAGCCGTTGAGCCCCACGCCCACGTGGGTCAGCATGACCCCGCGCGGAAAACCCGTGGTGCCCGAGGTATACTGCATGTTGATTTCGTCCCAGGGGTCCAGAGCGGCCTGGCGGGCCTCATATTCTTCGTCGTCCACCATCACGGACATGGCCAGGATTTCCGGCACGGAATACATGCCCCGGTGCTTTTCCGCGCCCAGAAAACAGACCCGCTTCAGATGCGGCAGCTCGGCGCAGCGCAGGTTGCCGCGTCCCTGGGTGCGCAGTTCGGGCACGATCTTGTAGAGCGTGGCGATATAGTCATGGTCGCGCAGATTGTCGATGAGGAAGATGTTTTCGCACTCGGACTGGCCCAGCAGGTAGCGCAGCTCGTGCTCGCGGTAATTGGTGTTCACCGTGAGCAGAACGGCCCCGATCTTGGCCGTGGCGAATTGCAGGGCCACCCAGTAGGGCACATTGGTGGCCCAGACCGCCACTTTTTCGCCCTTTTGCACGCCCAGGGCCATGAGCCCCTTGGCGAACTGGTCCACCACGCCGGCGAATTCCCGCCAGGTCAGGCGGTAGTCGCGGTCGGCGTAGACAATGGCCTCCCGGTCGGGAAAGCGGGCCACGGTATGATCGAGAATCTGCCCCAGGGTCCATTCGCGCAGTTCAAACCGCGCCTGCCGTTCGCGTACTTTTTCGTCCATGCCTTTTCTCCGCGCCCTCCGCTCGGGTCGTCGCGTCGCAATTGCAGAGTGAATCCGGTCCAGGGTTCTCTAAGGATTATACGCCACGGCCATGATCCTGACCGGCGCGTCCCCGGCCGCGCCCACAAAATGCGGCACAATGGAATTGTAATAGATGGTGTCCCCGGCCTTGAGCACATGACTCTCCCGCCCGTAGATCACCAGCAGTTCGCCCTCAAGCACCAGGATGAATTCCTCGCCCTGATGGGACGAAGTTTTGCGCTCCACCGAGGGGTCGGGGAAAATTTCAATGTAAAAGGGCTCCATGTTGCGGTCGCTCTTGCCCTTGCCCAGCGCATGATAAACATAGGTGGGCCGGGCCATGCGCCCGGTGTGCAGGGCCGGATCGCCGCCCTCGCCGCCGATGCGCCCGATGATCGGGTCGCGGGTGTACTGGTCGTCCAGAAAGGTGCCCAGGCGCACGCCCAGAGCGCGGGCCAGCTTCTGCATGGGGCCGATGCTGGGGTAAATCTCGCCGTTTTCCAGCTGGTTCAGGAATTCCACACTCAGATTGGTGTCCTGGGACAGGGTTTCCAGATCAATTTCACGTTCCTCGCGGAAGGAACGGATCCGGCTGCCGATATTGTGTTTTGTGGGCATGGGCGCTCCTCCTTGCCGCCGCAACGGCGGGGAACAGTTTAATGATCCGGTTATAACAGAAGAGAATACAGAAAAGCCGTTGGCACCGCAAGGGCGTTCAATCTTGAGCAATTGAACAGTCTGGCGGCATTTTTTCTTTTGGGCTACAGTGCGACAATGGACATGAAACAGACAGCGCGCCGGGCCTTTGTGGCTTCCGGCCAGGTTCAGGGCGTGGGTTTCCGCCCCTTTGTCTACCGGCTGGCGCAGGAGGGCGGACTCACCGGCACAGTGGGCAACACCTCCGACGGCGTGCGCATGGAAGTGCAGGGCCCGCCGGAGGAGGTGGCGCGTTTCGGCCGCCGCCTGCGCGCGGAGTTGCCGCCTCTGGCCCGGCTGGTGGGCCTGAGCGTGGAAGAACTGGCGCCCCTGCCCGGCGAAACGGCTTTTGTCATTGTGCCCAGCCGCGGCCACGCCGGGCACAGTGTGCTGGTCAGCCCGGACATGGGCATCTGCCCGGACTGCCTCGCGGACATGCGCGACCCGGCCAACCGCCGTTACGGCTATCCCTTTACCAACTGCACCAATTGCGGCCCGCGCTATACCATCACCCGCGCCATACCCTATGACCGGGCCACCACCACCATGAGCTGTTTTCCGCTCTGCCCGGATTGCGCGGCGGAATACGGCAATCCCGCCGACCGGCGTTTTCACGCCCAGCCCATCGCCTGCCCGGTCTGCGGCCCGCGTCTCTGGTTTGTGGACAGGCGCACGCGGCAGGGCGGCGACACCGGTCCCACGGCAACCAACCGGCGTGAAGCCCTGGCCCGCGCCGGGCAGGTTCTGCTGGACGGCGGCATTCTGGCGCTCAAGGGCCTGGGCGGTTTCCAGCTGGCCTGCGACGCCCGCGACGCTGCGGCCGTGCACGAACTGCGGCGGCGCAAGAACCGTCCGCACAAGCCCCTGGCCCTGATGGTGGCGGATCTGGCCACGGCGCGCGCGCTTTGCGAACTCACGCCCGAGCACGAGGCCCTGCTGCAAAGTCCGGAAAAACCCATTGTGCTCTGCCCGCGCCGGACCGTCCCGGCCGGAGAGGCAGACCCCCTGCCGCCGGAGGTGGCTCCGGACACGCGCAACGTGGGCCTGATGCTGCCCTATACGCCCCTGCACGCGGCGCTTTTTGATCGGCTCGCGCCACGCGCGCCTCTGCCCCCGGTGCTGGTGATGACCTCGGCCAATCCCCACGGCGAGCCTCTCTGTCTGGGAAACCGCGAAGCCCTGGCCCGCCTGGATCATCTGGCCGACGCCTGGCTGCTGCATGACAGGGACATCCTGGTGCGCGTGGACGACAGCGTGCTCGGCGTGGCCCCGCGTCCCCCCCGGCTCCGGCAGCCCGAGAGCGGGAGCGGCAAGGCCGATGCGGCCACTGCCCCGCACGCGGTTGATCCGTTTTTCTATCGGCGGGCGCGCGGCTATGTGCCGCGCCCGGTCTTTCTGCCGCCATTCGGAGAGGGCGGGGAAGAAGGCGACCCCACGGTGCTGGGAGCCGGGGCCGAACTCAAGGGCACCATCTGCCTTACCCGCGGGCATGAGGCCTTTGTGGGCCAGCATATCGGGGACCTGGAAAATCCGGCCACCCTGGGCTTTTACGAGGAAGTGGCGGCCCATCTGGAAAGCCTGCTGGAAGTAAGGCCCAAGGCCATTGTCTGCGATCTGCACCCGGATTTTTTGTCCACCCGCTATGCCGAGGCCCGTGCCGCGCGGGAGGGCCTGCCGCTCTGGCGGCTCCAGCCCCATGCGGCCCATGCCGCCTCGGTACTGGCCGAAAACAACTGTTATGAGCCCGCCCTGGCCCTGTGTCTGGACGGCACGGGCCTCGGCGACGACGGCACCATCTGGGGCGGGGAACTGATCCATATGGACCTGGGCCGTGCGGACTGGAGCCGCCTGGGACGCTTGGCCCCCTTTGCCCTGCCCGGCGGCGAGGCCGCCATCCGTGAGCCCTGGCGCATCGCCCTGGCCCTTCGGATTCAGGCCGGAGAGGATGCCGGTCCCGCGCCCTGGGACGCCGAATACGCCATGGCCGCAACGGCTGTGCGGGAAATGCTGGCGCGCGGCCTGAACTGCCCGCTGACCTCCAGTTGCGGCCGCCTGTTCGACGCGGTGGCCGCCCAGTTGGGCCTCTGCCTGGCGACCAGTTACGAAGGCCAGGCGGCCATCCGCCTGGAAGCGGCGGCGGACGAAGCCGCGTTGCGCGAGGGCGCGGCCTGGCCTCTGCCTCTGGTGGAGCGCAACGGCCTGCTGGAGCTGGACAGCACGGCCCTCTTCAGCCGGGTGTTGCAAGCCCGGGCGGCCGGTGAGCCCGCGGGACGCATCGCGGCCCGTTTTCATCTGAGCCTGGCGCACGCGCTGGCGGCCATGGCCGCCCAGGCGGCCCGAAAGACCGGCACGCGCCGGGTTGGTCTTTCCGGCGGGGTCATGCAGAACGCCCTGCTGGCCCGGCTCTTGCCGCAAGCCCTGGCGGAGCAGGGCCTTGATCCGCTCACCCACCATGAGTTGCCGCCGGGCGACGGCGGCCTTTCCCTGGGGCAGGCGGTCTGGGGACGTCAGCTTTTGCGCGGGCAGCGGCTTGGGTTGGCGTGATGCTGCATCAGGCGCGGTTTTGGCCTTGGAGACGTGGACGGGAAAGTATGCTTTCCTCGTCGGAAATTCGTTTCCCTTGTCCGGCGCCGGACCATATCCGCCCCCTCTTCCGTCGGGCCGGGGCATTGACGCGCTGCCCGCAGGCGGCTATGCACTCGTCTATCTTTCTTCCAATATCTTACAAGGAGTCGCATCCATGAAACGTCTTTCCATTCTGGCTCTGGCCGCCGCCTTCTGTCTGGCCTTGAGCCTGCCTGCGGCCCATGCCGCCGACAAAAAGCTGATGATGGCCACCACCACCAGCACCCAGGATTCCGGCCTGCTGGAGTATCTGCAGCCCACCTTCAAGGCCGAGACCGGCATTGATCTCAAGTGGGTGGCCGTGGGCACGGGCAAGGCCCTGGAAATCGCCAAGAACTGCGACGCCGACGTGCTGCTGGTGCACGCGCCCGCCGCCGAGATGGAATTCGTCAAAGCCGGGCACGGCGTGGACCGCCGCCAGATCATGTATAACGATTTCGTGCTGGTGGGCCCGGTCAAGGATCCGGCCCAGGTCAAGGGCAAGGCCACGGCCGAAGCCCTCAAGGCCATTGCCGGGCACAAAAGCCCCTTTGTGAGCCGCGGCGACCAGTCCGGCACGCACAAGGCCGAGCTCAAGCTCTGGAAGGCCTCCAGCCTGTCGCCGGACAAGGAAGCCTGGTACGTTTCCGCCGGCCAGGGCATGATGGCCACCCTGAACATGGCCGCCGAGAAAAAGGGCTATGCCCTTACCGACCGGGGTACCTGGATCAAGTTCGCCAACAAGCAGGGCGACAAGAACCCTCTGGCCATCCTGGTGGAGGGCGACAAGGCTCTGTTCAACCAGTACAGCGTGATCACGGTCAATCCGGCCCAGTGCCCCAAGGTCAAGAAAGATCTGGCCCTGGTCTTCGAAGACTGGTGGGTGAAGCCTGAAACCCAGAAGCGCATCGCCGACTATAAGCTGGAAGGCAAGCAGTTGTTCTTCCCCAATGCCGGGAAGTAGATGAGGAAAGCGGAAGCGGAACGGATGGTTCCGCTTCCGCGCTGCTCCTTTGCCGCAAGCTGGGAGAGGGCTGAGCCTAAGTGATGTTTGGCGTGCCCTGCGGGCGGCAGGCCCCAATAACTCCGCCCCGCAGGGTACACCTACGGTTATGGATTATCTGTCTCAAGGCCTCACGCAGGCCCTCGCCCTGCTCCTGCACATGGACGCGGCCACGCTGTCCGCCATCACGGCCACCCTGGTCTCCACGGCCTACGCCATGACGGCGGCCATGCTGCTGGGCCTGCCCTGCGGGTTTGCCCTGGGCTATTACGATTTTCCCGGCAAGCGTTGCCTGCGGCTCATTTCCGACACCCTGCTGGCCTTTCCCACCGTGCTCATCGGCCTGCTGGTCTATGCCTTCATCACCTACCGGGGCCCGTTGGGCGAATACGGCCTGCTCTTCACTCTGCCGGGCATGGCTGTCGGCCAGGCCGTGCTGGCCCTGCCCATCGTGATTTCCTGGACGGCCCAGGCCGTGGAAGGGCTGGACCCGCGCTGCCGCCAGACGTTGCTGACTTTGGGCGCATCGGGCGCGCAGGTGGCCTGGGGCTCGCTGAAGGAAGCCCGTTATGAAATCGGCATGGTCTGCGTTACGGCCTTTGGCCGGGTGATCACCGAAGTGGGCATCGCCATGATGCTGGGCGGCAATATCCGCTACGAAACCCGCACCATGACCACGGCCATCGCCCTGGAAACCAGCAAGGGCGAATTCGCCCAGGGCATTGCCCTGGGGCTGGTGCTGCTGCTCATGGCTTTTGTGGTCAACCTGGCTCTGGCGGTTTTGCGGCAGCGCGGCCGGGGCGATCACGGCGGGCGGGGAGGCGGGGCATGAGCGTGTTGTACCAATGCCGGGCTCTGACGCAGCGCTACGGGGGGCGCACAGTGCTGCGCCTGCCGGAGCTGAGCATTGCTCGCGGCGAAGTGCTGGCGCTCACGGGTCCCAACGGCGCGGGCAAGAGCACCTTGCTGCGTCTGCTGGCCTTTCTGGAAAGTCCCGCTTCCGGCGAACTGTGTTTTCACGGCACGCCGGGCCGTCCGCCCCGGCAGGACGTCACCCTGCTGCTGCAGGAACCCTATCTGTTCAAAGCCTCGGTTTTTGAGAACGTGGTCTACGGCCTGCGTGTGCGCGGCCGCCGCCGGGATCTGCGGCGGGCCGCCGAGGAAGCCATGCTGGCTGTGGGCTTCGCGCCGGGACAGGACATGCTGCGCCGCTCCTGGAAGGCGCTTTCCGGCGGCGAAAAGCAGCGCGTGGCCCTGGCCGCCCGGCTGATCCTGCGCCCGCTGGTCCTCTTGCTGGACGAGCCCACCTCCAGCGTGGACGCGTCCAGCGCCAAGGCCATTGAGACGGCGGTGCGCGCCGCGGCCGTGGCCGGGACCACCGTGGTGGCGGCCAGCCATGACATGGCCTGGCTCTCCAGTCTGGACGCGCGCCGTCTGGATCTGGGCCGTCCGGCCTGACTATCCGGCTTCGTCCTGTTCTGTTTCGTTTTTTCTACAGATACTGGTAGGTGCCGCGCCAGCGCCAGACGAAAAAGGCCGCCACCAGCGCGGCAATGGCCTCGGCCAGGGGAGCGGCCAGCCACACGCCGGTCAGGCCGAGGAATTCCGGCAGCACCAGCAGGAAAAACGCGATAAGCGCGAAGGTGCGCAAAAAGGCGATGATGGCGGAAACTTTGCCGTTGGACAGGGCCGTGAACAGGGACGAGGCGAAGATGCCGTAGCCGCAGAACAGAAAGTTGAAGACGAAAATATGAAAGCCCTGGTCCGCGAGGACGAAAACCCGGCTGTCCGGCGGCGCGAAAATGCCGATGAGCCGGGACGCGCCCAGCAGGGCCGCGCTGAAGACCAGAATGGAACCCACGCAGATGAACAGCAGGCAGGAGCGGAAGATGCGGCGCTGGCGGGCATGGTTGCCGCTGCCGTAATTGTAGCTGATGACCGGCGCCACGCCCATGGAAAAGCCCAGAAAGAGCGTGACCAGAAAATATTCCGAATAGGCCGTGATGGTCAGCGCGGCCACGCCCACCTCCCCGGCCAGGCGCAGCATGGTGATGTTGAACAGGTAGGTGGTCACGCTGATGGAGAGTTGGGCGATCATCTCGGAGCTGCCGTTGAAGCAGACCAAACCGAACTCCCGCGGGCGCATGCCGGGCCGGGTGAAGTGCAGCGGCCCCTTGCTGTACAGGAAAAAGCACAGCCCGCCCAAAGGCGGGATCAGAAAGGCGATGCCCGTGGCCAGGGCCGCGCCCTCCACGCCCATGCCCAGCAGCACGATGAAGACATAGTCCAGAAGCGTGTTGGTCAAGCCCGAGGCAATGATCAGGGCCATGTTCAGCGCGGGTTTTCCGGCGGTGACGAAAAGAAAGGCGAAAAGGGTCAGCAGCAGGGCCGCCGGGGTGAAGAGCAGCAGGGTGCCGAAATACTCCCGGCAGTAGGGCGCGAGAATGTCGCTGGCGCCCAGGGTGCGGATGATCGGCTCCAGAAAGAGCAGACCCAGGCCGGAAAAGAACAGGCCCAGCAACACTCCGGCCAGGATCAGCAGACTGAAGTTGCGTCGTGCCCCGGCAGCGTCGCCGCCGCCCATCTTGCGCGCGATGAGCGCGCTGCCGCCGGTGCCCAGCATGGTGCCCAGGCCCCAGAGCACGCCCATGGCCGGATTGATGATATTGATGGCCGAGAGCGCCTCGGTGTTCACGAAACGGGCCACAAAAATCACGTCCACAATGGTGTACAGGCCGTTGAAGACCATCATGACCATGGTGGGAAAGGCGAAGCGCAGCAGAGAAAGGAGGCCGGAAACCCTGTCAAGGGCGTTGGCCGGTTCGCGCGCGGGCGCGGCGGTACTGGTGGACATATTTGAACCCGGAACAACGCGGCGCGGACCGGAAGTTGTTTCTAAATCTTTCGCGGGAAAAGGGCAAAAAGGCCATTACGCAGTGTTTCCCTTAAGCCACGCCGTCCTCTTGGGCAAGCTCTTTTTCCCAGGGCAGGATCTGGATCACGGTCGTCACGGAGCGGAAGAAACGCCGGGCCGCCGCCGGGTCTGAAGGCCGGGGCGGCAGCGGACATCCGGGCCGGCGGGCGTACCAGGGCAGGGTGCGCAGCAGGGCGGCTGCCAGCAGGTCCGGGTCGGGCGGCAGCAGATCGGCGGGGCGGCTGGATGCGGCGTCCTCGCCGGAGGCGCAGGCTCTGCCCAGCACCAGATAGCGGCGGCAGGCCAGGGGCCGCACAACATAGGTCGCGCAACGGCCGTCAAGCAGCAGGGGGCAGTTTCGCCGCAACGGCGGCAGAGCCAGGGCGGCGGCATGGTTCCGGGCCAGGGCGGCGCGTTCTTCGGACCCGAGCCGCAGATGTACGAAGCGCGTCAGCAGCAGGGCTTCCAGCGGCGTGAGCGGGATGGGCTGGCAGCAGCAGGCCGCGCAGCCCGGCTCGCAAGCGGGCGCGCGCCCGGCCCGGCGCGCCCGCGCCAGAGCCTCGGCCACGCTCAGGTCCACCAGGGCGCAGGCATCCAGAGCCAGGTCCGCGCCGGGCAGGGATTTTTCCAGCAGGGAGTCCCGGTGGCGGAAGCGGGCGGCTTCGGGCCGCCAGCGCAGCAGGCTTTCCATGCGCGTCCCGCCCGCGTCAATCCCGCGATGCGGACGCGCCGGAGGGGGCGCCGTCGCGGGCGTCATCCAGAGCGATATTGTGCAATCGCGGCGCGTGCGCCAGGGCGAAACGGCGCACCTCGTCCTCCCAGAGGCGGAAGGCCGCGACCAGCTCCTCGCCCGCGGGCGTGAGGCTGTAGCCGCCACGCCGGTTGTCGCCGCTTTCCACCAGAGGCCGGCCCAGGGCTTCCTCCATTTTTTTCAACCTGCCCCAGGCCAGGCGGTAAGACATGCCCATGCTTTCGGCGGCTTTTTTCAGCGAGCCCAGCTCGGCCATGCGGCGCAAAAGCTCCACCCGGCCCTGGCCCAGCAGTTCCTGGCCCGCCGTGCCGGTTTTTTTGCCGTCGGCGCGGGTCAGCCAGATTTTCAGATGCATGTGCGCATTCACGGGCATGGGGGCCTCCTTGCTTGCTCCAGGGAAATGAGAACAATTTGAAACAGAATCCGCTCTACCTGAACGCGGCCACGGCACGGCCCTGCTTGAGCGCAATTCGCCCCAGAGGCAGATCACGCCACCAGAGCCCGGCCTCACTGCCCGCCAGGCCGGTTTGGCGGCTCTGGCCCGAAAGCAGGGCCGTCAGGTCCGCAAGCTCGTCCAACACCAGGGCCGTGTCCGGTCCGGGCGGCTCCGGCAGCAGGCAACGCAGGCGCGGGGCCGGACTCAGGCGGCCGCCGGCCAGACGGCCCAGCAAGGCCCCCTGCCAGATGCATTCCGGCGGCAGCAGGCCGGCCGCCTGTGCGGGAATAAAGCGCACATGCCCGCCGTAGAGCGCGGCGCGGCCCGGCGGCAACAGAGCGGGGTCGCAGCAGGGTCCGGCCAGGCATTCCGGCGGCAGGGGGCGGCCCGCTTCGCGCCGCGCGCCGCGGTTTTCCGGGGCGGACGCGGGCGGCATGGGGGCCGTGCCCGCGCTGTCCGCCGTCTTGCGCAACAGAGCCAGATAAAAACCCTGGGCTCGCGATTTTTCGCCGTCCACCCGCAGCGTGCCCGCGCCGCCGGGGCGTTCTTCCCAGGCAAAGCCGGGAAAGGGCGGCAGCATTTCGCGCACGAGGCCCAGCTCTTCTTCGGCGAAACAGACCTGGGCCTCGTTTTCCGCCTCGTTGGTGGTGCAGGTGGAGTAGACCAGCCGCCCGCCCGGCGCGAGCAGGGATGCGGCGTGCCGCA
>ENA-UOJC01003570-UOJC01003570.1-human-gut-metagenome-genome-assembly--contig:-C104-NODE-3570-length-14510-cov-7.927430_pt1 | contig 14510 bp, 12 predicted proteins | sample MGYA00242339_ERZ723886 | MGnify/ENA metagenome assembly ERZ723886 | reverse complement strand
GCCGTGTGCGCCGTCCGCGCCCTGCGGCGCGCGTCGCCCCCGTCGTCTGGTGGTCAGGCTACGGCGGTGAACGGGGTTGCATCCCTCCAGCGTGAGCATAGGGGGACGGGCACGCGCCTTCCGGCGCTCAGATCGCCGCCGTGGGCGGCGATTAAGCCCGAAAGCACGAAAAAAGCCCCCGCTCTGACCAAAAGCGGGGGTTTATTCGTCGCGCATCCGGTCGGCGCGGTATGGGTCACTCAATCCGGCGCTGGCGACGTAGTGCATATAGTGCCGCCAACAGTCGGCGCATATGTCGTCGAGTTCACCAGCGCACCCCATGCGGCACATGTAGAATTTGCCGTCCGGTGGGCACTGGTCGGCCAAGATCATTAAGCCGATCTGGTAAAAGCTCGGAAAGCGGGGCGCGACGGCTGCCCTTTTGTGCGTCGCCCCTTGCGATTCTGTCACGCGCCCGCCCCCTTCCGTGCTGTCCTCATCGACCACACCCAGTATACACCGGCAGAGGGTGGGGGAGCAAGCACTTTTTGTCTTTCTTTGCCCTTAAAAACCGTTCGCCTCGATCTTCAGCCCGCCGCCTGAGCCGGAAGCGATCAGCGCCGCGCCCGCCCGGTCTGTGACCAGCCACTCCAAAGCAGCCCCCGGCTCGATGCGGCAGCCGTCCGCGACGGCAGCCAGCGCGGCCACGTCCGGCAGCGCGTCCCGCGCTGGATCTTCCCACCTCTGCCAGGTCGAGCGCGCCACCCCGGCCAGCCGCGCGGCCTGTGCCTGTGACAGGTTCGCCAGCTTGCGCCAGTGCTTGAGCCGCCCCTTGATGGTCTGCCGATACTCAGCCCTCGAACGATGGGCAAAAAGCGGTCTGGTGTACATGTGTTCCCCTTTCCCGGCGAAAAAAACGCCGCACAAAATCGCGGTCAGGCGCACGACCCCGGAAAACCGCCCCTTTTGCCATCCTTCAAGGCCATATGCGCCACCGTGTCGAGCTTATCTGTTCGCTGCATCTCCGTCAAAACCCTGCAAAAAGCAGCCCTGCAGCGCGCCGATCAGCGCCGCAGCGTAGCGAAAAGGTGCAAGTCTGGCGCGCCATCCTGCATCTTTCAAGGCCGTTCTCTCGCGCGTACACACGCGCACACACGCGCGCGCCCGCGTGTAGCAAGCTTGCATATATAAGGCAACCAGCGGTATTAAGAAACCTTGTAGCAATGCTTATAAGAATCCTTTATAAGTATACTAGGCGGAAAATATTTCCGCACCGGTTCGGAAAATTTTTCCGCACAGACCGGAAAATATTTCCGTACCCACCGGAAAATTTTTCCGCACGGAAGATTTTTCCGCTTGTATTCCCTTAACCCTCGCGGCCTGCTAAAATAGCTTTGTATTCTTTCAGCCGCTCTTCCCGCTCGAAATACTCATAGACCACGGGAGGGAAGAAAAAGCGCAGCGCGCCGTTATAACCCTCGCGCTTGGTTTCGATCACCCCGGCGCGGCGAAGGTCTTCCAAGCACCGCCGCACCGTGCGATCTGTGCAGCCCATTTCTCGCGCAAGGTCGCTTTGTGTGTAAATGCAAAAAGCATAGCTCATGCTGATTTCGCTTGTGTCGTTCCGCATGCTCGGGCGATAGGGAAAAGCGTCACACAGCCGAACTGTGCGGACTTCCGAAAAACGGCTATCGCCCTCGCTGTGCTTACGCATCGAGAGCTTGTAGCGGTCATACAGCAGCCCGAAACAATACCGGGCCATCGCATCGAGGTCGGAGAAAGGCCCTTCGGCGCTGGGTATCAAATTCCATTTTGCCATTGTGGGTTGGGGGAGAATCTGCAAAAGCAAAGGGGAAAAGGCATGAATTTTCAAGACTGGTTCGAGTTGTATCTGTCCACCTACAAGCGGGATATCAAACCCCGCACCCGTGAGGAGTACGTCCGGCAGAATCGCGTCTACATCGCGCCCATCATCGGCGCGAAGCCGCTAGAGGCTGTTACGCCGGAGGACTGCCAAGCCATCATCAACGCCGCAGCGGCCAAAGGTGAACGCATTTCTCAGGCGGTTTTCGCGCTTCTGCGCGCCACGTTCCGGCGCGCCGTGCGCTCCCGCCGCCTCTGCTGGTCACCAATGGACGCGGTAGACCGGCCAAAGCACCGTCCGGAAGCCGGCAGCGCCCTGACCGAATCCGACTATCTGGCCGCCGCGCCGGAAATTGCCGACGATCTGGCCTTGTCTCTGGCTCTTTTCGCCGGTCTGCGCCGCGCCGAAATAACCGGGCTGAGGTGGGGAGACGTTGACCTCGTGGCCGATGTGCTCCATGTGCGCCGCATCCGTCACCGCGTCGGCGGTGAGCTTGTCGCCGCCGCGCCGAAATCCGCCGCAGGTGTGCGCGATATTCCCATCGCGCCCGAGCTGCTCCCGATCCTGCGCCGCTTCTACCGGCTCACACCGTCGGCCTACTGCGTCGAAGTTGCGCCCGAAGCTCTTGACCGCCGCTGGGCGCGCGTTCAAGACGGCCTGAGCCTGTCCCGCCGCTACCGCCTGCACGATCTCCGGCACACATACGTCACCAGAGCGATTCTGGCCGGAATCAATCCCCGCGTGGTGCAATACCTCGCAGGGCATAGCAGCCTAGAATTAACCTTGCAGGTATACAGCCACATCACCGTCGAAGCCGCACAAGCCGAAATTCGTCGCGTTGCGTTGCTTCATTGACGGCCTTAGTTACAGGCTTCCTGACTCTTAATCAGGGTGCCCAGGGTTCGAGCCCCTGAAGGTGCACCAGAAACCGAAGGTTTGGCCTTCGGTTTTTTTGTATCCTCCCCAACCTTGACAGCGCCGCCGCGCGCCCGTACAATAAAGGCATACGAGACTGTTACCTGACATTTCAAGAATAAAACAAAGTATTTTCGCCCGAAGGTTTCCAAAGGGCGATCGGAAAGCCCTTTGGTGGGGCGATGGGGCAAAGCCCCATATTCAAAAATACATAGGCATTTATTTTTCTAGAATGTTTGATCTAAGCATGATAATTCCCCGATTTCCAAGGAGGAACACGGATGCAGGCTTCTTCGCTTCGGCGGCGGCGCATCACCGGTGCGCACGCATTTTTTCTGGGCGCGCTGCTGGCGCTCTTCGCCCTCGCCCCGGCCATTCTGCCCTACGGCGGGCGCTTTGTCACGCGGGGCGACTTCATCGAGCAGCAGCTTCCCTTCATTCTGGAAACGCGGCGGATTCTGCGCGGCGGGCTGAACAGTTACAGCTTCAACACCTTCCTTGGCGCGCCGGCCGTCGGCAGCTATGCGTTTTATACGCTGGGCAGCGTGTTCGTCTGGCCGCTGGCGCTTCTGCCCAAGGCGCTGATTCCGTTCGGCATCAGCGTGATGGCGGTGCTCAAGCACGCCGTCTGCGCGCTGACCTCGTTTTGCTACCTGCGGCGGATGATCCGCGACGAGCGGCTCGCCCTGCTGGGCTGCGTGCTCTACGCCTTCTCCGGCTTCACCGTCGTCAATACGCAGTTTTATCATTTCACGGAGGTCATCGCGTTCTTCCCGCTGATCCTGCTGGGGATGGAGGACGCGATGGGCGAGCGTCCCCGGCGCGGCCTGCTGGCGCTCTTCTGCGGGCTGAACACGCTGACGAATTACTATTTCATGCTCTCCAGCGCGCTGCTGGCGGCGCTGTACTTCGTCTTTCGGTTTTTCAGCGCGGATTGGAAGCCCCGCCGCACATGGCAAAACGTGTTCGCGCTGATCTTTGAATGCGGCGTCGGCTGCGCGCTGGCGGGCGTGCTGCTCTGCCCCGCGATGCTCTTCATGCTTTCCATCACGCGGACGGGCGCGGGCGACACGTCGCTGCTGACGCAGACCTATACCCTCGGCGCGCTGCTCGAACGCGTCCGCGCGCTGCTCATGCCGATTGAAAGCAACGTCGTCCACGCCTATTACGGCGACGCGCCGAGCTGGGCCTCCACCGCCGCGTATCTGCCGGTGTTCGGCCTGACCGGCGCGGTCGCGCTGTTTGGGCAGAAAAAGCATCGCTGGCTCAAGGGGCTGCTGCTCGCGCTGGCGGTTTGCAGCGCGGTTCCCGTCCTCTGCGGCGCGTTCGCGCTGGAAACCAACGTCGCCTATACCCGCTGGTGGTACGGCGTGGCGCTGATGACGACCCTGGCGACGCTGACGGCATTGCGCGACGCGGACGGCCGCGCCCTGCACCGGGCGTTTATCGCCCTGACGGTGCTGACGCTGCTGCTGACCGTGCCGTTCCTGCTGCCGGAGGGCTGGCAAAGCCGCATGGGGCGCGTCGGCGCCGCTCTGCTCAGCCGCCGGAAGGGCGCTTACGCCGACGATGTTTTCCGCGTCTTTTCCGTCTGCGCCGCGCTGCTCGGCGGCGGCGCGATGCTCTTTGTACTCATCCGAAAGCCGCGCTTCGCCGTCACGCTGGCGCTCGTCTGCGCGGTCGCCGCGGCGCAATACGCGGGCTATATTTTAGTGGGCGACGAAAACCTGCTCTCCGGCGGCGACGTTGCGGGCGAGGGGCTCTACACCCTGCCCGAAATCGCGGAACCGACGCTTAAAGCCGCCGCTGCGCCGGACATGGCCGAATGGCAGCGCATCGACTACGGCAAAAAGATCCGCAACTACGGGCTTCTGCGCGGGGCGAGCAGCCTCACCGCCTTCACCAGCCTGCGCTCCTCCATCGTCGGGCGCTTCATCTCGATGGCGGGCTTTGGGTTTGACGAATCCACCACCGTCTGCCCGCCGGATGGCGGTGCGGCGCTGCGCGCGCTGCTGAGCGTGAAGGCGTATTACCGGCTCGACGACACGCCCGTGCCGGACGGCTTCGTTTACGACCACGACGAAAACGGGGTTGCCGTATACCGCAACCCCAACGCCCTGCCGATGGGCTTTTTGCAGACGACCTGCACCGGCACATACCACCAGCGGATGGACAGCCAGACCACGCCGACCGTGCTGCTCGCCGCCGTGACGCTTGACGACGACGAGCTGGCCGCCTATCAGCCGCGCATGCAGACGCTCGACGTGGGCGACATCCCCGATTGGCAGGAAAGCGTCGCCCGCTTGAAGCAGAACGCCTGCAACGGCTTTGACGCGACCGCAGACGGCTTCATCGCCCATATCGACGCGAAGGAGGCCGGAATTCTGGTCTTCACGATCCCGTTTGACAAGGGCTTCTCCGCCGCCATCGACGGGCGGCAGGCCGACGTCATCCCCTGCGACGTGGCCTTCATGGGCGTTTGGGTCGAGCCGGGCGAACACGAAATCGTCTTCACCTATCGCACGCGCGCGCTGCCCCTCGGCGCGGCGCTCAGCGCGCTGGCCGCCGCCGTGCTCGCGGTCTACGTGTTCATCTGCCGTCGTCGGGGAAGGTAAAGCGGAAGGTCGTGCCCGCCGAAACGCGGCTGGTCACGTCGATCCGGATGTCGTGCCGCCGCGCCACCTCGCTGCAAATCGCGAGGCCGAGCCCCGTTCCCTGCGCATTGCCGCCGCGCGTCCGGCGGAAACGCTCAAAGATGTGCGCCAGCTCCTCCTCGGGAATCCCGATCCCCTCGTCCGCGACGATAACGGTATGCCCCTCCATCGAAAGGCTGACGCGCTTCCCCGCGGGCGTAAACTTCACCGCGTTATCCAGCACGGCGAGCAGCATCTGCCGCAATCGGGCGTAATCGCCCGTCATCAAAAGCGCGCATTGGGGCTCGCTGCAAACAAAGACAACGCCCTTCCGCTCGCACAGCGCGCCCACGCTCATCGCCACGTCGCCCAGCAGCTCGCGCACATCCACCTCGCCCATGTTGAGCGAAAAGCCCGCGTTTTGCAGCCGCGAAAGCTCCAGCAGGTCAATAATCATCCGCTGCAAGCCCTTGCACTCGGCCAGCATCTGGCCGATATACGCCCGCACGTCACCCTCGCCGGAAACAACGCCGTCGCGCAGCGCTTCCAGCGAACCGCGGATGACCGTGACGGGCGTTTTGAGTTCGTGCGAAATCGTCGCGAAAAACGCACTCTGCTGCTCGCGGAGGCGCTCGTCCCGTCGGCGGGCGTCGTCAAGCCGCTCCGCCAGAATATCCATCGAGCGCGCCAGCTCGCCGATTTCGTCCTTCCGCGCGTTCTGCATCCGCGCGTCGTATTCGCCGCTCGCCAGCCTGCCCGCAAAGCGCTGAACCGCCGTGATCGGCTGGGTGAACATGCGCGAAAAGAGCGCGCCCAGCAGCGCGGTCAGCGCGAAGGCAACCGCGCCGCTGAACAGCAGGATATCCGAGCTGGAAACCTGCGCGAAGCCCAGCTCGCGCAGCGTGCTTTCCAGCAGCACCACACCGAGCACGTGGCTCTTGGCGTTCATAATCGGCATGCTCGTGGTCAGATGCGTTTCTCCGTCGATTTTCGCGGAGAGAAACGGCGTTTTGCCCATGAACCCCAGCGCGATCGTCTGCTCGATGTAATTGGGGAGCACCCTGCCGCCCATCGTCTGCACCACGCCGTCGAAATAGCCCGTCACGCGGTGCTGCTCGTCGATGAGATAGACGTTGCAATTCGTGATATGCTCGATCAGCGCCATATACGGCGCGAGCGTATCCTCGCCGACGATGAAGGGGTTTTCATCCAGCGCCTCGTAATCCGACGGCGCGATCATCTCCGAGAGATTCTGCGAAATGGCATATGCGTTGCGCTGCATGGTCTTGCTGTAATGGGCGATCATTTTTCGCTCCATCATCGCGTTGAAAAGCAGCTCCAGCACCACCGCAAACAGCATGAGCAGCAGCGCGAAAAGCCCTGTCAGGCGCGCGACGAGCGTTCGATGCATCGGCAGCTTCATGGCAGATTCCTTTCAAACTTATAGCCCGCGCCCCAGACGGTCGCGATGGTGAACGTGTCGTGCGGGTATGCATCCAGCTTGGCGCGCAGGCGCTTGATGTGCGAATCCACCGCGCGGTAATTGCCCGCGAACTCATACCCCCAAACGATTGTCAGCAGGTTATCCCGCGTGAACACGCGCCCCGGCGACGCGGCCAGCGTGTACAGCAGCTCGACCTCCCGCCGCGTCAGGTTCAGCTTATGCCCGGACAGCGTGACGGACAGCGACGGCAGGTGAATCGACAGCTCGCCGATCACCAGCATTTCCTTTTCCGCCGCCGCCGGGATGCGCCGCAGCACCGCGCGAATCCGCGCCATCACCTCGCCGGGGGAAAACGGCTTGACGATGTAATCGTCCGCGCCGATATCCAGCCCGAGAATCCGATCCGCGTCCTCGTCCTTGGCGGTAATCATCAAAATCGGCACGCTCGACACCCGGCGGATGCGGCGGCAGACCTCCAGCCCGTCCAGCCCCGGCAGCATGATATCCAGCAGGATCAGCGACGGCTCGGCCGCGTCGAACAGGGCGAGCGCCTCCTCGCCGGTCTTCGCCGCCAGCATCGGCCACCCCTCTTTTTTGATGTATTGCGACAAAATATCGACGATCTGCGCGTTGTCGTCCACCACCAGAATCGGATTCACGTGCATCCCTCCAGCCTTTTCTTCTGCACATATTGTAAAATTGGGCGGCAGGAATGTCAAACCTTTTGCTCGAATTTAAAATTTTGGAAGCTTTTTTTGTTTTGACATACTTTTGCCACAGATCGCCCTTAAACTGGTTTTTGTCATCGGGAGGAACGAACATGAAACGCATAGCGACACTGATGATTCTGCTCATCGCCCTGGCTCTGCCCGCCGCCGCGCAGGAATACGCGGACGGCATTTATCGTGGGTTTTACTATGACGGCGGCATCGAGCAGATTGCCATTCAATTCGAACTCAAGGATGGAAAATTCGATTCGCTGGTGTATCGCGGCGTGAAATACAAGGACGGCGATTACATGAGCGAGGACGCAAGCGACGCGCAGAAGGCCATCCTCCGCCAATACCGCCAGCTTGCCGATTATCTCGTCGGCAAGGGCGTTTCCGCCATCGACGACCTCTATTCGCCGTATGACATCGTGGAGGATCTCGACGCGGTGACGACGGCGACGATGAAGGCCGGCAAGCTGGTTTCCGCCCTCTGGGACGGGCTGAACCGCCACCCCTACAAGATCGTCGATACGACGAAGCTGCCCGAGGCCGAGCCCTATGCGGACGGCGTTTATCGCGGCAGCTACATGGAGGACGGCGGCGAGCAGGTCGCGCTGGAATTCACCCTGCAGGACAACACATTCACCGAGCTTCACTACACGACGCTGCAATATAAAAACGAGGACTATCTCGCGCCGGACAGCGACGCGGCCGCCAAGGTCTGCGGCCAGTTCGACCAGCTGCTTGAGCATCTGGTCGGCAAGACCGTTTCAAGCGTGAGCGACCTGTATCTGCCGGGGCAGATTGCCGACGATACGGACGTTTCCACCGGCGCAACGCTGCGCGCCCCCAAGGTGATCTCCGCCATTTGGGATGCGCTCGGCCGCCGCGCCTACATCATCATCAAGTAATTTATCGCGCCTCCATCCGCGGGGAGATGCGATAAACATACAGGTGTCCATCACCCGAAATCATTTATTTTGGAGGTACGATTATGAACAAGTTTGCGATGACCGCCGCGACTGCGGCGCTGATGCTTTCCCTCTCTGCCGGCGCGCTGGCCGCTTCCGGCCTCGGTTCCGTCACCACCATGTCCGGCGCGGGCGCTGAGGCCGACAAGGCCGGCAGCGTGACCATCAACACGACCATGTGCGCGCTGGAGCTGGACGACGCGGGCAAGATCACCGCCGTGAGCTTCGATATCGCGCAGAACAAGGTCGGCTTTGACGCAACCGGCGCGCTGACCGGCGAACTGACCGGCGAGCACCCGACCAAGAAGGAGCTGGGCGACGGCTACGGCATGAAGGCCGCCTCCGGCATCGGCAAGGAGTGGTTCGAGCAGGCCGAGGCGCTGGAAGACTGGTGCGTCGGCAAGACGGTTGAGGAAGTCGTCACCATGCCGACCTACGACAAGGGCGACGGCCGCCACACGCAGGTGCCGGACGACGTCGATCTCAAGACCGGCTGCACCATCGACATGGGCTCCTTCCTAGGCGCGCTCCAGGAGGCCGCCGACAACGCGAAGTAAGCCTTTTCCCCCATCGTCATCCGCGCGCTCCCCGTCGCTCCGTCGGCGGGGAGCGTTTTTGTGTCCTCATCTGCCCCGCCGCTTGAATCCCCCGTCAAACCATGCTATACTGATACCAACACAGGCAGAAAGGCAGGCTGCAAACGATGATCCACTATAATCCGCTTCTGCAAAACATGGAAAACGGCAAAAAATTCATCACGATGGGCGAAATCATGCTTCGCCTGACGCCGCCGAACTATGAAAAAATCCGCATGGCCTCCGGATTTGAGGCCAGCTATGGCGGCAGCGAGGCCAACATCGCCCTCGCGCTGGCCAACCTCGGCGTGGACAGCACGTTCTTCTCCGTCGTGCCAAGCAACAGCCTCGGCAAGAGCGCCGTGCGCTGGCTGCGCTCCAACGACGTGCACTGCACCCCGATGATCCTGACCTCGCCGGAGGAAACGCCGACCCACCGTCTGGGCACGTATTACCTGGAGACGGGCTACGGCATCCGCCCCAGCAAGGTCATTTACGACCGCAAGCACAGCGCCATGGCCGAATACGATTTTTCGGACGTCGATCTGGGCGCGCTGCTGGAGGGCTTTGACTGGCTGCACCTGAGCGGCATCACCCCGGCGCTCAGCCCGAATTGCAGCAAACTGGTGCTGGATATGCTGCGCGTCGCCAAGGAAAAGGGGCTGACGGTCAGCTTTGACGGCAATTTCCGCAGCATGCTCTGGAGCTGGGAGGAGGCGCGCGATTTCTGCACGCAGTGCCTGCCCTATGTCGATATCCTGCTGGGCATCGAGCCGTATCACCTCTGGCGCGACGAGGACGACCACAGCCGGGGCGACGTGAAGGACGGCGTGCCGATGCAGCCCAGCTACGAGCAGCAGGACGAGATCTTCCAGCGCTTTGTCGAGCGCTATCCGAACCTCAAATGCATCGCGCGGCACGTTCGCTACGCCCATTCCGGCAGCGAGAACAGCCTGAAGGCGTTCATGTGGTACGATGGGCACACGTTTGAAAGCAAGCTGTTCACCTTCACCATCCTCGACCGCGTGGGCGGTGGCGACGCCTTTGCCAGCGGCCTGATTTACGCCATGCTGCACGATTACAAGCCGATGGACATGCTCAACTTCGCCGTGGCCTCCAGCGTCATCAAGCACACAATTCACGGCGACGCGAACATCACCGACGACGTGAGCAGCATCCGCAACCTGATGAACATGAATTACGACATCCGCCGCTGATCTGTCCGCGCGCGACGGCTTTGACAAGGGGGCTTGTGCATGAAAGAGGTTCGTTTCGGTCTCATCGGCCTTGGCGCGATGGGCATGGCGCACGCGAAAACGCTGCTGGGCGACGTGCCGAACGCGCAGCTCTGCGCCGCCGCAACCGCCAGCCAGACGCACGCCGCAGAGCTGCTGGCGCTGCCCGGCGCGGAGGATGTGCGCGTCTTCGCCACGCCCGCGGAGATGTATCAAAGCGGGCTGATCGACGCGGTGCTGATCGCCACGCCGCACAGGCTGCACGTCCGGCAGGCCGTCGAGGCCTTCCGCGCGGGGATGCACGTTCTGCTGGAAAAGCCGACGGGCGTTTCCACGCAGGAGGTGCGCCTGCTGAACGCCGAGGCGGACAAGAGCGGCCGGGCGTTCGGCGTGATGTTCAACCAGCGCACCAACCCGGCCTATCGCAAAATGAAGCGGCTCGTCGAATCCGGCGAGCTGGGCGAAATTCGGCGGACGAACGTGGTCATCACGGATTGGCTGCGCGCGCAGAGCTATTATGATTCCTGCGCGTGGCGCGCGACGTGGGCGGAGGACGGCGGCGGCGTTCTGCTCAATCAGGCGCCGCACAACCTCGATCTGTGGCAGTGGATCTGCGGCATGCCGCTCCGCGTCCGCGCGTTCTGCGGCTTTGGCCGCTGGCACGACATCGAGGTTGAGGACGACGTGACGGCCTACGTCGAATACCCCAACGGCGCGACGGGCACGTTCATCACCTGCACGGGCGAAGCGCCCGGCACCAACCGATTTGAAATCTCGCTGACCGGCGGCCAACTGGTCTACGAAAACAACCGGCTGACGCTGGCGCGGCCGGACACGCCGGTGGATCGCTTCATCCGCGAATACGCGGGCGGCTTCGGCAAGCCGAACGTGACGATGGAGGATATCACGCCGGACGAGCCGTATCCGATGCACGCGGGCGTGATTCGCGCGTTTGCCGATCACATTCTGACCGGCGCGCCGATGATCGCCGACGGCCGCGAAGGGCTTTGCAGCCTGATGCTGGCCAACGCGATGCTGCTTTCGAGCTGGACGGACGAAACGATCGAGCTGCCCTTGGACGACGCGCGCTACGCCGACCGTCTGGCCGCGCTGGCCGCCCAAAGCCCGAAAAAGACCGCGAAGCCGATCAAGCTGGACGTCAGTAAATCGTTTTAACGGCCGCATCCCCTTTTTACACGATCAACGACAAGGAACACACATTTATGGCAGGCAAAGCTGAAAAAACAAATGACATGCGTATTCTGGATAAGGCGGAAATCCCCTATCAGACGCATTTCTATTCGCCCGACACGGGCATCGACGCGGTTTCCGTCGCCAATGCGCTCGGGCAGGACCCGCAGGCGGTCTTCAAAACGCTGGTCACGCAGGGCAAGAGCCGCGCGTTTTACGTTTTCGTGATCCCGGCGACGGGCTCGCTGAACCTCAAGCGCGCGGCGGCGGCCTGCGGCGAGAAGGCGGTCGAGATGATCCCGCAAAAGGCGCTTTTGCCGAACACCGGCTACATCCACGGCGGATGCAGCCCCATCGGCATGAAAAAGCTCTACCCCACCTTCATCGACGAGAGCGCCCAGTTATTTGACGCCATCTGCGTCAGCGCGGGCAAAATTGGCGCGCAGGTGGAGCTTGCGCCGGACGCGCTCTGCGGGCTGGTTTCGGCGAAATACGCAGCCCTAGCGGACTGAGTCCGTTTTCACCTCCGCTGACATATAAAGAGGCGCTTCCCCCGTTCCGACAGGGAAAGCGCCTTATCATATGCTTTTTTGGCTTACTTCGCCAGCTCGACGGCGATCTGCGCCGCCGCGCGCGCGTTGTTATACGCGAGCTGGATGTTGGTCTTGAGGCTGTTGCCGCCGGTCAGCTCGACGATATGCGCGAGCAGGAACGGGGTGATGTTCTTGCCCTTCACGCCGGCCTCGTCGGCCATCGCCATCGCACGGTCGATGACAGCGCTCATCTCGTCGAAATCCATCGCGTATTCTTCCGGCACCGGGTTGCCGATGAGCATGCCGCCCTCCAGCCCCATGCCCCACTTCGCCTTGGCAATCGCCGCGACGTCCGCCGGGGTCTTGGCGTTGTAATCCACGCCGAAGCCGCTCTTGCGGCAATAGAACGCCGGGAAATCGTCGGTGTTCAGGCCGAGCACCGGAACGCCCATCGTCTCCAGATATTCCAGCGTGCGGCCGATATCCAGAATCATCTTCGCGCCCGCGCAGACGACCGCGACCGGGGTATGCGCCAGCTCCTGCAAATCGGCGCTCACGTCCATGGTCACCTCGCCGCGGCGATGCACGCCGCCGATGCCGCCGGTCGCGAAGACGTGGATGCCCGCCATATTCGCCAGAATCATCGTGGTGGCAACGGTGGTCGCGCCGGTCAGCTTCTGCGCGACGACGATCGGCAGATCGCGGCGGCTGACCTTGAGCACGCCCTTCGCCTCGCACATGCGCACCAGCTCATCCTCGGTCAGGCCGCACTTGAGGCGGCCGTCGATGATCGCCATCGTCGCCGGGATCGCGCCCTGCGCGCGGATGATCTTCTCCACCTCGCGGGCGAAGCTCAGGTTTTCCGGATACGGCATGCCGTGGCTGAGGATGGTGCTCTCCAGCGCGACGACGGGCTTGCCGGTGCGGACAGCCTCCTCGATTTCCGGGGTGACGTCCATGTAGGCTTTCAGATCGAATTGCTTCATTTGATATACTCCTTTACCATAGTTTCAATCGCAGCGGGAGACATCTCCCGGCTGATGGTGTCGCTTGACGCGATGGCGACCATGCCTGCGCCCATGCCGAAGGCGAGAATCTCGTCGGCGGCATAGCCCTGACGGGTCGCGTAGATGATACCGGCCATAGACGCATCGCCCGCGCCGGTCGCGTTGACCATGCCGTCAAACGGACGGCTCACGCCCCAGATGCCGCCCTCCGGCCCGCGGTAATACATGCCGTCCCGCCCCAGGGAGACGAACACGCGCCGCACGCCCTTGCCGCGCAGGATGTCGCAGGCCAGCACGATGTTTTCCTTTGTATCCACCGGGCAGCCGCTGAGCACCTCCAGCTCCATGCGGTTGGGCTTCACCGTGTCAAAGCAGCCGATAAACGGCTTGAGCTCCCGCGCCCACGCCGTTGAAACGGGGTCGAGATACAGCGGCCTGTCGCAGACCTGCGCCAGCCGCTCGATGGTTTGGGCGGAGAGGTTGCCGTCGCAGACGACCAGATCCGCGCCGCAGAGCAGGTCGCGGGATTCATCCACCAGCTTCGCGTTGAGCTGCTTGATGATGTGCATATCGCTCATCGCCAGCAGCATATCGCCGTCGCCATCCATGATGGAGATATAGCTGGAAGAGCGTTCGCCGCGCAGCACGCGGGCGGCGCTCATGTCAATTCCGGCTTTTTCGCAGCCCTCGACGATGCCGCGCCCCTGCACATCGTCGCCCACGACGGTAATCAGGCGCACGTTTTCGCCGAGCCGCGCCAGATTTTCGCAGATATTGCGGCAAACGCCGCCCAAAGAGGTATGCAGCGAACCGGGGTTGGAATCCCGCATGATGAGCTGGCGGTCGCTCCTGCCGTGGATATCCATATTCGCGCCGCCGATACCGGCAATATAACCCATTGGCCTTGCCTCCGAATGTTTGCGTATTGAGGGGTTTTCGCCCCTGCGGGCGAAATTTATTATAGCGTTTTCTCTCCAAAAAATCAAGCGGGCAGCGCGGCTTCGGGCACGGCGCGCCCGTGTTTTGCGCGGAATTTGCGGCTTTGCGCGATTTGGGGAAAAGAAAAAACCGATTGCAAAAGCAATCGGCCTTTTGGCACCTCCAATGGGAATCGAACCCATGATTTTGCCTTGAGAGGGCAACGTCTTAACCGCTTGACCATGGAGGCAGATGGCTGGGGAACTAGGATTCGAACCTAGACAATACGAGTCAGAGTCGTAGGTGCTGCCGTTACACAATTCCCCAATGAACTTGCGTCGCTGACGAAGATGATTATAGCAAATTTCAAATCCGCTGTCAACACTTTTTTTCAAATTTTCTTCCGATTTTGTCATAAAACGCGCGTGCTTGCTTACCCATTCAAGATATGCTATAATAAAGCCCACTTTCAGGCGCGGCGCGTTCGCCGCATATTCTTTCAGTAAATGTGCAAATCCGAAATTTTGCACAAATT
>ENA-UOJC01003567-UOJC01003567.1-human-gut-metagenome-genome-assembly--contig:-C104-NODE-3567-length-14516-cov-4.739437_pt1 | contig 14516 bp, 12 predicted proteins | sample MGYA00242339_ERZ723886 | MGnify/ENA metagenome assembly ERZ723886 | reverse complement strand
CCATGCGCAGCCTCCACGAGGCCGGTTTCGCCTTTTCCATCGACGACTTCGGCACCGGCTACTCCTCGCTGAACACCCTGCGCGCCCTGCCTTTCAATACCGTCAAGCTCGACCGCGCCTTTGTCAGCGACAGCACGGACAATCAGCGCGGCCAGATTGTGGCCCGCAATACCATCGTCCTGGCCAAACAGCTCGGCATGCGGATTATCGCGGAAGGCGTGGAAACCGTGGAACAGGCCCTTTTTCTGCGGAACATGGGTTGCGACCAGGCCCAGGGCTTTTACTACTCGCGGCCCATGGACGCGCGGGAATTTGAAACCTTCAGCTTTGTGCACGGCAAGTGCTTCTGGGTGGATCCGCGCCTTCAGGCCCGCCTCCCCGACGCGGAAAGCAACGAAACCACGGACGAGTAAAGCACGCCGCTCCGCGCCCGGATTGCCAACTGCCTGCGGGAGTGCTAAAAAATCAAACGGAAGTCTCCTGTCATGAGCTTCCAAACGCCGACCGCGTCGAGGATGCGCAATGGAACAGCGGGTTCAGACATCGGCCGCGCCGGGACCGGCGACGGACGAGATGGAGCAGGCCCGCTACAACTGCGTGCTGCGCAGCATCTTCGGCGAAATCTTTGAAGTGGATTTCAGCGGCGACAGCTATCGTCTGATCCACATGGGCGATGTGCGCTTCTGCCCGCCGCCGCCCGGCATGGGTCTGGCCGCCACCCTGCGGGCCATCGCCGAGACGCTCATCCATCCTGAAGACCGGGGAATTTTCCTGCGCGTGCTCAATCCCAAAGCCCTGCACCAGGGAGAAAATCTCAAACAGGGCTATGCCTCCGGCGACGTGCGCAAAAAATGCCTCGACGGGCAATACCGCTGGGCGCGCTTCACTGTCTTTCCCCTGGTCTGCGCCGCTTCCGGCCGCCCCCTGCACATGATCTGCGTGCAGGATGTGGACGAGCAGAAACGCGCCGTCGGCCTGGCCCGCGAAAACGCCCTGCTCCAGCGCCGGCGTCTGGACGAACTGCGCTACAAGACCGTGCTGGACCACACCAATACCCTGGTGTTCGAATGGCGCGGCAATCAGCCCACCTACACCTCGCCGCACATTCCGCAACTGCTGGCGGGCAATTACAACGGCCGCTGGCTTTTTGACGTCTGGCGCGAGGACAATGTGCTTTCCCCGGAGGACGGGGGAATCTTCAAGGACTGCCTGAACGCCCTGGAGCAGGGCGCCTCCTCCGGCGAGATGACTGTGCGCCTGCGCCGCCGCGACGGGCGCTTCATCTGGTGCAGGGTCACCTATACCTGCCTGGCCGACCCGGACCTCGGCATCCGCTACATCGGCACCATCAGCGACGTGGACGAAGTCACCCGGGCCACGCAGGCCCTGCGCTTCAGGGCTGAATACGATCCCCTGACCGGCGCGTACAACATGCAGACCTTTTTTGAAAAGGCCGACCTGCTGATCCGCCAGGGCGACGGTCCCCGTCATATCGTGCGTTTCGACGTGGCGGGCTTCAAGGGCATCAACGAAATGTTCGGCCTGGAGGAAGGCGACCGCCTGCTGCGGGCCATCGCCCATCTCGTGCGCGAACAGATCGACAAGCGGCGGGAAACCTTCGCCCGCCTGTCCGGCGACGTGTTTGTGGCCTGTCTCGCCGGCGACCGCGATCGGGTCCGGCGTTTTGTGGGCTGGCTCTCGCGCCAGTTGCGCGAATATACCCAGTCTTACCGGGTCATGCTCTTTTTCGGCATCTGCCCGGTGGAAAAGCGCAGAACTCCGGTGCACGTGCTCTGCGACTGGGCCCATCTGGCCCTGAAAACCGTCAAGGGCAGCGATCTGACCAACTATGCCTTTTACGACGGCGAGCTGCGCGCCCGGCTGCTGGATGAAAATAATATCAAGGACCAAATGCACGAGGCTCTGGAAAAAGGCCAGTTCGTGCTCTATCTCCAGCCCAAGGTGGAGATTTCCAGCGGCCGCATTGTGGGGGCCGAGGCCCTGGCCCGCTGGCGGCACCCCACGGACGGACTGATCCTGCCGGGCCGCTTTGTGCCTCTGTTCGAGCGCAACGGCTTCATCGTCCGTTTTGACGAGTACATCTGGGAACAGACCTGTAAAATGCTGCGTCTCTGGCTGGACAAAGGCTACCGGCCCACGCCCGTGTCCATCAATGTCTCGCGCATGCACTTCAACGACGACCATTTCAGCGGCAAGCTGCTGGCCCTGACGGACAAATACCATTTGCCCCGGCACCTGCTGGAACTGGAACTCACGGAAAGCGCCTTTTTTGAAAGCGAAAAAACCCTGATCCGGGTCATGAACGACCTTCAGAAACAGGGATTCGTTTTTTCCATGGATGATTTCGGCACGGGCTATTCCTCCCTGAGCACCCTGCGCGCCCTGCCTTTCAACATCGTCAAGCTGGACCGCACCTTCATCAGTGACGGCACGGACAATGAACGCGGCCAGATCGTGGCCCGCAACACCGTCACCATGGCCCGCCAGCTCAAGATGAAAATCATCGCCGAAGGCGTGGAAACCGTGGAGCAGGCGCGCTTTCTGCTCAGCATCGGCTGCAATTACGCCCAGGGCTACTATTACGCGCGCCCGGTGGATCCCGAGGAATTCGAAGTGCTCAGCTTTGTGCAGGAAAAAGCCTTCTGGGTGGACCCCAGCCTCCGGGAGGAAGCCCGCCGCCTGAACCTGCCCCTGGGCCTGAACGCTCCGGACCGGGAATACTGAACCGCCGCGCCGCCGGAGCAGCTGCAAAAATTCTGTCGTGTTAACAGATCCTAAAAAGGCAGGCGCAGCAGACGCAGGCTGTCGGGCTGGATATAGAGCAGACGGCCCTGGCTCACGGCCTCGGGCCGGGTGACGAAACTGCTCTTGCGGATGTTCAGAATGGCTTCGGCCTCATGGCTGCAATCAAAGAGGTGCAGGATTTCATCGTCCATGCGGTCGGCGGTGGTCCAATGCCGGTTCACCGGCGGGCCCTCCGGGGTCAGGCTGCGCAGAAAACGAAAAATGACCGCGCGCCCGCGCTCCGGCGCGAGCCATTCCCGGCAGGCGCGCCAGAGCTCGTCCACCGTGGGCCGCTCCTCCGGGGCAAAGGGCCTGCGCACCTCCAGGGGAAAGGCGCGGCTCTGCGCCCGCAGCATGCCGTCCACCAGATTGAGATAATCTGTTTCCTGATCCAGCACGGCCCTGAAGGCCTCGGGCGCACCGGCCAGGGCCAGCAGGGTTTCGTTGAGAATGTCCCGCGCCTTAAGCACCCGGATGCCGTGGGTCAGGCGCAGAGCGTTGAGCACCGCGTAAATGGCGCAGAAGGTATCCAGTTTGCCCTGATAGAACGGTTTGACCATGCAAGCCTCCGCGCATTGTTATGCCCGCAAGCCCAAGGGGGGTCAAGGCGGACATGCCGCGCGCCCGGTCAGGACGTAGTTGCGCCAGCCTTCCTGTAGCTTTGCGGTTATTTTACAAAATCCGCCTTGCCCGCACGAAAAAATCGCCAATTTTGCAAAATTCCCGCAAAAGCAGCCCCCGCTCACTTGCCGATTGTGTCGGCTGCGTTCGCGGAAAAAGGAAGGCCCATTTGTCCTAAATCAGATGGATATCCGGCAGTCAATATGGACATGCGATGGCACCGCGCGCCCGGAGCTTTCCCGGCCTGTTTTCCTTTACAAGCCTGGTGCGCGCATGTATAAAAGGACATTCATCAACTATATCACAATACCTTGATATGCAGATATTAACCGATCCCCAAGAATTGGCGGCCCAATGCCGGGCCTGGCACGCCCAGGGCGAGGACATCGCCCTGGTTCCCACCATGGGTTATTACCACGCCGGGCATGAAGACCTGATGATCCACGCGCGCGGCCTGGCCAAGCGCCTGGTGGTCAGCCTGTTCGTGAATCCCGCGCAGTTCGGCCCCGGCGAGGATCTGGAAGCCTACCCCCGCGACGCCAAGCGCGACGCCGCCATTGCCGAAAGCCGCGGCGCGGACGTGCTCTTCATGCCCGAGCCGGGCTCCATGTACGCGCCGGATCACGCCACCTGGGTGGAGGTGCCGGAACTGGCGAAAGGCCTCTGCGGCCAGAGCCGACCCATCCATTTCCGGGGGGTCTGCACCGTGGTGCTCAAACTTTTTATGCTCACCAGGGCCGATGTCGCCGTATTCGGCCAGAAGGACTGGCAGCAGCAGGCCGTCATCCGCCGCATGGTCCGCGACCTCAATGTGCCCACGCGCATTGAGGCCCGCCCGACGGTGCGCGAGGCCGACGGCCTGGCCCTGTCCTCCCGCAACGTCTATATGACCGCCGCGGAACGCGCCCAGGCCCCGGAAATCCGCGCGGCACTGCTCTACGCTCAAAAGCTGGCGCGGGAAGGCGAAACCAGCGCGGCACTGCTGCGCGAGGCCGTGCTGCGGCGCTGGGCCGAGCACCTGCCCCTGGGCCGTCTGGATTATCTTTCCATTGTGCATCCCGAATCCATGGCCCCGCTCAGCGAGGTAAACGGCCCGGCCCTGATGGCCTGCGCGGTGCGCATGGGCAAGGCCCGGCTCATTGACAATATTCTGCTGCGTTCATAGGGCCTGTTCTGAATTATCCCCTTTTGGCTTCCGGCTGCATCAAACCCGTTTTTCTTGCCGGAAAGCCGAAATTCCTCAAGCTGGGGCAGGCCGGAATCAAAGCATACCGTTTTGAGTTTATTTTCATAAGGAGAACAGCATGCAAACCAAGGGCAAATACTTTTTCACCTCCGAATCCGTGACCGAGGGGCATCCCGACAAGGTGGCCGACCAGATTTCCGACGCCGTGCTGGACACCCTGCTGGCCCAGGACTCGGAAGCTCACGTGGCCTGCGAAACCCTGGTGACCACGGGCATGGCCGTCATTGCCGGCGAAATCAGCACGCGCGGCTATGCGGACCTGCCCAAGGTGGTGCGCGATACCATCAAGAACATCGGCTACAACAGCTCGGAAATGGGCTTTGACTGGCAGACCTGCGCGGTGATTTCCTCCATCGACCATCAGTCGCCGGACATCGCCCAGGGCGTGCTGCGCACCAAGCCCGAAGATCAGGGCGCCGGCGACCAGGGCATGATGTTCGGTTACGCCTGCAATGAAACCGCCACCCTGATGCCCGCGCCCATCTACTGGGCCCACCAGCTTTCGCAGCAGCTGGCCCGCGTGCGCAAGGACGGCATCGTGGACTTCTTCCGCCCGGACGGCAAAACCCAGGTCTCCTTCGAGTATCAGGACGGCAAACCCGTGCGCATCAACAACGTGGTGGTTTCTACCCAGCACGCGGCCGGCGCCAGCCAGGGCGAAGTGGCCGAAGCCGTGAAAAACGAGGTCATTCGTCCCATTCTGGGCCCCTCGGGCTATTTTGACGAAAAGGACTGCGAAATCTTCATCAACACCACAGGCCGCTTCGTGGTGGGCGGCCCCATGGGCGACTGCGGGCTTACCGGCCGCAAAATCATTCAGGATACCTACGGCGGCAGCGGCCATCACGGCGGCGGCGCATTTTCCGGCAAGGACCCCTCCAAGGTGGACCGCTCCGGCGCGTATATGGGCCGCTACATTGCCAAGAACGTGGTGGCCGCCGGTCTCGCGCCGGTCTGCGAAGTGCAGATCGCCTATTGCATCGGCGTGGCCCAGCCGGTGAGCGTACTGGTGTCCTCTCAGGGCACGGGCGACATCCCGGACGAAATCCTGACCAAGGCCGTGCGCGAAGTCTTTGACCTGCGCCCCTATTTCATCAGCAAGCGACTGAATCTCAAGCGCCCCATTTACGCCAAGACCTCCTGCTACGGGCATTTCGGCCGCGAGCTGCCGGAATTCACCTGGGAAGCCACGGACGCGGCGGCAGACCTGCGTACCGCCGCCAAGGTCTAGGCTCAGCCTAGCGCGGCGGCATCGTCTGTATTGAAAAATTGAAAAAGGTCCACGGGTCAGGGACGGCATCCTTCGCCGCCCTGGCCCGTGGACCTTTTCATATCGGAAAACAACAAAACGCTTTTCCCGCAGGGCGTCTCCGGCCCCACGTCGGCCGGTTTCTCAACGCGTCCGCTTCATACGCCGTCTTTCGTTCCGGGAATGGTTACGGCCACTTTGTTTTCCAGCCACAGCAGCAGGTGGTTCGCCCCAATAGCCAGACAGGCGGAAAGCAGGGCACCCCACATGATTTTATACATGTTCATGGAGCGCAAGCCGTCAAACAAAATGCCGCCGAGGCCGCCCGCATTGATGGTCGCGGCGATGGTCGCTATGCCGATGGTCGAAACGGCGGCAAGGCGAAGTCCGGCGAACAGGGGATTGAGCGACAGGGGCAGGCGGATTTTGTACAGCACCTGCAACGTGGTCATGCCCATTCCGGCGGCGGCCTCAAGCATTGCCGGGTCCACCCCGCGCAGACCGGCAAGAAAATTGCGCAGCAGCACATATTGATTGTAGAGGATGAGAACAATGATCGCCGTGGTCTTTCCCAGGCCGGTGGCGGGAATGAGGATGGCGAACAGCGCCAGGCTGGGAATGGCGTAAATCACGGAAAAGAGATTCACCAGAAAGGCGGACCAGACTCTTGAATACATGGCCGTCACGGTCAAAACCGCCGCAGCAGCCAGCGACAGCCCGAGAACAACGGCAACCATCCACAGATGCTCGAGAAATGCCCGGCCAAGCGTGGCGTACTGGCTGAACAGATAGTCAAGCATCGGCAAAGCCTGCCCAGAGCCGTTGCTGCTGCCGCGCGGAGCCGACAAGGGAGGCCACAAAGTCATCAGCCGGTTCCCGGATGATGTTCATCGGCGTGTCGAACTGGCAGACCTTGCCCTGGTTCATCACAACCACCCTGTCTCCCAGCTTGACGGCCTCGGCAATATCATGGGTGACGAAAAGAAATGTTTTCTTCAGGCCGCCGTGCAACCGGAGCAATTCATCCTGAAGATTGTTCCGGGTTATGGCGTCAATGGCGCCGAACGGCTCATCCAGAAGCATGATTTTAGGATCCACCGCCAGCGCGCGGGCAAGTCCGACCCGCTGCTGCTGGCCGCCGGAAAGTTGCCCTGGGTAGCGGGCGCGGAAGAGGTCCGGCTCCAGGCCGACCAGACGCAGCAGTTCCTCCACCCGCGCCGCGATGCGCCGCCGATCCCACCCGAGCAGCTCGGGGACCGTCGCGATGTTCCCGGCCACGGTCATGTGAGGAAACAGACCCGCCTGCTGGATGACGTAACCGATGCGCCGCCGCAGCTTGATGACATCGACATCCCGCGCGTTCTCGCCGAAAAGACAAATGGAGCCGGTATCCGGTTCATACAGCCGGTTCACCATTTTCAAGAGGGTGGTTTTGCCGGAGCCTGACGACCCGAGAATGGTGATGAACTCCCCCTCGTTGATGGAAAGGCGCACATGGTCGACGGCAAACGGCCCGGAGCGGCCGAAACGCTTGCTCACGCCGTCAAATAAAATGGCGCTCCGGCTCACCGCCCTTCTCCGCCGGGTTGCGGTTGTATTCCACGGTAGAACTCCTTCGCCACATCCGCGATCTCCCTTTTGTCCACATCCACTTGAGCGTTGAGCGCGGTCATGGCGGCGGTGTCCAGGGAGGCGCTTATCCGGTTCAGGATGCCGGCAATGTCGGGATGCGCCGCCAGCACGTCGGCTCGAATGACCGGAGCCAGGTAATACGGCGACCACATCTGCCTGTCGTCCCGCAGAAGCGTGAACTTTTCGGTGTCCGCCAAACGGCCCTCGGTGGTATAGGCGGGAACAAGATCAGCCTCATCATCCAGCAGAACCTGATACTTCAGGCCGTTGTCGAAAACCCGCGAAGACTTCCAGCGGAACGGCCCGTACACCTGCTCCAGGCCGGGCAGGCCGTCGGCGCGCTGGTCGAACTCTCCCTGGGATGCGAAGCGGATCTTGTGGGCATTCCGTTGCAGATCGGAGATGGTGGCTATGCCGAACTCGCGGGCCACGGATGTTTTCAGGGCCAGACCCTGGCTGTCGTTGGCGCGGGACGGCTCAAGCCAGACCAGGTTGAAGCGCCGGGCATACTCCCGTTTGACCGTTGCGTATACCCGCGCGGGGTCCGCCATGGCTTCCATTTTCAGCACCGTCAGCAGGCCCGTCCCGGTGTATTCCGGATAGAGGTCAATCTCGCCGTTCACAATGGAGGCATGCACCACCGATCCCGCAATGGCAAAAACGCGCTTTACCGTATACCCGGCGTCTTCAAGGGCGAGGGCATACAGTTCGCCGACGATCAGGTTTTCCGTAAAATCCTTGCTTCCGACCCTGATGGCCGTCCCTTTTGTCTCGCCGCCGCACGAGAACAGCAGCATCCCCGCCGCGAGAATTCCCATCGCCGCCAAGGCGGCCTTTTTCCAGGTTTTCATGCTTTCTCCCGCTCTCATGCCTCTCTGTACCGGAACAGCGCTTTGCCCAGGACGGCGAACGTCAATCCGCCGGCCAGCGAGAGAACCGCGACGGAGAAACCTCCGATGAGAAGCAGATCGATTCTGTTCAGGCCAAGACCGGTAAAAATAATTTCGCCCAGTCCTCCGGCCCCGATTTTCGCCGCAAGGGTCGCACTCGCTATTATTTCAATGACAGCGATTTTCACGCCTGTCAAAATCATGGGCATAGCCAGGGGAAAACGTACTTTCCGCCAGACCTGCCGCCGGGTCATGCCCAGCCCCGCCGCTGTTTCCAGCATGCCCTGCGGCACCCCGTCCAGACCGGCAACGGTGTTCAGCAGAATGGGCGGTATGGCCAGCAGCACAAGCGCGGCGGTCGCGGGCATGAATCCCGTGCCCATGACCGGGATAAGCAGAAAAAGCACCGCCAGGCTCGGAACGATGCGAAGTGTCTGAAACACGGCGAGCAGCGTTTTTTTCAGACCGCCATACCGCACGCACAGGTACCCGCCGGGAACGGCAATGATCAGCGCGACGGCGAGGGACGCCGCGCTGATCAGCACGTGTTCCCGCACGGCGGACCAGAAAGCCGCGCTGTTGGCCATGAAGTATGCCAGTATCGTCTGACGCATGCGGCCCTCGATGTTTTTAGGCGAAAGACCGCGCCACCGCGGCACATTGACAAGTATTCCAAAGTCGTTTTCTTCCGGCGTTCCGGCTTGCCGTTCCCATTGAGAACTACTTTTTGCTCTTCTTTTTGCGGGTCAATTTCACTTCGCTTCCATAACCCCATTTTCCGGCCTTACAGCATTCACACTTGAAATGCTGTAACGCCGAACACGGTGAAGCGCGCCGCGAAGACCGACCCGACGGGCGGCCCGTAGGGCCGTGCCTGTAGTCCAAAGGGCGTACAGGCATCGAGAGCAACGCGGCGTGGATTCCGGCAAAGCGACCGAAGACAGCCCTTCGGGCTGTCCCCGTTGGCGGCAACGGAGCCATACGGGAATCGACAGCAGCGATAAGCGTGCTTTTTGCCGGAATGACCCCTTTGAACTGTGTAATTTCAAAGGCAATCCGCTCTGGAATAACACGGAATACGCCGCATACTTTCTTTGTAATGCTGTTGTTACGCCTTTTGTTCGCCAACATGTTTCCGTTCTTCTGTAAACACAGAAGCATCCTCTCAGGATTGAGAACATAATATATATCGCATATCAAATTTTGGCAAATCAACAACCGAGATTATCTCGTAATTTCAGGATAATGCGGATTCCTTCCTCGATTACGGGCCATATCAAATTTTTGCGCGCGAGCATTCCGCGCGCCGGAATCCCCCGGAGACCGCCTTTACCCGCCTCGGCCTTTCCACATCATCTCTCTTCTTCCGTTTACGGTCGCCTCAAAGAGAGCTGAATAAGACCGGCGGCACGTAAGTCGGCAAAGTCCTGTGCCGACCCGCGCGGCCATGCAATGTCACAGGCGCTCGTTTATACATTACGCGCAACGCGTCCGGCGCGTGGAATACCCGAGCCTTGCCAGTGGCCGGAGCCTTTCATATACTGCGAACCCGGACCGCTTGCGGACGGACCCTCCACCGCAACGCCAGCCCAAGGAGCCCCATGAGCCAGCACAATTCCCCAAGCCTCTTCGCGATCCGCTCTCTTCCCGTTCTCGTCCCGGTCACCTTCACCGGCCCGATCGCGGACGGAGCGTAACAATGGCGGGCAACACTTTCGGGCGCGTTCTGCGCCTGACCACGTTCGGCGAATCCCACGGGCCCGGTCTAGGCGGCGTGCTGGACGGCTGTCCTGCGGGCCTGGAGCTATGCGAGGCGGACATTCAGGCCGAGCTGGACCTGCGCAAGCCCGGCCAGGGCCCCACGGCCACCAAACGCAAGGAGGCGGACCGCGTGCGCCTGCTTTCCGGCGTGTTCGAAGGCCGTACGACAGGCACGCCCATTGCCTTTTATATCGCCAATGAAGACCAGCGCTCACGCGACTACGGCAATCTGGCCGAAATCTTCCGGCCCGGCCATGCGGACTGGAGCTATTTTCAGAAATACAACGGCATCCGCGATCATCGCGGCGGCGGACGCTCCTCGGGCCGGGAAACAGCCGCGCGCGTGGCCGGGGGCGTGATCGCCAAGAAAATCCTGGCCCGCCGGGGCGTGGCCGTTCTGGCGGCCTGCGTGGAGTTGGGCGGCATTGCCGTGCCCGCCACGGACGTGGATCTGGACAAGGCCCTGGGCCGCCCGTATTTCGCGGCTTCGGACGCCGCCCCGGTCCTTTGGGACGCGGCCGTGGCCGAGGCCCGCAAGGCCGGGGACACCTTGGGCGGCATTGTGCAGATTATGGCCCGCGGCGTGCCCGCCGGGCTGGGCGAACCGGTCTTCGACAAGCTGGAGGCGGTGCTGGCTCATGCCGTCATGAGCGTGGGCGCGGTCAAGGGCGTGGAAGTGGGCGAAGGCTTCGCGGCGGCCCGCCTGCGCGGCTCACAGAACAATGATCCCCTGCTGCCCGGCGCCGACGGCGCCGTTGAATCCGCGCGTTTCGCCTCCAATCACGCCGGGGGCATCTTGGGCGGCATTTCCAGCGGGCAGGACATCGTACTGCGCGCGGCCGTCAAGCCCATCGCCTCCATCGCGCGCGAGCAGCATACCGTGGACACGGCAGGGCGCGCCGCCACAGTGCGTATCGGGGGCCGCCACGACCTCTCCGCCATTCCGCGCATTGTGCCCGTGCTTTCAGCCATGACCGCCCTGGCCCTGGCCGACGCCCTGCTGCTGCAAAGCCGCATGGAGCACGGCCTGTGAGTCCGTGCGCCGCAACGGATGGGCGCGCCCTGGCGGAGCTGAAATCCGTGGGCAAGGCAGCGCTGGCGGACTTTCGCCTGTTGGGCGTGGGCAGCGTTGCGACTCTGGCCGCCTGCGACCCGCGCGAACTCTACGAGCGCCTTTGCCGCCTGAAGGGCGTCAGCGTGGACGTCTGCCAGTACGATCTTTTTTGTTGCGCCGTGGCGCAGGCCCGCGATCCGCATCTGCCGCCGGAGCAGCGCGACTGGTTCTGGTGGTCGCGCCGCCGCAAGGCGGCCAAACCGGACGAGGCGGAGGACTGATGGCCGATCTGCCCCTGCTGCGCGATCCCGACGCCGTGGAACTCACCGGCACGGTGGAGCGCGTGATCGTCCACAATGAAGAAAACGGCTACACTGTCCTTCGCCTGTTGCCCGACAAGGGGCTGACCGGCGAGGCCAAGGTAACGGGCGCGCCGCCGCGTACCGTCAGCCGCGATCCCGTGTCCTGCGTGGGGCACATGGTGGACCCGCAGGCCGGGGTCCAGCTCAAGGTGGCCGGGCGCTGGGTGAACAACGTCCGTTTCGGCCGCCAGGTGGAATTCAACACCGCCGAGGAAGTGCTGCCCGCCACCAGCGAGGGCATCCGCCTCTACCTGGCCTCGGGCCTGATCAAGGGCGTGGGCGAGGAACTGGCCGGGCGCATTGTGGAAGCCTTCGGCACGGACACCATCCGCGTGCTGGACGAGGAACCGGAGCGCCTGCTCAAAGTGCGCGGCCTGGGCCGCAAAAGCCTGGGCCGCATCCGCGACTCCTGGGCCGAGCACCGGGGCATGCGCGATCTACTGCTTTTTTTGCAGCCCCACGGCATCACTCCGGCCTATGCCGTGCGCATCTACCGGGCCTACGGCAGCCAGGCCCTCAACGTGGTGCGCGAAAACCCCTACCGTCTGGCCATGGACATTCACGGCATCGGCTTTGTGACCGCCGACGCGGCCGCCGCCAAGCTGGGCTTTGAAGCGGACAATCCGCTGCGCATCCAGGCGGGCACGCTCTACATCCTGCAAAAGGCCACGGACGACGGCAACGTCTACCTGCCCGAGCACAAGCTGGTGCGGGACGTCTGCGCACAGCTGAACGTGGAGCCGGAACAGGCCCGGGACGCCATTGCCGCCCTGGAACAGGACGAGCGCCTGGTACGCGAGGCCATGGACGCGCCCGACGATTCCGAAGGTCAGGACGGCGCGGGCGACTTTGATGCCGGGGACGGCGTGGAAGTGGGCGTCTACCTGCGCCGCTATCATCATTGCGAATCCAAAACCGCTTTTTATCTCCAGCGCCTGCTGCACTCGCCCAAGGCCGTGCGCTTTGAACATCCTGACGCGCTGGTGGACAAGGTCACGGCCGAACTGCCCATCGCCCTGGCTCCGGAACAGCTGGAAGCCGTGCGCACGGCGGCGCGCAGCAAGGTCATGGTGCTCACCGGCGGGCCGGGCACGGGCAAGACCACCATCATCAACGCGATCATCAAATTGTTCAGCGAAGTGCGGGCGCGCATCCTGCTGGCCGCGCCCACGGGCCGGGCCGCAAAACGCATGGCCGAGACCTCGGGCCGCGAGGCGCGCACCATCCACCGCCTGCTGGAATACAGCCCCAAGGAGGACGGCTTCGCCCGCAACGAGGACAACCCTCTGGCCTGCGGCCTGCTGGTGGTGGATGAAGCCTCCATGATGGACACTCTGCTCTTCTACCATCTGCTCAAGGCCGTGCCGCTGGGCGCGACCCTGGTGCTGGTGGGCGACGTCTACCAGCTGCCCTCGGTAGGACCGGGCAATGTGCTGTCGGACATCATTTCCTCGGGCGTGTTGCCGGTGGTGGAGCTGACCGAAATTTTCCGCCAGTCCGCCGAGAGCGAAATCATCTGCAACGCGCATCTCATCAATCACGGCGAGGTTCCACGCCTGGAATCCAGCAGGGAACGGCTGTCGGATTTTTATTTCATTCATCAGAACGATCCGGAAAAGGCGGCCGACCTGATGGTGGATCTGGTCAAGAATCACATCCCGCGCCGTTTCGGCCTGGACCCGGTGGACGACATCCAGGTGCTCACGCCCATGCACAAGGGCGCCGTGGGCGCGGGCCGGATGAACACTTGTCTGCAGGAAGCGCTCAATCCCAACGGCCTGGAGGTGCGGCGCGGCGACCGGGCCTTCCGTCTGCACGACAAAGTCATGCAGGTGCGCAACAATTACGAGAAAGATGTCTTTAACGGCGACATGGGCCGCATCGTCTTTCTGGACTCCAAGGAACGCACCCTGAGCGTCAGCTTTGATGAGCGTGTGGTGCCTTACGACTTTGAGGAACTGGACGAGCTGGCCCCGGCCTACGCCATTTCCATCCATAAGTCCCAGGGATCGGAATACCCGGCCGTGGTCATTCCCATCATGATGCAGCATTACGTGCTCCTGCAGCGCAACCTGATCTATACCGGCGTGACGCGCGGCAAAAAGCTGGTGGTGCTGGTAGGCGAATCCCGTGCCCTGCATCTGGCCGTCAAAAACAACAAGACGCGCAAGCGCTATACACGCCTGGCTTGGCGCTTGGCGCCGCAGGACTAGCGTCTGATTTGAAAAATTGAACAAACCTGGAGGCTTTTGCGGCGGCGTAGCCGCCGTGACTCAGCGAAAAACCACATTTTTCGCAATCAGGCACCAGGAAGCGTGATCGAGGCGTTTTCCCGCCGCCTGCAAGAAGGGAAGTAGCTTCAGCAGATCCATGCGAGGCCCGACGCTTATGATGGCGCATTGCTGTATAGTGTGGGAAAGGCGGTAGGCCCCAAAGTATCCGACAACCGGATTGTTCCTGGTTTTGATCTGTTCCGTGCTGTTTCGATATGCCGAACGTATTGCATTAACGGCCGCTGACGCGGCCTTTTCTTTTTTACGCCGGATAAATGTCCTTGGAGCCAATTACTCCGCTCTATATTGACAAAATGCATTTTTAGGTAAATCGTAAAGAAAAATGGGAGGTGCGCCATGCCCAGCGACAACGCCCTTTTTAATTGCGGCCAGGACCACGAGATCAATTATGTTGCGTCCTTATATCTGGAACAACAAAAAGTTCGTGAACTTCTCAAGGAAAAATGCGCCGACGGCGTTATCAGCCATTGGACGCATAAAAAACTGTATACTTGGTTGGAAAGCCAGGGCTTTACCAAAATAAAATGACGCTTCGGCGGACGGCACAGGTCCGCGCGTTCGAAGAGATCATTTCCGCGCCTGTACGCGGACGGGACGCGTCC
>ENA-UOJC01003566-UOJC01003566.1-human-gut-metagenome-genome-assembly--contig:-C104-NODE-3566-length-14516-cov-26.277298_pt1 | contig 14516 bp, 13 predicted proteins | sample MGYA00242339_ERZ723886 | MGnify/ENA metagenome assembly ERZ723886 | reverse complement strand
GCAGGGCATACTCGGAAAGGCGGGCGGACTTCTGAATTTCCTTAAACCGCTTGTTACGGTCTTTGCCCTTGGGCATCGCGGCCGTGAGCTTTCATGCTTCAGTGCTTTTCATGGCGCGCACGCGTTTCTTTGCCGTTCCGAGAACAGCATTGAAGAGCTGGCGTGCATCGGAGAAGTAGGTCTCCAGTGCACTTTCCTGATCCTCTCCGGTTTTCAGGCCCAGCTCGATGACAAAGGACGGTGTGCGCGATTTCATAGCGGCTGAATATACCTTAAGCGAAAACTATGTGCATGGTTTGGCTGCGTTTGGGCCAAGATTAAAAAATTTCGAAAGCCCGCATTCCTCCCGGGGCTCAAGCCCCGGGCTTCCTGCGGGAAATTCTGTGAGCCGCGTCAAGAAACGTGACGATCATGAGCACCAAGGGCTACAAGTACGTCCGTGTGTGCGAGAGCTACCGCAACGCTGGCAGCAAGCCCCGCTCCCGCGTCATCGAAAACCACGGGCGGCTTGATGTCCTGGAAGCAAAAGACCCTGACTACGTCCGTAAGCTCAGAGACCGGGTAAAGAAAGATAATGAGGCGGCGCGGATTGCTCACGCCGAAAACCTGGAAAACACCGCGCAAGTCAGGCTGCGCCGGCTCGAGCAAGCAAAGAAACCCGGGAACGATTACGGCTTTGCAGAGACCGTCAATATCGGCTCAGCGCTTCTGAGACGAGTCTGGACGCAAGATCTGAAACTGCCTCAGATGTTTAACGCTCAGCCGCCCCGGCAAACGCCGGCCTTCCCCTAGAAACAGCCGCATTTCTCTTGTGCGCCGAGCAGATCCTCAACCCGGATAAAGCGACAACGTTTCCCGCCCGCAACATCGTCGGGAGCCGCATTGACGCCCCCAAGGTGGTTACCGAAGTCTTCGCGCGGCTCGGCAGCCACAAAGAAGCCATCACGCGCCACATCAACCGGCAAATTTCAGGAAAACTCACACGCGCCGACAAAGACGCCTCCCGTAAGAGCGCTCCGAGAACCCCCGCCTGCGGTACTGTCACAGAGGCAACAGCTGTCGCAGGTCAGGCGCAGGACGAAGGTTCTTCCGTGATGACTTTTATCTGCCGCGCTCTTGAAACCTACCTCTTACCTACCTCTTTGAAGTCCTCAAAATCAAACTCAAGGACATCACGCCCCAAGACATCAAAAAGGCGCAGCAGGAGTCATCCGTTGCTTTCGATGACGGCAATCCGCAGGTCCCGATCTGTCTGCGGTTTTATCCGGTCGAGAACCGCTTCGATGACATGCTCCGGATCTTTGGACTTAAAGCGCCCTGCCGGTACGAGACACCCGAAAGCCTGAAAAGAAAGCTCAAGCTTGCCTGACCTGAGTAACTTTCCTCCGGGGTATTCGCGTGCTTAAAAATTAAGCACACCTTGCCAAGCCGCACAAACTCAGACTTTCCACAGCTTTTCCACAGGACTTATCCTCTGCGAAGTGGAAAGAAGGGGGAAAAGTTCAGAACATCGAACGGACCAAGTTTCCGATAGCATAAAGCGGATAAACCCGGATATTGTTGTAAGTGGAAAAGTTTTCAAGTGACGTCCGCACTCCATAAGGTCTGTGTTTCTGTTCTAAAAACACCCTCATGCTTTGCATGGCCCCTTTACCACCCGACTTAACTTCAACGGGAACAATGTTGTCACCGGATTGAACTACATAATCAACTTCTGCCTGACTGCGGGAGTCCTCTTTGTGCCAACACCAAAGCGCCGAACGCGTAAACGCACTCTGCGCCTTGATAAGCTCCGTTCCAACGAACACTTCTGCCACTGCACCGCGATTAACTGCGCTGAAATCCGTAGACTGCAACAAAGCTCTGAGATCCAGGCTTTGCATGCGCTGCATAAATCCGGTATCCAAAAGAATCATTCGCCTGTAGCGCTCGTTAATTTCACTTCCCAATGGCAAACCATTGGCAGCTGTGTGAGTTACAGGATAAACAAGTCCAGCCAGTATCAGAAGGTTCAGCGCCGCCTTGACCTGAGTGAGCTTGAGCCCCTCACCCACCTTGGTGTAAACAAACTTGCCGTGTCCCTGCTTGGCTACTGCATTAAAAACTTCGTTGATACGCGCCTCGGGAATTCTTTTACTGTACTTACGAAAGTCGTCTTGAAACGAAGTAATCAATTCATCAAGGATCAGCTGGCACTTCATCAGATCGTGATTTTCTACGTATTCCTGAACAACTTCCGGCATACCTCCGATCACCAAAAACGTTCGCAACATTTCTGTGAGCGTCTCATGGACAGCAGGTAACAAGGGGTTCTCAGGGCTTGCCTTACGCACCAAATCTCCTAAAGTTTCTTTGCCCTGAGCTGCAAGAAACTCCTGAAAGCTCAGCGGATAAACAAAGAGCGACCGTACGCGACCGACACCGAAACTCGGCAAATCTTCAAGCACAAACTCAAGAAGAGATCCTGCCGCTATGACATGAAGTTCGGGAATCTGCTCATAGAAGTATCTCAGCCGGTTAACAGCTGCGGGACAGGCCTGAATCTCGTCCAAAAACAAGAGTGTTTTGCCTGGCTTTGAGGTCACACCATGAATAGCAGCAAGGTTTTCCCACAGCTTTGGCGTTGAAACATCTGACCCGAAAAGCTCGCGATCAGCCTCAGACTGATTGAAATCAATCTCAATGAAGTATTTGAAACGCTTGGCCAGTGCCCTGACCGCCGTTGTTTTCCCGACCTGCCTTGCACCGCGAAGCAACAGTGGTTTTCTGGAAGGATCTTTCATCCAAGAAAGCAACTCGTCATCTATCGAACGCTTGATATAAGCCACCGGAAAGCTCTCTCAAAATAGAAATTACGTACCGAATTATCCTACAAAAGTTAAAAAATATACATCGAAAAATCGTATTTTTAAAATTTATGTAGGCCTAAAGCCAACAATATCAAACGAAAATACATATCAGAAAACAGCGAAACAAATAGAAAATTCACATCAAAACCCTTCAAGTTTCCGTGGATAGCCTGTTCCACAACTGTCTCATCAATCCCCTGCCATGGCTACCGGCCGTTCCGGGTCGGCACGTCAAATGCCGTTCTTTTGTCCCTTTTGGAGGTGGGTCAATTTTTATGTCGTTTTGAGGGTCAATTCTTATGTCGCTTGACATGTCCAAATCATAAAATCTGAATCATTACTTCGGATTTTATGAGACAATCTGAAGTACAACTTCCGTATTTATGGGATATTCGGATTCCCAATTATCTGAACTAAGAATCGCCCCAAAAGTAAGGGTTTGATCTCTTGTGTTCTTCAAACTTAGGGTCGGATCGCTAGTTATCGAGCATCCGGCCCTTAATTTTGCCGCATTTTGTACAAACGACACGAAAAATCCCCTGCAGATTTGATTTTTATTAAGCCATTCCTTAGTACAGATAATACAATATGAGTACTAAAGAACTCAAGGTTTAATTATGGCGATCCCAGAGGAAATCCGCCGTGTCGCGCGGCCGAAAAATACTGTGGTAGTGCAGTCCGGCTCCAAGGGTGCAAATCTCTATGCAGTTCGGGAGCGTGCAGGATTCAAGTACGGCCCCAAAGGTAACCCTCAGCCGATCAACGGCCGAATCATCGGTCATATTGTCGACGGCCGTTACGTACCGCTCCATGATGACCTCTCGCTCGCGACGCCTGATATGCTTTCCTACGGCGCCAGCGCCTTCATCCACTCCTGCTCGGAGGATCTCCTTCAGGATCTCTATGACGTTTATTCGGCAAGCGATGCCCAGCGGATCATGGCTTTGGCGTCACTTCGCGTTCTCAAGCCAAAAATCACCGCTCGCAGGGTTGGCACTGAGTACCGCAGAACCTTTATCAGCCGCTACTACCCAGACCTCGCCTTGTCCGCCAACACGATCTCGACGTTCTTGCAAAAGCTCGGGGAAGACGGCGCTAAACGGGAGACCTTCTACAAAAAGCGGATTAGCCTTGTCGAGAAGACACACCATGTAGCAATCGACGGCACGCTAAAGCAGGCCAGCAGTTCCTTCAACGACTTGTCGGCCTTATCCCGCAAGGCCCGCGTCAAAGGCTGCCGCGACATCTCCGTGATCTACGCCTACGATCTCGAACGCATGGAGCCGCTTTGCGCCGAGGTCTTCCCTGGCAACTCAATCGACGCGACGTCCTACCAAGCCTTTATCGTCAACAACGACATCCGCAAGGGGATCGTCCTCTCCGACAAGGGATTCCCGCCAAAACAAATCGCCCAGGAGCTTTGCGAGTGTCCGGATCTTCACTTCCTCACCCCGCTCAAGCGAAACGATTCTCGCATTGCAGCGCACGAGATGTATGAGTTCCAAGGCGTCTTGAAGAACTTCGATCGAGCCGTCTTTTTCAAGAAGGCGGAGCTAAGCAGCGAGCGATTCCTCTACTCGTTTCGCGATACTCACCAGGCAGAGCTGGAAGAGCACTCCTTTGCCGAACACGCTAAGAAGCACGAGTTCGATAGCGTGGCCTACCTGAGAAAGAAGGTAGCCTTTGGCACCATCGTTTTCGAATCGGATCAGGACCTTGATCCCGAAGTCGTATACCGATGCTATGAAGACCGCTGGCAGATAGAACTTGTATTTCGGCGCTATAAGAACGGCGAATGTCTCGACCAAACCAGTGTTCAGGGCGACTTCTCTGTGATCGGTTCGGAATTCATCAACTTCATTTCGACGACTCTCACTTGCCGTATGCTTAGAAAGGCCGAGGATGCCGGCCTGCTTAAAGACGATTCGTGGGCGGACCTGATGGATGATCTGTCCTCTGCGTGGCGTCGCGTCGATGGTTCGGTGCCGCCGCAAGCCGACGATCCTGCTTGGGTGCACACCATTCCAAAGGTAATGAACCTGCTGACCACACTGGGACTGGCCGTCAACCCTCCCAAAGAGACCCCAGCCAATGTGACGGTTCCTGGCAAACGAGGACGCCCAAAGGGTAGTCGCAACAAATCTACACTCGAACGCTTGGCCAAAGAATCGGAAGAGCCGCTCAAGCCAAAACGCGGCCCTGGTCGTCCGAAGGGGGCAAAGAACAAGAAGACGCTCGAGCGCGAGGCACGAGAGCGAGCTCTAGCCGCTTCCGATGATTCGCATGCCTCGTAGTACAGAAAATTGGGAATCTCTTAATTAACTTTCACAGGCTATACCCTACACCCTAGAAGCAGGCAACAAAAAAGCCGGAAGAGACAAAGGCAAAAGCCCCTCACCTTCCGGCTTGCGGTCAACACCAACAGCCAAAGTGCTGGCAGACCGATACGGCTCAGCGGTCAGTCATCAAGGACGTACATCTCCTCAATGTGCCCGGCATCATCCACGCGCACCGCAAAGCGGCGCTGATGCGTCTGCTGCACAAGGCACCGGTCAAGCTCCGCCTGCACGCGGTCCACGTCCTTTTTGAGTTGGTCGTAGTACGTATCGTGCATCTCAACGAGTTCCTTGGCGTGCCGCGTGATTTCCCCGGCGCGCTTCAAATCAAGCTCGTTCATGCTCCTGGAGTCTTTGCTTAAAGCCTCATGCGCCATGTGCGTTGCCGCCTCAATCAAAGGCCGCACATCCGGGAAATTCTCCAGGTCGCGCGTCATGTTGTTAGCCCCCTGAAGCTCATGCTCGAAAGTATCCCCGCCGATCACGCGCAAAATCGCAAGGATCCGTTTAAAGCGGACGATCAACTCCCGCACAGCGATGCAGGCCTTCGCGTAAACGAGTGCCTGGTCGGCTTCTTCCAAGGACCGCATCTCATCGAGCTTGTCTTTAACGGCCTTGTCAATGCGCTGAGAATCCGCGTCCACCACCTTTTCAATAGCGTTCGTACGACTATGGCGCTCCGTCGCGGGCCCTGCTTCAGCACCCAGGCGGCAGAGGTCGTCCGCAAGGTCCGTGAGTTCCTTAAAGCGGATCTGCCAGTTGCGCGCAGAAAGCGCAGAGACGTATTCCACGATCGACTCAACGTGCTCACCCAAAACACGCAGTTCTTCTTTGAGTTCGGGTTCAAGATCATGCTGCTTGTCGGTGGGATTAAGGGCGCACCAGAGGGCATGGACTTTGGCGGGCTCGCCCCAGGAGTGATCCGGCATGAGCATCGGTTCTCCGAGCTGCGTGCCCGTCTCATCAATTGCGCAGATCTGAAGGTCAGCGGCCGTGGCGTTCACACGCGGATGAAACCCCTGGTGCAGGGCTTCTTCCAGTACCGGCGAGAAACTCACGGCATAAAAGTGACGTTCAAAGGCACTGCCCGGCACCCAAGCGAGTTTGTTGACGTTGGAAAAGAGGCAGTCGAGGTTCCTCTTTTCGTGAAAGCTCACGTCAAGCGGCCGCCAAAACGGACGGTCAATTTTGAAAGCGCGCTGAATAAAGAGTTCAGCTGCGGTCGCCTCCCCCCGGATTGCGGTCACCGCGAGCATCGTCGGGCGCTTTACGCCCACCGCGCGGAAGCGTTCCACCCCGGCGTCCGTTTTTTCGGCGCCTTTCGCAGGATCGTCATTGGGAATCGGCAGCCCCGTCTTCGGATCCTTTTTCCAGGACATGGGCTCAGGCCGCACCTTCGGTTTAACGGTCTTTCGGCGCATCATCTGCCAGGCAAAACCGGCAGCCACAGCCGCCACCGCAATTGCGGGCGCCACGGCACCCCATAATTCATGTGAAGCCATCGAAACTGATTCCCTGTGTGTTCTCATCGGCAGGCTGACAACGGTATTGACGCAACCGCACTGCGTCGCTGAAGGTGCACTTTCCCCTTTCCCGTTTCAGCCGTTTTGTCGGATTATAGAATCAGGCAGAAGGCGAAAAACAAGACCGCAACACAGCATTAATCGGCCCGAAAGCCGCACTGCGGGCGGCCTGAGCAGTTCTACCTAAACTCAGCATCTGAGCGGAAATACTCATCTCTTTTGCTAGAATCAGGCGCAACCCACCGTGATTAACATAAACATAATCCTTACTATCGGGAGAAGAGCTTTGCCTACGATTGCCAGCGGCTTCAAACTGTCCAATGGGGTAACGATGCCCTGCATTGGTCTGGGAACCTGGCAGGTTCCCGACGATGACGTGCTCGTCAAAGCCATTCACAGTGCGGTGAATCTCGGATACCGTCACATCGACACGGCGCACATCTACGGCAATGAAAGAAGCGTGGGCGTTGCGGTGAGAACGTGCGGTGTGCCCCGCTCCAAACTCTTTGTCACCAGCAAACTCTGGAACACCGACCGCGGCTACAAGGAAACGCTTGAAGCCTTTGAGCGCACGATGGACGCGCTGCAGATCGGTTACCTCGACCTCTTTTTGATGCACTGGCCCGCGGCGCGCGGCGAAGCGATGACCTGGCAGAGCATTAATTCCGGCACCTGGCGCGCGATGGAAGAAATCTACCGCAGAGGGCGCGTCCGCGCGATCGGGGTGAGTAACTTCCTCGTGCATCACCTCGTGCCCCTTTTGGCGCGCGCTGAAGTTGTTCCGATGGTGAACCAAATCGAATTTCACCCGGGTTACATGCAGAAAGCCACTTTTGATTTCTGCCGCAGTCACGGGATTCAGGTGGAAGCCTGGTCGCCTTTAGGGCGCGGCGCCCTGATTCACCATCCGGTGCTCGTTGAACTCGCGCAGCAGCACGGCGTCACCACCGCGCAGATTGCGCTGCGCTGGTGTCTGCAGCACGGTGTGGCGGCGGTGCCCAAATCCCTTAACCCCGAGCGCCAGAAGCAAAACGCGGAACTTTTCAGTTTCAATCTGACGCCCGAAGAAATGGAGCGTTTGGACAACCTCCCGCAGGCCTGCTTCTCGGGACTTGATCCCGATCACGTGACGTTCTGATTTTTGCGTCTGTTACGCAAAACGCCCGGAAGTTTTAAAGCTCCCGGGCGTTTTTATTTCAACCTCAGTTTTTAAGCGCGCGTCATCGCGTCCACTTTGGCGCCCGCACGCATGAGCCGCAGTCCCCAGGCGACCACAAGAAGCGTCACACCGGTATCGGCAAAGACCGCCATCCACATCGTGGCAACGCCCGCCATTGCCGCTACGGCAAAGCACACCTTCACGCCCAAGGCAAAGATGATGTTTTGCGCCATCGTGCGGTGCGTGAGTTCTGAAAGCCGCTTAAACCACGCGATCTTACCCACGTCATCGTCCATGAGGGCAACGTCAGCGGCTTCAATCGCACTGTCGGCACCTTTCACGCCCATCGCAAAACCGATGCGAGCGCGTGAAAGTGCCGGTGCGTCGTTGATGCCGTCACCCACCATGGCGGTTGCCGCTTTCCCTTCCAACGCCTCAATGTGCGAGAGCTTTTCTTCCGGGAGCAACTCCGCCTTGATGTTTTCTGCGGCAATACCAACGGACGTCCCGATCGCCTGCGCCGCACGGCTGTTGTCCCCGGTGAGAAGGTAGGGCGTAATCCCCGCACGCTTCATGGCGGCAATCGCTTCTGCCGCACCGTCTTTCACCGTGTCCGCCACGGCAAAGACGCCCATGACGCCGAACATGTCGCTTAGCGCCACGGCGGTCTGCCCTTTGGCGTGTGCCGCTTCAAAGGCGGCCTTCACTTCCGGTGTTGCAAGGCCCTTACTTTCAAGCCACTTGAGGTTTGTGAGGCGCAGCAGGGCCCCGTCAATGCGGCCTTCGGTCCCGGCGCCAGGCAGCGCCTTAAAGTCTTTGACAACGCGCGTCTCCACGTGCTTTGCTTCTGCCGCGTCGCTTACGGCGCGGCTCACGGGGTGAGAACTCATGTCCGCGAGGCTTGCGGCCTGCTGCCAGACCTTCGTTTCGTCACTTGCCCCGATCAGCGTCAACGTCTGAAACTTCGGTTCCCCGCGCGTGATCGTGCCCGTCTTATCAAGCGCCGCGTTTTTGAGGTTTCGCCCCTCTTCCAAGTACACCCCGCCCTTCACAAGCACCCCTCTGCGGGCAGCAAGGGCGAGCGCCGAAACAATCGTCACGGGCGTCGAAATCACCAAAGCGCACGGGCAGGCAATGACAAGAAGCACGAGCGACCGGTAAATCCACGTGGTCCAGGGAAGTTCCGTCACCAAGGGTCCCACGATAGCGACCGCCAGAGCAATCACAAAGACGGTCGGCGTATAGCGCGCCGCAAACTTATCCACAAAGCGCTGCAGCGGCGCTTTCTTTTGTTCGGCTTCCTCGACGGCGCGGATGATGCGCGCACTCATCGAGTCCTTCGCGACGGCGGTTGAGCGGATCACAAGCGTACTTTCAAGCGATAAGGCTCCAGCCCATACCGTTGACCCCGCGGCCTTTTGCACCGGGAGCGACTCACCGGTAATCATCGACTCGTCCATCGAACCCGTGCCGTCTTCAACCACACCGTCCAGAGCGGCGCGCTCCCCGGGCTCCACCCGGTAAACGGTCCCTGCGGGCGCCGTTTCAATCGGGATCTTGGTCCACGTGCCGTTGATTCTGGCTTCAACTTCATTCGGTGCCACACTTAAGAGCGTCCGGATCGCCTTACGGGCCCGGGTCATGCTCAAAGACTCAATCATCTCCCCGATTTCGTAAAGCGTCATCACCATCGCGGCTTCAGGCCAGGCACCGAGGCACGCCGCGCCGGTCACGGCAACGGCCATGAGTGTCGACATGTTAAAGACGCCCCGCACGAGGCAGAGCACACCCTTTTTGATGGTTCCGAAACCGGCTAAAACAATCGCAATAAGCGCCGGCACCATCACGGCCCACTCGGGGAATGTACCCGCAAGTTCCAGGGCTTCCGCGCCAAAGGCAAGCACGAGAGCCGTTCCAAGACGCGCGTACGGGAGTTTTTCGTCCTTTTTTATCCCCGTATCGGTCTTTGTGGATTTGACGGACGCCTTCCAGCCGGCTTCGTTAAGCCGTGTGATGATGCCGAGAACGTGCTCGGCATCGGTCACAAACTGCACGGTCTGCGCCTTGCGGTCAACGGCCGCATCAAGCCCGATCACGTCGAGCACGGCTTTCACATCCGCGTCGCTTGCCATATTCTCCACGGCAAGCACCGTTTCGGAAGCCCCCCCGGCGGTTTTCACTTCCACCGCAGGCATCCCGATTGCCTTAAAGACCGCAAAGATCCCGGCGGTGTCGGCATTTGCGTCGGTCAGCACAAGCGTCACCGTGCGGTTGACGACATCGAAGTGTTTGTCGGCAATAAGGGGGTTGTCTTTGAGTGCCGTTTCGATTTCCCCGACTTCCACGGGGCAGTCCATCGCTTCAACGTAAAGCTTCAGTTCTTTGCCGCCCACGGCCGCGAGAGGCTTGTCTTCAGGGGGCTCCGCGGGCATCCCGAGCTTTTCAAAAGCGGCGAGAATCTGCCCGGTCGTGAGGCCCTCGGTCACAGTCATCGTCACCACGCGGTTCATGACGTCGCAGGTGAGTTTCTCAACATCGGTGTTTCCTTTAAAGGCCTCTTCGATTTCGCCGGCTTCCACCGGGCAGTCCATCGCCGGGACTTTGAGCGTCAGCGTGCGGTTTTTTGCTTCTGCGGCTTTTTCAGAGAGAACCTCTGCGGGCATTGAAATCTTTTTAAATACCGCAAGAAGCGCGTCGGTTGTAAGGGTGGGCTTGACCGTCATCGTCACCTGACGGCTCATGACGTCACACGCGAGTTTGACAACGTCAGCATTACCCTTAAACGCTTCTTCAATTTTCCCCACTTCCACGGGGCAGTCCATCTCGGGGACCTGTAAAACCACGGTGCGATTTGTTACGGTTTGAATCGAAGCCATAACCACGGACTCCGCAAATCTTTGTTAAGGTATCGCCATTGAAAACCCTGAAGTCACTACAGGGTCAAGCACCAGCCCGCACTTTTTACAATTTTGTCGGGCTTATCATTGTTTTCTAACACTTTTTTAAACGCATGCGTATTGGAGAACTTGCCAAAGCGACCGGCATTCCCGTGGAAACAATCCGCTGGTATGAAACGAAAGGCCTCATGCCGCCCGCGGTGCGGTCAGACAACAACTACCGCGTCTACGGCGAGTCGCACCTTGAGCGCCTGCGCTTTATCCGGCACTGCCGCAGTCTTGACATCAGCCTCGAAGCCATCGCGAAGCTCCTTAACTTTGATGCTGCCGACAAAACGCAGGCTGAAGCGGTTCACGCACTGATTGCCGAACAGGTGAACGCCATCAGCCGCCGCATTAAGGAGCTGCAGCTTTTGCGTGAGCACCTTTTGGCGCTTGCACTGCGCTGCCACGGCCATAAGGACGGTGAGCACTGCGGGATTCTCGAGGGGCTTGAAGCTGACGCGAAGGACGGCCAGTGCCGCTGCGGCATCCCCGAAACCACGCTTGCGCTTGAAGACATCCATGCCGTCGGCAGCCAAAAGGGCCTGAAATTTGATACGCCTGCCCGGTAACCTTTTCACTCAAAACACTCACACCCATGCCCAACTCCGTTGAAAATTTTCTGATGACGGCGTTTTCCCTCAAAATGCTCGTCGTTTACGCGCTTGTTGCCGTGATCATCGCGGTGCCCACGTGGCTACTGGTGAAGTTTTCCAGAAACTTCCCGCCGGCAATCACTCACCCCAGCCTTAAAAGCGGCGTGGGCGGGTGGCTCATTGTGTTTCTTGCGGGCCAGGTCGGCTGGTTTATGCGCGGCGTCTGGGAGACCTTTTACCTCGCCGGCGAGCTTTATTTCGTCGTGGAAAAAGCGCCCTCAGCATTAACGGACGCCATGGTCGCGGTTCTCCCCTCCTTTTTCGCGCTCGTTTTCGGCGCGGTCATCCTTTGGCAGATTACGGTCAAACGTAAGCCCTCGGCCGTCGCCGTCACGATCCTTCTGCTCTGGATCATGGGGCCGGGCGTTGCGATGCTGCAGAGCTGGTACTTTAAGGCCACACTCACCACGTTTTCGCTTGTGGAGATTTTCGGCTGGACGATCGGCTGGACGCTTTATCTTGCCGTGAGCCGCCGCGTGGCGCTTACCTACGGGACGCCGCGCGGAAAACGCGGTGCACCGGGGATTGTGGATTTTAAGAACCACTGACCTGTTTCCGTCGTCTGCCGGCTGCGCCGCATCGCTTGCAGGCGACTACAATCTGAGAACAGTTCTCATTTACCGTAAAGGGTTCTTTATGTACGAGATTACCGTCGGTGTGAAAGGCATGGCCTGCGAGATGTGTGAAGCGCACATCAACGAGACCATCCGTAAGAATTTCAACGTGGAAAAAGTCACCTCCTCGCACAAGAAAAACGAGACGGTGATTCTCTCGAAAGTCCCGCTCAGTGAGGCGCAGGTGAAGGCCGCGATCGACCCCACGGGCTACGAGGTCACAAGTTTTGCCTGTGCTGACTACGTGAAAAAGCCGGGCTTTTTTGCCCGGCTCTTCGGAGGCGGCTGCTGCTAAGCACAGCGCTTTCTCCCGGAATACGTTAACAGCCGCCCGCGGGACTTTCCGCGGCGGCCGTTTTTTGTACGTTCAGAAAGAATCTTTAGGCTTTCTTCGCGTCTGCTGCAGGTTTCTCAGCGGGTTTGTCAGCGGGTTTCGCCGCGGCCTTTTTGGCAGGGGCCTTCTTGGGGGCTGCCTTCACTGCCTTCTTTTCAGCTGTCTTGGCAGGCGCCTTCACCGCGGGCTTCGCAGCCGGTTTAGCGGCCGTCTTCTTTGCTACGGGCTTAGCGGCCGCTTTGACGGTCGTCTTCTTTGCCGCGGGCTTGGCGGCTGTCTTCTTCACAGCCTTTGCGGGTTTGGCTGCTTGCTTTGCTGCCGCCTTTTTGACCGGTGCCTTTTTGGCCGCGGCCTTCACAGCAGTCTTCTTTGCGGGCGCCTTTTTGGCGGCGGGCTTTTTCTCAGTCTTCACGGCCTTTTTGGCCGCAGACGCCGTTTCAACGGCAATCTTCAGGGCCTTTGCCTTGGCAGTAAATTCCGTCGCAGACAACGTGGTCTTCACTTCCACCGGTGCAATGCCCGTGCCGATTTCAAAGTCAAGGCCGAGCGCGTCAGAGGTTTCGGCACCGATCTGGCGCAGACGGTGGGCGGCCGCACCTTCGGAGGTATCAAGGGCCGGGCTGAAGCACTCCCAGCCGTCCGTAACCGGAAGGCTCATGAACTCTTCAAAGACATTCACAATGGCGGCATAGCCCTTTTTGGAAGCTGACCCGATCCATTCGGCGGGCGTCATAAACTGCAGATCTTCAAGATCATCGTCCAAGGCTTCGGCGTTGGGTTCGAGTTCGTCCAAAAGCGCTGCTTCATCGTCCGTGAAGTCACGGTCACCGTCGTTGATCGCCTTTTCGTAAACCGCGTCAATTGCCGAGGAAAGCTTGTCGAGTTCACCACCGATCACGTCCTGCGCAGCACTCATGAGACCAATTGCCGCCGTCAGAATATCGGGGTTGGTTTCCACGGCCTTCACAAGCTTTGCGGGATCCTTTTTCCAGCCCTTTTTCAGATCGGCTTCAAGCGCCTCACCGAAGGTACGGGGTTCAAAGTCTTTGACAGTCAGCACGCCGCCTTTGCCGATAAGGTAGGTTGTCTTCTTGGCCATGATTCTGAAAATCCTTGAGAAAAAGTTTGTGTTGACCCGCCCTGCGCCTGTGTTTGTGGTGTGCGACATGCGGTGACGCGTGAAGAATAGCGCGAAAAACGCACCTCATGTAAAATCGGCCGCTCAAAACCTTGGCCGGTTCTGCCTGCCGCCGGTTTTGAAGTTTTCCTTCTGCCCGTTTTTTTCTCGGGCAGATGCACCGGAAAACAAGGGCCCATAGCTCAGTCGGTTAGAGCAGGGGACTCATAATCCCTTGGTCGTTGGTTCGAGTCCAACTGGGCCTACCATAATTCGAATTTCAGATATTCTCAGATAATCTCCCTCAGTCTCCATTGTTCACCTAATACGATGAATTTAAATGGAAACACTGCCTACCGTCAGTCTCTGTTGTTCTCTGTCGTTCTATATCAAACTCCCTCCTGCTCGCGAATGATTTCACCCAACTATGCTCCCAATGGGTATGATTTCTTCGGAATTTTTCATTTTTTCTTCGGAACTTTTGGGAGCATAGCCTCCAACCCGCAGGAGAGCGGCATGAGAGTAACTGAACGCCTCACAGCGATACGACTGAAGACCCTTGAAAAGGACACTGCCTGCGGCGTTGTGCCGGGGCTTTACCTAAACAACCCGCGCTTGAAAGCGCGGGGTTTCCTGACACGGTGCAGGCTTTCCCGTAACAGCCAAGGTTTTTGAGGCCTTGTCTGCCCGGGCGTCCCCTGCACCACAGGAACATTTAAAACGCAACCGCTCTACGGGTACGGGCTTCATCAGCTCGATCCGTCGGTTCCGGCGAAGGACTGCTTCGTCTTGCCGATTCGCTGGTTTGTACTGCACTATCGATCCGGCGTTCCCTGAGACTTGTTTGAGCCTCGCAAGCGCTGATTGCTCAGCCTTCAGATCGTAGCTGTCAGTGGCGGGATCCGCAAAATACAGGTTCATGGCGGCCGCAAGGTCGCGGTCCATGTACCAGCCCGTATCTCCCAACTGATGACTTCTCTCCCAAAGAG
>ENA-UOJC01003559-UOJC01003559.1-human-gut-metagenome-genome-assembly--contig:-C104-NODE-3559-length-14545-cov-11.042512_pt1 | contig 14545 bp, 10 predicted proteins | sample MGYA00242339_ERZ723886 | MGnify/ENA metagenome assembly ERZ723886 | reverse complement strand
CTGCTTGAACAATTTGCGCTAAAAATATTTGTCTAACTTTTCGGGGTCACTTCAATGCTTGTCGGTGTTCTTATGTACGTACATTCTGCTCGGCGTTTCCTCGCCGTCGCCGGTTGCCATGCAGTAGAACTCCCAGCCGTAGTGCTCATAAAAGCTGTCGTGGTCTGTCAGAAGATACAGCACCGGCTCGCCGAGTGCCGCCATGTCATCACATACGCGCTCCAGCAGCCGCCCTGCGATGCCTTTGCAGCGGTGCTCAGGCTCGACATATACGGCACAGACATTCGGCCGCAGGTCAGGCCGGTCGTGAAAATCGTTCTCTATAACGCCCAGCCCGCCGATTATCTCGCCGTTGCGCCGAGCATCACATACCAGCGTGGGACAGCGCTCGCCGTGAGGCTGTCATTCAAGCTCTCAAGATATGCCGCCAGCGGCACACCCCATTTCTTGTGGAACCACTGCGCCGCCGTCTCAATAAGCTCCGGACGGTCACACAGGCATATAAGTTCATTTTCCATCGTTAGCCCTCATAAGACGCTTGCGTACGAAACCGAAGTAGTATATCACGAACGCAACGGCGGTCAGTCCCCAGGTCAGCGGATAGCTGAGCGCGACGGTGCTGATGCTGTGCCAGCGCGGGACGGCGGTGTATATCCAGATGACGCGCGTCAGGCAGATGCCCGCGGCGGTGATGATCGTGGGTATCAGCGTGTCGCCAAGCCCGCGCAGGCCGCCGCCGAATATCTCGATCGGGGCGTACGTCCAGTACCACGGTGCCATGAATCCGAGTATCTGCACCGCGATGACCATGACCGTCTCGTCCTCAACGAACAGGCCGAAGAAGAAGCGGCAGGTCATCATGAACAGCACGGAGATGAGCGACGTCGTGATCATTCCGAGCGCCATGCAGTCGCGCAGGCTGGCGCGTGCTCGGTCATACAGCCCCGCACCATAGTTCTGACCGACAAAGGTCATCAGCGAGATGCTGTACGCGTTCAGAACCATCCAGTTGAACGCGTCGAGCTTGTTCACGGCGACCCACGCGGCGACGGTGTCCGTGCCGAACTTGTTGATGGACGCTGTGATTATCATGTTGGAGACGGCGTAGAGCACGGACTGAAGCCCTGCGGGAAGGCCGATGTGCACCGCGCGGCGCATCATGCGTCCCTCGATGCGTATGTTTTTCAGCTCAAGCCGGTAGCTCTGTTTACTGCGTATCAGACTGCGGCAGACGAGCACGGCGCTGATAAGCTGGGCAAGGCTCGTCGCAATGGCGACGCCCTCAACAGCCAGATCAAATACGACGACGGCGACGATATCCATCGCAACATTGAGCACGCAGCAGATGATGAGGAAATACAGCGGGCGCTTCGAATCGCCGACCGCGCGCAGTATGGCCGAACCCATGTTGTAGATCATAGCAGGGATCATCGCCATACAGACGATGCGCATATAGCTCACGGAGTCGGCCATAGTCTCCTCCGGAGTATCCATAATGCGCAGGAGCCACGGCGCGGTCACAATGCCCACAACGGTCATTATAACGCCGCAGACGGCCGCAAAAACTATGGCGGTCTGTACACCCTTGCTGACGTCCTCGTCGTCGTTTGCACCGTAATACTGCGCTATGATGACCGTAGCGCCGGAACACAGGCCGGTGAAGAAACCGATGATGAGGTTCAGTATCTGTGAGGCGGAGCCGCCGACGGCGGCGAGCGCATTTTTGCCGACAAAGCGGCCGACTATTACCGCGTCGGCCATGTTATACAGCTGCTGGAACAGCATACCGAGCAGAACGGGGAAGAAGAAGTTCATCAGCTGCTTGAGGATGCTGCCCTCGGTTATTGCATTGCGTTGAATCCTATGCTCGTCCATATCAAAAAACGGCGCAGCGCGCCGATCCTCCATTTTCAATATCCGTGGGTCATCTATGCTAACACAGAGAAAGGAAAAACACAAGCGGCTAAAAATGCTGATTTTTCAAGGCTTTTTGACACTTTTTATGTGTATTTTTGAGCAGCTTGATATAAGCTTATGTAAATAATATTACGTATACAACATTATGTGAACTAGTTTGAAAATCAAACACAGCCCGCATCGGACAGCGCCGCATTTCGATGCGGCGCGCTTATGCGCTTATATAATTGTATAAATTGAAATCCCCTCTGCAGTGATAAACTGCAGAGGGGATTCGTTTAGTTTAGTGTTTTGCTATTTTGAGCTTATTCCTGCTCCTCGCGCTTCCTGCGGTAGAGGTACACAGTGCCCGCTGCGCCTGCGCCGCTCATGCTCATGAGGGCAAGCAGGAGGAGAAGGTCGCTGCTGTCGCCGGTCTTGGGCTTTTCAGCCTGATCCTTGACGTACAGGAAGCCGCGCTCAACGGTGATCTCGTAGTTGTCGGCCTTGGTGTTGTCGTTGAGTTTGTAGGTGAAGTCGTTGTAGCTCCAGCCGATGTCCTTGCGCTTGCCAGTCACATCGTAGGTCGCGCCTTCGCCTTCAACAAAGCCGTCTCCGCCGACCTCGACCTTGTTGCAGGTGAGGTACTTGCCGTCGTAGATCTTGCAGGCGGTGCCGGAGGTGAGAGTTACCTTGCGCTTGGTAACGGTCAGGGTGCCGTCAACGGAGTCGTCAAAGATGTAGTTTGCGGTGACGTCCTCATCGCCGCGCATGACGCGGTAGGACTTGATGACGTTCACGCTGCTGCCAACGTCGGTCTGGCTGCCTTCGACGACTGCCTCAAGCACGTCGCCCTCGGCGAGAACGAAGTCGGTGTAGGTGAAGCCATCGTCGGTGAGCGGAGTGCCGTCATAGGTCTTCTCCGCGCTGTTCGCGGTGATGACGATGTGCTGCTCGGGGCTGGTGACAGTGAGCTTGCCTTCCACGGTCTCGATGATGTAGTTCTCGGCAAGAGTGCCCTCGTTCAGCTCGTAGGTGAAGCTGTTGTCGCTGCTGCCGACGTCGAGCTGGCTGCCGATGACGTCATAGGTGACGCCTTCGCCCTCGATGAAGCCGTCGCCGGTGACGGTGATCTCGTCATTGGTGAGCGGAGTGCCGTCGTAGACCTTCTCGTCGTCCGCGGAGGTCATAACGACCTTGCGCGCGGTAACGGTGAGCTTGCCGTCAACGGATTCTGCGAAGCGGTAGTTTGCGGTGACGTCGGTCTCGCCGCGCATGACGCGGTAGGACTTGACGACGTTTGCGCTGCTGCCTGCGTTGAGCTGGCTGCCCTCGACGACTGCGGTAAGCACATCGCCGTCAACAAGTATGCCGGAGGTGAAAGTGTAGCCGCCGTTGATGAGTGCGGAGCCGTCATACATCTTCTCGCCGCTGTTTGCGGTGATAGTGATCTCGGTGAGGATCGGCTTGACGGTGAGTTCGCCTTCCTTGGTCTCGATGATGTAGTTTGCGGCAAGGGTGCCTTCGTTCAGTTCATAGGTGAAGCTGTTGTTGCTGCTGCCCTCGTCAAGCTGGCTGCCGGTCACGGTGTAGGCCGCACCCTCGCCCTCAGCGAAGCCGTCTCCGGTGACGGTAACGGTGGAGTTGGTTAGCGGAGTGCCGTCGTAGACCTTCTCGTCATCAGCGGAGGTCATGAGAACCTTGCGCTGTGCGATGTTGAGCTTGCCGTCAACGATGATGAAGGTGACATTGGTGAAGTTCGCGCTGGTGTTCTTGAAGTCTTCGGGAGCAAGCTCCATGTCGTAGCTGCCCGCGTTGGTGCTCTTGACGGTCGCGTCGCCGCTGAAGCTGTAATCGTTCGCGGTGTAGAGCGGATTGCTGCTTACGGCGTCATAGCCGGTGACGACCTTTTCGCCGCCGTCGTACAGGTAGTCGCCGCCGTGCTCGGTGACGGTAACGATTACTTCGTCGGTCACGGGAGTGACGGTGAGGCTGCCCTTCTCGTAGGTGATGGTGTAGTTTGCGGTGACGTTTTCTTCACCTGCCATAATGACTGCGGCGGAGGCGACGTTATCGCTGCTGCCAACGTTGGTCTGGCTGCCAGTGACGGTGGCGGTGAGCTTATCGCCCTCGGCAAGCTCGGTGTTGGTGAAGCTGTTCTTGGTGAGAGGCTGACCGTCATAGACCTTCTCCGCGCTGTCGGCGGTGATGGTCAGGGGCTTTGCGGTGATGATCAGGGTGCCGTTGGCCTGGGATACGTTCGCGTACTGCGCGGCGTTGTCTATCGTCAGGGTGACGATGGCGTTGTTGCCGTCTGCGCTGTCGGCGACGTTCTTGACCTGCTTGGTGATGATCGCGGTGACGGTATCACCGGTGGAGAGCTTGGCGGATTCGCCGGCTGCAACGGTGTAGCTCTCTTCGCCGAAGGTCACGGTGTAGCCGCCGTCGGCGTGGAACTTGCCGTCATACTCCCAGGTGCCGCTGTTCGCAACGACCTTGAGCTCCTTGGAGCTGCGGGTGATGCCGAGCTTGCCTATCACGGGGGTGACGATGTAGTTGGAATCCTTGTAGCCTGCTTCCTTGGTGTACTTGATGTCGTTGTCAACCTCACCGTAGTAGGTGATACTGCCGGTGGCCTTGATGCCGCTGACCTCGCCTTTAACGAAGCCGTCGCCGGAGACGGTGACATCGGGACGGGTGAGCGGGGTGCCGTCGTATTCCTTGGTCGCGCTCTCGCTGGTGAGAGTGACGGTGCGCGGATCGATGGTCAGGGAGCCGTCGGTAACGACGAAGGTGACCTTGCTGAAGTTATCGTTCTTGTTCTCAAAGTTGCCTGCGGTAAGACCCATCGGGTAAGAGGTCGCCCTGGCGTCGGTAGCGGAGACCGTCGCATTGCCGGTGAATGCAAAGTCGCTTTCCTTGTAGAGGTCGCTGCTGATGCTGGTCACTTTGTAGCCGGTGACGGCCTTTTCGGTGCCGTCATACTTCTCGGTGCCGGTGTTGCCGGAGATGTAGACAACAACTTCGGTCGCGTCAGCGGTGATGGTGAGAGTACCGGTCTCTCTGACGATAATGTAGTTGCTGGCCTTGAAGTTCTCGCCCTCGGTGAAGGTGATGGTATTGGGGACGCTGCCCTTGTCGGTTATGGTGCCGATGGCCTTGATGTCGCTGACCTCGCCGTCAACGAAGCCTTCGTCGGAGACGGTGACATCGGGGCGGGTGAGCGGGGTACCGTCATAGGGCTTATCGGCGCTCTCACTGGTCAGAGTGACCTTGCGTTCGGTGACGGTCAGAGTGCCGTTCTCGATCTCACCGAAGGTGTAGAAGTCGGTGACGTCCACATCGCCGCGCATGACGCGGTAGGACTTGACAACGTTTGCGCTGCTGCCGGCGTCGGTCTGGCTGCCTTCGACGACTGCGGTAAGCACGTCGCCCTCGGCGAGGATGTTCTGCGTGAAGTCGTAGCGGGTCTCGGTGAGCGCCTGACCGTCGTAGGTCTTGTTCGCACTCTTTGCGGTGATGTTGATCACGCTGGTGTTCTTGGTGACGACCAGTTCGCCGTATTCCTGAGTGATGGTGTAGTTGTCAGCCTTGGTGCCTTCGGCCAGCGTGTATGTGAACCAGTTCTTGCTGCTGCCCTTATCGGTCTGGCTGCCGGTGACGTTGTAGGTCGCACCCTCGCCTGCGACGAAGCCGCTGCCGCCGACGGTAACGGTGGAATTAGTGAGCGGAGTGCCGTCATATTTCTTTTCACCACCGCCGGAGGTGAGCGTTACGGGACGCGGGGTGACGGTGAGCGTGCCCTTCTGGCTTGCACCGAAGGTGTAGTTGCCGGTGACATCATCGCTGCCGCGCACGACCTTGTAGGACTTGACAACGTTTGCGCTGCTGCCCTTGTCGGTCTGGCTGCCCTCAACGACTGCCTGAAGCACGTCGCCATCAACGAGGACGCCCTGAGTGAAGGTGCAGCCATTGTCGGTGAGCGCCTCACCGTTGTACTCTCTGGTCTTGCTGTTAGCGGTGATGGTGATGAATGCGGCCTTCGCGGTTATCGTGAGGCTGCCGTCGTTTGCCTTGGTGACGATGTACTTCCTGGTCGCGTCAACGGTGCCGACGGTGCCGTCCGCAAATTCTGCGGGATAGACGCCGGCGTCAGTGCCCTTCGCGCCGACGGTGATGGCAGAGAAGTCAGCATCTTCCGGTGTCCCGGTGAAGCCTTCGACGGACTGCTCAAAGCCGTTGTACTCAAGGGTATCGCTGTTCGCGGTCAGGGTGACGTTCTTATAATAATAGAAGGTAATTACATTATTGTCACTGTCGGGATCGATCGTGATGCTCTTGGTAACATTGTGCTCAGGGACGATAGTGCAGTTGGCAATCGTTTTGGGGTCCGCGGTGAAAGTCTTGCTGACGGTCTGGCTGTCGAAAACATCATCTTCGGCGACCTTCTCATCAGTGCCGTTCCAGAGATATCTGACAGTGCAGCTTGCCTGATTGAGCTTGAAGTAAAGCTTCAGGGTGAGGCTGCCGTTTGCAGCAACGACGCCGCTTTCGAAATTTGCCGCATCGCCGTCATAGACGTACTTGCCGTTTTCCTTATCGGCCTTGTCCGCGGCGGTGACAGAGACGGTGGAGTCGGTCTTGCCCTGACGGGTCTCGCTGCTGTTTGCGGAGGTGGGATATGTACCGTCAGTGTTCTGGTAGTAGAACTCGACAGTGTAGTCCACGTCGCTGGCTTCCCAGACGGCGTAGAGGTCGTTGGAGCCATTGTTGTCCAGACGGGCTTCGGAGCCTGCGGAGTACTCAACGCCGTTTGCATCCTTCCAGCCCTTGAACTCGTAGCCGGGGCGCGTGGTCATGCCGGTTGCGTCGTAATCCAAGACGGAGACCTTGTCGTTGTTGGGAACGGCGTCGATGGTCTTGGTCTGGTCAGTGTCAAAGTTCGAGTGGTAGGTGAGCGTGACCTTGACGCTGGGGTCGACGTAGTTCGCGGTGAGGGTCTTGTTGCCGGTCATGGTGACGTAGCTGCCGGGATAGTAGACCTTGCCGGTCTCGTCAGTCCAGCAGGCGAACACCTTGTCGCCGCTCTTGAGCCCGCTGCCGTCCTTGACCTGTGCAAGCGCCTCATATTCGTAGCGGTTTTCGTCGGTTATCTTGGCGTCGGTTCCGGTGACGTAGGTCAGATTGTAGACCTCGCCCTCAAGGACTGCCTTGACGGTGGTGTCGCTGCCGATGGCGCTGTTGACGTCAACGGCGGTGCCGTCCTCGTATACCCACTTGAGAACGGTTCTGCCTGCCGCGGCGATCTTGGCCTCGGCATCCTTGAACACGTCCACGCCGGAGATGACCGTACCGATGGCGACCTCGTAATTGGACGCGGTATATCCGCCGAGTGTGGGAACCTGCACCGTCAGCGTGACGGGCTTCTCGACCCAGTATGCGAAGAGGGTGAGTTTGCTCGCAGGCATCGTCTTTCCTGTGAAGTCGTAGGGCAGAGTGGAGTCGGTTATCTGACCGACGGGAACCTCATACCAGCCCTTGAACACTGCGTTCTCGCTGAAGCCGGCAGGACGAGCCGGTTCGCCGCCTTTGTCGGCAAGCGAAGCCCCGAACTTCACCTTTTCAGAAGCTACAGTACCATAGTTGTTTTTGATAAAATCATATTCGTTGCGGGTGTAATAAAGGAAAATGTTGCGCTCTCTGAGAGAGTAGAAGGGAAAGCCGCTGTCTTTCAGAATCTCTTCATTGCTGCCTTTGGCGGTCATGCCGGTAATTTCCTTCTGTCCCCAATAGCCGCCTGTAGAGTTGGCATCCTGAGAATATTCGGCACTATTGTCATAGTATACACCGTTGAACCGCTGGCGTTCGTTGCCGTTTGCGGGACTTGTCTGATCAAAGCTCTCAAACATATAGTAGAGGTGATCAAGACAGTTTGTGTCGTAGTTTGCGGTAGCGGTTTTCCCATTCCTGCTGCAAAGATCAGCCGTCATGGTAAGGCGCTTGGAAACGGCGATATTGCTGACGCCGGAAATGTTCCAACCATAGAAGTTGCTTCCGCTGGAGAAGTTGGAAGCGGTCGGCCATAGACTTTCAATATTCTGCTCGTACTTGGCGGTCAGAACATATTTGGTGGCATTCCAGCCGCTACTGTAGGTATTACTGCCTATGGTCATAGACTTGCGGCCGATGGTGCCGAGATCAAAGGTGACACTGAATGACCTGCGGGTGTAGTACACGTTGATGACGGTCGAGTTGTCAGCCTTTACTACTGCGCTGTCACTGCTGTGATATGTGAAATAGTTTTTAATTGTATTGTTGTTTGCCGTGCTGGCGGAACCGGTGACGGTCGTGCCGACTTTGGCGGTCTTGGATTCGGTACCGAGAAGCGTGTCAAACGGGATATTCTCGGTGTCAGTGTTGTTGGGATTCTCGCCCCAGTAAACGACAGTGTAAGTTACATTGTCGCCTTCCCAGACGGCGTAGAGGGTGGTGTCTGCAGTGGGCGCAATGGAGGTAACAACATTGGCACCGTCCGCAGTGGTGCTCCAGCCCTTGAAGCTGTAGCCGGTGCGGGTGGGAGCGGTGACGCCCCTGAGGTCAAGGGTATCGCCCTTGGTGACGGAGCGGGAGCCTACCATGCTGCCGCCGGTGGTGTTGAATGTGACCCAGTAGCAGTCCTCGGTGACGGGGTAGACATAGGTGTCAGCAGTGACGACGGTGTCGGCGGTGAATACCGCATCGTTTGCCGTCCAGCCGGTGACTACCTTGCCATTCGGCTCATAGTCCGTAGGCAGAGCGACCTTGAAGTCGTTGGCCGCGTTTGCGATCGCGGTGGAGTGCACCTACCCCTCAACGGTCATAAAATACACGTAGAACACGGCCTCGAACTTGGCCATGACCTTGACTTCGCTGCGGCCACTGTAATTGGTGTACGCGGTGCTGAAGTCGAACTCCTGTGCCTCAAGCTGGTCGTTGGCAGCAACGGCATACCAGCCGAGGAACTTGCGGCCACCCTCGATGGCGGGCGTCGCCGGAGCGGTGAGCTGGCCGTCGCCGTTGACGACCTGTGTGTCGAGAAGCGTCTCCCCGTTATAGAACTTGAAAGTTATATGCGTATCGGGCGTCTCGACAGGATTGACGGACGTGACGGATGCTCCGCCGGCGGCCAATCCGAACTGGGCTTCCGTGCCTTCTGCGAAGGCGCCGACAGGCAGCAGCGTCATCACCATGCACAGGCACAGAAACAGTGCAAAGAGTCTTTTTTTCATTTCTGCGAATAAACCTCCCCAAATAAAATACCATATGAATAAGTATGCTTTGCCGCCGCAGGCAGCCGATGGGGGACTGAGACGCACCCCGCCGGGGCATGGACAACCATGCGCCGCTTCAACGCCCGGAGTCTGAGACGCCCCCGGACGGCCGCACGGCACACGCTTCGCATAACTATATTACACGCTTATAATAGACGAAATTGGTCAAATTTTGAAGTGCCGTTTTGGAAGTTTTTTGGCGGTTGAAAAAATTACAAAGCGTAATCTTTCAGCTCCGCTTTGCTGCCGATATGGAGCTTGGCGTATATGACCGAGGCCATATTTTTCACGCTGCCGACGCTCATGCCGAGCCGCGCCGCCGCTTCCGCGTAGGTGAGATCGGCGGCCAGCAGGCGGGCGAGATGGTGCTCGCGGTTCGAGAGAATGGCGGTGGCGTTGGATATGGTGAGGCGGCTGCGGAAGGCCATCCAGTTTTTCCAGCAGCGCGTCCACTGTTGGAGAATGCGTTTGTTCTGCTCCGGAAATTCCTGCTGCGATACGGATTCTATAAGTCCGCTGTGCAGCGTCAGGAATTCCGCGAAGGGGATGATATAGCCGCGCGGCAGGGCGAGTGCCATCGTTTCGCGCAGGTGCTCCTCACAGCCATGCATGTCACCGGTCGCACAGAGCGCGGCGCTGCATATGAGGCGGAGGTATACGTGTATCAGGCTGAAGCCCTCGTCCGGCGGGAAGAAGCTCAGCGCGGTCTCCGCCGCGGCCTTGGCCTCGGTCTCGCGCTTCGCGGCGAGAAGATATTTGCAGCGCGTGTAGATCGCAAATGGTATAAGCTCCGCGGGCAGCCCCGCAAAATGACCGTCCTTGATCCACTCCGGCACGAAGTGCGGCATGTACAGTCCCAGCGCCGTGCATGAGTGCAGCAGCCGCGCCGCGCGGGAGCAGACACTGCCGGAATCCCGATCTATCAGGCCGTGCAGCGCCGCCAGCGTGTCGTTGAAGGTCTGCGTCTCGCCGAGACAGATGCTCAGCGGCAGCATCAGGGACAGGCGGCTGAGAAGCGTCTCAGGATCAGCGCCGCCGCTTCGAAGCATTTCACGGCAGGCGTCAAGCTCGCCGGTGTAATACAGCTGCTCAGCGTTGAATTGGCGTATGGCCGCGGGACTGGTTATACCAATTGGTATACCACTGAAACTGCCGGGGGACATGCGCGTGCAGTACGCTATAAGGCTCGGATAGTCGCCGTACGAGATTTCGCGTGCACTTCTGCGCGCGGTTCGGCGGGGATCCTCCGGCTTTTTCGCCGATGCGGGTATCATCCACGAGCGTTCGAATTTGAACGCGCCTTGGATGCGCCCCGCCTTGCACAGCTCCTGCACGCCGCGGACTTGTATACTCCAACGCTCCGCGGCCTCCTTGGCCGATATGTATTCCATAGCGTCACCCGCTTTCGTCAGTGTAAATATATTCTACTCGTTTAAACGAAAAGAATCAAGCTATAAACATCAAGAATATGCAAAGAAAGTATCCGGAAAATGAATGAAGACTTGCAGAATTTAGGGAAATACCTAGCCTGAAACATCATTTCACCTAATGTAGAAGAGCAGATCACCTTGATTATGGGAGTAGATAGCCCCATATAAAAGGAAACCTATTCACGGCAGTATGCATTTTTAAACCCAGATCGGACTGACAGGTAGAAAATTTTGTAGATTTGAAGTTCTGTTTAACTTGACAAAATGAAAATGATGTGATATTATCTCACCAAGATATTCATGACGAAGCAATATCTGGTTAAGACATGCAGGAGGAAACTATGCTCAAAGCATACATACGAGGGCAAAAGCCCCAAACGGACGCCCGCGGCAATGCCGCCGACGGCGTTATTTATTTCAAATTCGGGTTCTGTTTTACAGGACTTGACGAAAACATGAAACGGAGTGACAGAACATGACGACAAAAACGGGAGAAGGACTGGCACAATACGCGCTGGCGCAGCTCGGACGCCCCTATTGGTGGGGCACCTTCGGGCAGACGGCATCGGCGGCGCTGCTCGCGCAGAAGCGGGCACAGTATCCGGAGCATTACACGGCGGACGACTTCGAATCGCAGTTCGGCAAGCGCGTTCACGACTGCGTGGGGCTCATAAAGGGCTACCTCTGGAGTGACACGGCGCAGAGCGCACCCGTGTACCGCGCCGCGCAGGACGTCGCGGTGAGCGGGCTGTACCGGAGCTGCGTCCGGCGCGGCGATATCGCGAAGATGCCGCAGCTCACGGGAGCCTGTGTGTTCATGGAGGGGCTCGGACACGTCGGCGTGTACGTCGGAGACGGATACGTCGTGGAGGCATCAGGGCACGCGAAGGGTGTTGTCAGGACCCGCCTGAAGGATCGCGGCTGGGCGCTGTGGGGGCTGCCGGGCTGGATAAGCTACGGCGATGCGCCCGCGGATTGGGCGCAGGGCGCGGCAGTCGCCGCCGGTACGGAGAAGAACAGCACCGCGGTGCAGCTGCCGCTGCTGCGTCAGGGCGACGTGAGCGAAGCGGTGCGGTCGATGCAGCTGCTGCTGATCGGGCGCGGGTATTCCTGCGGCTCCTGCGGCGCGGACGGGGACTTCGGAACCTGCACGAAGCTTGCGGTGTGGGCGTTTCAGCGCGCGCACGGGCTGGCCGTGGACGGCGTCGCCGGAGCAAACACATGGTCAAGGCTGATAGGAGGATGAACGGTGACGGCAGAAGAACTTGCGCTCAAAATAGAGCGCGTTGACGCGCGCAGCCGCTCGAATACGCATCGTATAGAGGAGATCGAGCGGAACCAGAGCGCGCTGACAGACCTTGCCCTCTCGGTCAAGGAGCTTGCCACGAAGCAGGGCGGCATGGAGCGGGATCTCACGGTTATGAAGTCAGACATCAAGACCCTGACCGGCAAGCCCGCAAGGCGCTGGGAGGAGCTGGTCGATAAGGTGATATGGCTGCTTGTCGGCGCGGTGCTCGCATACGCGCTGGGGCAGCTTGGATTATGATGAAGGGAGGTGAGAGCATGGATTTCGGAATTGCGGGCGTCGCCGCGATAACGGTGATCTGCTATCTTGCAGGTCAGCTCGTCAAGGCGAGCGGCCTTGATAACAAGTGGATACCCATCATCTGCGGCGTCGTGGGCGGCATCCTTGGCGTGCTGGCTATGCGATATATGCCGGACTATCCGGCGGGCGACTACATAACCGCCGTAGCGGTCGGCATCGTCAGCGGCTTCGCGGCCACGGGCATAAACGAGGCTGTCAAGCAGATCAAGCAGTGAGACAAGAAAAAAGTTCCTGAGTTTTCAAAAAAACTCAGGAACTTTTATGCTATATTCACCTTAAAAGTGATTCCCAGCGGACGGCGCTCCATCCGGTGGTGTCAAAGTTATTACGCACGGCATCGCACATGAACTGGAGCTTCTGCCGTATGGCCGGGGACTCGATCAGCAGACCGGCCTCGTCCTCGTGCACCATGAAGTATTCCATGATGCGCGCCCTGTCCTCGCGCTCGTTCACGCAGGAGTAGCCGTCAACGAAATACACGTTGTCAGGGCTGCTGCTGTACAGCGTCCATTCCAGCATCGAGTCGGACTGCGTCGGATCCTCGCAGTAGGCGAAGCCCTCGGGGTTCAGCGCCGCCCATGTGTCGGGCGAAAACGCAGAGTAATCACGCAAGAGAATGTGGTTCTCGGTCGCGTGCCACAGCTCATGGCAGATGATGGTGTCAAGCCCGTCCGCCATGCGGACGTCCAGCGCGATGTTCTGCCATTCGCGGCTCTCGTAGGCGCAGCCCACGACACCGTAGTCACTGTCGATCCGCTCCGTCAGGAGGAAGCGGATTCCGCCCTCGCCCATGCCGTTTTTAAACTGCGTGAAGAAGCCGTCGGGGTACAGGGAGAGTGTGCGCGACAGCGCGTCGAGCGCGGCGTTTATACCGTACAGCTCCTCGTCGGCGCTCATCGTGTCGGTCAGCGTGATGGCGCGGTCACAGAGCGCGGCGGCGGAAGCGCACTGCGAGGAGAGCAAGATGCGCACACTGTATTTAGCCTCCAGCGTGTCCGCGTACTGCCGCGCCTGCTGTAAATTTTCGGCCACAGGCGAGCCGGAGTCCTCCAGCCAGTAGTTGCCCGCCAGAGAGCTGTCGACGGCGAGGGGCGATTCCGCGCTGACCGCGCCGTCAAGCTCCGCAAATGAGAGCTGCGCGGGGTCGATGGCGTAGAGATGGAACGCGCCGTCACGGTACACCGCTCCGGCGAGCAGCGCCGCGTCCGGAAGATAGCAGGAGAAATACATCTCGCCGGTGACGCCGGAGTCCGCCAGCGGGCAGATTTCAAGTTTGTCGCCCAGCGAGTATACGCATGTGCCGCCGTCCGCAACGCCGATAAGGTATGGCGCGCCGGATACCGCGTACAGATCGGCGCTGTTTCCCCGGAAAACGTCCGCGGCGGCGTATATGAAGCCGCTGCCGGACTCGTACAGCGCGGAATAGCCCATTGCGTCGGTGTCAAATTCCAGCAGGCACAGGCCGCCGGTGAAGGCCGTCTGATATCGGGCGGAGCACAGCATGGAGAGTTGACCGGACGCAGTGTCGAGGATTGCGGTGCCGCATTCGCTGCCGTAGGGCGAGAGGAAGAACTGAACGGCCATCCTGCCGCTCTGTGCATCGAAAGCGGTGATGTCCAGTATCCGCAGATCGGGCGACAGCGGAACGCGGCTCCGCTCGCCGCTTGCGATGTCCTGGCGGCAGAAGACACTGTCGCTCAGATAGTAGTAGGCGCTAGCGTCGTAGGAGAAGAAGCCGTCCACGTTGTCAGTCGCCGCGCCGCCGATGTCGGCCAGCGATGAGCTGAGGAAGCGCCATGTGTTGTCGTCGCGGGAATAGAGCGCGAGCCGGCCGTCGGAGAAGGACTGAGACTTGATGCTCCAGACGCCGTCCAGCGTGACCTCGCCGCATACTGCGTCGGAGCCAGCGTCAACGAGCTGCACGGTCGTGCGCTCCGCCTCATAGTCCGACGAGCATATGTATAGCTTCGACCCACCCGCCGGATATATGCCGGAGAGCGCGGCGGGCTGCGTGCACGTAAGCTCCCGCACCGGTTCGCGGCGGCTCGTCTCGCCCGCCGCGCAGCCGCACAGCGTCAGCGCGACGCACAGGAGCAGAATTATAGTTGTACGAACTTTTTTCATGTTTGTGTTTACCTGCCGTCCCGCGGCCTGTGTTCTGTTATAATATGTTTCTACAGCAAAAGGAGTACAAACAGCATGAATATCACTTACACACAGAACGGCGATTATCTTATCCCAAACATCATTATCCGCAAGACCAAGCCCCTCGGACACTACGGCAGACTTCGCAAGGCGTATCT
>ENA-UOJC01003558-UOJC01003558.1-human-gut-metagenome-genome-assembly--contig:-C104-NODE-3558-length-14546-cov-6.318267_pt1 | contig 14546 bp, 7 predicted proteins | sample MGYA00242339_ERZ723886 | MGnify/ENA metagenome assembly ERZ723886 | reverse complement strand
AACGGCTGTCGGGCCGCCGCGGGGGATTCTGGTCGGCGATAAGCCCCATCACGAGGTTCTTGCCGGCGATGCCTCCGGTCCGGTTGCGCAGGTAGAAACGCAGGCTCTCCTTCATCGAGACGGTCATCGAATTTTCGTAATTGCGCAGCCGCCGGTAGAGTTCCTCCATCACCTTGCTGCGCAGCGGATGGTAGACGGCGACCAGCATCTGCGACCGCTCGTAAAGCCCCCAGTAGGAGCAGTACTCCCAGCAGCCGAAATGGGCCGTCATGGCGATCCAGTCGCGGCCGTGCACCGCTTCCACGTGTTTCTCCACGTCTTTGACCGTGAGCACCGTCCGCCCCTTCTCCTCGTTCATGTAGGCCATGTTGATCGTGTCGACGAAGATTTCGGACAGCGTGCGGTAGAACCGCCGCCGGATGACGGCCAGTTCGCGTTCGCTCTTCTCGGGGAACGAGTTCCGCAGGTTGGTCTTGACGACCTTCATGCGGTAGCGCAGGCAGTAGTAGAGCAGGACGAAAAGCAGGTTTTCGACGACGTAGTACTTGAACCAGTAAGGCATCACGGCGAACACGCGTGCGCCCAGCCAAAGGGTCTCCAGCCAGAAGCGCTGCAAAATGGTCAGATCGGTTCGTTTCATGCCTGCCGCCCGGATTAGGGTTCCACGAAAAGTTTGACGTTCTCGACCTTGGTGCGGATTCTCAACCAGCGGATCAGCGTTTCACGGTCGACCGGAAGCGCGGAATCCCGGGGCGTCACCACGCACACGAGCGTCGTATCGCCGGGCGTGCCCTCGACGTCGAAGGTGATGCCCTTGGTCAGCGAAATGGCCCCGATGTTGTCCATCATGGCACCCACTTCGCGCGAGATGTCGTTCACCTCGACGTTGGTCACCCGGTAGCGTTTCAGCTGCGAGGACATTTCGCCGATCCGGCGGTTCTTCTCCTCCAGCAGCTCCTGATAGCTCTTCTGGAGCGAAACCACGTCGACCTTGTCCTCCGTATTGGCCTGCCGGACGACCAGTTCGGCCTCCTCCAGCCCGAAATTGCGCATCTGCGTACGGGCATTCTCGATCACCTCCTCGCCCAGCGGCTCGCCCACGAGCAGCAGCTCGATCTGCGAGGGGTTCTTGCCCTGCGCATAGTGTTTGTTGCACTCGATCACGCGGGTATGCGGAAAGTTGAAGACCTGCGACACGTATTTGTCGGCCACGGCCTCGAACAACGAGACGCGGACCATGTGGAACCCGATGACGACGCTCGGGATGAAGGTCACCAGCGTGATGACCATCATCAGCCGCTTGACCGTGCGCTCGCGGACCTTGTCGATGAAGACCTTCTTCTCGTATTGCAGAAAACGCACCATGGCGTAGGTCGCCAGCGCGATGAACACCGAGTTGATGAAGAAGAGGTAGAAGGCGCCGATGAAAAAGCGGAACTGCCCCGTGGCCAGTCCGAAGCCCGCCGTACAGAGGGGCGGGATGAGGGCCGTGGCGATGGCCACGCCGGGAATGACGGTCGACGTGCGGTCCTGCCGCGTCTGCGCCACGATGCCCGCCAGGCCGCCGAACAGGGCGATCAGCACGTCGTAGGTCGTAGGCACGGTGCGCGCCAGCAGCTCGCTGCTGTTCGACGAGAGCGGCGAGATGAAGAAATAGACCGTCGAGGTGATGATGGCGACGATGAACATCAGCGCCAGGTTGCGCAGCGACTTCTTGAGCAGTTCGAAATCGTTGATGCCCAGCGCGAGGCCGACACCCATGATCGGGCCCATGATCGGCGAAATGAGCATCGCGCCGATGATCACCGCGGCCGAATTGACGTTCAGGCCCAGCGAGGCGATCATCGTGGCGAAGATCAGCACCCAGAGGTTGACGCCGCGGAACTCCACGCCCTTCGAGACGGAGGCCACGACCTCGTCGCGCTGCGCCTTGTCCTCGTCGAGGCTGAAACGGCCCTTCATAAATTCGCGCAGCTCCCCGAGCCACGCCGAAAACGAACGTTTTACCTTTTGTGTATCGTCTGTACGGTTCTCTTCCATCAATGCGTTTCGATTTGAGTTACTCCTCCCCGTCCTCCCGGACGCGGCGGACTTTGGGTTTTCCGGCCACGACGATCACGAACTCGCCCTTGGGTTCGGTCGTGCGGAAATGCCCGAGCGCCTCGGCGACGGTTCCGCGCACGGTCTGCTCGAACTTCTTGGTGATCTCGCGCGACACCGAAACCCGGCGGTCTTCGCCGAAAACCTCGGCGAACTGCTCGAGACACCGGACCACGCGGTAGGGCGATTCGTAGAAAATCATCGTGCGCTCCTCGCCGGCAAGCGCCTGCAACTGCTTCATCCGCCCCTTCTTCTGGGGCAGGAAGCCCTCGAAGCAGAAACGGTCGCACGGAAACCCGCTCTGCACCAGCGCCGGAATCAGCGCCGTGGCGCCGGGCAGCGTCTCGACCTCGATTCCCGCCTCGACGCACGTGCGCACCAACAGGAACCCGGGGTCCGAAATGCCGGGCGTCCCGGCGTCCGACACCAGGGCGGCATTGCGTCCCGCGGCGATCGCCCCGGCGACCATTTCGACCGTGGCGTGCTCGTTGAACTTGTGGTGCGAACGGAGTTTCTGCTCGATGCCGAGGTGCTTCAGCAGGAACGACGTCGTGCGCGTGTCCTCGGCGAGGATGAAATCCACCTCGCGCAGGACGTTCACCGCGCGCAGCGTGATGTCGTCCAGATTCCCGATCGGCGTAGGTACGATATAGAGTTTGGCCATCGTGTCAGGCGAATTTGCGTTCGAGCAGTTCCATCATAAACTTCGCCCCGTCCGAATTGGGATTCCAGGCGTAGTTCTCGGCAATGTGGATCATGCACTCGTCGAAATCGTCGAAGGCGTTGAGCGTCGCGATCGCCTCTTCATAGGCTTCGCCGTCGCCGCCGAACAGATCGCGGATCAGCAGGAACTTGTCGTTGATGCCGATGGCGTTGCGAAGGTCGGCGACCGGTTCGCCGCGGCGCAGTTCCGAAGCCATGTCGCGCCGCGGAGCGATCGTGTCGGCCAGCGTCTGCACGTCGTGGTTGATCACCTCGCCCAGCACGGCCCCGACAGGGACCGCAACCTCCCTCGCTCCGGATTCGGCCTCCTCCGGCTCGGCGGCGGCAGGCGCTTCCGAAACGGTGACGGGTTCCGCCGCGGACTGCGGCACGGACATTCCGGACTGCGGCCCGGGACCTGCGGACGCAGGCGCAGCCGCCGGTTCGGGAGTCGCGGCAAACCCGGGACGGACAGTCGGTCCGGGCGTCGCAGCGGGTTCGGGACGGACAGCGGGTTCGGGACGGGCAGCGGGTTCGAGCGTCACAGCAGGTTCGGGACGGGCAGCGGGTTCGGGACGCTCCGCCGGTCTTTCCGCCGTTTCGGGCCTTGCGGGCTTTTCGGCGGGCGCAGGCGTATCGTAGAGCGACATGATGACGCGCTGTTTGTGACGGTGGCGGACGGTCTCCTCCTCCAGTCCGAACAGCGTGGGCGCAATGTATTGGGGTTTCTCCGCAGGAGCGGGTTCCGGGGCTGGCGCAGGAGCGGGTTCCGAAACGACGACCGGTTCAGCCGCAGCCTCGGATTCAGGCGCAGCGACCGGCTTCGCAGACGGTTCGGGCATGGCCTCGGATTCGGATGCTGCGACCGGTCCGGATTCGGCGGCCGGTTCGGATTCTCCGGCGACGAATGCGGCTTCGGACGCCGCTTCGGGATCAGGCTCAAATCCGGATTCCCCCTCAAGTTCCGGCTCGGAATCCGACGCCGCAGGCTCCGCCATTCCGGGCGTCTCCGTATCGGGATTCCCCCCGGCAAACACCCCGGCAGAATCGGCCGCGACCGTCGTATCGGGTTCGGAAAACGGCTCTGCGGGTTCCGCCTCCGCATCGAACGCGGGTCCTGAAACGGCATCGGGACCGGGTTCGAACACGGCTTCGTCCGTCGGGTCGAGCGAAAGCACCGCCCCGAGGTCGATGGGCACCGGAGCCGCCGCAGGCTCCGTCTCCGCAACCGGGGATTCCGGAAGGGATTCCACCTCCGTAAAGCGCACCGCATCGTAGAGCGTCCGCAGTTTTTCCAGCGCCAGGTCGCGTTCGAGGGCCGGAATCTCCCCGGAAGGCTCCCAGCCGTCGACAATCGCGGTCAGCTTGCGCAGTTCGGCACGTATCGTCTTCAAATCCATCATTGCGTACTGTTTTGACCTCCAAAGGTAGAAAAAATTTGCGAAAGCCCAGCCATTCCCCGGAACCTTTTGTCCGAAACATCTCCGAACGGGTTTTTCCGGGACATCCGGACCGTCCCGCCGGGCACGGAAAAGGGAGCGGCGGCCGAAGCCGCTGCTCCCTTGCAGCTGTCCCGCACCCGCGGCGTCGGCCGCCGTGCCGGAGAGACGAATCATTCGGTGATCCGGAAACTGCCGCCGAGCGTGCAGTCGGAGTCGTGCCCTACCCAGACATGGTAGTCGCCCGGCTCCTGGCCCCACTTTTTGTCGAGACGCCAGAACGAAAGGTCGTCGGGCGTCAGCGTGAAGGTCACCTCGCGGCTCTCCCCGGCGCGAAGCATGACCTTCCGGAAACCTTTCAGTTCACGAACCGGACGCGTCACACCGGACAGCAGATCGCGCACGTAGAGCTGCACGACCTCCTCGCCGTCGCGGCCGCCCGTGTTGGTCACGCGGACCGACACGCGAACCTCGCCGCCGACGGCGGTTTCGGGCGTCAGCACCCGCAGGTCCGAATAACCGAACGTCGTGTAGCTCAACCCGTAGCCGAAACAATACTGCGGCGAATTGGGTACGTCGAGATAGCGCGAAGTGTATTTGTTGGGCTTGCCCGACTCGTCGGCCGGACGTCCCGTGCTCTTCATGTCGTAATGGATCGGAACCTGCCCCACCGTGCGGGGAAAGGTCATCGGCAAACGCCCCGAAGGGTTGTAGTCGCCCGACACGACATCGGCCAGCGCCTCGCCCGCCATCGTGCCCGGATACCAGGTCAGCAGCAGGGCGTCGGCAAGTTCCGCTTCGCGGGCCAGCTCCATGGGACGCCCCGTAACCAGCAGGACGACAACCGGTTTCCCGGTTTGCTTCAAGCTCTCCAGCAGGTCACGCTGCGCGTCGGGCAGCGCAAGCGACGCAAGGCTTGCCGCCTCGCCGCTCTCCCCCGCCTTCAATCCGAGCGCGACCAGCACCACGTCCGACTTCGCGGCTGCGGCCACCGCCTCCGAAATACCGCCTTCGAGGGCCTTGTGCGGGTCGCATCCGCGGGCATAGGTCACACGGTCGGCTCCGAAACGCGCCCGCAATCCGTCGAGAAAGGTCGAAGTCCGGCCGGCCTCGGCGAAATGAACCCACGAGCCGATCAGGTCCCACCGGGAATCGGCGAAAGGTCCCACCAGCGCGATCCGGCTCCCCTTTTTCAGGGGCAGCACGCCGCCGCGGTTCTCCAGCAGCACCATCGAACTGCGGGCCACGCGACGCGCGGCATCGAGATGTTCCGGGGCGTAATAGCACTTCTCGCGCTCCTTCGCCTGGTAGCGGAAAGGATCGTCGAACAGCCCCAGGCGGAACTTCACGGCCAGCACCTCGCGGCAAAGGCTGTCGATCAGCGACTCCGGGATACGCCCCTCCCGCACCAGTTCGGCGGCATGGAACAGGTAGGCGGCGCTCATCATGTCCATGTTGACCCCGGCGCGCAGGGCCAGTTCGGCAGCCTGCGCATCGTCGCCCGCCACGCCGTGAGCTTTCAGTTCGCCGATCGTGCCGTAGTCGGTCACCACGAATCCGCCGAAGCCCAGTTCGTCGCGCAGCAGGTCGCGCATCAGCCAGCGGTTGGCCGTGGCCGGAACGCCGTCGAGGTCGTTGAACGAGGTCATCACCGTCGCGGCCCCGGCATCGAGCGCCGCCCGGTAAGGCGGCAGGTAGCTGTCGCGGAAAACCCGCTCGGACATATCGACCGCATGGTATTCGCGCCCGGCCTGCGGAGCGCCGTAGGCGGCGAAATGCTTCACGCAGGCAAGAACCGACGAGGGGTCGGACAAGTCGCCCTGATAGCCCCGCACCATCGCTTCGGCGACACGCGCGCCCAGATAGGGGTCTTCGCCCGCGCCCTCGGAGACACGACCCCACCGGGGGTCGCGCGAAACGTCGCACATCGGCGAAAAGGTCCAATGGATGCCCATGGCCGAAGCTTCACGGGCCGAAACGCGGGCCAGCGACTCCGCGGCGGCAGGGTCCCACGAGGCGGCGACGGCGAGGTTGATCGGGAAGATCGTCCGGAAACCGTGGATCACATCGGCGCCGATCAGCAGCGGGATGCCCAGCCGGCTCTCCTCGACGGCGATCCGCTGCAACCGCTCGGTCTCCTCGAAGGACTTGATGTTGAATACGCTGCCGCAGCGCCCTTCGCGGACCAGCCGTTCGACGGAAAGTTCCGTCTTGTCGGGTCCCGTGACGGCGCCGCCTCCGCGCTGCTGGACCAGCTGGCCGATCTTTTCGTCGAGCGTCATGCGTTCGACCAGTTCCGCGGCGCGCCGCCGGTCCTGCGGGGTGACGGGCTGCGCCCCGGCGGGATACAGCACGAGGGCCGCCAATACGGTAAAGATGCTATTTTTCATCGGTAAAAGTTTGAAAAGACATGCGAAGGTAATGAAAATACCGCAAAAAAAGGGCTTCGGAACGGAATAAACTCACTCCCGCCCGAAGCCCCCGCGATCGCAGCGGCGTCACTCCTTCACGCAGCGCATGCCGTAGGCTGTGGTCATCTTCCGTTCGTAATAGGTCCCCTCGCCCGTGGCGTCGCCCGCCTTCCAGTCGTACATCGGGAGCGGCTTGCCGCCGGCGAGCGTCGACGAACAATAGGCTGCCGAACGCCCCGGATAGTGGATGCGGCCGTTATCGCCCTTGCGGAACATCGTCGACGGGCCGATGAGGGTTCCGCCCGAATTGAGCGCATACCAGCGGCTGTACGTGTCGCCCGAGTCCTGGTTCTTGGCGGCGTTGCCGTCCACGTAGGCAAGCAGCGACTGCCATTCGGCCGCCGTCGGCACCCGGTATCCCACCGGGCAGGGATCGTTCAGCCCCTTGCCGCCCTCGGTCCAGCCTTCGGACATCGCTGCGGACGACCGGGTATAGAACGTCGTCGGATTGCCGTTTGCCGTTGCGGCGGTCATCTCCTCGCCGCTGACCTGCCAGCCGGCGGTGCGGGAGGCGTTGAAAACCACCTCGCGCGTCATCGCGCCGAAAGCATCGGGATACTCCGCATGCCCCTCGTAATATTTGTTCTTCGAGAGGATCTTCGCGCCGATGAACGGCTCCTTGCGGCCCCACTGATAGAACAGTCCGTAGGAGCGGAAATCCTGCACACAAGCCTTCGGATCGGCCGAATGGTATTCGGCCCCGACATTGCGGTCCTGCCAGGCGATACCGCCGACGGTCACGTCCGAAGGCATCTTGTCCACGACCCAGACCAGCCACGACCAGACAACCGCGCCTTCGGCGTCGAACAGCGCGACCAGCCCGCTGCCCTGCTTCGACTTGGCCGCAGTGCAGATGATTTCATTCCGGGAAGCGTCGTAGTCAAGCCCCGAAAGCAACTCTGCGTCGGTGGTCCAGACCCAGTCCGCCGCAACGCCCTTCACATACGCGCCGTCGGTGCGCCGCGCCGGAAACGCACGGGTTTCACCCGCCCGGACCACGACCGTATTCGCCCCGGTCGACCGCTGCACGACGGTCACCTGCTGCGGTTCGACGCCCTCCATCTCGGAGGAGACGGTCAGCGTCGCGCTGCGCGGACGCACGCCCTCGCCGTCGTCGGTCAGCAACAGTTTCACGACCGAACTTTTCGTCCCTTCGGACTGCGACACGGCGCACCAGTCGGTCGCACCCTCGATTTTCCATGCCACGGATGCACGCAGGTTCAGGGCCGGTTCGCTCCCGGCGCCGTAGACGGTTATATCGGCGCCGTTCTCCGCCAGCACGAGGATCGGCTCGAACTTCTCCTGCGTCACGGTCACGGTGTGCTTCTCTTCGCCCGCGGCGTAAAAACGCACCGCGGTCGTGCGCTCCTCGGGCAGGAAACTCTGGTCGACCGTCAGAACGATCTTCTTCGTGTGCGAACCTTCGGCGACGTTGGTGCGGCACCAATCGTCGTCGCAGGAGACCGTCCACGGCGAATCGGCCGTGATTTCAAGGACGCTGCGCCCTCCGAACATATCGAACGTCACGTTATCCTCGAGCAGTGAAAGGTCGGATTCGGCGACCTCGGGATCGTCGCTGCACGCCGCACAGCAAACGGCTGCCGCGACGGTCAGAAAAAGAAAAAGTCTCTTCATCGTTGAAGTTGTATTTAAGGTTTTGTTCGAATGTCGTATTTACCAGGACACGGACGATTCGTAGGTATGCCCGAAACTGTCGGTGACCCGCACCATGCCGCCCCGCTCGCTGCCCGGATCGACCCGGAACATATGCCACGTATTGGTCGGCGTCCCTCCGCGCACACCCGTCGCCAGCACCTCCTCGTAATAGGGATCGGTGCGCTGCGTCCGCTCCATCGCCACCGCCTGCCCGCCCGAAGCGGGAATCCACTCCACGGCGCTCCAGGCCGTGTCATAACCCCAGACATTGGCATAGACACAGGCCGAATTGGTGCGTCCGGGTGCATAGAGGCGCATCTGCATATCGCGCTTCCCGCCCGCCGGCTTGTAATACCACGAGAGCCGTTCGCCATCGACCTCGACCACGGCACAGCCACGCGGCGTGCCGTCGCAGTTGACGTCGCCGTTGATGAACAGGTCGCCCGGCGTGCGGGCGATGCAGTGCATGACCTTGCGTCCGTCGTCGTAACGGTAAATGTCATGGTAGTGCTTGTGCCCCCCGAAGGCATGGACCTTATAGGGGCTTATCGCATCGAGGAAACGCTGGAAATTGCGGTGGTTGCGCGCTGCGGTGTTCTTCGTGTGATAGAGAATCGGGCAATGGGACGAGACGACGAGCGTGCTGCCCGCCGGAACGTAGCGCAAATCGGCTTCGATCCAACGGCAAATTTCGTCCGTAAGACCGATCGTATACTCCTCTTCGGCGGTCGGCGCATGGTCGAAAAGGATGTTGTCGAGGAACAGATAATGGATTTTCCCGATGTTCACCGAGTAGTTCGCCGGACCGAAATAGCGTTCGTAGCTCTGCAAGGCGAGCGAATCGGTCAACTCGGCCGGATCGTGATCGTGGTTGCCCGGCAGGCTGAAGGTCGTGAAGCCAAGCGTCTCCAGCCCCTGACGGTACTTCGGGAAAAGCGACATATCGTTCCAGACCAGGTCGCCCAGGCTGACTCCGTAAACCGGGGTCGAAAGCCCCTGCACGGTTTTCAGCACATCGGGAACGACATGACCGAGATAGGAATCCACCGACGTGTTATCGGCAGCCAGCTGAATGTCGGCCATAACGATCAGCGAATGGCGGTCGGCCGGAGTCTTGCGTCGTGTCAGCGTAAAATCGGCCCGGTTGACGGCCTGTTTGCGGTCGATTTTGCGGTAGAACCGCGGACAGCCCTGCGTGGCGGGGATCTCGCAGTCGGCAGGCACGGAGACAAAGACGAAATTGCGCCGCGCGAGGTCGGAGGCCAGATAGTAAATCCCCCGTTCGTCGGTCGCCGTCACCTCCAGGCCGTCGCTCACCACCACCCCGGCAATGCCATTGCCGGCGCTGTCCTTCACGATTCCCTTCACCGTCATTCCGGCCTTATCGGGAATCTGTCCGGCGGTCGGGCCGTCGTCACCGCCGCCCTCCGAGGAGGAGCAGGCCGCCAGGACAAGGGCGGCGAGGCACACCGACAGAAGCCGCATGTAGAATTTTGACATATTTTTTTGCATTGAGGATGCGGAGGAGGCCGGACCTCCTCCGCATCACGGTTATTTCATCACGACCCGGATGATTACGCTGTTCTTTTCGGGACGCACCTTGCCCTGATCATCGGCCCTGACGGAAAGCGGCAGCACATAGGAGGAATCAATGCCGTCGGCAAGCATCGAAGCGGCATCGAAGCGGATTTCGGCACGGTCCATGACCCTGTCCCCCGACAAGCGCACTTCGGGGTCGAAGGCGAAATACCTGTCGGGCATCACCTTCAGTTCGAGTCCGTTTTCCACGTTATAGACATCGAGCACGGAGGGGTCGACCACCAGTTTCACGGTGATTCCGTCGTCATTGTAACCGCCCTTGTAAAGATAGAGATCGTAAACGCACGCCTGGCCCGAAGCGGCATCGTATTCGAGGACCTGGAAATCGTTCTTCGGGATGCAGACCATAGTGTCCACCGTCTCGTAGACGACGTAATCGTCGCCGCACCCTACGGCTCCCAGCAGAAGCAGGAGGCATATCGCAAGATTCTTCATCGCAATCGGATTATTAAGGTTAGTAACCGGGATTCTGCACGAGGTTATAGCTGATATTGATTTCGCTCAACGGAATGGCCATCCAGTAGGTCTTGGGGGATTCGAACGTGCGTACGCCGCTCTCCTTCATCGTGGAGACCCGGTAGAAATCGGCCGCCGTCCTGCCGTCGAGATTCCACGCCTTGGGACGCCGGGACATCGCTTCGCCCGCCTCTTTCCAACGGCGCAGGTCGTGGTAGCGCATGCCCTCCATCAGCAGTTCGATCGAACGCTCCCGGTGCAGCACCTTGCGCAGTTCGTCGCCGGTGGGAATGCCCCCGGCCAAGGCCCACGAATCCTTGAAATCGGGCAGCCCCGAGCGGCGGCGGACCAGATTCAGGTAATTGAGGCTCGCGTCGCTCAACGACCCGTTGTATTCGAAATCAGCCTCGGCATAGCTCAGGTAGAGTTCCGCAAGGCGGATGTAAGGATAGGCATACTTGCGGTAGGTCCACGACTTGGTGTCGTAGTTGAAGGCCGACTGGCGGTGAATCCACTTCTTGAGAATGTAGCCCGTACAGCTCTGGTACTCCTTCGAGGCGTCGAGCACACTGCCCTGCATCTCGCCGGCGCGGCATTTGAGAATGAACTCCTCGCCGTTGATGGCGTACTTGCCGCGGTCGTAGCCCACCGACGCATAGAAGCGCGGCTCCTTGTAGACATGGAGGTTGGCAGTCTCCTTTTCGGCATTATAGGCATAGGGGTCGATATGCATGGTCTCGGGGTCTCTGTCCCACGGCAGGCCGTTGTGCGTGTAGTACATCTCCACGCACTCGAACGTCGGAACGATGTTGATGCAGAAGCCGTCGGTACTGTACGGCAGCTTCAGGCGCGCGCCTCCGTAACGCTGCAAGTGCTCGATGCCGGTCTGGTCGCCCATTGCCCAAAGGTACTCGGTCGTGTTCCAGAGCGGTTCGACGAAGCAGTCGTGGTAGTTGATCTCGCCGCGCTCGGCAGCGGTTGCAGCCGCAGTCGCGTTCGGGCTTTCGTAGAGCCTGTGCCCGTTGTCCTCGGCCAGCGTGATCGCTTCCTGGCAGGCGTCGAGCGCCCACTTCCACTTTTCGGGATTGTAGGTCTGGCTCATCAGCGGCGTGCCGTCGTTGTTGCGGAAACGCGCGTAGAACTCCGTGTTGCCGTTGCAGAGCGGACTGGCGGCATAGAGCAGCAGCCGGGCCTTCATCGCCTTGGCCGCCACCGAGGTGGCGCGCCCCAGGTCGGCATCGGGACGCGTCGGATACCCGTGCAGCAAATCGGCCGCGCGGTCGTAGGTCTCGGCGATGAACGTCACGCATTCGTCGAACGGACTGCGGGCCACATAGACCTGCTCCTCGGGAAGCCCCATGTCCAGCTGCCCCCTGACGAGGATGACCGGGCCGTAGTGAGTCAGCAGCACCCAGTGGTAATAGGCGATCAGAAAATAGGCTTCGCCCTTGAACTCGTCGGCCACGGACGGCGAGATGCCCGGGACTGCGTCGATATTGTCGATCATGATGTAACAGTAGCGGATGCCCTTGTACATGTCGTAGTTCGTGCGTCCGGACGGGGAAGAGGTCGTCGCGTCCCACAGACCGTAGTAGGTCTGGCTGGCGTTCTCCTCGTTGTAGAGCATGCTCTTGTAGGGGAAATAACGGGTCTGGCCGTTGGTGGCGGTGATAATGTCATCGCCGGCGCAGAAGTCGGGCATGTAGCGGTAGGCCGCGATGTTGGGGGCGTAGGTGTAGAGCGTATTGAGGTACTTGCGGGCCTCCTTGGAGGTTTTGAAGATGTCTTCCTGCGTCGCCTGCCCCTCGGGAACCACGTCGAGGAAATCGCACGCGGCAAGCGCTCCGGCGCACGCAAACAGCAAAATGGATATGATTTTTTTCATGTCGCTCGAATTTTAGAAGTTATACTGAAGGCCGAGTTTCACCACGCGCTGCAACGGGTATTTCAAGCCGTTGCCGCTTCCCATTTCGGGGTCCCAGTATTTGAAGGGCGAAATGATGAACAGATTTGTGCCGGCCAGATAGGCGCGCAGGCTTTTGTACGTGAAACCCAGTTCGACGCTCTTCAGGCGCAGGTAGCTGCCGTTCTTGACCCAGAACGACGAGGTCTGCGTGTTGTTGGCGTTGTAGCGGTAATCCAGGCGCGGATAGGCGGCATTGGGATTGGGATCGGCTTCCGACCAGTGGTCGTCGGCAACGTACTGCGTCATGTTGAAGCCCGAATACTGATTGTCGCGGAACGGATGCATGTCGTACATGCGCAGCGAGACGCGCGCCGTGCCCTGGAAGAAGAACGAGAAGTCCCAGCGTTTGTAGTTGACCGAGGCGCCGAAGCCGTACATGATCTCGGGCACGGTGGGATAACCCAGCGACGTGCGGTCGTTGGCGTCGATCACGCCGTCGCCGTTCATGTCGCGGTATTTGATGTCGCCCGGCAGATAATCGGGCATGAAGGTCTGCCGGGGCGAGTTGTCGATCTCCTCCTGCGAGGCGAAAAGGCCGTCGGCGACCAGTCCGTAAACCGAATTGACGGGTTTGCCCAGCACGGAGTTGTATTTGTTGGGCAGGTATTTCGCCTCGTCGCGGGCCTTCACCTCGTTGTGCGCATAGGTGAACGTTCCGCGCACGGAGACCAGCAGGTCCTTGTTGAACGCCTTGTTGTATTCGAGCGAAACATCGACGCCGCGGTTCTCCACCTCACCCAGATTGCCGTAGGGCGTGACGCCCGAAAGGCCCATCGTCGAGGGCAGCGAACGCCGCTGCATGAAGATGCCGGTACGATTTTCCTTGTAGACGTCGACGTTCAGCGTCAGGGCGTCGAACAGTCCCAGTTCAAGTCCTACGTTAAGTTTGGTGCTCTCCTCCCACGTGGCCAGGGGATTGCCCACGGTCTTGATCTCGTGTCCGGTCTGCTTGACGAAGTTGGGCGAAAACCACACGTAGAGCGCCTTGTTCATGTTGACCGTCGTGAGATAGGGGAAACGGACGATGTTGTTGCTGCTGTCGGCCAGATAGTCGTTGCCCGAAAGGCCGTACGAAGCACGGATTTTCAGCAGGTTCACCTTGCTGCGGATACCGTCCCAGAACGGTTCGCCCGACACGACCCACGCTCCGGCGATCGAGGGAAAAAACCCGAAACGACGACCCGATATGAAGTTCTCCGAGCCGTTGTAGCCGAAGTTGAACTCCATCAGGTAGCGGTTGTCATACCCATAGGTAAAACGTCCGGCAAGACCCTGCTCGCGGTAAGGGAGCACCTTGTACTCATCATTGGTGGGCTGATTGTCGACCTTCTCCTTCTGGTGGTAGACGAACAGGGCGTTGACGTCGTGTTTGCCGAACGTGCGCGAATATTCGATCTGCCCCTGCACCGAGATCTCACGGTAACCGTTCCGCCCCGTGGAGGTTCCCAGATAGGACGATCCGGGCGTGCCGATGCTTTGCAGGTTGTAGTCGAAAGTCCCGTCGCCGTTGTCGGTATAGTCGGTCATTTCGTAATAATAGGGAGAAAAAGAACGGTAAGTCGCCGCATAGGTCTTGTTGTAGAACGAGACCATGCCCCGGACCTTCAGTCCCTTGGTGACGAAATCGAGGTCCTGGTCCACCGAGAAGGTCGTGGTGATGTACTGCGTGTGGCGCTGTCCGTATCCGCGGCTCAGCAGGGCATAGGGATTGATGTCCGTAGAGCCACCGTCCCACGAAGGGGCATTTCCGAAAATCGGATCGTCGAGATCCTCCACGGAGCCTTTGGGATAGATGGCCGGGAAAGCGACCGGATTGGCGCGCATCGTATAGTAGAACAGGTCTTTCACCTCTTCGACGGGACGGTACCAGAAAAGCAGCTGCGTGTTCATCTTCAGACTCACGCGGGTCGTTCGGGTGAGCTGCGCGCCGACGTTGGCCTGGAAAAGGTATTTCTGCGAATTGATGTTGGTGTTGAATTTCGACTCCGCGGGCTTCTTCAGGATACCGTTTTCGTTGAAGATCGAAGCATTGAGGAAATAGTCGACCACCTTGCCGCAGCCCCGCACAATGAGATACATGTTCTCGTTGACCGTAAAATCCTAGAAAAGCATCGAATACCAGTCATTGTCGGGATAGACGTAGGGATTGAGCCGGTT
>ENA-UOJC01003554-UOJC01003554.1-human-gut-metagenome-genome-assembly--contig:-C104-NODE-3554-length-14558-cov-33.178722_pt1 | contig 14558 bp, 13 predicted proteins | sample MGYA00242339_ERZ723886 | MGnify/ENA metagenome assembly ERZ723886 | reverse complement strand
CTGCTTTTCATGAAGTTGGACTCACTACTTTAGGGTTTAGCGGACAGTAATAATATTTATCCAAGAAAAGCGGCGATGTGTTCTTCGGGCATCGAAGAGAGTATGGGTATGTGTGCTGTGTCTGAATTTGAAGATGATACAGATATGTGCAGTATGCGTGTCTCGACAAGAAGCGACGTCGTTATATCGAGTACTGAATCGAAACCTATGATAACAGCGTATGTAAGCATTACCAAATGAATCATAAGGAGTAATTCTATTCTCCGTTATCGCGGCTGGAGATAAGTATTTTGGCCTGTCAAGCAATTTTATCATCTGGCCATAGAGCCGCTAACCGCTAAAATAGCTATTTTTGTACATTGGTTATTAGTCTTGTTTGGCAACAGCCAAACGGCCAAAAAGGAATACTTTATGCAAAAGGAATCAATTTTAATTTTGTCTTAAAGAAAATTTATCGGATAGCCTTTTAATCATATAATGGAATTGTGTTTAAAATGGGAAAATTTTTAGATGAAGTTCAAGCCCGACAAAAGGTGCAAATATCTTTCTATATCTTTTTAGGATTGACAGTTTTGTGTCAGGCCTTAGTGTTTTATTTGAATCAAAGTATTATCCCAGTGGGTCCGAGATTCTTGTTTTTTTCACTTATTTCTGATATAGGAGTGATAGTGGGACTATCAGTCATATTGCTATGGCGCTGGCGATGGGGAGGATTGATGCTTCTGTTTTTTTATTTAGTATTGTTGATTGTAAACGGGGTATATACAGTGAATTTCAATGGTTTTTTCCCATTGTCGTTACTTGCTGCCTACAAGAACGTAGATTCAACATTGGGTGACTTCATCATATATTCATTAAGATGGTGGATGTTGATAATGGCCCTCCCTTTTTTGTTTATAATGCTTTTTTATCTGAAAAACAGGAAACGGATAGAAAAAGATTGTTTGAGTCTTAGGACAAGAATAAATATAATGGCAATCTCCTTGATGCTGTTCTTGATTGGCCAGGGATATGTTGTGTCTTACCATATTCAGGAAGAAGGAATCTCAGGGATGGTTTCAGCAGAAGTATGGAAAGAATATACTTCAGCTGAACATTCTTTTCATAATGAAGTTACAAAATGGGGACTGATGTCGGCGTATATATCATCTATGATGCCCTGGTACAACCATATGGAGTTCAGCGAAACTGATTGGTTGACTGTAGACTGTTTTGTCAACGAACAAAGAGGAAACCTCCCTGAAAAATTCAGTGCGATATTTGAAAAAAACAGGAATAAAAGATTGATTTTAATTATAGTAGAATCCTTTGGTTCAATGACATTTGGCAAGGAAATAGGAGGAGTTAAAATAATGCCTTATCTTGATTCAATATCAGCTGCAAATGGAATTATATTTTTCCCTAATATAATAACACAGGTAAAAGGAGGGATGAGTTCTGATGCCCAGTTGATGTACAACACGGGGATTTATCCGTTGTCAAAGGGCGCATCAGTTGTGAACTCGAAATTGCCGGGAATGCCCTCTCTCGCGTCTTCCTTGAAAAAGAATGGTATTGCAGTTGAACTTATCGGAGAGTCAGGGAAGCAGTGGAACCATGACAAAACGAGTTCGGTATGGGGATATGACACTCTATATCATAGCCTGGCGTTGGGAAAACCGGGAGGATATTTTCCGATGGCTGACCATTATATTTTCCAAAAAGCAAAGGATGTAGTTGAATGTGAAAAAGACTTGAGGATGTTGACGATATGTACATTGTCTATGCATGGGGTCTTCTCTGAATCTGATCTCGGTCGGTTTCTCCCCCAAGAGACCGGAGAAACGATTGATATGTGTGCGTATTGGGAAATGACAAGGAAATTTGATGATGAGCTGAGAGGTTTTATTGACTTCTTAAAAATAAAAGGTATGTATGACAGTTCTGTGATTGTAATAGTAGGTGACCATAACCCCCATGTAGTGGCAAATAGCGATTATATGCCAATTCCCTTTTTGATTTTGAATTCAGGAGTTACTTATATTAGCCCAACTATAGCTGGTCAGATTGATGTATATCCGACAATCCTGGATGTGATGGGGTTGATTGAGTCAAAATCTGTGTGGCCCGGAGTGGGTCATAGTTTATTGAGAGAGAGAAAAGGCGTTGTGGGATATACCCGAGGAGGAAAATGGTGTTACAAGGACAACGAAAAAGACAGTTTGGAGATAAAGAGGATTAAAGAGGGACATATGTTATCTGAGAAAATCCTGTCAGGAGTAAGTGGAGACTTTAATTCTGAGTTTATCAAACATAGTCATATGAGATATGAATAATATGCATAGATATTGACCGTTATGCAACAAGGATGTTTTGTTTAAGTCTTGTTATTGAAATACTGCGGTTCGATTATTCGTCCTATAAGTTTGCTCAGGATGATGAAGGAGCGGCGGTGTGATAATGGATGAAGGATGGAATACCGGTTGTGAAACAGACCTATCTCTCCGTAATTTGTACGGTGAATTTTTGGATTGGAAGCTATGCGGGTAAGGAATGTAGAAAGTCTGTCATCAAAATCAATTACTGTATCCGCTAATTTTGAAGGTGCGGTCAGGTATGAAAGATACAGTTCCGGATCTGAATCTATTTTCTTTATCTCACTAACAAGAGAATCAAGAGTGGAATAGTCCGCGGCATTGATGAAGGCAGCGGGATTGAAGTCTGAAAGCACTGATTTGCCTCCCCAGTAGATGGGGACGGTGGCCGAGATGAATGCATCGGCTATTTTTTCAGTGACATAACCGTCAACATACGAGTTTTCAAGTGCGAGATTGAATTTATACTTAGAGAGGAATTCCAGTTTGTTGTCTACTCGATGGCCAATGTTGTTTCTGAACTTGCCACCTGATGCTATTTCCCGATAGTTGTTTACCGCTTCGATTATTTGTATCCGTCGTGGGTCGCACATATCGGAGTTACTCATCACGAGACTACAGAATTCGCGGGAAGCCATATCTTCATTGGTCTTTATTTTGGGAATGGCTTCAGTGCGGGTTTCCAATGCATACAAAGGATATCTTAGATTGCGGCCGTTCACATCAATGTCGTGGAATGAGATTGAGTAGTCACATTCGTTGAAATTGGGGTAATCGTTTTCACCTGTATAAAAGATTTTTACGCAGTCGTTGTATTTGTAGTGGTTCCCAAGGCCGCACCGAGAGTAAAAAAGCAGATCCGGTTTGGCTGGATTGTCCGGCTCTAATGAGATAACCTGAAATTTGGCGCGGAGTGCATCGATGAATTTGTTGTTAAGGATGTCGAATGCAGGCCAGAAGTCAATGAATTTGACAGTGAGTGATGAGGACATATGGTAGAAAGATTATGAGAGGAGTGCGGAGGCTTGTGCTGCGATGCCTTCGGCGCGGCCTGTAAAGCCGAGATGTTCGGTGGTGGTTGCTTTTACGGAGACGGCATCGAGGGGGAGTGACAGGTCTGCCGCGATGTTCTCTGTCATCTGCGGAATGAACGGAAGGAGCTTGGGGGCTTGGGCGATTATGGTGACATCGACATTCGTCGGGGAGAGACCGCGTTGCTCGCGTATGATTCGTGCGGTCTCGCGTAACAGGTGGCGTGAATCCGCGCCTTTGTAGCGTGGGTCAGAGTCCGGGAAATGGTAACCGATGTCTCGGAGGGCTGCGGCTCCGAGAAGCGCGTCTGAAAGGGCGTGGAGAGCGACATCGGCATCACTGTGGCCAAGCAAACCGAGATGATAAGGGATTTCGACTCCGCATAGGATTAGTTTGCGGCCTTCTACAAGGCGATGGACATCATAGCCGTTGCCGATTCTGAACATATGGAGTTGTTTCTTTTGCCTTGTCGAGGCAAAAATGCCCCGATTGGATGGCAGTTTGTCTTTGTCTGATGGAAAAGGGGGTGGAGAGAGGGGATGGGAAGAGAGATAATGAAAGAGAGAGGGGAGAGGAGTAGTTGAGTGTATGGTATTATCTACGGCCTCCAATCAAATCACGGAGCCCGTCCATATCGAATGTCAATGTGAAACGGAGGGTCTGGTCGAGAGGCGACGTTTGTGCGGTAGCGAGCATATAGGCCGCGTCGAGACGCACGACGTTTAGAGAGAAACCGGCACCAAAGCCGAAATACTGGCGGTTTCCTTTATACTGGCTTTCGTGGTAGTAGCCGGCGCGCAGGAAGAATTGCTGATTATAGTTGTACTCAGCACCGATGGAGTATGAGATTTCCCTCAACTCCTCCTTCATGCCGCCGGGTGCGTCGCTGAAAGACTTGAATATACCGGTGATAGGGGACATTGTTTCCCAATTGTTGAGGGCCTCGGCATATGCGGCTTCATCGACCTGACCGTCTGAGTCACGGTAGTCGTCTCGGCGCGGACGTGTAGGAACCAGGAGTTTGTTGAGATCAAGGCTCACGGCCAGGTTATGGTAGTCGGCGAGAGGGAACATAAAAGAAGCTCCCAGACGTAGATTTGTCGGCAGGAAAGCAGGTGGTTGCCCTTCGGGTGATACTTTAGTACCAATGTTGGAGATGTCCCACCCCCATGCGAATTGGCATTCACTTTGTCCGACTATTGGATACGTGACAAAATATCCTGATATGTCGGCAGAGAATGCCGATGCTCCGCTGGGTTGTGTCGAGGTGCTGGATGCTCCGAATCCGAGATCGGAATAGATATAGCGGAACACTACACCCATGGAGAATTTCTCAGAAAGCTTTCTTGAGTAACCGATGTCAAACGCGAGCTCATAGGGATTGATGCTTTCTGTGACGCCGCCAAGGCTCTCGGAGTTGACCTCGCCAAGGGAGAAATAACGCAAGGACGCGCTTATCGCCTGGTTGTCATTGCTGCCTAATTTCCAATAGCCTGCAAGATTTGCCAAGAATATGTCGTTGACCAGTTTACGAAGCCAGGGGGTATAACTCAGAGAGACTGCGCCCTGTGAGTATGCGAATGCGTATTTCGATGGATTCCAGAACTGTGAGTTGGCATCCGGATCAGTTGCCGCACCGAGGTCTCCCATTGACGCTCCACGGGCATCGGGAGCGATGCCGAGAGATGTGACACCGGTCTGGACAGGGTTGAACTCGTTCTTTATCTGGTCATCAGCGATTGCTTTTTCGGCACACAGCATAGCGGCCAACACGGCGGCTGCAATTGTGGTCTTGGCCGCTATCGGAGAGGTGAGAATATTGCGGGGCGAAGTCATCATTGTCTGTGTCATTAATAAGCTCCCGGTAATCAGGAGTCCTGAATATATAACTGAAAAGCGGCGGTTTTATTGCCCCTTACGCGTCAAAGCCGGCTGAGTGGAATGAGATGGGTCATTATCTCCTCACGGGACAAGGTCTGGCGCTGGGAAAGGGCGCGTGCCATCTCGGTCACGGCCTCGTTGACTGCCGGATGCATCAGCAGCTGACGGAGGTAACTGAAAGAATTGTCGCAAATCTGTTCGACCTCAGCGGTCTCAAGTCCGCAGGAATCTTCCCCCTCTTTGGCAAGATGTTGCATCATCAATGAACGAACCTCGGCGGATAAGTCAGAATGACGCCGACCGATGGAACGGGCAAGCAAGTTGCCTATGACCATAGCTGATGTCAGCTGGAAATGTCGAAAGGAGGCTGTCCAGACATTTTTGACTGATAAACCGGGATTGACCGGTGTGAAGAAGTCGGGCGTCAATCTCAGCCCGAAATCCGCCGGTGCTGAGAGGGAAATGGAATCGATGTATTTTTCGGCGTCAAATATGAAGAGAGACAACGCCATTCCGCAGAGCCCGAAGGCCCTGTCGGTGGAGTCGGTGTACTTAAATGAGGCTGAAGCCATTGAAGAATCAATTGATTACCATGATTTTGGTGACGCAATTGTCACTGCCGGAATCACTGGAGGTGCCGTGGGATGCGAATACATAATAGACTCCAGTCTTGACACGGTCGCCTTTGGCGTTACAACCGTCCCAGGTTATCATTCCGCCTTCGCTACGTCCCTGGAAGAACACGTTGCCGGCTGAATCGGCTATCTTGACGAGGGTGTTGTCCATCAGGCCGGTGACAGTAATCCATCCGGAATAGTCAGGGCGCACAGGGTTGGGGTAGGCGTAGACTTCGTCAAGGTTCTCGCTGGCGGGAGCGGCCGTGGAGTTGTATTCCACCACTCCGGCGGATGTGGCAAAGAACACGCTTGATGAGTTTGGATCACAGGCGACGGAAAATACGGTGTTGGAGGGAAGAATGGAGTTACTGGTGTCGTAGTGCTCAATAATCTGGTCTCCGTCTTCGCTGACAAGATAAACTCCGGCGGTGGTGGTTGAAATCCATTTGCGATTTGAACTGTCAACAGCGATGCAACTTACTGTCAGCGCGTCGAGGAGGTAGTCAGCAAGCCCGGTTCCATCGTTGCGGGGCACTTTAAGGTGGTTGACTTGAGCTACATCAGACGTGATTTTGGTGGGATCTGTGATTTCAAACACACCCTTGTCAGTACCGACCCAGAGCCGCCCTTTCTTGTCTTCACAGAGAGCCCATATATGATAGAATGACAACGATTTGTTATCTTGGTCGACATAACTCCTCGTAATCAATACTTCGTCATCTGAAGTGTTTGGAGTGTTTTTTAGTTTGGCGAAAGCTATTCCTGTATTCCATTCTCCGCGGGCAAATGCCATCATGTTTGATTTTAACAATGGTGTACCTGTTGTTGAGCGATATAGTATATCGACATCGAAATTTTTCCAATCTTCTTTTGAGTATTCGGGTTTGCTTAGATTGGCGTATGATATCACGTGGAGGTTATTTGTGTTGTTCTGGGCATTTTCCTGCGCAACCCAAAGATTGTCATACGGATCAAATCCGAGATATGAGATTCCGTAGAAGGAATACAGATTTAACCCTGAATTAGAACTTGTAAATTGGTGAGTCTGTTTGCCATTTTCAAATCGCAGTAGACCATTGCGAAAAGTCGCGACATATATAACAGAAGGATTATGGGGATCCTCTACTACCCACATAGGCTGAGGAATTGATTGGTCAGGTGTGCCATTGGAGAACCCCTCATCTGAGTTGTGGATGGATAGACACAGTGGAGAAGCTCCCGTGAATCCTAATCCAGCGCCACCTGAAGAATATTCGTTCCAGAAAAATATATTCCCTGATGGCTGAACAAAGATACGGTTGCAGTTTGTGGTGGCGAACTCAGTCTTGCCGAATTTTTCGCCTAATTGTACAGGATTTGAACGGTCTGTTATGTCATATTGACATAGGCCATCTGCGTTTCCTCCCCATAATTTAGCCAATCCGTCAAAGGCCGACAAAGCCTGCCCTCTTAGGACGGCAGGGAATTTTGTTACAACGGGAGAGGCAGAAGGGGTATCTACCCCATAAGTAAACATATTGGTCCCGTTTGCGATAAATGCTTCATCTTTCCCTATCTGAACGATATGGGTCAGGATTATATCGGCATTGTTGAAACGGATGACACCATATGTAAGTTTGTTCTCATCAAAGTTGAAATCTGCAAGGACTGCCTTGTTGTTGTTGCCCGATTTATGGGTGAAAATTATTCGTTTGTCTCCTATGACAGCTGAGTAGTCTCCAAATGTCCATGCTCCAGCATTACCACCGACTAAATTGAACTTATCGATGGAAACCAGATGCTCGGATGCGGGGGCGGCCATTAGCTTGTTTTCATATGCTATTACAATATGGTCGCCGAGACCGAAAACTTTGTTGACAGATTTTGGGGAGAACATCGTCTCCACTGTCTCGTTGTTTTTGTCGTCGATGGTCACAAGGCCAAATGAAGTGGCGACATATATGCGCCCATTGCCGAAACCAACGTGGTTGATAGCCGGTTTCCCGGTGATGAGTGCATCAGATATGTCTGAGATGTTGATGACCGAACCATCATCGTTGATACGGTCCATATTGCAATCCTGATAGGCCACAATAAGGTACTTTCCTTCCGGATGGGGATAAATGCCCTTGATGGCTCCGCCATTCAAATCGTTGGAAATGTTGAGTGACCGAACCTCATTTGTCCTCTTATCCACCGAGAACAATGAGCCGACCGACAAATAATAGGTCATGTTTTTTGTTTCGGCTATGGTTGACACACCACCGAACGGTGAGTGTATTGTCCATCCTCCCACTGGGAGCTGAGCGTTCACGCCTATCCCTATCAGGGCAAGCAGAAATATGAGGGCTATTTTCTTTGTCATCATGGTCTATATCAGAGGTTGTCTTTTAATACTTCAAGCAGGGCTTCTGTGGCTCGGCGTCGGTGGGAAACCGCATTTTTCTCTTCTGCGGTCATTTCGGCGAATGTCTTGGGGTGGCCGTCGGGGATGAAAAGAGGATCATAACCGAATCCGTCTTTCCCTTTAGGATTAGTGGCAATGGAGCCATCAACCACACCCTCGACAAGGATTTCCCGTCCGCCGATTATAAGCGCGATAACCGTCCGGAATCGAGCTTTGCGATTCTCGATCCCATCCATCCTTTCGAGAAGAAGGGACGAATTGGCGGAAGAGTCATGGCCAGAGCCGCGGCCGTTCACATAGGCATATCGTGCCGACATTACCCCGGGTTGACCACCCAGAGCCTCGACTTCGAGACCGGTGTCATCTGCGAAGCAATCGCAATTGAACCGTCCGCTTACCCAACGGGCTTTTTGCAACGCGTTGCCTTCAAGAGTGTCGGCGGTTTCCGGAATATCCTCACGGCAACCAATCTCCTCCAGTGAGAGGATTTTACATCTGCTTCCGAGAATGGAGCGTACTTCGGCAATCTTGTGGGCGTTGTTGGTAGCAAAAACCAGTTTTTCCTGCATTATGTCAAGTCATAGTTTACTCAACATATATAACGGATTGAGTGTCGAATTATTATTGGAATGCATTAAGTTTTATTCTGCCTTGTGATTAGCGCATAGATTTGTTGAACGGTCTAAAATTACTAACAAGCTTTCGAAAAAGATGAGCTATCCGAAGGGGAGGTGATGTCGGATGAGGCAATTTTAGGTCGAGAAAACCTTTTGCCAATTAAATTCCAAGATGTGTATGCAAGTAATACGGTGGCTCCAAGAACAAGTAAAAGAGTTATTATGGGGTGGAACTTTAAAGGTAGTCCTAAAAAAATTGCGAGTTGTATTATCGGAAAATGGAAAAGATATATATCATATGAAATGCTATCATGTTTAGCAAGCCATTTTCCCCATGACCCAATCATAGAGAACCAAAGGACCAAAGTACCTGCGATGATTGGTTGGAAGATATAGTCATACAGTGGAATGTAGTCGCTGAAAAGTATGATTAGGATATCAAATACAAAAATGTACCAATGGTATTTCTTAAAATAATCAAAATAAAAATTCACAATTGCGCCGATATAAAAAAACACTAACAATGTCCCGAATTGACGGGCAAGAATATTATAAAATTCACTGCCAGAATTATCGGCAATATCCAAAAGAATGGCGCGAGCTGTGATTGCAAAAATGGTGATGAAAATAAGCAATAATCCACCATATGCTTTCTTTATGGTCCTGACTATAAAGAAGACTATTGGCACGGAAAGATAGCAAACCCATTCTCCTTTCATTGTCCACAATGAGCCATTTACAGCGGCTGTCTGGAATGCTTCTCCTGAAAAGACTCCCGGCAAATCCGGCTGGAGAAAGTTCATAAATGAAAGATTGGCAAGCAAATATTTCCAAAATCCAACATTGGTAAAATATTCAGAGGGAGATAGGTCGCTTATAAAAGCGAGTCCCAAAGCACAAAATAAGACGATGAATATGTATGGTGGTAAGATTCGTTTGGCTCTCCTCGTGATGTAATGTTTCCATGTGGGGTGCTTTTGGAAAGATGGGAACATAAGGAATCCCGATATGGCAAAAAAACACCCGACATCTACTGTGCCACGTTGTATCCAAGGATAATCAAGACCTGTCAACACGGACAGATGGGCCAAAAGTACGCAAAAACTAAGATAATAACGTACTACCATCATGTTGTTCTCGCGAGATACATGGTGGAAAGGGGTGGCCCGTTTGATTTCTGCCGTGTGTGACATTAATAGGTCGAGATGAATGTTCCTTACGCGGATTAGTCGCGGGAGGAGCCGAAGAAGCGGAGGAGGTAGATGAAGAGGTTGATGAAGTCGAGGTAGAGGGAGAGGGCACCCCAGGTGGCGAGGGAGCCGTTGGCGAGACCCATGTTCATGGCGGCCATCTGCTTTACTTTCTGGGTGTCCCAGGCGGTGAGACCGATGAAAATCAGCACTCCGAGCCCGGAGATGATCCATTCGAATGTGCTGTTGGCCCAGAAGATGTTGACCAGGCAGCATATGATGAGGCCGAAGAGGGCCATATAGAGGAATGAGCCGATTTTGGTCAGGTCGCGGTTGGTGAAGTAGCCGTAGACACTCATCGCTCCGAAGACTGCCGCTGTGATTAGGAAGGTCTTGAAGATGGAGGCGAATGAGAAGGCGAGGAAGATTATCGACAATGTCAGGCCGTTGACCAGGGCGAAAAGGAAGAACAGACCTGTCGACATTCCCGGGCTCATTTTGCCCAGACGTGCTGAAATCCACAGTACAAGGCCGATTTCAACAATTGCAAGTCCCCAGTAAATCCATCGGTTGGTGGCGAGAGCCACGGTGATGTTCGGGGCGTAGAAGTATGCGAAGAGTGCTGCCGCAGCCGATACAAGCAGTGCAAGGAACATCTTGACGTATACCTGCTTCATTACTACTGATACCTTGGCGTCAAGAGACTGGGGAGACTGGCCGTTCTGCCAGTAACCTTGGGCCGGATTGTTATTGAAGTAATTCATCTTTCGTTTTGATTTATAAGTTTAGGTATGTTTTCCCGGCCTTTCAATCAATAGTAAGCCGGGGGAGAGAGGAGAAGGAGTGGAGTTCAACAAATCACATTCTCTCGGGGACGTTGATTCCCAACAGGCCCATCGCCTGTTTCACAGTGCGGGCGACAGACTTGCAGAGGGCGAGACGCAACGAGCGCACGGCTGGATTTTCCTCTTTGAGGATGGAGTAGTCATGATAGAACTGGTTGTATTGCTTGACCAGCTCGTATGCGTAGTTGGCGATAAGAGCCGGAGAGTAGCTGCGGCCGGCCTCCTCCACTGTCGCGGGGAAGTCAGAGAGGGTCTGGATGAGGGCTATCTCCTTGTCGTTGGGGGTCACGGCTGCGTAATCGCCGATTTCATAACCCAGTTCGGCCGCTTTGCGAAGCACAGACCGGATGCGGGCGTAGGTGTACTGGATGAAGGGACCGGTATTCCCGTTGAAATCGATTGACTCGGCGGGGTTGAACATCATATTCTTGCGCGGGTCTACCTTCAGCAGGAAATATTTGAGGGCACCAAGGCCTACGGTCTCGGAAATCTCGTCGATTTCGGCGGGGGTAAGGCCGTCGGTCTTCCCGAGCTGGGCGGAAACTTCACGGGCATTCGCCACCATCTCTTCCATCAGGTCGTCGGCATCAACGACTGTCCCTTCGCGGCTCTTCATCTTTCCCTGGGGGAGTTCGACCATTCCGTACGAGAAATGTACGAGGTCTTTGCCCCATTTGAATCCGAGACGGTCGAGCAGGAGCGAAAGCACCTGGAAATGGTAGTTCTGCTCATTTCCGACCACATATATCATCTTGTCGATGGGGAAGTCGCGGAAACGGAGCTTGGCAGTGCCGATATCCTGGGTCATATAGACCGAAGTGCCGTCGCTGCGGAGAAGAAGCTTGTTGTCGAGCCCGGCATCGGTGAGGTCGGCCCATACCGAGCCATCCTCCTTGCGGTACATGATACCCTTTTCAAGGCCCTCAAGCACCTTCTCCTTACCTTCGAGGTAAGTGTCAGACTCGTAATATATCTTGTCGAAGTCGACCCCCATACGCTTGTATGTGATGTCGAAACCGTCATAAACCCATTTGTTCATCATCTCCCAGAGGGAACGGATTTCCGGATCCTTCTGTTCCCACTTGCGGAGCATCTCGCGGGCCTCCGCCATAAGCTTTGACTCAGCCTTGGCCTCATCCTCGGTCATGCCTTTTTCCATCAGGGTCTTGACCTCCTCGCGGAAATGCTTGTCAAACAAGACATAGAAGTCGCCGATGAGGTGGTCTCCCTTCTTGCCGGTCGATTCGGGAGTCGCCCCGTCGCCCCATTTCTGCCATGCCAGCATCGACTTGCAGATGTGGATGCCTCGGTCGTTGACGATGTTGGTCTTCACGACCTTGTTGCCGCATGCCTGGAGGATGCGGGCAAGGGAATAGCCCAGCAGGTTGTTGCGGACATGACCCAGGTGGAGGGGCTTGTTGGTGTTGGGTGAGGAATATTCCACCATCACCAGCGGGCTGTCGGCCGTCGCCTCCTTGAGCCCGAAATTCTCGTCCGAAGCGATATGCTCCAGCACCGAGTTCCAGTAAGTCGGCTCGATGACGATATTAAGGAAGCCCTTGACGGCGTTGAAACGGTCAACCGCCGGTTCGTTGTCGACGAGCCAGTTGCCGATTTCGGTGGCCACCGCGTCGGGAGCCTTGCGGGCCGCTTTCACCCACGGGAATACCACTATGGTGAGGTTCCCCTCAAACTCCTTTCGGGTCGCCTGGGGCACAATCTGTTCAGCCGGGGTGTTCACCCCGTAAAGTTCCTTTACTGCGCGGGAAACGCCTTGTGATATGATGCTGTCAAGTGACATGGCATTGTGTTGAGAAGTTATCAAATGAAGATATGTCCCGCCTGGGCGGGTGTATTGAAGCGCAAAGTTACTCAATTTCCACGAAAAAAACAGCCGTGTGCTTGTTAATCTTGTCTAAATCACTATCTTTGCAGTATGATTATAGGCTATCACGCCGATTGTCTTATCCTCGACCAATAAACCGATGAAGAAACCATTACGCTCCTTGCTTTCTGTTGCCATGCTTGTCACAGTGGTTGCCAACGCCTTCGCCTGGGGACAGAAAGGCCACGATGTGACCGCCTGCATCGCCGAGCGCCATCTCACCCCTGCGGCCAAAGCCGCTGTCGACTCCATCCTTGAAGGACGCAGCCTGGTCTATTGGGCCAACTGGCTCGACAACGCCAGCCATACCCCCGAGTATGCCTACACCAAGACCTGGCATTACCGCAACGTCGACGCAGACAAAGATTACTTCTCGCAGCCCGAACACCCGTCGGGTGACATCGTGAAAGGAATCCGTTACTCCATAAAGGTGCTTTCCGACACCACCCAGACCCCAGCCAACCGCTCGCTTGCCCTGAAGATGCTGACCCACTTCCTGGGTGACCTCCATCAGCCCATGCATCTCGGCCACGCCACTGACTATGGCGGCAACACCGTGAAAATCAAATATTTCGGACGCGACACCAATCTCCACACCGTTTGGGACACCAACCTTGTGGAGTCTGCCCACAAGTGGAGCTACACCGAATGGGCCGACCAGATTGACCGTCTTCCCGCGACCCAGGAGGTAGTCCTGCTTTCCGGGAATGTCGACGACTGGGCTCAACGCAAGGTCGAGGATGCGGCCAAAGTCTACGACGCCACACCTGAAGGGGCTAAACTCAGCTACAACGAAGTGGCATTATGGACCCCGATGATTGAGGAGTCATTCCTCTCCGGGGGGCTCCGGCTGGCCCATATCCTGAACTCCATCTTCGACTCCTCATATCCCTATCGTCGTTCCCCCTCTTCGTTCTGAATGACGGGCCATCTCCTAAAGTCGGCATTCCCCGAGGGGGCGAGGTAAACATTTGGCGGCAACAGGTGTTAAAGTTCTATAAAACCATTCACCTAAAAATCTATTGCCGCCATATGAAAGGCTATTTACATCTCATTCTGGCAGCCGCGCTGTTGATGCCCGCTGTCGCCGGAGCCCAGGCCCAAAGGAGCCAGGAGTTCAAAGACAAATACCAGTTGAAGGAGGCCGTGGTGCTGAGCCGCCACAATATCCGTTCCCCTCTTTCAGACAGCAAGAGCGACCTCGGTCGCATGACCCCTCACGAATGGACGAAGTGGAGCGCCGGAAAGAGCGAGCTGACCTCGCGTGGCGGAGCCCTGGAGACGATGATGGGGCAGTACTTCCGCAAATGGGCAGTCGATGCCGGGCTGTTCCCCGAGAACTATGTCCCGACCGCCGATGACCTGAATGTGATAGCCAACTCCATGCAGCGCTGCATCGCCACGGCGCAGTATTTCACCTCGGGATTCATGCCGGTCGGCGGTGTGACGGTCAATCACCGTTACACTCCAAGCAAGATGGATCCCCTCTTCAATCCCCAGCTCACCAAGGTAAGTCCCGCCTTTGTCGAGGAGGCTATGCGCCAGATAAACGCCATGGGGGGTGAGAAAGGAATCGTGGGCATCAATGAGGCGATTGCTCCCGACTACGCCCTTATGATGGAGGTGCTTGACATGGACGAGTCCCCGATGGCCCGGGAAAAAGACCACAAACTCGACGCCACCAAAAATTACAATATATTACTGTCCGCTAAACTTTATAGAGCAGCATAAAAATTAGGGCTGATTCCATT
>ENA-UOJC01003553-UOJC01003553.1-human-gut-metagenome-genome-assembly--contig:-C104-NODE-3553-length-14567-cov-21.043412_pt1 | contig 14567 bp, 8 predicted proteins | sample MGYA00242339_ERZ723886 | MGnify/ENA metagenome assembly ERZ723886 | reverse complement strand
ACGATATTAAAAGAAAGGAAATATGTGATAATTAACTTCCTAATTATCATACAAGAATAAATATGTCTTTATTTACAGGAAAAACTTTAATGATTACCGGAGGTACCGGATCTTTTGGAAACGCAGTATTAAATCGTTTCCTCAAAACAGATATTGGAGAAATACGTATTTTCTCTCGTGATGAGAAGAAGCAGGATGATATGCGCCATGAGTATCAGGCGAAGATGCCGGAAGTAGCGGACAAGATTAAATTTTATATTGGAGACGTGAGAGATCTGAACTCCGTACGTTCTGCGATGCCAGGAGTGAATTATATATTCCATGCGGCTGCTTTGAAACAGGTACCGTCTTGCGAGTTCTTTCCTATGGAAGCAGTAAAAACGAACGTTATCGGAACGGATAATGTATTGACTGCAGCGATTGAGGCTGGTGTGGAATCTGTCATCTGCCTGTCTACAGATAAGGCGGCCTATCCCATCAATGCCATGGGTATTACCAAAGCCATCGAGGAGAAAGTAGCCGTTGCCAAGTCACGGAATTCTGGAAAGACGAAGATCTGTTGCACTCGTTATGGTAATGTGATGTGTTCCCGTGGTTCTGTAATCCCTCTGTGGATTGATCAGATCAAGGCAGGAAATCCGATTACCGTGACGGAACCCTCTATGACCCGGTTTATCATGAGCCTGGAAGAAGCGGTAGATCTTGTGCTGTTTGCCTTTGAAAAAGGGGAAAACGGAGATCTGTTGATCATGAAAGCACCGGCTTGCACGATTGGAACCCAGGCAGAAGCAGTGTGTGAATTATTTGGTGGCAAGAAAGAAGATATCAAAGTGATCGGTATCCGCCATGGTGAGAAGATGTATGAGACCCTGCTGACAAATGAAGAATGTGCCAAAGCAATTGACCTGGGTGGATTTTATAGAGTTCCTGCGGATAATCGTGGACTGAATTATGATAAATATTTCAAAGATGGCGATGCAAAGAGAAATACGCTCACAGAGTTTAACTCTAACAATACGAGAATGTTAAATTTGGAAGAAACCAAAGCGACCATTGCAAAGTTGGCATATATTCAGGAGAGACTGGCGGAGGATTAAGAAATGTCTGAGTTTAAATGGAAGAATAACGGCGCAATCAAACTTCTGATTATTGTGGGTACAAGACCAGAGATCATTCGTTTGGCAGCGACGATTAAACGCTGTAGAGAATATTTCGACTGTTGTGTAGCGCATACCGGACAGAATTATGATAAGAATCTCAACGATATTTTTTGGTCTGATTTTGACCTGGGTGGTCCGGATGTATGGATGAATGTCGTAGGAGAGAATCTGGGACAGACTTGTGGAAATGTTATTGCGAGAAGCTATGAGTTGATGGCGGAGATCAAGCCGGATGCTTTACTTGTACTTGGAGATACGAACAGTTGTCTGTCGGCAATTTCTGCTAAGAGACTTCATATTCCTATTTTCCATATGGAGGCTGGGAATAGATGTAAAGATGAGTGTCTGCCGGAGGAAACAAATCGCCGGATCGTAGATGTAATCTCTGATGTGAACCTGCCGTATTCCGAACCCGCCAGAAAGTATCTGCATGAAATGGGAATGCCAAAGGAGAGGACATATGTAACGGGATCTCCCATGGCGGAGGTATTACACGGTAATTTGGACAAGATTGAGGCATCTGATATCTTGAACAGACTGGGATTAGAACCGAATAAATATATTTTGCTTTCGGCACATAGAGAAGAAAATATCGATACGGATAAGAATTTTGAATCCTTATTCAACGCGATCAATGCACTGGCAGAGAAATATGATATGCCGATTCTCTATTCTTGCCATCCGAGATCCAGGAAGAAGCTGGAGGCCAGCGGATTTGAACTGGATTCCAGAGTGAGAGTAAATGAGCCGTTAGGATTTAATGATTATAATAAACTTCAGATGAATGCATTGGCAATCGTGTCTGATTCCGGAACGTTACCGGAAGAAAGCAGTTTTTATCTGTCTATAGGACATCCCATTGCAGCAGTGTGCATCCGGACATCGACAGAGAGACCGGAAGCGTTAGAATCCGGTAATTTTATATTGGCTGGTATCACGACGCAGGAACTTCTCCAGGCAACCGGTATGGCTATTGACATGAAGCAAAAGGGAATTTTAGGAAAGCCTTGCCCTGATTATGTGGATGAGACAGTTTCTATGAAAGTGGTAAGGATTATCCAGGGATACGTAAATGTTGTCAATAAAATGGTATGGAGAAAAGGACAATAACCAATGAATATCTTAGTCACAGGCGCAAAGGGCATGGTAGGAACAGCCCTTGTCAATAACCTGAAAAATATCAGAGACAATAAGAACCGTACCAGACCGGGGATTCATATTGGCGAGATCTATGAATATGACATTCAGTCTACTGAGGAAGAGCTGGATACTTACTGCAGGAAAGCTGAATTTGTATTTCATCTGGCGGGAGTAAACCGCCCGGAGAATCCGGAAGATTTCATGAAAGGAAACTTTGGCTTTACTTCACAGCTCCTGAATACTTTGAAAAAGTATGAGAATAAAGCGACGATTATGCTTTCCTCTTCCATCCAGGCGACGCTGTCCGGCAGATTCGGAGATTCCGAATATGGTCGTTCCAAGAAGGCGGGAGAAGATCTGTTTTTTGCATATGCTGAAGAGACCGATGCCAAAGTTGCAATATACCGATTCCCTAATCTGATGGGACACAGCAGGCCGAAGTATAACTCTGCAGTCAGCACCTTCTGTTGGGCAGTAGCAAATGATGAAGAGTTTACAGTAAATGACAGAACAACAGAACTGGAACTGCTCTACATAGATGATCTCATTGATGGAATGTTTGATCTCCTGGAAGGGAAAGAGCAACATTGTGAGTTTGATGGGGTAGAGACGGTATTGAGAACAGATGGTAGATATTGCTGCGTACCGGTTACTCATAAGGTTACTTTAGGAGAAATTGTGGATCTGCTGCAGAAGTTCAAGACGCAGCCGGATTCATTGCTGATGCCGGAGATGCCGGAAGGATCTTTTGCGAAGAAATTGTTTTCGCTGTATTTAACATATCTTCCTACAGACAAGTTTAAATATCGATTGAAAATGAATGAAGATGACCGCGGATCTTTTACGGAACTGATGCATACCTTGAATTGCGGACAAGTATCCATCAATATCAGCAGGCCAGGAATTACAAAAGGACAGCATTGGCATAACAGTAAATGGGAGCAATTCATTGTGGTAGCCGGGCATGGCCTGATCCGGGAGAGAAACATTAATACCGGAGAGATGGTCGAATTCGAAGTATCCGGTGATAACATAGAAGCGGTATATATGATCCCGGGATGGTCTCATAATATCATCAATTTGTCGGAGACGGAGAATCTGGTTACCGTGATGACTTGCAATGAGGTGTTTGATCCGAGTCACCCGGATACATTTTATGAACCGGTGTAATGCCCGGGGATTTTTAAAGGAAGGAACATAAAACAATGCAGACAAGAGAAATCGACTTATTAGACATGATAGCAGATGTTTTGTCACACTGGCGAGGATTGACCGTGGCGCTGGTATTGGGTGCAGTATTACTGGGAGGGTTCAGCTATATGAAGTCTCTCCGCACAGTACAAAATGTACAACAGCCGGAAACGGTTGTGCAGGAAGAAACAACCGTAGAGGAACAGCTGACACAGCTGGAGCAAAGCCTGGATGGCAAAAGTCTGGCAACGGTGCTGGCAGTAGTAGATGATGAGAAGGAATATGATCTGAAGAAGACATATTCTGAAAATTCAATTTATATGCAGTTGAATCCATTACAAACAGCTCAGACAGAGTTGATCTATCAGGTGCAGACAGCAGACGGATCGATGGATGGACAACTGGGAGCTTTATATACATCCCTGTTAAATAATGTTGGCTTATATGATTGGGTAGCACAGCAGACCGGAATAGAAGCCGGCTATGTGGGAGAACTGATCTCAGCAGAAACGGTGTCAACACTGACGATTCAGAGCAAAACTGAGAAGTTGCAGCAGGAAATGTTCTTAGGAACGAATTGCGTAAAGGTGTCAATTCTGCAGTCGGATGCAGAAACTTGTCAGAAACTGGCAGAAGCAGTAAAAACTTATATTTCTGAGGAACAGAAACAGTTAAACGATGAATTGGGCAAACATGCGCTGGTATTAGTATCAGAGACCACCGGTTCTGTTATGAATAAGGAACTGATGGATGAGCAGATACAGTGTAGAAATGAGATCGCATCTCTGCAATCGACGATTGCTGCGACAAAGGCAGATTTTACCGAGGAACAGAAGAAGTATTATGAACTTTTGACCTGGGAGGAAGCAGAGCACTCGGAACAGCCGGAACAGCCAGCACAGAGTGTGACAGCAGAAGAAAATCCTGTACCGACACCGGCAGTCAGCAAAAAATATATATTATTAGGTGCGGTATTATTTGCCTTTGTATATGCGGTAGTTATTTGCATGGCATATATTTTTAATACCAAGTTAAGAGTGTCCGATGAACTGCAGAGCATATATGGCATTCCGCAGATCGGATTGGTCGTCCGGGAATCCGGCAGAAAAGTATTCCTGGATAAATGGGTGGATTCCCTGCGTCATTACGGTAAGAGGAAATTTACGGCAGAGCAATCCATGGAACTGGCTTTCGCGGCGATAAAGATTACGGCAGTCAAAAATGGATTGAACAATATCTGTCTCATGGGATGTAACATGAGCGCCGGAGCGGATAAGGTATGTGAGAGCCTTAAGGCAGCGTTGGAGAAGGAGCAGATCAGCGTAAGCGTTCTGGATAATGTGTTATACGATGCAGAGGCGATGGAGAAAATGGATGCCATGCAGGGTGCGATATTGGTAGAAAAGGCCGGATCCACGTTGTACAATGAAGTAGCCGGTGAACTGGAACTGTTAAAGAGACAGGACATTACAGTACTGGGAGGCATTATAGTAGAGTAGGTTGTGCAAGGAGAGTTACAGGTATGCATAGGATGACCAAAGAGAAGCTGTATAAATGGTGGTATGCGTTATGCTTTGTCTTTCTGGGGATCATTGACCAAAGACGGGGAAGTGCCCTTGGTACGATCCAGATGACTTTTACCAATTTGACGGGAGTAGTAATAGCATTACTACTCCTTCCTTCGATTAAATTTGAAAAAGAAAAAGTAAAGCCCTATTTATTATGGACTCCGGTATGTGCAATACTTGCAATAATTGCCTGCATCATAGGGAATAATTGCTGGCAATATAAGGGACAATGGATCACAGCGGTATTAAATATCGCAGTGTGGAGTTATTTGATTATTTATGTGTATCAGGAGAAAAGCTACACTGAGCTTTTTGCCAGGATAAAGCAGCCGGTATTTTGGTGTACATGCCTGTGCCTTGTGTTAATGAAATTGTCTGTGCATGAAGGGATCGTACCATTATGGTATTTGTTAATCTATGGTGGCTTTGCGGTGATAGGGATCCCGAAGGAGAGAACAGAGGATTTCTTCGATGGAATGCTCACTGGGATCATTCTGTGGTTCTTCGGACAACAGATCATAGCATTCGGATTCCGCCCTTATGATTATGTCAGATATAGGGGGCTATATTCCGGAGAAACACAGAACGGTATGCATTACATGATTGCATTCTGTGCATTCCTGTTAAAGTGGATTTACAGCAGGGAAAAGAATAAAAAATGGTGGATTCGATTTTTTTATTTCTTTATGAGTGCTGCAATGATAAGCTTTACTGTTTTTACCGGGGGAAAGGCGCCGATTTTAGGAATCGCAGCAGTGACGGCATTTGTTATTTTAGGTTATAATATTTTTAAACGGAAGACCTTTTACGGAGTGCTGCTACATGCGGTGACACTGGCGGTATGCGTCGTTTTGACATTCCCTGTATGCTATTTAAGTATACGGTATTTACCCACGATCCTCCATCATCCGATTTGGTATGAGGGAGAGTATGTGGAAGGAGTGAGTGTTTGTTCTTTTGATCCATGGAATAGTACAAAGTATATATCTTTTGAAGAGGCAGTATATAATGATGTTAATAGATTACTGGAATCCATAGGAATCGGATCGGATAAATGGAGTGTGCAGTTTCAGCAATTCATAGAGGCTTTGCCTGTACATGCAGAAGAACTGGATAGACAGGAGATGGCAGAAAATGAAGCAGGAAGCAGTCCGGATAATCCGTTTAATCCATCAGGAGAATTGGCCTATTGGTCTTCTACAGAAGCACGAAAAATTATTTACACATATTATTGGAATCATTTGAACTTAGTAGGGCACGATAAGCAACATTCGGGATTTTGGATATCAGGAGATACATATTATGGTCACGCTCATAATATGTTCCTGCAGGTCGCTTATGATTACGGAATTATATCGGGAATCCTGTTTTTGCTGATATACTTGTATAGTCTGTATAGAGCTTTTCGGTTATGCTTAAAAGGTAATTGGACTTGCATCGTTTTTTTACTTGCAATCCTATGCTTTGGTATGGCAGAGATGGTGCTTGTCAGTGGGCAGATTACGGTTCCGCTAATGGCGGTTATGTTCTATTTTACCGGGAGGGATGGATATACCTTAAAACTTAAGAGCAGTGAAGCGGCAGATGAAACGCAATAGCGTTTTATCTTGCTGTTTCTTGTATAATAAAAATACCAATTATTGCAGAGGGCAGTCCTCAAAATTGCAGAGGGAATTTCCCTATTATTGCAGATCCCTGTTTGGTATTTTCCTAAGTCCACAGCTCCTGTGTGAGTATTCACTGCTGTTGGCTGTGAAAAAGTCGAAAAAATGCGCTAACATGCGCTTGCAAACATGAAAATTGCATGTTATAGTTGAAGTGATCTCTAAGAATAAGAAGGATAAGAATGTAGGCTGAATAAAGGCTGTAGGCAAACCAAAGACCGGAGAAGACCTAACAATTCGAATCGTTTAACAGAAAGGAAAGAGCGATTATTATTACATCAGAAGATGCCTGTTTCTGCTGAAGGGCAGAACAGGAATAGATTTTACAAATATCCATATAATATAACATACCTACAATGTAACAAGGATAGCTAGGGGTATCTTAAATATGGTCTATAAGGTTCTGAAGTAAGAAGCGCGTCGGGGGAATGTGTGTGAATGAAGAAATAGTGCGTAATTACTTGAAGGATGAGGGCTTTGAGTTAGCTGAAAAATGGTATTTATATACTTTGCAACCTGAATGGGATTATGTGATCTTCATGATTAGACGCGCCTACTTAATGGGACAGATACTGGAAGAGGTCACAGGAAGGCAGATGAAAGAAAGCGCAGCGGTTTTTTTGACGGATGCAGCTTTTTTTGCACGCTATGAAAAGATAGCTCGATTTTATGTGACGTATCATAGGCTTCCTAATATTTTGCTTTGCGAAGATACTGTAGTGCATGGAAGAAGCATCGAAGATTGTCTGGACAGAATCAGCAAGGCGATTTGGACAGAAGTTCAACGACAGGCTACACAGGGGCTGGAGGAAGACGAATTTCAAAATGAATTCGTAAAAGCAGTGCATATTCACGTGATTACCAAGGCGGCAACGGGCTTATTGCTGTCTGCCAAATACATGATGAAGGTTCATAGCTGCACGGTTCAGAATCTGCAGGATTTGCATGAGCTATCCTATGGGATATCAAAGCTTATACTCCATTCCGGGAAAGCAAATGCAGCTTATGTATATTCTCAGACGGTGACAGAGAACCAATACAATATGTTCAGAAAAATCAGCAAGCAGGATGACGAGTTTTCGTACAGCACTGCTTCATCTGATATAAAAGAGTATTCTATCGTAAAATTTGTCACTAAGAAGAAATTAGTAAAAAGTATTTTGACATTGCGTTTCCTTCCGGTAAATGATGGCGGTTATCGCATGATACCTTTTATTTTTATGCCAAGCCTGAGTAACGAAGAGACAGCTGCTCTATGGAGCGCGAGTGTACAAAAGCTTGTGACATATATTGAGGATGAGAATGTAAATCGTGATTATGTGGAGTTTTTGGACAGATTAGCGGATGTTGGTTTAAAAAGAAGTTATAATGAGTGGCTGACACTTGTATTGAGTCTATGGTGGATGATAAAGCTACAGTTACGTTTCGGGATGAAGAGAGAGGATGTTGACGACCGGGACGAGATCAGGATATTAGCATATAATTATAATTTAACAGATGCAGATAGAACAGAATCAATTCTTAGGGAAGTGGTTACGGCAATATGGAAGCTGGCAGCAGATGATAAGGAACCGGATGTCAGTGAAGTGATCGCAGAGTGTATTTATCCCGATAATTATATGATGCTTGATCAGGTAGAAGATCAAATGGAAGAATTAGATAAAGATAGAATTGTCAGGGAGCTTGAAAATTATTGGATTGATGTTACAAAACGGAATGAGCATGAGGCATATAATGCGATGAATATTCCTCGTTTCGCTTTTGAAGGTAAAGTCAAGAGAGCAATTCAACAATGTGATGATGTATTGAGGAAGCTGACAGAAGGAGATTGTCTAAGGAAAGCCGGTTATATAATAGCACAATTTCAACAAATGATGGATCAAGGGATTATAGGAATTTATTCTTTTATAAAAAGGGAAGGCACTGAGAGCTTTTTTATGCAATATGTGAAGCCGGGTGAAATGTCTCTGACAATATACCCGAAGAGAATGAGAGATTATATTTCTGTATTTTCCAGAATTTATGAATATTGCGAATATTGGGAGTTGGATTGGAAGAAGGTTATCGTTGACTTCTGCAATGATGCAGATAGCGGGATACCGGAAGACGATAGAGGTGAAATTCAGGATTTTATAGCATATTTACAGGAATGTGGGCAGGATCCCCAGCAATGGGACATCCATTTCAATATCGGTGAAATGAATGACAACGGAGAAGTAAGGGAGGTCAATCAGGAAATAGAACGGGCTGTACACAGCTATCATTACTGGAAAAGATTTGAAAAATACATTAATCAATAAACTTTAAGAAAGCTGAAAACATAAGAGGGAATCATATGCGGATAATTGTATATCAAGGGGATGAAAATCGGGCGAAGATCGAAACAGAATGGACGGATGATATGTTCTTTTCGCCTATATATGAAAAGGCTAAGGCTTTAGTAAGTGAAATCGTCAGCGAGATGAAATTGCTGTCTGAGAATGAAGATAAGACAGATTGCAGTAATGTATTATTTCAGAGAACACCTAATAATATTATAGCTTTTTGTGCGCATCGTGGACAGGGCAAGACGACTGCTATGAAATCTTTTGCGCGCTTTCTTGCAAAGAAATCTACAGAAGCGGATTTTATAGTATTGGATTCTGTGGATCCGGCTGCATTGGATAGTGGCGAATCTATTGTCAGAGTCGTACTTTCACGTCTTTTCTATAAGCTGCAGGAGAAATGCGAAAAACAGGATAACTATGAATTCCTTGGAAAACGTGAAATAATGGAATTGTTTTCAAAGTGTTATAGAGCCATTGATCATATCAATGGCTCTAAAACTGTTGATCGGGATGAGGATGATCTGGAGGCACTTGCGTCCCTGGGCAACAGCAGCAGATTGAAAAAGAATCTTCAGGAATTGATAGAACTCCTGTTGGAGACATTTTTGAATGATAAAAAGGAACGTAAAGCAAGCCGCTTTTTAGTAATACCGATAGATGATGTAGATATCAGCACCACGGATATCTACCGTTGCTGTGAGGAAATACGAAATTATCTGGCGTTACCGAACGTGATTATTCTGATGGCAGCGGATCATACACAGCTGATGCATGTTATGTATCAGAGATACCTGCAGAATAATAAGGATTTACGTGAGTGTGAACCGGAAAATGCGAAGGAAGAATGTAGTAAACTTGCTTTTGGTTATTTGTTGAAGCTTCTGCCGGTGAATCATATTGTAGAGCTGCCGGAGCTGGACAAGATGGCAGAGGAGGACTGGATTTCATTATCGCTGGAGTATTATGTGAAGAGTGGAAGCGAATCCTATAATGTTTTTGGAGAGACAGTCACTATAAACGAAGATATGCGACTGCAGCTGGCAGGGTTAATCTATAGCCGGACAGGTATTATCATATATGATGGAGAAGATGATTCTGCGGACTATATGCCTAAAAATATGCGGGAACTGACACAGCTGTTAAAAAAGTTTGGCAGAGTTCCGGAGATTAATGAAGCAGTGCTATATGGAGAGGATTGGAAACAGGCAGAAGCGGAGGCTACGAAATTAAAAGAGAATATCCGATCCTATAAGAGCTATTTCCTGGAAAGCTGGTGTATGAATCATATGCTACATGAAGAGTACACTAATTTCCTGAAGACGGTAGAAAAAATTGAGAAGCGTAAGAAGAGCGGAACTATTGGCTGGACATATAGAGAACTGCTGGAGTACTTATGCGGGGATAGGAAAGAAAAATTCCAAAAAGCTATTGTTGCAGATGATGCATTTTGCATGTTTATAAGCATTTTCCTGAATGAGTGGTTTGCAGAAGCATTGCATGACAGTATAAGAAGAAAAGACAAGAGTAAGCAATATGAAAAAATTGCTGATTTCATGGGAATGAAAGGAAAAGCATCTGAGGCACCTCAGATAGATGACAAGACTGACAGATATATGGTATATGCTTTTACAGTATCTGAAAGTATCTTCTCGGCAGAACAGTTTAATGATTGGAAAAAGAGACAAGGTATAGAAACATATTTCTTTAGTACAGATGGAGAAAAAATCATTTTTGATGTGCTTAATCCATGGGATTATATTGTAAGAACGGGTGTCGTATATTGTAATAATAAGGCGCAAGAGAAAGTGAACGTAACTGGAAAAATCGAGGTGAGAAAACCAGCAAAATGGACTGCGGTAGTAAATACTTTATCAAATGTTAATATTGTTATGCGGAGATGGAAGAAATATTTGGTGCCGGGTTATGCTTCCCCGCAAAAAATAAATGGTATGCCCTGGATTGACAAATGCTTTGAGGAATATAGAAAAGGCACACAGCAGATACAGAAAGAAAATATTAGATCGGAAAAGGGATTCATAGCGCAGCTTAAAGACATAAATATCGGAATTAAGACGTGTGTTGAAAAACAATCGAATGAATTGAATAGCTTGCAGATTCTCTTTATATGCAATGAATATAATAGGGACTCGTATTATAGGGAGTTCATGAGGAAGTACGCATGGCTTTTCAGCGCTCAAAGTGACGAATGGTCAACGCAACAGATATTAAACACTTTAACGAGAGCTATTGAAGACAAGACAAAATTACCGCTAGATCCGGAAAGCCTATATAAAGATAGAGAAAATATCGGCGGAGAGATATGGAAGAAAAATAAGCAGCTTGAGAATATTCTCTACGCATCGCAAATGGTGAGTGAAATCATGCAGTATGCCAGAAGAATATCTGATGGCGAAGAAACCCATACGGTGGAAGAGATTGCGGAAAAAGTCAAGGAGATAAAGGATAAGTATAAAAAGTGGGACATGATAGTTTCCGGTAAAGAGGAAAACCAATCATCAGAAGCTCAGGACAATGCAAATGCGTCTAAAGCATCCCGCAAGAAAAAGAAAGAGGATGCAGATACGGACACAGAATCTCAGTCAGAGTAAAGTGATGAGGTAATGGATTGAGGCATAGGAGAAGCACATGCATCAGGAGAGGGAAGATCTGGATATTATTTTCCGGAAGACAACTCCGGAGAGTGTATTGAGAGAACTGAAGGAACAGAAAAAAGGGAGTACTTATGATAACGGCAGGGTATTGTTTTACTCCAGGGAAGATTATCTTCGTATAGCGTATGGCGTCTGTCCGGAATATTCGGAAGACGAGCTGCAATACAGATATGATTCGCTTGCAGAGGAAAGCAGAGAAAAGGGAATCTTTTCTCTGCTCTATCTGTATGCAGGAAATGTTCTGGTAAAGCGGGATGGGAATATTGCTGTGAAACTGGAACAGGTGCTGAACTGGAATTCAATAACCAAAAGGCTGGGGCAGGATCTGTTTACAACAGCGTGGCTGGCGCACAGAGACGTTACTAACGATTATGGGGAAGAAAAACATCAGTTTGTATGGCCGGCAGTAATCATAACGGATGATGTCAGATTGAATAATATGCTCAGTAAGGGAACTGCAGAGAATCATTTTCACTTAAATGGTTCCACGCAATCTTTTGCTTTATCATGGGCGAGCCTGATGAATCATCCCGCACAGATTGAACCTTTGCTTGGCGAAGAGGAGCGTTTTCAGGTGAACAGGGATATGCATATCTCGCGAGGTATTGGCGATAACGTGATATCCTGGAAGGAACGTATTATGTATGCCGCCATGATCAGGGGACTATTATTTAGAAGAATGATGTCTGAGGCGGCACCTAGTTCTGACGAAGATCCGGAGATGGAATTTAAAAAGTTTTGCAAGTTCCCATTGATAAGACGGATGGAAACACTGGTGATGGCTTTAAGGCAATTGTATGGAGTTCGTTTTGAACAGCCAAACCATAAGGGGAAATGCCTGGATTATGTGATATCCCGAGGCTTTTATAATGTACAGGATGAGGCGGACACCAGACTGTTGTCGGGTGAAAGAGCATTTTTGTATAATTGTTTTATCAGAATATATCAGGACAGGAATCCCAACTGTTTTTCTGTGTATGAGCAGAAGCTGTTTTATTTGTATCTGTTGATCAAACATCAATTTAGAAGTGAATTGATCCAGGTCAATCGTGGGGTTGGGTTTCACAACTTTTCAAAGTATCAGGATCGAAAGAATCTGTTATTTGAAAAGTATAATGAGTATAATGTGGAGGCACAGAGGTTGGCAGTAGTAGCTGCCCGGAAGGAAAACTACATTCAATCATTTGAAACAAGGATCATGGTGCTTCCCTCCAAGAAAAAAATAAGAGGATATATAGCAGAACTGGATCGGCAGATAATTTTTTCCGATAAAAAGGGTTCTTCCGATAAAAAGGAAATCCCCGACAATTATTATGTTCTTCATTTTCCTAAAAAGGCATTCAACAGACAGGAACTGGAAAAGGAAGGAAAACTGATCATTTATCCTCGAAATGACGTAAGCCGCACAAAAGCAGAACGTTGTGCGCGTGGACTGAGAAAGTATATTATATGGGAACAGGGAAAAGGGCAGAGAGTATATGGCATTGATGCTTGTTCCAATGAGATAGGATGCCGTCCGGAGACATTCGCTACTGAATTTCGATACCTGCGTCATGTATCAGAGCTGAGGTATAAGATTCCATGGTATCGGACAACGGTAGAACACTATGAAGAATTAGGTCTTACATACCATGCCGGAGAGGATTTTCTGGATATTACGGATGGAATCCGTGCAATAGATGAAGCAATAAATTTTCTGGAATTGCAGAAAAATGACAGACTGGGGCATGCAATCGCTTTGGGAATCTGTCCCGAAGATTATTATATGCAGAAACATATGAGTGTTTATCAGTCACAGCAGGACAGATTGGATGATCTTATATGGCTGCTATATCGATCTGTTGAATGGGGGATTACAATTTCCGCAGATCACAGAGAAGAAATGAAATGTGATGCCAGGGCATTGATCAGCGATATTTATGCTAACAGGCAGAATGAAATTAACAGTAATCTGCATGGTGATATTTTGGATGCTTATTATGCCAGCTGGCACTTGCGGGGTGACCATCCGAGACAATATGAAGGTGGTGCTTTCCGGGAAATTAAAAAATTACGCCAGGATCCATACGAAGAATTTATGACGCCCAAGGCCGGAAATGCACAACTTAGGAAGTTCAGAGAGGATAAGCTTACGGCATCATTATATTATTGGTATCATTATGATGTGGAAGTAAAAAAGAACGCTATAAAGCAGATTCATTTTACTGTTAAAAAGTGGTATGTGTATTTAGTAGGAGAAATGCAGAAAGCCTTAAGGAAGCAGATCGCGCAAAAAGGCATAGCGATTGAATGTAATCCGACATCTAATGTGCTGATAAGCAATTTTAAGTATTTTATGAAACATCCGGCGATTGTGTTTAATCATTATCATCTGGATGACAGACAGGATGAACCGAATCTGTGGATATCTATTAATACGGATGATATTGGCGTATTTGATACTTCATTGTCTTATGAATATGCGTTGCTCTTCCGGGCTATTACCATGCAGAGACATTCAGAAGACAACTGGAATGATGATGCTGTGTATGAATATCTGGATAGGCTTCGCCAAAATGGGCATGAGATGGCATTCCGGGATGCTACGGAAAATAATTAACCACGTTCGAACAGAACGTGGTTTTCTTTTGTCGAAATTCGGCGGAATAATGTGATACTTAGTGCAAATAACGAACTCCATAACTGTAATTATATATAGTATCATAATATCAGATAGAAATTTATACCCTAATGAAATTCACATCCGGAGGTAGAAAAATGAATCGAGATACTATGAAGAGAGTATTTATTAGTTCAATAGTCATCCGAGATTCACGTTTTGTAAACGAGTTTCACATTTTGAAAG
>ENA-UOJC01003543-UOJC01003543.1-human-gut-metagenome-genome-assembly--contig:-C104-NODE-3543-length-14596-cov-7.493983_pt1 | contig 14596 bp, 15 predicted proteins | sample MGYA00242339_ERZ723886 | MGnify/ENA metagenome assembly ERZ723886 | reverse complement strand
GCCACGTTATAGGCGGTGACGGTGGCCTGGAAGCGGTCGGCGGTGACGTCCACATAGACGCTGTCGAAGTCCAGGGTGGCCACGTCAAAGTGGAAGTCGGGATTGTTCACGATGGAATAGGACTTGCCGCCGGTGGAGCCGCAGATGTAGTACACCGTGCCGTTTTCGTCCACCTGACCGCCGGTCATGGGGGCGGTGCGGGCATAGCTGTGGTCGTTGCCGGAGAAGTAGAAGTCGATCCCCGCCGCATCGCAGGCAGCGGGCAGATACTGCACATAGGTTTCGCCGCCGCCGGTGGGATTGGTGTAGTAGGCGGGCACGTGGGTTACCAGCACCTTCCAGGTGCAGGTGCTCCTGGCCGCATCCTCCACCAGCCACTGGGTGAACTGCTGAAGGGTATCCTTGTCGGAGGTGTGGTTCAGCACGGCAATATACACATCGCCGCGCTCCACGGAGTACCAGGCGGCGGGCACGCCGAAGACGCTCTTGGCGGCGATGGCGTTATTGCCGCCGTCATCGGCCTCGTGGTTGCCGATCACGTGGATCATATCCGTGTTGCGGATGCCGTCCAGAGTGAACAGGGACAGGGCGTCCTCCCACTGGTTATAGTAGCGGACGTTGTCCACCGCGTCGCCCAGCTGGACGCCGAAGGGATACTGCCCGGCCAGATGATTGGCAATGCGTCCCATGCCCTCCAGGGCGGCCTCCTCCTGGATATCGGCCAGCAGGAAGAACCGGGTCTGCTTTTCGGCGGCGGGCACGGTGAAGCTGCGGACCTCCGACCAGACGGAGCCGTCGCCCACCTGGTAATAGTAGGTGGCCCCGGCCTCAAGGCCCGTCAGAGACACCGCGTTGACGCGGTTGATCTGCTTGCTGGAGGAATAGGAGATCAGGCGGCTTTCGCCCTCCACCTCCGCAGCGCCGGTCATGTCGGCGCTGGCCGAGATCCGGGCCACGGCCCGGGCGGCGCTGTGGACGGGATTGCTCATCCAGGTGACGGTCTTGCCGTCGGCGCTCTGGGACAGGTTATAGATCACATAATAGGGAGCGCCGGTTTCATCCCCCACAGCGTCATAGCTGTACAGGGTAATCTGATAGGAGCAGTTGCCCTCCGCGTCGGCGGCCCGCAGGTTCACGCTGCCCTGGGCGGCCGTCAGGCTGGAGATGTCGATCCGGCCGTTTTCATCGGTAACGCCCAGCAGCACATCGTTGGCGTACACGCTGACGCCGGAGGCGGCCTTGCCGTCCCGGATTACGGTGACGGAGGCGGCGGCTGCGCTGCCCACCACGGCGGTGTCCGCCTGGATGCGGTACATGGCCTCAATGGGGCGGTTCGTCACGGGAGTGGTGAAGCCGGTGGCGTACTGGTTCAGGTCGCTGATGTCCAGGCCCTCCGTCTGCTTGCAGCCGTAAGACCCCTTGGTGACCTGCACGTTGACGCTGCTGCCCTCGGTGACGGAGGTGGGGATGCTGACGGAGATCACGGCCAGAGCACCGGCGGTAAACAACTGGTGGTCCACGGCGGTGATGCTCACGGACACAACGCCCGCGTCATAGGACCAGGTGCCGGTTACGCCCTCCGGGAAGGTCACACCGGTGACGGGATAGCTGCGGGAAACGGAGACATTGGCACTCAGGGAGGTGATGGACGCCGGGTCGCTGCTGCTCAGCGCCAGCTCCCAGGTCTTGCCCACAGTGGGCTGGACCTGAAGCTCCAGGGACACGCTGGGCACGTCCGTCTGCTCCGCGTTCACGGTAAAGTACCGGGTCTCCCGGGTGACGTTGCCGTAGCCGTCCTTCAGATAGAAGGTGATGGAGTGCAGGCCGTTGCCGAAGTGCATCAGACCGGAGGTGCTGCCCAGGTTGTCCCGGTCATACGTGCCCCGGTAGGTGCCGTCGAAATAGAAATAGGCGGACTCCACGCCGGTGGCGTAGGGGTCGGTCTCCTCACTGTCGTCATAGGTGACGAAGAAGCGGAGATTGCCGGAATTCAGGACCGCGCCGTCCTCCAGCTCCGTCTTGGTGCCGTCATCGTTGACCAGCTGGATGGAGCTCACCACCGGGGCGGTGACATCCTGGTTGTTGGCGCCGTACACCACGCACAGGTTGTCCAGCAGGATATAGCCCTTCAGCTCGCTCTTGTCCAGCTTCACCCCGTCGGTGGTATACCAGCCGATGCCGCCGGTGGTGACCATGGCCCGGAACAGCATGCCGCTGTTGACCCGGATCTTTGCGCCGGCATAGGAGGTCAGGTCAGCCTCCAGATACTGCCAGCCGGACTTCAGCCCCTCACCGGCGCCGGCGCTGCCGTTGCTGAAGTTGATATAGGCGTTGGTCCAGCTGTTGCCGCCATCAGTACTGGTGGCAATCTGGGCCCGGAGCCAGGGGACGGGAACGCCCTCGGGGATGTAGACCCACACGCCCAGAGCGGTGGGGCTGCCGTCGATGGCCAGATTGTCGCCCAGGCCCAGGCAGGCGCCGTCGGTTCCGTTGATATTCGTCCAGTCATACTCCAGCTTCACGGCTTTGTGGCCGAAGCGGACGATATCAGCATAGGCCTCGTCGGTGTCGGACACCACGGAGCCCTTTACCACGCCGCCGCGTCCGACAAGTGCATAATGGCCAACGGCCACAGCGTTGGACGCTATGCCGCTGAATGTCTCATCCACGGTGGTGCCGATGGTGGAGTAATCCCAGGGATCCGCGTCGCCGCCGTCAATGATCATGGTGGGCTCCATGCCGATGTTCACGGTGACGGAGGCCGTCAGGTCGCCCCGCACGGCGGTGACGGTGGGACTGCCGGAATACTTCACATTGTCGGTAACGGTGAACAGGTTGCCGCTGAAGCTTCCGGCGCCGGGGTCGGAGATGCTCCACTGGATATCGTTATCCTGCAGATGGACCGTCTCCGTCTGATAGGTGGCCTTGAAGCCCAGATCGCTGACGTCCTTATAGTTCAGGTTCACCTCGTCAGAGGCAAAGGCCAGCCGGTCGGGGTTCTGCACATGCAGCACGGCGGAGCCCACCGTCTGACCGCCGCTGACCAGGTTCACCGTCACATCCCCGGTCTTGCCGGAGGAGGTGAACACGGCGCTGGCGCTGCTGCCGGACAGGTCGGTGGCGGTCACCGTGCCCATGGACGCGTCGCTGACGGTGAAAACCGCGTCCTCCGGCAGGGCCTTGGCGGCAGCGCCGGAGAAGTCCATGGCCTCCGCCGTCAGGGTGACGGAGGAGCCGGGGGTATAGTACTCGTCGTCGGGGGTGACGGCGGCGTGGTCAAACTCGCCGGAGGCCGCCACGGTGGACACCACCAGGATGGTGCCGGACACCACGCGCTCGCTGCCGCCTGCCGGGGTGTTGCGCATGGTCACATCCTGCTCACCCTCCCGCTGGGAGATGTAGGTGGAGGAGCCGCCCTCGTCCAGCTGGATGGCCGCCACGCAGCCCAGGGCCACCATCATCCGGGCCTCCTCGGCTGCGGTATAGCCCACGGAACGGGGGGCCATGGTGCCGTCGGCCTGGAACAGCACCACGGTGCCGTCGGCCTTGATGCCCACACAGGTGCGGGGATAGTAGCCGCTGTTGCCGGACTCGGTGATGACCACCTTACCGTCCCAGACCATGGCCACCAGGGCGTCCACGGCCTCCAGGATCTTCACGGTCTTGCCCTGCTTGGCGCTCTGATCCGCCTCGGCCTGGGCCAGGGTGGTGCCCTCCCGGAACACGTTCACGGAGCCGTCGTCAAAGGCGGCGATAAACGCCCGGCTGGAGCTGTCGTGGTGCACCACGCCGTTCATCACCAGATAGCCGGAGGGCTCGCCGGTGTTGATGTTGAACCAGGAGGCGTTGACGCCGCCCACCACGTTCAGACCGGACTCTTTTTCATAGACATGGGCCTGGTCCGTGGTGGTTTTCAGGGTCCAGCCCTGCTCCTTGGGGTTGCGGTTGCCGTAACCGGCCACGATTTTGGCCCGGCCGCCGGAGGTGTTGACCTCCATGACGTTTGCAACCGTCTGGGAATTACCCGCATCGTTATTGGTGATAATAACTCGCTCGGAAATGTCGGGTGCAATGGAGTAGTTTTTTACCGACGTGACATGATATCCCGTGCCGTCAATGGTGCTTCCCTTGCCAAGCTCCACGCTCTGCGGATCCAGGCCGAAAGCCGTCACTGGGAGCAGCGATACCAGCATGCAGAGCGCCAGCAGCGCTGCAGTCACTTTGGTTCGTTTCCTGTGTTGCATGTTTTCCCTTCCTTTTTGTGTGATTTATATGCTCATTGCAGACTGCAAGCATACACTTGTTCAAACAGAGCGCGCTGAAGTTCACCGGACGGCAGGAAATGGACCGCGAACCCCAGCTATGTACCCTGATTTTATATCAGCGAATACTTCTCGTATGATCTTCGATCCGCATGGTTTGCTGTATCTCCAGATACTCCGTATGGGGACGCTCCAGATCGAGAATAGCGACATGTTCTTTGCACTTACGCTCAGCCGGCGGAGAAGGCGTATGCCAATCACCATATAGCTGCGTCAGGAGTGCATCGTAGTGCGACGATATGGGGAAATCGGCGTCCTCAAAGCGCATATAGACCGTATCTTCGATCCAGGCACGAGGGAAAATGTTCTTTTTATATTTTCTGCCGCCAGCCAGAAAGGCCTGTACCATACCCGATCCGGAGCCGCTTCTGCACACGCAGAATTCTTCAAGAGGGCCTCTGGGAAGCAACCGGCAGAACTGCATGAACAGCTTTTTCGCAATACTGTCCGTCTCATAGCCCCGCGCATAGAGCGCCTTCGCGAAGATCGCCCTTGATGCGGCAAACTGCAGCCATCCTGCGGCCGGGTGACCGGACAGATTATCGCAGGGAAAAATATCTATGTAAACGCCCTGATGCATTTGCGGATCCCGCGAGTGATATTTTTCTATACAGGTGGTGTTGTTCCGCCGTAGCTTGGAAAAGGGCATCGGCCAATGCGCGCCGTGCTCCTGCTGTACATAATAAATTTCCGGGTCAAAGTCACCAGCGGCCTCGTCAAAAAAGCGCTGATACTCACTGCGGATCAAAATAACATCAATATCGTCGTCCCACGGAATAAACCCGTGGTGGCGTACAGCGCCCAAAGCAGTTCCCGCAAATAGCTGATATGAAATATGATGCCTTCTGCATACTGCATCGAAATCCTTCAGCATTTCAAGCAGAAGTTCCTGGTGCACAGTCATCTTCTCAAGTTGAACTGCCATTGATCTCCTCTCCGCCGTGGCTCAGAAAATCCGCTGCGCCTTCGGTCATGCCGCCGCGCAAGCGGTGTTCGTTGATGATTGTGTGAATCTGGTTTATATATATTTGGATCGAGGCATCTCCCCAAAAGTATATTGCTGTCAGCCTCCTGTAGCATGCTGTTTCATTTCCGCCTGCTGCAATATACGTGTCTCGACAGAGTCTCCGACGGGCTTGTGCAGGATTTTCCTGTAAATCAACTTCTGAAGGAATGCCGGAGATAAGAAAACGACCGTCTGTGCGCCGCAGGCAACCAGGAAATCCCACGGTGACGAGAAGCCTAATCGAAGCGCGCTCCATCTTGTTTTTATAAATCCCCGGTAGGTTGCATGTGAAGTCCTTCTGTCTGCCGCGTTTTCCTTGATCCTTGCAAACACCAAGTCATCGTTGATATTTTTGCAGTAGTAGCCCTCGTGCAGGATCCTGACATACAGATCATAGTCTTCGCTGCGGGTCATCGCCTTATAGCCACCGACTTTCAGAACAGCGCTCCTCTTGTACATGACCGTCATATTATTAAACGGCTGCCGTCTCCTTGCGTATTTTTGTATTCCTTCATTATCGCAGGGAACAAGTCTCCGGCTGACAGGCTTTGCCGGGTCCTCCGTGAATTCAAGAATGTTTCCGCCGACTACCGTCAGCCTGTCATCTTCAGCAAACTCCTTCAGCTGCCGTTCGCACCGGTCCAAGACGGAGATATCATCCGAGTCCATTTTTGCGATCAATTCATTTTTGCAATGAGTAAGGCCGATATTCAATGCTGCCCCGGTGCCAATATTCTGCGGAAGGCGGACAAGATGAAGTACGGCAGGATTTTGCGCAAGATGCCGTTCCAAAACCGCATCCAGCTCTGCTGTCAGCGGCCCATCGCATACAATTACAAAGTCGTCCGTTCTGACGGTTTGATCCAGCATGCTTTGAATGGCTGTATCAAGATATACAGGTTCTTCTTTTGCATACACAGACATTAAAACTGAGTACTCCATCCTAATTTTCTCCTCTTGGGCCGATATCAACTTTGAAAATACGCAGCAACTTTAAATTACGAAGCCAATGCTTTGCGTGATGAAAAAAACTTCGATTTCGCACATCTGAACGACACGCTGCTGCAATTGAAGCAAAACCTTATCGCATGATACAATTTCTTAACAACATCTACACATCTATGCTTCTTCACATATAATGGAACGTCCTGAGCGCACTTAGTAAGTAATGACGCTAATTACTATAGCATATAGAAAAGAATAATCAAGAGAAAATGCTGAATCAAGTATAATTTCGTTTTTTTATGCAGAAGTAAATCGAAAAGAAGCGAGGCGATAGGGGATTCAGCGCGCTACTCTTACGCAACACGGCACTGCTATGAAAAATACGCTGTGGTCACAAAGACGATCCCGATAGAAGAAGGGCCCTATTGCTGCGTTTGCTATGATTCACATACAGGACTCAATATAAGTAAATGTGAAGAATAAAAACGTTGAAATCCGGAAAGTGTTATGCTACAATATTATCATTATTTCACGATTTACTGGATGCTCCACTAAAAACGGAAAGGAAAGATATTCATGAACAAGAGTGATGCATGCCGCGAGGTAGACATGATCACGCTGATGAGTGCCCTATGGCGCCGCGCGTGGATCATCGCCCTGATCTCGGTGGTACTTGGCGCGATCTGCTTTGCCTGGGCACGCTTTCTGATTACCCCCACTTATGAAGCCAGCGCCCTGATGTACGTCAATAACACACAGGATCCCGGCAAGCCGATCAGCAATTCCGAGCTTTCCGCGGCGCAGAGCCTTGTAGACACCTATATGGTCATCCTCAGCAGCCGCACCACCCTGGATCAGATCCGTTCAGCCGCGAAGCTGACCTATACGGACAAACAGCTCACCAAAATGATCCGTGCGCAGGCGGTCAACGGAACTGAAGTTTTCGAGATCACTGTTGCCAGCACCGATCCGCAGGAGGCCAGGAATATTGCCAACACGGTCACTCAGGTGCTTCCGGCCCGCATTGCCGACGTAGTGGAGGGCAGCTCTGTGCGGGTCGTGGATTATGCGCAGCTTCCCACCTCAAAGGCAAGCCCCAGCATTCCGTGCTATACGCTGCTGGGTATGCTGACCGGTCTTATTCTCAGTTGCGCGTTCTTTATCCTGCGGGAGCTTTTTGACAATCAGATCCGCAGCGAAGATCAATTGCTTCAGGCGTATCCCCAGATCCCGGTTTTGGCGGTTATCCCTGAGCTTTTGCAGCAAAGCAATGGCCATGACTACGGGTACAGGCAGAAGGAGGGATCCCACCAATGATCTTCAGGAAGGAACAGCCTATTCCAGAGGAAGCTGTCTCTTTAAGGGAACAGCGTGCCATGCAGGGGGACCGGCTCAGCTTTGCCGCCTCCGAGGCGTATAAGCTGCTGCGCACAAATCTGACTTTTGCCCTGCCGGATGAGAAAAAGTGCCGGGTCGTCGGTGTTACAAGCGCTATGCGCGGCGAGGGCAAGAGCACGACGTCCATCAACCTTGCCTATACGCTCGCCGAAACAGGCAAGAAGGTCCTGCTGATCGAGGCGGACATGCGGCGTCCCAATCTGGCGCGCCGTCTGGCGATCGATCCGGCTCCGGGTCTGTCCAATCTGCTGGCAGGTCTGTGTCAGGAACAGGATGTGGTTCAGGATGTCGGACTGCTGGACAGCCTCAAGGTCATTACGTCCGGCGATATCCCGCCCAATCCGTCCGAACTGCTTGGTTCGGAGCGTATGAACGCCGTAACGGCAAACCTGGTGCGAAGCTTTGATTTTGTTATTTTTGACTTGCCGCCGATAAACGCTGTTTCGGACGGCCTGGTTGTCGCCAATCTGATCCAGGGGATGCTCGTTGTCGTCCGGCAGGATTACAGCAACCGTCAGGATCTTTCGGCAACACTGCGCCAGCTGGAGTATCTGCATATCAAGGTGCTGGGCTTTGTTATGACCTGCGCCACGGCTTCCGGCGGCCGTTATGGCCGATATGCGCGCTACAGCCGCTACAAATACGGCTATGGCTACGGAGAGGAGGCACAAGCGGCTCCCGGTCCCTCCCCCAAATCCGATAAACCCCATATGAGGAAATAAAGCGCCATGATCGACTTCCATTCGCATATTCTGCCAGCCATGGATGACGGAAGCAGGAACATCGAGGAAAGCCTGCAGATGCTGCGTATGCTTCAGGAGCAGGGCGTCGAAAGGGTTATTGCCACGCCGCATTTCTATGCGGATGAAAACCCGCCGGACGTATTTTTGCGCCGCCGCGCGGACGCCTGGGAGCATTTACGGGCACACCTCACGCAGGGACTTCCTCATGTGCTTTTGGGTGCTGAGGTCCACTACTTTCAGGGGATCAGCCGCACAGCACAGGTCCGGCAGCTATGCATACAAGATACCGGTGTTCTTTTGCTGGAAATGCCTTTCAGCGGCTGGTCCTCCCGCACGGTAGAGGATCTCGCTGCGCTGGCTCAGCAGCAGGAGATGACGGTCGTGCTGGCGCATGTGGAGCGATATCTCCCCGACCAGCCCCGCGCCCTGTGGCCTAAGCTGCGGCGAATGGGCATTCTGTTCCAATGCAACGCGTCGTTCTTCCTTGACTGGCGCACGAAGCACAGGGCCGTAAAGATGCTGCGGAACCGGGAAATAGATATCCTGGGCTCGGACTGCCACGGTGTGTCCTATCGTCCGCCTCGCCTGGACGAGGCTGCGAAGTTCATTTGCCGGCATGCAGGGAATGAAGCTTTATCGCGGCTGGAGGACTGTTCCCGGAAGCTTATAGGTACGGACCGATAAATGTCAAATTCCCTGCTCTTTGAAAGCTGAACTGCACCCCATTTGTTAGATAGTATGATATAACATCTAACAAATGGGGTGCAGTTCAAGTGACATGGCCCTTTCATTGGAGAACTATTTTCTTCTGGCCGAACTGAACGGAAGAACTGTCCGGATTGCAAAGCTGTCCAAGGCCTGCCGGGAGCGGCTGGATCGTCTGCGGTCAAATGGATACACGCCGTGCTCGGCCGAAGTTCGCTTTGTTGTGGCGTGGAAAAAAGAAGACACAGATGAAGAGATCCCGGTGATCCTATCCGACATCCATCTGCAAAAGGACACCGCCGCACAATAAGTGCCGCGGTATTTCAAAAGGAGAACACTCATGAAAGCCCTGACCTACATAGAACACAAGCATTTTGCGCTGCTGGACAAGCCGGAGCCGGAGATCATCGATCCCCGGGATGCCGTCGTGCGGGCGACGCTGGGCTCTATCTGCACCAGCGACCTGCACATCAAGCACGGTTCCGTACCCCGTGCCGTGCCCGGTATCACCGTCGGCCACGAGATGGTGGGTGTGGTGGAATCCGTCGGTGCAGCGGTCAAAACCGTGCGCCCCGGCGACCGGGTAACGGTGAATGTGGAGACCTTCTGCGGCGAATGCTATTTCTGCCAGCATGGCTGGGTAAACAACTGCACCGACCCAGACGGCGGCTGGGCGCTGGGCTGCCGCATCGACGGCGGACAGGCGGAGCTTGTCCGGGTGCCCTATGCCGATCAGGGACTCAACAAGATTCCCGACAGCGTCACCAATGAGCAGGCGCTGTTTGTGGGCGATATTCTTGCCACCGGCTTCTGGGCCGCGAAGATTTCGGAGATCAAAAGTGAGGACACCGTCCTCATCATCGGCGCAGGCCCCACAGGCATTTGCACGCTGCTGTGTGCAGCACTGAAAGAGCCAAAGCGCATCATCGTCTGCGAGAAAGATCCGGCACGACTTACCTTTGTCCGGGAGCACTATCCGAAAGTGCTGACCTGCACACCGGAGGAATGCGAGGGCTTTGTGCTCTTAAATAGCGACCACGGCGGCGCTGATGTGGTGCTGGAGGTGGCAGGCGGCAAGGATACCTTCCGGCTTGCATGGCGCTGCGCCCGTCCCAACGCCATTGTAACGGTAGTTGCCCTCTACGACGAGGCACAGACGCTGCCGCTGCCGGAGATGTACGGCAAGAATCTGACCTTCAAGACCGGCGGCGTGGACGGCTGCGACTGCGCGGAAATTCTGCGCCTAATCGAGCAGGGCAAGCTGGACACCACGCCGCTCATCACCCATCGCTTTCCTCTGAGCGAAATCGAAGAAGCCTACCGCATCTTTGAAAACCGGCTGGACGGGGTCATCAAGGTGGCCATCACGGCAGATAAACCGCAAAAATTCGGCAGGCAATAATAAATGCTTGCCGTTCTAAAAGAAGAACATCCAAATTTTCCTGAGGGGACGGTGCTGTGATATGAAGGATCAGCAGAAAAAAGACGTGGCGATTCGCAGTTCAGCAGCTGAGTATTTGACTTTTGTGGTCTCCACCGGTGAGAGCGACGCCAGCTATGAAATGCGGTATGAGGACGAGAATATCTGGCTGACACAGAAGATGATGGCGGCACTGTATGATGTGACAAAGCAGACGATCTCTCAGCATATCAACCGAATTTACGCAGATGGTGAGCTTACGCCGGAAGCAACTGTCAAGAAATACTTGACAGTTCAAACCGAGGGGAATCGTCAGGTCAGCCGCAGTCAAGACCACTATAATCTCCAAATGATCATCGCCGTTGGCTTCAAGATAAACAACCAGCGTGCAGTGCAGTTCCGCAAGTGGGCCGGACAGATCGTCAAGGACCATACCATTCAGGGCTGGACTATGGATGTGGAGCGCCTGAAAAAGGGTCATATGTTCACGGACGAGTACTTTGAGCGGCAGCTGCAGCAGATCCGCGAGATTCGACTGTCGGAGCGAAAATTCTATCAGAAGGTCACCGACCTGTATGCCACGGCGTTTGACTACGATAAGGACGCCAAGACGACCCGGCAGTTCTTCCGGACCGTGCAGAACAAAATGCACTTTGCCGTTCACCGCCACACGGCAGCGGAGCTGATCGTGGAACGGGCGGATGCCAGCAAAGAGCATATGGGACTGACCACTTGGGAGAATGCGCCAGAAGGGAAAATCCTGAAAGCGGATGTGACCGTCGCCAAAACTACCTCAGTACAGAGGAAATGCGCTATCTGGAGCGCATTGTGTCGCTGTATCTGGACTATGCCGAGCTGCAGGCCGAGCGTAAGATCCCCATGAGTATGGAGGACTGGGCGAAGCGGCTGGACGGCTTCCTCGAGTTTAACGGGAACCAGCTGCTGACCAGACCCGGGAAAATCAGTGCGGAGCAAGCAAAGCTCCACGCGGAAACGGAATATGAAAAATACCGCATCATTCAGGACCGCCTGTATGAAAGCGACTTTGACCGTTTTCTCCTGCTGGAGCAGGAAGTGAACCGGAATGACCAATAAGAGCAGGATGCGGCCACCCAAATTTAAGATAACAGCGGAGGAAACCGAAGGAGAAAACCATGCGTTCCATGAGACCTGACCCGGAGATCCGGGTACAAGAAATCACCATTCCTGCAGGCCGACGCCGGATCCCGGCGCTGGTGCTGTCGCCGACGACTGTCCCGGTGCGGGCCACCGGTGTGCTGTGGCTCCACGGCGGCGGGTACATTCTCGGCATGAAGGAAATGGTGCATATGTCCCGGGCGGTCGATCTGGTGAAAAAGTTCGGGGCGGTGGTAGTGTCGCCGGGGTATCGGCTGGCCTTTGCTGCGCCCTATCCGGCGGTGCTGGACGATTGCCATGCGGCGCTGGTGTAAATGAAGTCCCACGCTGCCGAGTTGGGCATCCGTGCTGACCAAATCATGGTGGGCGGCGAGAGCGCAGGCGGCGGGTTGTGCGCTGCCCTGTGCATTAAGGCCCGGGACACCGGTGCGGTGAATGTCGCCTTTCAAATGCCCCTTTACCCCATGCTGGACGACCGGGAGACGGAGACCTCCCGGGATAACCACGGCAAGGTGTGGAACACCCGGCGCAACCGGTTTGCGTGGTGCTGTTATCTGCGGGGGCAGAAGCGGGGCGATCTGTCGCCCTATGCCGCTCCCGCCCGTCTGACGGATTTTTCCGACCTGCCGCCTGCCTACACCTTCGTAGGGGATGGAGAGCCGTTTTATGCCAAAACGGTGCGGTATATCGAGAACCTGAAGAAATGCGGGATTCCCGCCAGCGTGGACGTATACCACTCCGATATGCACGCCTTTGACATGATGCAGCCGGATACACCCCTGAGCCGGGAAGCCGCCCGGCGGTTCAACGAACAGTTCGCCTATGCACAGGCGCATTATTTTGCGCCGCAGAGATGAGCGCAATGTGAAGAGACATCGACAGATCGGAATTTACGGAGTTGATGAAATGATTAGGAAATATGTTGACGGTGATATAGATGCAGTGATGCAAATATGGTTAAATACGAATATTCAGGCACATAGTTTTATATCTCCAGATTATTGGCAGAGCAATTTTGATACAGTAAAAGAAATGATGCCCCTTGCGGAAGTGTATGTATATGAAGATGATTGCACAAAGCAGATAGGCGGATTCATCGGAATGAACGATAACTACATTGAAGGAATTTTCGTGAAAAAAGCAGTACAATCAAAAGGAATCGGAAAGCAACTGTTAAATTACGCTAAAGAAGGCAAATCTACACTAAGATTAAGCGTTTATCAGAAGAACAAGAAAGCTATTCGATTTTATCTGCGAGAAGAATTTGCCATTCAATCCGAAAACATAGATAACAATACGGACGAAAAAGAATTTGTAATGGTATGGAATCGGTAACTTCCGGTTTGTCGTACCAACTGAGAAATGAGGCAGAAACCACCCGAACCGATCAGGGAGTAACACCATGGATATCGACGCAAAATTGAGACCGCTGTACCTTCTGCAGATCCTGCAGGAATGCACGGATGAGGACAACTATCTGACCACCGCCCAGTTGGCCAGCATTCTGAAGCAGCGCTCTGGCAGGCATCTATAAGGCCCGGGATCTGAAGCGCAATGTGGTTGTGGACGGCCGGGGAAAGCTGGAAAACAAGCAGATTTTCTACATCATCGACACCATCAACGAAGCCATCAACCGGCATAAGAAAATCCGCTTCCGGAAGATTGAATACAACGTGAAGAAGGAGCGTGTGCTTCATCACGGCGGAGAGAAATACACCTTCAGCCCCTACTCCCTGGTCTGGGACGGCGACAACTACTATGTGGTGGGCTATTCGGACAAGTACGAGAACATCGGCAGCCACCGGGTAGACCGCATTGCGGAGCAGCCGGAGATTCTCGACGAGCCTGCGGTGCCGCCCAAGGCCAGTTTCTCCGTCGAAAAGTATGTGAAAACCACCTTCCGGATGTACAACGCTCCTCGCAAAGAGGTGGAGCTGCTCTGCGACAACGGCGTGATGGATGCGATCATCGACCAATTCGGGCCGGATGTCCACACCTACGCCGGAGACCTGCAGAATTTCCGGGTCATTGAGGAAGTTGCCGTTGGCAAGGTGTTCTTCAACTGGATCTTTGGCTTCGAGGGCAAGGTGCGCATCAAAGCTCCGGCGGACGTAAAAGAGCAGTACCGGCAGATGGTGGAGAATGCGGCGAAGGTTCTTTGACGTATAGGAGGTTTCCCATGACAGAAGAAAAAAACAAGCCCCGCTGCCGGTGGTGCAATCTGGCTAACCCCCTCTATGTCCGCTATCACGATGAGGAGTGGGGCGTGCCGTGCCACGATGACCACGCTCTGTATGAGCTGCTGATTCTGGAAACCTTTCAGGCGGGGCTGAGTTGGGAGACGGTGCTGAACAAGCGGGCGCGGTTCCGGGAGGTCTACGACGGCTTTGACCTGGACAAGGTCTGCGCTTACGGCGAGGAAAAGATTGCCCGGCTGCTCTCTGACGAGGGCATCATCCGCAACCGGCTGAAAATCCGGGCCAGTGTCAAAAACAGCCGTATCTTCCGGGACATTCAGGAAGAGTACGGCAGCTTTGAAAAGTATAGCTGGGGCTGGACAGACGGCAAAGTCATCTACGAAAATGACCCCGCCGTTACCACCGGCCCGTTGTCCGACGCCATTTCCCAAGACCTGAAAAAGCGGGGCATGACCTTCGTTGGCTCCACCATCATCTACGCCTATTTGCAGGCCATCGGCGTCATCAATGCCCACAGCGACGACTGCTGGCTGCATGGCGGGAATGGCTAAACAGTTCGAAGAAAATAATTATGCCCCATTATACCCTTGATTTCGCGGGTATAATGGGGCATAATTCTACATAGAATAGTATCTCGCAGGAGGTGCGCTATGTAGTTATCTGAGATGCATGCACGTGCGGCGGAGCTGGTACAGCTGATTGCTGATCTGCCAGCCGGTTCC
>ENA-UOJC01003522-UOJC01003522.1-human-gut-metagenome-genome-assembly--contig:-C104-NODE-3522-length-14650-cov-6.904008_pt1 | contig 14650 bp, 9 predicted proteins | sample MGYA00242339_ERZ723886 | MGnify/ENA metagenome assembly ERZ723886 | reverse complement strand
CCATCCTCACCGGCAGCGACTGCGAGGGCGCGGGCGAGATGTTCCAGGTGACCACCCTGGATGTGGGGGATGCGCCCCGCCGGGATGACGGCCAGGTGGACTACAGCCAGGATTTCTTTGGCCGCAGCGCCAATTTGACCGTGTCCGGCCAGCTGTACGCCGAGGCCTTTGCCCTGGCCTTCCGGGACGTATATACCTTTGGCCCCACCTTCCGGGCGGAAAACAGCTATACCGCCCGCCATGCGGCGGAGTTCTGGATGATCGAGCCGGAGATGGCTTTCTGCGATCTGGCGGGGGATCTGGAGATCGCCGAGGGGATGGTGAAGTACATCATCCGCATGGTGATGGAGCGCTGTCCCGAGGAGCTGGCCTTCTTTAACCAGTTTGTGGATAAGGGGCTGTTGGAGAGGCTGGAAAACGTGGTGAACAACGATTTCCAGCGGATCACCTATACCGAGGCGGTGGACATTCTGCAAAAGAGCGGGGCGGAGTTCAAATACCCGGTGGAATGGGGCTGCGATCTGCAGACCGAGCACGAGCGGTATCTGACGGAGCAGGTGTTTAAAAAGCCCGTGTTCGTCACCGACTATCCCAAGGACATCAAGGCCTTTTATATGCGCCTCAACGACGATGGCAAGACCGTGGCCGCAGCGGATCTGTTGGTGCCCGGGGTAGGGGAGATCATCGGCGGCAGCCAGCGCGAGGAGCGGCTGGAGGTGCTGCAAAAGCGCATTGAAGAGATGGGCATGAAGCTGGAGGATTACGAATGGTATCTGGATCTGCGCAAATACGGCGGGGTCAAGCACGCGGGCTACGGCCTGGGCTTTGAGCGGATGGTGATGTACGTGACCGGCATGGCCAACATCCGGGACGTGCTGCCCTTCCCCCGCACCGCAGGCAGCATGGAAATGTAATTTCCCGCATATACAAAAAGCCCGCAGCATCCCAGAGGGGAAGGCTGCGGGCCTTTTTTCGCGGACGGCTAACGCAGGCGCATGTAGATAGAGGAGCAAAATAGGCCGTCTTTGACCGTAAACTCAGCGCCGCCCTGGTATTTTTCCGCGATGGAGCGGATGGAGGTAAGCCCTGTGCCGCCCCCCGGCTTGGTGGAGCGGAACAAGCCGCCCTCAGCAGGCTCCACAGCGGCGTAGCTGTTGTCCAAGGTGAGGGCCAGGATGTCGAAACGCTGGCGGCTGCGCATTTGGATGCGGGCTTGGCCTGGGGGGACATGGGCGCAGGCGGTGATGGCGTTTTCCAGTAGGTTCCCCACCACCACGCATAGGTCGCTGGCTAGGATCTGGCCCGTGTCCGCCGGGATGCTCAGCTGGATGGAAATATCTTGGATGCCCTGCTTTTTGGCCAAGTCATAGTAATAATAAGCCACTGCATTGACCACTTCGTTGTCGCATAGCTGTTGCACTTCATTGCTGGGGATGTTGGCCAGCAGCTCCTGCAGGTATGCGTTTAGCTTATCCCGCTCCCCGTTGTTGTTGAAGCTTTGGATCACTGCCAGCTGATGCCGCAGGTCATGGCGCTGTTTGCGCAGGGCTGATGCCATTTCAGAAAGCAAGGCATAGCGGGATTTTTGCGCCTCCATCTGCTTGTCCGACAGGGAAAGCTCATAGGCCAGCTGCCGGTTTTTGCTCCGCAAATCCAGGATATTCCGAATAAAATGGCCGCAAAGCAGGGAGACGATGAAGATAAAGATCAACGCTCCGATCTGGAAAAAGGAGGAAAACTGCACATCCAGCCGCAGGAAATAGTAATTGGCTAGCTCCAGCAGGGTAAACAGGGCCAACTGACAGATGGGGAAGATGAACCTTTTGGCCATGGTATTTTTCCATACAAAGGCGTCCCAAAGGATGCAGCCGCTAAAGAGCAGCAGGGCAGCAGGGGCCAGCACATGAAAGACGTACATGCTGCGGCTCAGGGCGCAGATTCCAAGCAGTTGCAACAGGACGGCTATCGCCACCGCCACCTCCAGCACCTGGCAAGCGATCTGCAAAAGCCGCTGGGTGTGCAGGGCCAAGATGGTGATCCCAAAGCGCAAAAGGGGAATGGCCATGGTAAACAGGCCCAGGAAAGCGCATACGTACAAAAAAGGCGGATTGGGGATCAACAAACCAGCCACATCGCATTCCCCAAAGAACCATAGGCCGGCGTCCAGGGCAAAGAGGCCTAGCCACAAAAACGCCGTGCCGGCCTTTTCAAAGCGGGTCACCACCAGGGCGAGCAAAAGCAGCAATAGGCCCAGGCCGATCAGGATTAGGGCAAAGAAAAAGGAAGCGCCCCCCTCCCCCACCTGTTGTAGCACCAAATGGTAGGGGCTGCCCAGCTGAATGGGATATAGGGAAAGCACTTCCCGCTGGGTGGGGAACGAATAGTAAATTTCCAAGAGCCCGCCTTCCGTGGTGGAAGGCAAAGGGATCAACTCCACGTCCGTAGGCGGGTCCAGTAAAAAAGCGGGATAGCTGCCAGGTTGGCCGTATTCATAAAGCAGCACGCCGTTAAACAATACCCGAATGGGGGAATAGGCAGTTTTTATATAGATGAAATCCTCTGGGTTAGGGTAAATATAGGTGGAGAGGGAAAAGGTGGCTAGGGCGTCCGAATAGGAGACCTGGCAGGGCAAGGAAAGGGTGGAGCTGGAGCCATCCGCTTTGGAAAGGGACATCTCCTCCAATGTGGTGATGGACAAAGGGATATCCTGTGGCTGGACAAAAGACAGCACGCTGGCGAACAGCACTAGGATCAGGATCAGCAGCAGGATGATTGGCAATTTGCCGAGACGTAAAAATAGCTTATGCATGGTTGCCTCTTTATTTATGGGAAAAGGGCATGGCAGGGGGGTGGCAAAGCCGCCCAGCCGGGATCTAGCGCCGCCAAACATCCCATGGGGCGCAGGGGAAGCAAAGGGATAAAGGCCGTTCCCCTAGGAATATCCGGCGGGAATATGGCAGGAGTCGGGCCGGCCAGAAAGGCAAAAACCTTAGGCGAGAGGCTGGCTTTTCTCCTTCCTATACAGTATAAGACAATGATGGATGCATGTCAATTTTTGAGGAATATTTCGCAAAAAACCAGGCAATTTGGCAATTATTTTCAGATTCCCCAGTGAATTTTATACAATCCGGGCGGTTTGCCAGCTGCCTATAGCCAAATGGCCCAGAAACCAATATAATAGAAACAAGCCCGCCCCAGGGACGGGGCGCATTGCCGGACGAGCCTACCCGGGCTGGGCGCATCCGCCTGGGGGAAGGGGACGCAAGCATATCCCTTCCGGCGGGCCATACCAAATAAAGAGGAGAAAAAACAATGGATAAATTACGATGGATGATTTTGTTGCTGGTCCTGGTCCTGGGGGTCACGGGCTGCAGCAAGCCCCAGGAGGAATCTGTAGCCATAGACCCAGCTCCCACTGCCCAAGCAGAGGCGACCCCCCAGCCGGCCCAGACCCAGGCCCCCCAGCCGGAGGGAACGGCCCAGCCGGCTGGCGTCCAGGCAGGGGAGGGGACCGTGCCGGAGGCGGTGCCGGATCTTTCCGATTGGGCTTGCTATACGGGCACCATGGAGGATGGGGCGGTCGTATACCTGGCCTTTGATAGCACGGCCACGAAGGGGGTCTTTATGGCCCTGTATGACCAGGCCGGCCAAAGCGTTCTGATCTGCGGGGACTATAGCTATGACGAGGCCACCGGCGTGGAAACCATCCAGGACGGGGCAGATGGCCCGGCCATCCAGTTTGTGAACACCCCGGTGGCGGATGGGGTGTTTGCATTGCAGCTGGGGCAACAGGGCCAGGTCCAGGTAACGGAAGTAGACGCCGCCCAGGCCATGGAATGCGCCCAACGGATTCAGGCAGGGACCCAGGACGTCACGGCGGATTTCCTGACCAAGCTGGCATGACCTGGGGAAATGCGAAAGGAAGCGTCCCAGTGGGCCCGTAGGCGGGCGCAAATGGGGACGGAGGTTTTGTGGGAGAACGGTGGGAAGGCGCCGTTCTCCCTTTTGTTTTGTAGGCAGCCACAGGGGATAAGCCTTGTGTGGAAGGGGCATATGGGATAAGCGGAGCAGGGGTGTATAGGCGCAACCACTGGGCCACAAGGGCCGCAAAATCGCGTGCTTCCGGCATAAGGCGCAAAAATTAAGCATATAAAAGGATAGGTATTTTGTGCCAAAGCAGGATAGGTATGCATCCAACCAATATGGGAAATAATAGGGGCAAAACCAAAATAAGGGGGATAGAAACCAAATGCGATCACAGGAAAGCCACAGCGGCTGGCGTATGGAGGAAGAACGCCTCCTTTTTGCCCAGATCGAGGCGGGGCGCAAGGAAAACCAGCCCCTCAAGGCCATATTTGCCCAAGTTGCGGCCGCTACGGGCCGCAAGCCCAACAGCGTGCGAAACTATTATTATGCCCGGGTCAAGGAGCAGGATCTACAGACCCAGGCCCTGCATGTGGGGGCATTCGTGCCCTTTGGTCAGGATGAGATCCGGCAGCTGCTGCGCCGGGTGCTCAGCGCCCAAGCAAACGGCATTTCCGTGCGGGCCTGCACCCTGGAGATGGGGGACGGGGACAATAAAGCCATGCTTCGGTATCAGAACAAATACCGGTCCCTGCTTAAGACCCGGCCGGACCTGGTACGGCAGGTGGCGGCGGAATTGGCGGCGGAAGGGGTGCATTTCGATCCCTATGCGGCGTCCCGGCAAAGCCGGGTAGGCCGGCCCCGCAAGGAGAGCCGGGTGGAAGCAGGGGAGCTGGGCAGGCTCCTTAAGCAGGTGGAGGGGGTAGACGGCGGCGCCTTGCTGGAAGAGCTCCACGCCCTGGCCCTGCGGGCCCGGGAGCAAAAGCACGCCAGCCAGGAGACCTCCGCCCTCAAGGCCTATAACGCCACCCTGCGGGAGCGGATGGAGCGGCAGAATGCAGAGCTGGAGGCCCAGCGGGAGCGGTTTCACGCCCTATTGGGCATGTACCGGCAGCTGCTGGGGGCAAACCGGGAGTTTTTGTCCACCAGCGGCATTGCGGGGATGGGGTCCCTTTCCGGCTATGTGCGGGATCTTTCCCGCTCCGTGGCCGCCGGGGAGGCGGCGCTGGGGGATGTGAGCGGCTAAGGCCGGCACCATGGCAAGGGGGAAGGGGCGCAAGCCGCCGCCCCCTTGCTTTCTTTGGGGCCGCCCCAAGGACGTATCCGATCCCGTACGGAATGTGGTATAATCGAATATATCACAATGGAAAAAGGACGGAACCACCATGGACGACCTGTTTACCCGCCAGGCCCAACGCAACGCCCCCCTGGCGGACCGGATGCGGCCTAGAAACCTGGATGAATTTATCGGACAAGACCATATCGTAGGCCCTGGACGGCTGCTGCGCCGGGCCATTGAGACGGATAGCTTGCAATCCTCCATATTTTTTGGCCCGCCGGGCTGCGGCAAAACCACCCTGGCCGCCATCGTGGCCAACAGCACCCATTCGGCCTTTGTGAAGATGAATGCGGTCACCGCCGGGGTGAAGGAGCTGCGTGAGGTGCTGGCGGAGGCGGAATCCCAGCTGAAGCTGTACGGCCGCCCCACCTACCTGCTGCTGGACGAGTGCCACCGCTGGAGCAAGGCCCAAAGCGATGCCCTGCTCCCGGCCTTGGAGACGGGGGTGGTGCGCTTCATCGGCTCCACCACGGAAAACCCCATGATCGCCATGACCGGCGCCATTGTGAGCCGGTGCAGGCTCTTTCAGTTTTACCCCCTCAGCGTGGAGGATGTGAAAAAAAGCATGCTGACGGCCTTAGCGGACCGGGAGCGGGGCCTGGGGGACTACCATGCCCAGGTGGACCCGGAAGCCCTGGACCATATCGCCCGCATCGCCAATGGGGACGCCCGGGCAGCCCTCAACGCCATCGAGCTGGCGGTGCGCACCACCAAACCGGTGGATGGGGTCATCCACATTACGGTGGAGATCGCCGGGGAGAGCATCCAGAAAAAGGTGATGAAGTGCGACGAGCAGCAATATTACGATATGCTCTCCGCCTTCTGCAAAAGCCTGCGGGGCGGGGACAGCGACGCAGCCATCGCCTGGTTCGCCCGGCTGATCTACGGGGGCGTGGACCCCAGGATCATCTGTAGGCGGCTCATCGCCCATGCCTCCGAGGACATCGGCCTGGCCAATCCCCAGGCCATGGTCCAGGCGGTGGCGGCGGCCCAGGCATTGGAGCTGATCGGCCTGCCGGAAGCCCGGCTGTCCATCATCCAGGCCATCATCTTTTTGTGCGAAAGCCCCAAGTCCAACGCGGTGGTCATGGCCCTGGACGCGGCCTTTCGGGATGCGGAGACCATCCCGGACCAGCCGGTGCCCATCCATCTTCGGGACACCTCCTTCCGGGGGGCGGACAAGCTGGGCCATGGCAAGGGATACAAATACCCTCACGACTTTCCCGGCCATGTGGTGGAGCAGGAATACATGCCCCCCAGCGTGAAGGGAAAACGGTACTATATCCCCGGGGAGCTGGGGAGTGAAGGAAAGATACGGCAAAATCATATCAAGCAAGGGAAGATAAAGGAATGATCCAAGAAGCGATAGCCCAGCGGGTGCTGGATGCGGCCCTGGAAACCGGGGGCGATTTTTCGGAATTGTTTATGGAGGATACCGAGACCCACAGCATCTCCATGCTTAACGGCACGGTGGAAAACGCTACCTACCGCCGCCGGACAGGGGCGGGGGTGCGGGTGCTCAAAGGGGAGCAAAGCGCCTATGCCTATACGGCGGACACCTCGGAGGCGGCCCTGTTGGAGGCGGCCCGGGGGGCGGCTGCGGCGCTGGAGGGGAAGAAAACCCTAGAAGCCGCGGTGGCCGCCACCAAGCGGCCGGCCGTCTATGGCCCCACGATCCCCTTCGATACGGTGGACAACCAGCGGCGGGTCCAGTTGCTCCGCCAGGGGACCGCCGCAGCCCAGGCCCAATCCGGGGAGATCGCCCGGGTGGTGGCAGGCTATGGGGATGTGGACCAGCGGGTCCTGGTTTGCAACAGCCAGGGGGTATGGGCGGAGGACCGGCGGCCCCGCACCCGACTATCCATCGACGCGGTGGCGGAGGCCGGCGGGGAATACCAGACCGGCGCGGAGCGGCCGGCGGCGGGGAAGGGCTTTGAGGCCTATGGCTGCATCGACCCGGAGGAGGCCGGCCGGCAGGCGGCCAAGACCGCGGTGACCATGCTCCACGCCCCCCAGTGCCCGGCGGGATTTTTGCCGGTGGTCATCGACGGGGGGTTCGGCGGGGTGATCCTGCACGAGGCCTGCGTCCACTCCCTGGAGGCCACGTCGGTGGCCAAGGGCAATTCGGAATTTTGCGGCAAGCTGGGCCAGCAGATCGCCAGCCCCCTGGTGACTGCCATCGACGACGGCACCCTGCCGGGGGAATGGGGCAGCATCCGGGTGGACGACGAAGGGGCCCCCTCCCAGCGGAACGTGCTGATCGAGAAGGGCATCCTCAAAAGCTATCTGATCGACATCCTGGGCGGCCGGATCATGGGGATGCCGGTGACGGGGAGCGCCCGGCGGGAAAGCTATGAATACGCCCCCACCAGCCGGATGACCAATACCTTCTTTGCTCCAGGCACGGACGATGAGGAGGAGATGCTGGCCACCATGGGGGAAGGGCTGTTTGCCCGGCGGATGGGCGGCGGCTCTGTGAACCCCCTTACCGGGGAATTCAACTTCGCGGTGCTGGAAGGCTATTGGGTGCGGGACGGGAAGATCCTGTGCCCGGTGCGGGGGGCGTCCCTGATCGGCCGGGGGGCCCAGGTGCTCATGTCCATCGACCGGATCGGCCGGCATATGTGGATGGGCTACGGCATGTGCGGCTCCCGTTCAGGCAGCGTGCCCACTAACGTGGGCCAGCCCCGGATCCGGGTAACCGGTATGACCATCGGCGGCAAAGGAGGGAAGCTGTAATGGATCGCAAGCAATTTCGGGAGGCGGCCTTTGCCAAGGCCCTGCAAGCAGGCTGTACCGGTGCGGAATTGGTGGTTACCGGCGGGGAGGAATTTGGCGCGGGGGTCCAGGCGGGCAAGCTGGATACCTATACCGTGAGCCGGACCCAGGCTTTTGGGTTAAGGGTGCAATATAAGGGAAAGAACGGCTACGCCAGCACCGAGGCGCCGGAGGACCCGGCAGCCCTGGTGGCGGCGGCCATGGACAACGCGGCGGCGGTGGAAACCGAGGACGCGCATCCCATGGCGGAGCCGGCGGCCTATCCGGCCATAACCCCGCCCCCCGACGCCTTGGCGGGCATGGGGAACCGGGAGAAGATCCGGCTGTGCCGGGAGCTGGAGGCCATGACATTGGCCCAGGACCCCCGGGTGAAGCGGGTGGCCAGCTGTAAGGTGATCACGGTCAAAGGCTATGGGGCCATCTACAATACCCTGGGCCTAAACGCCCAGCGGGAGGACGCCCTTTCCTGCATCCTGGTGAACGCCATTTTGGAGGAGGGGGCGGAGGTCCACGACGGGGGCGCCTTCCGAGCCCGGGGGGAAGCCCTGGATCTGGCGGGCTGCGCCCGGGAAGCGGTGGCGGAGGCGGCGGCCCAGTTCGGGGGCAAGCCGGTGGCGCCGGGGAAATACCGGGTGCTCCTGCGCAACGATGCGGCCTATAGCCTGCTTTCCGCCTTTTCCGGCATGTTCTCCGCGGACGCGGCCCAAAAGGGCCTGTCCCTTCTGGCGGGCCGGGAAGGGGAGCAGGTGGCGGCGCCCCAGGTAAACCTGGTGGACGATCCCTTTTACCGGGACAATCCCATGGCCTTTGACGACGAAGGCAGCCCTACCCAGTTTAAAGCCGTCATCCAGGGGGGCCGGCTACAGACCCTTTTGCATAACCTAAAGACCGCCCGCAAAGCCGGGATCGCCACCACCGGCAACGGGGGCCGGGGCGGGGCGGGCAGCCCGGTGGGGGTGCAGCCCAGCAATTTATATATTCCCAAAGGGGAACTGGAACCGGCGGCCCTGTATCAGGCCCTGGGGGACGGGCTGCTTATCACGGAGCTATCCGGCCTCCATGCCGGGGTCAACAGCATCAGCGGGGAGTTTTCCCTGCTGTGCAAGGGCCAGCTGCTAAAGGGGGGACAGCCGGTCAGGCCGGTGGCCTACATCACCCTGGGGGGCAGCTTTTTAGGCCTGCTCCAGGGGGTGGAAGGGATCGGGACGGATCTGAAGTTTTCTTTGCCCTCCGGGGCCTGCTTCGGCAGCCCCAGCCTGCTGATCGACGGCTTGATGGTGGCGGGCCAGGGTTGAGCCGAAGGGGCCGGGACCCCGTCCGGGGCCCCGGCGCGGCCAAGGGAAAGCCTGGGAACATTTGACATACAGGGGTTTTTGGAGTATAGTTAAAAGTAGGGAAACTTTGTCATGTAAGCTGGACAGGTCCTTGGCCTGCGGAAAGGGGGACGTACGCATGTTTTCGGTGGGCGATCAGGTCTGCTATCCTATGCACGGCGTGGGCGTGGTGGAAAAGATCGAAGAGCGCACGGTTTTGGGCGAAACTGCCCAGTATTATGTGCTCCGCTTCATATCCAACAAGATGACGGCGCTGGTGCCTGTAGCCACCGCGAAAAGCGTAGGCTTACGTCCCGTCATTGGGGAAGAGGAGTGCAAAGGGGTGCTGGAATACCTCCAAAGCGAGCCCTGCCAGGAAAGCGATAACTGGAACCAGCGCTACCGGGATAATTTCGCCAAGCTGAAGCAGGGGGATATCTACGACGTGGCGGACGTGGTCAAGTGCCTGAAAAAACGGGATACGGACCGGGGCCTTTCCGCCGGGGAGCGCAAGATGCTCATGACCGCCCGGCAGGTGCTTATCGCGGAGCTTTCCGCAGCCAGCGGCCAGGATTCCGCCTCCCTGCGGGATATGATGGACTGATCCCTCGGGCGGCTTCCGGCCTTTAGACCCCATACGAAAATTCGGTGCGGCGTTTCAAATTCAGGCAAACGCCGCGTTTTACAGGCGCAAAGGAGCCTGCAATACAATCTATGAGACAAGGGGGGGCAATTGTTTGGCCAAAAAAGTTGCAAGACTTATCCTAGCCCTATGCGGGGCTGCGGTGGGTGTTGCGCTTGTGGCGGCGGTGGACAGCATGATCGTGGCGCTGGGGTACAGGAGTCTTTATGACACCATGTATACCTGGGGCGTGGCGCTGGTGTATGTGGCGGCGGGCATTTTTATTGCAATTATTTTTTATTTATTATCCCCGTACCCCATCACCCTGTTCACCAAATGCATAAGCGCGGCGGAAGCCTACTTGAGCCAGATGGCGCTCGAGGATATCTTCTATTGCGTCATCGGCTTGATCGTAGGCTTGGTGGTGGCGTTCCTGGTCAGCACCTTGACGGCGGGCATCCAGGCCGGCTGGCTGCGCTTTGCCGTGGACGTGCTCCTGTATGTGAGCCTGGCCTACCTGGGCTGGGCGGTCATGCACAAGCGCCGGGGGGAGCTGACGCCTCCAGGCTGGCTGGCCCGGAGCCGGGGCGGCAAGGCCAAGGAGGGGAGCGCCCGGCCTAAGCTGCTGGATACCTCGGTGATCATCGACGGGCGGATCGCGGATATCTGCGCCACGGGCATCATCGAAGGCACCCTGGTGGTGCCAAAGTTCGTGCTCACAGAGCTGCAGCATATCGCGGATAGCCCGGATACCCTCAAGCGCAACCGGGGCCGCCGGGGCCTGGATATCCTCAAGTATATCCAGGAAAGCGGGTCTGTGCCCGTGGTGATCCAGGATAAGGACTATGCGGACATCGCCGAGGTGGACGCCAAGCTGATCCGCTTGGCCTACGAGATGGGCGGCGTGGTGGTGACCAACGACTACAACCTAAACAAGGTGGCAGGGGTGCAAAACGTGCCGGTGCTCAACATCAACGAGCTGGCCAACGCCATCAAGCCCTTGGCCCTGCCCGGGGAGGAGATGGAGGCCGCCATCGTGAAGGAAGGAAAAGAAGCCGGCCAGGGGGTGGCCTATCTGGACGACGGCACCATGATCGTGGTGGAAGCCGGGAAACGCTACCTGGGCGAGACCGTTACCGTGCTGGTGACCAGCGTATTGCAGACCTCCGCGGGCCGGATGATCTTTGCAAAAGTCAAGTAAAAAAAGGAGAACCCATCAACCGCCAATATCATATAAAAAAACTTTAGAAAAGAGCCAATATCCGTTGACATTGTTGACAAGCAGTGGTACACTAATATACTGCGTCAACATGGTAATCTGCGGGTATTGGCTGTGTTTGCTGGAAACAAATGCCACAAAACAGGTATATTTGTTCCAGCAAATGGAAAAGATCAGCAAGGGTGACGCAATCTATTATAAGCCGTATTTATACGGCCAAATCAAGTGAGGGAGTGAACGCGATGGTGCATGAGGTGCAGATGGGCAAAAAGACGCGTATGAGCTTTTCCCGGATCAATGAAGTCCTCGACATGCCGGACCTGATCGAAGTCCAGAAAAATTCCTACCGGCGTTTTGTGGAGGAGGATCTTAAGGAGGTGCTCGCCGATGTTTCGCCGATCACGGACTATTCCGAAAAGCTCATCCTCGAATTCGTGGACTATAAGATCGACTTCGAGCATCCCAAATACCCTGTGGAGGAGTGCAAAGAACGGGATGTAAACTATTCCGCGCCACTGCGAGTCACCGTGCGCCTTATAAATAAAGAAACGGGAGAGGTGAAGGAGCAGCCGGTATTCATGGGGGATTTCCCCCTGATGACCGAGCAGGGCACCTTCATCATCAACGGCGCAGAGCGGGTTATTGTCAGCCAGCTGGTCCGTTCCCCCGGCGTATATTTTTCCGAGGCCATCGACAAGGTGGGCAAGCACCTGTTTTCCGCCCAGGTCATCCCCAACCGGGGGGCCTGGCTGGAATATGAAACCGACTCCAACGAGATCCTGTACGTGAAGATCGACCGGCAGCGCAAGGTGTTCATCACGGCGCTTTTGCGCGCCCTGGGCTATGGCACCAACGCGGAGATCGTGGATCTTTTGGGGGAGGAAGAGCGGCTGCTGACCACCCTGGAAAAGGATACCACCCACAGCGTGGAGGACGGCCTGATCGAGATCTATAAGCGGCAGCGCCCCGGCGAGCCGCCCACCGAGGAGAGCGCCCGGAGCCTGCTCAACGCCCTCTTCTTTGATAAGCGGTACGACCTGGCCCGGGTCGGCCGGTATAAGTTTAACAAAAAGCTGTCCCTGGCGGCCCGGATCAGCGGGTTCATTGCCGCCGAGGACGTGATCGACCCCGCCACCGGCGAGGTGTTGCTAAGCGCCGGCAACCACATCAGCCGGGAGCAGGCACGCCTGGTGGAAAACGCAGGTGTCCATGCGGTCTATTTGCAGATCGAGGATAAAAAGATCAAGGTGTTGGGGAACCGGTTCGTGGACGCCAGCACTTATTTGCCCTTTGATCCGGAAGATGCGGGCCTGAACGAAAAGGTGTATCATCCCGCCCTGGTGGCCCTGCTGGAAGAAGGGAAGGATCTGGATGAGCCGGGGCTCAAGGCCTTGCTGCGCAGCCATGTCCACGACCTGATCCCCCGGCATATCGTGCCGGATGACATCATCGCCTCCATCAGCTATCTGATCGGCATGAATTACGGCATCGGCCGTACCGACGATATCGACCACCTGGGCAACCGCCGGATTCGCAGCGTAGGCGAGCTGCTGCAAAACCAGATCCGGGTGGGCATGACCCGCTTGGAGCGGGTGGTGCGGGAGCGGATGAGCCTGCAGGATATGGAGACGGCCATGCCCTCCAGCCTGATCAACATCCGGCCGGTCACCGCCGCCATCAAGGAGTTTTTCGGCTCCTCCCAGCTTTCCCAGTTCATGGACCAGACCAATCCCCTGGCGGAGCTGACCCACAAGCGCCGGCTGTCCGCCCTGGGCCCCGGCGGCCTGAACCGGGAGCGGGCCACCTTCGACGTGCGGGACGTGCACTTTTCCCACTATGGCCGTATGTGCCCCATCGAGACCCCTGAAGGCCCCAACATCGGCCTGATCAACTCCCTGTCCACCTATGCCCGCATCAATAAGTACGGGTTTATCGAGGCCCCCTACCGGAAGGTGGACGCGGCCAATAAGAACATCCTGGGGGAGATCGTATACCTGACCGCCGACGAGGAGGACGACTTCATCGTGGCCCAGGCCAACGAGCCCACCGTGGAAAAGGACGGCAAGGTGTGGTTCAAGCGGGACCGTGTGGTGGCCCGGCGGCTGGATGAGATCATCGAGGTGAAGTCCACGGAGGTGGACTACATGGACGTTTCCCCCAAGCAGCTGGTATCCGTGGCCACGGCCATGATCCCCTTCCTGGAAAACGACGACGCCAACCGGGCCCTGATGGGCTCCAACATGCAGCGCCAGGCGGTGCCCCTGCTGATGCCGGAGGCCCCCATCGTGGGCACGGGCATGGAATATAAGGCGGCCCATGACTCCGGCGTGGTGATCCTGGCCCGGGAAGCCGGCGTGGTGGCCCGGGTGGACGCGGATAAGATCGTCATCCGGGGGGACGATGGGATCAACCATACCTACCGGATCCTCAAGTTCAAGCGTTCCAACCAAGGCACCTGCATCAACCAGCGGCCCATCGTATACAAGGGCGAGCGGGTGGTGCCCGGCCAGGTGATCGCCGACGGCGCCAGCACCGATAAGGGGGAGATCGCCCTGGGCCGGAACATCCTCATCGGGTTCATGACCTGGGAGGGCTACAATTACGAAGACGCGGTCCTCATCAGCGAAAAGCTGGTGAAGGAGGATATTTATACCTCCATCCACATCGAGGAGCATGAGACCGAAGCCCGGGATACCAAGCTGGGCGAGGAGGAGATCACCCGGGATATCCCCAACGTGGGCGAGGACGCTTTGGCGGACCTGGATGAGCGGGGCATCATCCGCATCGGCGCGGAGGTGCGCAGCGGCGACATCCTGGTGGGCAAGGTGACCCCCAAGGGAGAGACCGAGCTCACCGCCGAGGAGCGGCTGCTCCGGGCCATCTTCGGGGAAAAGGCCCGGGAGGTGCGGGATACCTCCCTGCGGGTGCCCCACGGGGAAGGCGGCGTGATCGTGGACGTGAAGGTATTCACCCGAGAGAACAAAGACGAGCTGCCCCCAGGGGTCAACGAGCTGGTGCGGGTGTACATCGCCCAGAAGCGCAAGCTCTCCGTCGGGGATAAGATGGCGGGCCGCCACGGCAACAAGGGCGTGGTTTCCCGGATCCTGCCGGAGGAGGATATGCCCTTCCTGCCGGACGGCACCCCCCTGCAGATCGTGCTGAACCCCCTGGGCGTGCCCAGCCGTATGAACATCGGCCAGATCCTGGAGCTGCATCTGGGCATGGCTGCCAAGAGCCTGGGCTGGAACATCGCCACCCCGGTATTCGACGGGGCCACGGAGGAGGATATCAAGTCCCTGCTCCAGCAGGCGGGCCGGGATTGGGACGGCAAGACCGTCCTGTACGACGGCCGCACCGGCGAGCCCTTTGAGAACCGGGTATCCGTGGGCTATATGTATTACCTCAAGCTCCACCACCTGGTGGACGATAAGATCCACGCCCGCTCCACCGGCCCTTACAGCCTGGTGACCCAGCAGCCCCTGGGCGGCAAGGCCCAGTTCGGCGGCCAGCGCTTC
>ENA-UOJC01003520-UOJC01003520.1-human-gut-metagenome-genome-assembly--contig:-C104-NODE-3520-length-14658-cov-3.490858_pt1 | contig 14658 bp, 13 predicted proteins | sample MGYA00242339_ERZ723886 | MGnify/ENA metagenome assembly ERZ723886 | reverse complement strand
GCAATATCCGGCTCTATCATTTTTTATTCACTATAGGGAAGTTTTTGTTGGTTGTGGGAATATTTGTCAGATGATATAATGAAATAAAAGTATGATACTTTACTGTCGGATTTAGACGGCGGAGCATAATGACAAACACAGCGAAGTACTCACAAACGAAGCAAATGGATGATTTAACATTGTATATAAGATACAGGATTAGATAAAGAGGTGACTTGAATGTACGAAGATTATTTGGGATATATGAATGCGTTGGGAGAATCCTTAAGGGGGTTGAGCAAATGGTCAGAAATCTATGAGCAGCAAGTGAATGCAATAGGTATGGCATCTGCTTTGCAGCCGCTTATGAACAGAAACGTAAATTATGCAAATGTCATTGATTCGGTTGTGCCAAAACATGTAGAGATGTTACAGGGGTTAGGACTGCCGGGGGACAGAGCATTGCTCACCAATACGTTATCTCTGCAAATGGAAGCAATATCTTCGGCATCACTGGGTGTACAGACAGAAGCGATTACAGCATTGTTGGATGATTTTAATCATGCAAATTGGATGTCCGGTATGGAACAGTTCATGCGTAGTATGGAACAACCTTTTACTCAGGCAGCCAATTTAGCCTTTTTGTGTAATACGGAAGGACTGGATACCTTTTTGGAAAAAGGGTATCCGAGTGGAATGAAAACCTTTATTCGTTCGATTCATAAGAGAACTGCTAACAGACTTGCCCAAAATGATAAAGTAGAGGTAAGCTGTAAGGAAAAAATCTTTCGTCCGGTACAGGATACGGACTGTGAGATAAAAGTTGCGGAGATGAATATTATTGCTTCTTCTACAGAGCTTTTTGAGGAGCTAAGAGAAGAAGAATTGATGACATTTATTGATGTGCTGGCGAATGAATATGCCTTTGCCAGTGAACATCCGGTGGGAAAGAAAATTTGGGAAATTATCCGGTCATGGAATACGTTTATGGACTTTGACAGGGAATATTATTATCATGGACGCCCGAAGAAAGAAAATGGCTTTTTCTATACGAGCGATGAAATGGGAAAAGCTCCAAATGAATATGTTAAATTTGGACGATTCAATCATATGAAACAAAGTCACTATTATTTTTCGGATAGCGAGAAGGGCGCTAAGGCGGAGATAAATATTCACAATCGCGGAGCAGAAGTGCAGGTGGCAAGACTCCGACCTAAGCGACCAATCCGAATGATTGATTTGTCCGCGGAAGTCACGAATAAAAATAAATTTTTGGAGTGTTTACGCTATACTGCATCAGAGTCCATAAAGCCGACGGAATACCTTTTGCCGGAATACGTTACAACATGCTGTAAGAAGGCTGGGATTGAAGGAATTAAATATTATGGCAGCAGAGAATATAAGAATTATGTGTGCTGGGATGATGGGTATTTTGATGTGGATATTTCCTGGTAAGGGATGGGAGAAAAAATATTCAGTGCATTGATTGTATTGGTGAACTCGCGGTTTGTGCCAATACTTTTTGTGCTGGAATTTTTGTGCTGACAGTACTGGCGCACCATGTAATAAAAAGGATACCGATTGTAAGGAAGCTGGTAGGAATAAAGTAAAAGGGAGCATGGAAATGTTTAATCGCATTAAGCAAAGAATAGAATTAAATTTAGTAAATGAAATAAAAAGTCTGAAATCCGATGAATTAGAATATGTAGGACATTACATGATATCAGTTATTGAGGGAAAAAGAATGATTCATCATGGATTAAATAAAGAAGGAAGACCGTCGGGATATACGATTGATTCTTTTTCCTCGGACGGAGTAATCGTTGGAGAATACAGTGTTGATAAGACTTATTTTACGGATTATAAAAAAGATGATGCGGAAGGAAGCTATGAAAAGATAAGAAACGATATAGAACATGCACTTTCACATAGTGTAAATGTTCAAAAAATATATTTAATCAGCAGTCAGGAGGAAATACCTTCCTTCAGGAAATATTTCAATTCCACCAGTTTGTATCAGGAAAACAGCGAAAAAATTGAAATATATGATTGCAGGGAAATGGCAAAAACAATCTATCAACAATCAAAAGCTAACATAGATGATGCAGCGTTCTATAAAGATTATTTTCCTAACTTTTCCCAGGAATTAGATAACTATGAGTATTATGGGAAAATTCCCTCGCAATGTAAAAATTTTTGTCTGGACAAAAATATATTAAGAAAGATATATTCATTACAAATCCCGGGAATTTCAGAATTATATATGGATTGCCGGGGATGACTGGAAGAATGGAACAACGTTGAGTTCAATTCAAAGGACAAGAGGAGGAACACCCATAAATGTTGTAGGATTGTTTAATCATTTTAAAACAATCTTAGTGATAGACAGTCTTGAAAGACAGGTAGGAGAGGAGGAATTTGCTGAATTACAAGAAGGCTTTTACAATGGCGGTATTGTGTTAGTTACATCTCAAATAGGAACGCAAAGGGATTATTATCTTCAAATTCCGGAATTTTCTGATGCTGTTGCAAAAGAAATACTGGGTGATGATAGTGAAGAAGAGCTTGTTGACAGGCTTGTTGCAAAATGCAAAGGATTTCCCATTATTCTGTCTACAATTAGAAACATGATAATTTATGAAGGAATCACAAGAAAAGATTTGTATGAAGAAATATTGGAAAATCCCGATGAGTTGACAGGACCGGATGGTGCATCCATTATTAACAAGATTCTTTCAAAATTAGAGAAAAAAACACTTGCTGGGTTAAAGAAAATGGCAAACGCTGGAATTACAACCTTTGATATTGAGTTTTTAAGAGAGTACTGCGGCAAATTGACCTGCAGTAATCTGCAACAGTTATCCATACTCATAACGACCAATGTCCCCGGCATTGTCAAGATTCATGACTTGATTTGTACGGCAATGAAGGATGCGGGCGAAAACGCGGATATTGTTGTTTTTTTTGAAAAATACATTGATAAGAAAAAGGGAGAAATGACACCCAGTATTCTCAGGCAGATATATTTGCTCAGGGCGCAAATAAGTAAATACAAAAATGAGAATAACGGAAGCGACTGGCTAACCTATGGATTACTGCAGATTGAGGGCGATGACAAAAATAAATTAGTTGAAAATTTATATCAGACCGCTTTTGAACCAGATATCGGGCTATCGACAGTGATGTGTTTAATAGAGGCAAAGGAATTAAAAGCATACCAAATTCATGATAAAGAAGAACTGGAGGAATATTCCAATCATTTAATTGACGAATATCTGGAGGCGTTAAAGCTGTATGATGATATTAACCGAAAAGCTGAATTGCTGCACCATCTTGGGAAAATATACAGAAGACGTGGAAAATATGAGGATTCCTATAAAATTTTTTTGCAGCTCCTGGAGATAAAACCCCATTCGTATGCGACACATGGGCAAATCGTTACACTGGGGACGATGAAAGTTTCCTCTGATATAAAAAGAGCAGGCGAAGAAAGTATACGGATGTTAATCAATGACATGCTGGAAGATGCAACGAGGGTTCCGCTCAGGGTATCATTAGCTACGATTGCAAGGCTGCGTTCTTATCGAAAAATAGCGGATGAAATGATTGATTCGGAGGATAAGGTAGATTTGCTTTGTCAGATTGTAGCGGGTTCCGCAATAGAAGATATCGGACAATTTTTTGAAGGTTTTGTGTCAATTTCTTCCTTATTCGGCTATCACTATAGTGAAAATTGCATTTTGCTGGCAGAGAGCGTTCCGGATATGATTATGGTTGCTCCGGCGATGATAGACAATAAGCAATGGTTAAATGCCTGTGAAGCGTTGGCAAATATTGCGGTGTCGGCAAAAAGAAAAAAGAAGGAGGAACTTTTTGCATTATTAATCCATAAAAGTATAGAATTCGGAGAAGCGTATTTAAAAGAAAAGAAGGTAAACGGGTACGCAGCAAGAGCAATCGCCAAATCCTATAATATCAATGAGGAAGCCAAAAAGGCGTTAGAAGTGGTAGAGCGGATTCCGTTTGAGCAAAGGGACCATTGGATATTCTATCAACAGGCAAAGGCGGAAAATCAGTTAGGTCAAAAAGAGTCCGTTGACACAATACAGAGAGCAATCGATTTATTGGAAGAGGATAAGAAAAATTGGAATCGAAAAGCCAGTTATTTTCATCTGTTAAGCATGTGTTACAGCACGCAGAATGAAAAGGAAAATGCGAAGGAGACGATAGACAGGGCGATTGAGGCATGTGATGATGCCAAATACCTGAAGGAATTAAAAGAATATAGGAAGAAGCTATCTTTTTCTGCCTGTTTGCGCCGTGAATGAAGCGAAGAGAGTTTATCATTTGAAGATACCCTGAGTAGTAGAAATACTGCTTGGGGCATTTTTTTATTTACAAAAACGTCTCATCATGCTATTATATTGAATATAAATTCAATGAAAAGTTATTCAACAATATATGGAGAGATAAAATGGAAACCAGAAAAGAGCAAAAAGAGAGACGGAGGCAGGAGATTATTTACGCTTCCCTTGAGTTGTTTGTGGGTAAGGGATACGCAGCAACAAAAATAACAGATATTGCAAAACGCGCAAATATGAGTACCGGACTTTTGTTTCATTATTTTGAATCAAAAGAAAAACTATACGAAGAGTTGGTTCGGATGGGACTTGAGGGAACTGCCTATCCGACAGAGCAGAAATGTGACCATGCGATTGATTTTTTTGTCGGGTTTACAACGCAGTTATTTTTATATATGAGGCAGCAGCCGGTAATGGCAAAAATGTTTGTTCTGATGGCGGAGGCGCAAAGAAGCGAGGCAACCCCTGAGCATATCAGGGAAATAGCCATGCAGGTAAATACAATTGAACAATTTGTGCCGATTATTGAATGGGGACAGCAGGAGGGAACAATCAGGGAAGGTAATCCGAGAGTGATTTCCAACGCATTTTGGTGCAGTATACAAGGCATTGCGGAAAGATATGCGACCAATCAGGAGATTGATTTGCCCGAAGCAGACTGGATAGTAGATATTGTAAGAAAAAGATAGAGGAGAGTTCCTATGAAAAAAGTAGCGATTATTGGCGGCGGAATTGCGGGCATGACAGCAGGTATTTATTTACAGAAAGCAGGTTTTCAGACGGAGATTTTTGAAAAGAATGCAATAGTTGGCGGACAATGTACCGGATGGAAAAGAGAAGGTTACATGATTGATAACTGCATCCATTGGCTAACCGGAACGCGGGAAGGGAGTGCATTGCACGAACTATGGAAAGAAATCGGCGCTTTGGGAGATGGCGTAGAGGTATATGAGAAGCAAATGTTTTTTTCTTCCAAATTGAATGGAGAGGTACTTACTTTTTGGAGGGATAAGGAAAGGACACGAAAGGAAATGCTTGCCCTTTCCCCGGAGGATGAAAAAGAGATTAACAAATTAATGGACTATGTAGAACTGGCAGAAACGATGACAGTCCCGGTTGAAAAGCCTTTTGATGCCATGAATCTGTTGGATTTTGTGAAGCTCGGTATGTCCATGAAGGAAATGGGAAAGGTGATGAAAGAGTATGGAAATCAGGATATGAAAGAGCTTGCCATACGCTTTCGCCATCCTTTAATTCAACGTGCTATCACAGATTATATGCCAGGCGGATATCAGGCATATGCTTTTCTGGTTTCCTATGGAACGGTAACAGGTGGAAACGGTGATATCCCGAAAGGCGGTTCCCTTGCCATGGCAATGCGTATTGCGAATAAGTATAAAGAAACAGGTGGTGTAGTACATACAAATGCAACGGTAGAAAAAATCTTTTTAAATGGTAAAAAGGCAGAAAGCATTTTATTGAAGGATGGTAAAAGGGTAGAAGCTGATTATGTGGTGTGTGCATGTGATACAGATTACACATTTCGCGTACTGTTGCCTGATAAATATATGCCAAAAGCTTTGAGAAAACAATATGAAGAAAGAGAAAAATACCCAGTCAGCAGTGGATTTCAAATAGCATATGCGGTGGATGGCGTTTTTTCAGAACTTACAGGAACAAGAGTTTTCTCGTGCGATAAAATAAAAGTAGGAGACATGAGCGTACAGAGCATGAGTGTCCAGTCTTATGATTATGAGCCGGATTTTGCGCCGGAAGGGAAAATGATTTTGCAGTCAAATTTCTCCCAGTCAGAAGAGGATTACAGATATTGGGAGAGGTTGTATTCCGATAAGACGGCATATGAACAGAAGAAACATGAAATTGCACAGCAGGCAATGGAAAGGTTGATAGCAGAATATCCTTTCCTGGAAGGAAACATTCGTATCCTTGATGTTTGGACGCCAATGACCTATACTCGTTATTGCAATTCTTATAAAGGGGCGTATATGAGCTTTGTAACGACAAGACAGGCAAAGAGCATTACAGTACCGGGAACGATAAAGGGTCTTGATAATGTGCTGCTTGCAAGTCAGTGGCTGATGGGACCGGGCGGACTTCCTACTGCGGCGGCAATGGGGAAATTTGCAGCCTGGCGTATTGTAAAAAAGGGTTGAAAACTTTGAGGTGCTTATGAAAATAGTAAAAGCTGAAATAGGACATGCAGACATCTTTGGGCAAGTACATTCGACAACATGATACACTACATAAAACAGTGATATAATTTTTTCATAGATTTTTAAAAATGGTTACAACCTACCGCAGGAAAACCGTACTTATATTCTGAAAGCAGCTTTCGCAGGATAATACAAGGGAGGGAAACACATGTGGACGATAACAGAATTATAGAATTATATTGGGAACGAAAGGAGGAAGCAATCAAAGAGACTTCTCTAAAATATGGCGGACTATGCACCTATATTGCCAGGAATATTCTTTCAAGCTACGAGGATAGTGAAGAATGTGTAAATGATACCTATTTTGCTGTTTGGAATGCAATTCCAAATGAGCGTCCGAACAGGTTTTCAGCCTTTATCAGTAGAATTACAAGGAATCTGGCACTGAAAAAATATGATTACATTTCTGCGGCAAAAAGAAATCCCGCTGCTATTACATCGTTAGAGGAGTTAGGTGATTGTGTATCCGGAACAGAAAGCGTTGAATCTGAAATTGAGAAAAGACACATAGAAAACACGATTGATAAATTTCTTTGGCAACAGGGCGAAGAAAAGAGGAATATTTTTATCAAGCGGTATTGGTATTTTGATTCTATCGAAAGCATTTGTGAAAACACAGGATTTACGCAGAGTAAAGTAAAATCCATGCTATATGAAATGCGTAAGAAGTTAAGAAAATGCTTGGAAAGCGAGGGAATTGAAGTATGAATAAAAAACAACTTTCGGAACATATCGGAAATATTGATGACAGACTTGTTTGGCAAGCAGAGAAAATTCCTAATTATGCAGCGCAACACCGTCAAAAAAGAATCAGGCGGTTATTGGCGGCAGTAGCAACGCTTGTTCTTATGGTTACCAGTTTTAGTGCAGGAGCCTTGGCATTTGCTCGTGAAATCATTGTAGAAGTGCCGGCAGAACAGGAAACTGTCGTGTTGGAGGAAATTGGGCTTACACTGATTTTGCCCGATAGCTGGAAAGGTAAATATGAGGTGATTGAGGATGTTTTTGTTCCAAACAATTCTACTATGTGGGAATTTTGCGTGAAATCGGTTTATGACGCAAAAGTGCCAACGGACGAATCCGGTGAAGTTTTTTATCGGGGAAGCCTTTTTACCATCTTCCAATATACCGATTACCCCATGTCGATGGAAGAATTTGAGCAAGAAGGTATTGCCGGAATAGGCAGATATCTTTTTGCAACAGAAGATGCGACCTATGTAATCATGTATACAACGGATGTGCAGGTTGACCCGGAAAATTCAGAGCAAAAAGATGAGTGGAATGCCATGGAACAATCCAAAAAAGATATTCAGATTGTAGTCAACAATATATTTGAAGATTAGCTATGAACAGAAAACATAGGAATAGAAACATAGTTAAAGAAACTGATTGAAGCTGCGTCTGAGAGAATTTTGAAAAAGAATGCAATGCTTGTATACTCATTAAGAGTCTAATGTGAACCTAAGTCTCCAAGGACAGAATATTATCCTTGGAGACTTAGGTTTACGAGATTGCGTTTTTTCTCACCTTTTCCGGCGCATTGTTGTCAGCCTGCGCATCGCTGTCCGCTTCCGTATCTTCCACCGGCAGCCACGCCTTTCCAAAGTCAACATCCCGGAACAGTGCAGTAAGTCCGGTAATCTGTTTCAGACGCAAAATTTCATCCCTCTCCATGCCGAGATGCTTGGATATCCAGGCGTCAGAGCGTCCTAATTCGTGCAGCTCCGTAATGATATTGCTCATCAGGTCAACATCATGGGAACCTCTGGCGCGGTTATGGCGGATGGTGCTTGCCATGCGGTGATCCAAAGGCTTGTCAATCACAGAGACAGGCAGCATACCGCCTTCCCTTTTATAGATGTCGGGATAATCCAGCATGATGCGGTAGCGGTGGAAGCCGTCCACAAGCACATAAGTATCGTCTGCCCGATCATAGTAGCACACCACAGGCATGGTATATCCATCCTCCTTAATGCTGTCATACAGCAGCTTAAGCTCAGGGGGCGCTACGCTGTTGGGGTTATATGTATTTGGCTTGATTTTCTCAATGGGGACAGGAATGACCTGATATACAGGACTTTTATATGTCATAGTATATCATCTATATTCTGATATTTTTCTTTTAGTAATTTGATATTTGTCTGGTGATGTCTGGTTAGTCCAAACCCCATAAAACGACAGGTATGGTCATTTTTCAGGATGCAGTAGCACATACGCTTCCAACTGGGGATATCCTTGGTGGATTTAATATCGTCGGTATGGTCGGGCAGCTTTCCTACAAAGATGATGCGGGAATTTTTCATCGCAGTGTAGTTGGAAACACCGTTGCGCCGTATATTGTAGCCATGCTCAATCAGCTCTTCAATCGTTTCTTCCTCCAGACCGCCGCCCACTGTGTGCCAGAACTGGATAGAGGATTTAAACTTTTTAATGTAATTATTCCGCAGTCTGGCAGGCAGTGTCGCAAGGAGAAACTTGGTATAGGATTCCCAGGTGTGTCCCTCCGGGAGCGTCAGATTGCGGTAGCCCAGGGCTTTTGTCTTTCCATAGATGGCGCCAAAGTTTGCACCTCTGACACGCCCCACAAGCCTTGTCCATATCTCCGGGTCGATGACGCGGTACAAATTCAGGCTGTCCTTTGCGTAATCGTTGAAGGGTGAGGCGACGCGCATCTGATTCGGTTTCATTCCTGCCATATAATAGAGGTCATATAAATGATTGTAATCATATGAAAAAAGATAAGTCGCATGCCAGACGTCGCTCAAGGTCCAGTCATAGAGGGGAGAGGCACACCACATATTTTTAAATTGTTTGCTAATCCAATAAGTGTCCTCGTAGCCGTATTTGCGGTTTAAAATGCCGCAATAGCGCTGCAGGGATTCCTCTGCACGGATACCCAGGAGACAGACGGTCTTTTTATTCCCGTGGGAAATGCGGTACCAGCGCCCGAACTGCTTTGCCAGGTCCTCCTGGTGCATACGGTAGCGGTAGGTGGTCATCGGGTTATGCTCCAAATTGATGACATAGGGATGCTGGGGCATAGGGCGCACCCAACTGTCTTTCTTGGTATCGTCCCAGGGATACCAGAACATTTCATAGTTGCTCAGAGCTGTTCTGGTTGCCATGGGCAGGCAGACCCAGTAAGGCTCCACATCCTTCTCGATTCGGGCAAAGGTTCTTTCGACATATTCCGTAGTCACTGTGTACTGCGCTTCAAAATCCTGATGAAATACGCCGATTTTCTTATCGGGATAATATTTTTTCTGGAAGTCCAGCGTCAGATTCAGTAGCAATCCGCTGTCCTTTCCGCCGGAAAAGGACACAAAGATATTATCAAACTCATTGAAAATGTAGTGGAGTCTGTCCTGCAGTGCATCGTATACATTCTGACTGGTATATTTTCGTTTCATTTGTAATCACCATCCTGCTGTAGTAAAAGTTTACCATTATTTTCCAAAAGAAACAAGTTTTTGACAAAAATCGCTTTTCGTTTACAGTGGATTTGTGTAAGATTACGAAAATATATTGCGGTAATTCAGAAAAACCGTTAAAACGTCGCGAGCGGAGAGCAGACCCCATGGCATATTAAATTGTGCATTCCCTCTTTTCCAAGCTGCGTGCAGGTGCTGACAAATTCCCGAAAACAGGCGTCATGAATCTTATCCTTATGGAAAACCAGCGCGAAATGGCGTACAAAGTGAAAATCCTTCACCCTGATACAGTTCAGCGTCTGATTCTCCATATCTTTTTGCACGAGATACTTTGATAAAGCTGAAATGCCGGCGTGGTGTAAGACGGCTTCCTTGACAGCGGCGATGCTGTTGCAAATCCAGCCTGTTTTCATGGAAATTCCGAAATTCAGAAAGGCGTTTTCCAATAAGATTTCCGTGCCGCTTCCCTTTTCCCGTCCGATAAAGGTTTCATCCTTTAAGTCCTTTATGCTAACCTCTTTACCGGCAAGGGGATGGTCATTGGGGCATATGATGACTAACTCATCCTCTAAAATGGGGAGATATTCAAGATATTGCGAGGGCTTTGTTCTCTGCACGATTGCCAGATCCAATTTCGCAGCCAGGATTTTTTTCTCAAGGGATTTACTGTTATTCATTTCCACCACAATCGATGCGTCGGGATGGTTTGCTTTATGATAATCCAATAAGGGATGAATCAGGCAGCTTCCGATGGTCGTGCAGACACCGAGGTTTAAGGTGTTCCGGAAAGAGGAATCGCGCATTCTGGCGTCAAGCAATTCTATATTCCGAAGCACCTGTGTTGACAGGTAAAGCATTTCTTTTCCCGCCTGTGTCAGATAAAGGGAATGATTCAGGCGTTCAAACAGCCGCACCTGATATTCTGCTTCCAGAGAGGAGACAGCCTGACTGACGGAGGATTGGGAAATCATCATTGCCTGCGCGGCTTTACTCATATTCATGTGTTTACATACTTCAACAAATATTTCCAAATTTCGTATCGTCATTTTCTTACCTCATATTATAAGTGTTTACTTATGATAATATCATTATATTCATATTTTTCAATAACCAAAAGGAATGTTAGAATAAATCTGTCGAAAGGAGATATATGTTATGGAAAAATGTATGATTGTCGTGATTGACGGATGCGCTCCGGAATATCTGACGCCGGAAACCGCACCGAATCTTTACCGGATTGCCGGGGAATGCGGTTTTGTCAAAAGAGTGAAATGTCAGATGCCCAGCGTAACCAACGTAAATCATGCCTGCATTCTGTCCGGTCAGTTCCCGGAGGAAACGAAGATAGTGGGAAATTATTTTTACAATCCGCAGACAAAGGAAGAGGGCTTTATTGAAGAAAAGGGATTCATGAAAGCGCCTACGATTTTACAGTATTATAAGGCGCAGCATTTAAAGACGGCATTTCTTACCGTAAAAGGAAAAGTGCTTGGTGTGTATGGCGAGGGCGTTGATATCGGAATCAGCGTCCAGACGCCGGACAGTCAGCTATTGGAGTATTTGGGGCTGGATATGCCGCCCAAGGTAAGCGACATTGAAAGTACGGAATGGATTATGAAAGCGGCGTTAGCCTGCGTAAAGAAGGAAAATCCCGATTTTATCTACTGTACAACCAACGACTGCTGTTTTCACCATCACAGCGCTCAGGAAGCGCCTGCAATGGAGCAGATAAAATGGATTGATTATTATATGAACGAGATTCATGAGGCAGACCCGGAGCGTCAGATTTACATTACGGCTGACCATGGCATGAATCAGAAGCACACCATTATGAATATGCAGCATATTGTTGATGCCAGGGGAATCCCGGCGTATTGCCTTGCGCCTCTTAAGGACAGATATGTGGAAAACCATATTTATCAGGAGGGCGGAACGTTATTTGTATTTCTGGAAAACAAAGAGGATGAGAGCAGATTTTTGGAATTAATTGCCTCGATTCCCCAGATAGAAAAAGCGCTGACGAATCAGCAGGCTGCACAGAGGTATCATTTGCCGGAGGACAAAATAGGCGATTATGTTCTTTTTGCAGCAGAGGATTGCGCGTTTGGTGAAGTCGAGGGAGAATACCTGCATACGGATGAGGTGAGAACCCATGGCTCGCTGTATGAACGGGAGATTCCGCTTGTTGCAATCAAACCTGTTGAACCGGAAAGTGAATATGAGTATAGTAAAGATATTGTGGCAAATATTATGAAAAGAGGTCAGATAAGATGAAAAGATTCGTAAAATACATAGCAGTATTGGCAGCAGTAACAGTTTGTTTCAGCGGCTGCGGTAAGAAAGAGGCTTCAGGAAGCATTCAGATGGCGGGAAGCACTTCCATGGAGGATATGTGCGTTGCATTATCGGAAGCTTTTATGGAAGAGAATCCGAAGATAACGGTGGCAGCGGAATATATAGGCTCTACCGCAGGAATGGAATCTCTGCTGGCGGGGATGACCGATATAGGAACCTCCTCAAGAAATCTTACGGAGGAAGAAAAAAGTCAGGGCGCAGTAGAAAATATTGTTGCCAGGGACGGAATTGCCGTGATTATCAATCTATCCGTCACAGGTATTGAGAATTTTACTTTTGATGATTTGAGAGATATTTTCTGCGGAAATGTTACAAACTGGAAGGAAATAGGAGGACCCGATATGCCAATCGTTGTAATGGGGCATGAAGCAGGGTCGGGTACGAGAGACCCCTTTGAGGAGATTCTGGAAATAGAGGACCAGTGTCAGTATGCAAATGAATTGAATGGTTCCGGCTCCGTGCTGGTAGCAGTAGCGGCAACGGAAGGTTCCATAGGTTATATCTCCCTTGCGTTACTGGATGACACGGTTAACGGAATTTTCGTGGAAGGAGTTGCTCCTACACGGGAGAATATACAAAACGGAAGTTACTTATTGAATAAGACAATGGTGATGGCAACCATGGGTGAAATTGAGGAACAAAATGAGCTGGTGCAGAAATTCTTTACCTTTGTGTATTCGGAAGAGGGACAAAAATTAATTGAGGGGGCGAACCTGACACCAATCCCCAGAAAGTAATAAAAATCATCCTCCTGAAATTACTCTTGCAGGCGCCGAAATGACAGAATATAATGGACACAATAAGAAATATAACGTGAAATATGACGTGGTACAGGAGGGTTATGCAGGAATGGCAGAAAAATTCAAAATGGCAATAATGGGAACCGGAAATATTGCGGCACAGATGGCGGAAGCGATAAATGGCTTGAAGGAACTGGAAATAGAGCCTTATGCTGTGGCGTCCAGAGAAACGGAGAAGGCACGGCAATTTGCGGAAAAGTGGAATTTTGTGAAATATTACGGTTCCTATGAGGAAATGGCAGAGGATGCAGATATCGATTTGATTTATATTGCAACGCCCCATGCAATTCATTTTGAGAATGCGAAGCTGTGTATGGAGCACGGCAGAAATGTTCTTGTGGAGAAAGCGTTTACCGCAAATGCCTGTCAGGCAAAGGAACTGATTCATCTGGCACGGGAGAAAGGCGTTTTTCTTGCGGAAGCAATCTGGACAAGATATATGCCGGGACTGCAGATGATTCGGGAAATCATTGCCGCCGGCAGAATCGGGCAGGTGGATTCCGTTGAGGCGGATTTTTCGGTTTGTAACAGTCATGTAAAAAGAATGAATGACCCGGCGCTGGCAGGCGGCGCATTGCTGGATTTGGGTGTGTATACCCTGACCTTTGCATCCATGTTTTTGGGGGATGAGGTTGTTTCTGCAAGAAGCCGCTGCATAAAGTATGAGACAGGCGTCGATGCCACGGACCATATGGAACTGACTTATCGGGACGGCAGACAGGCGTTCCTTCGCACCTCCATGGTATCCGGTCCCAGAAATGAAGGCAGGATTAACGGGACGGGCGGATATATTCAGGTCACGAATCTGAATAGTCTGGAAAAAATTGAAGTGTTTGACGCCGCGGGACAGCTTCAGGAGACAATGGTGCCGCCGCAGCTTGTAAACGGATACGAATACGAGGTGATAGCCTGCAAAAAAGCCATAGAAGAGGGTTTGCCGGAATGTAAGGAAATGACGCACGACGAGACGCTGCTGATAATGGAGCAGATGGATTCCTTTAGAAAAAGCTGGGGAGTCGTGTACCCATTTGAGAGAGAAAAAACATCGAAAAATCCATCGATAAATAGCAAATTGTGTTAAATTTATACATGAAAATAAAGCGTAATTAAATATAACATGTATTTATGACAAAAACAGACAGGAAATCACATTGTTTTCTATACTGTTTGCCTAATGAAAATTCTAAAAAAATGATACTTCTATGGTAAAATGCTTACTTCTCAGAAATTGGAAAACTCAGTAAACTTAAGTACAAGTTTGATTCATGTGGGTATGCAAACTGATGTATAGGAAGGGAGAACAATAATGAGAAGAAAGAGCAAATGGTTGAGATGCGGTTTGGGCATTATGATGGCTGCGGCGCTGTGCGTAACAGATGTGGTTCCGGCTGCAGTCCTGACAGTGTCTGCAGCAGAGGAAAGCGTAAGTGCGGTCATAACGTCTATGGCGTATGATGACGGTCCCACCTTCACGGTGTCGGCTTTGTCAGAGGGCAGC
>ENA-UOJC01003519-UOJC01003519.1-human-gut-metagenome-genome-assembly--contig:-C104-NODE-3519-length-14660-cov-5.917905_pt1 | contig 14660 bp, 10 predicted proteins | sample MGYA00242339_ERZ723886 | MGnify/ENA metagenome assembly ERZ723886 | reverse complement strand
GAATATTAAAAGTATTGAAAGACAGAAATATGACACAGGCTGAATTTGCAAAACAGGTTGGGATTGCGACCAGTACCATCAGCGAATGGAAAAAAAGAAAGACAAATCCTACTGCGGATAAGATCATGGATATTTGTAATGTATTGCAGATAACACCAGAACAACTTCTTACTGGAAAAGGTATCGAGGATGAAGAAAACATTAATGTTACAAGTCGTGAGAGTTGTTTTACGCCTTATGATATTCAATTGGTTCAAGATTATCATGGACTTAAGGAAGAACAGCAGAAGCGTCTGATGGCTTATATGGAGGCTTTAAAGAAGATACAAAGTCTTGAAGAAATATAAAATGAATTTGTATATTGTGATTCGGATTTGAGGTTTTGTTTTGGAACTTCAAAATAACCAGAGAGGAAATTTGATGAACGAAATTACCAATATAGTTGAGAGACCAACATTACTGCAGCAGGATATTGAACTATCAAAATTAATATATACGATTCGCGGAAAACAGATAATGTTAGATTGTGATCTGGCTATACTGTATGGTTATACAGTGAAAAGACTAAATGAACAAGTAAAGAATAATAAAAATAGATTTCCGGAAGATTTTATGTTTCAAATGACGAGGGAGGAAGTAAACGATTTGCGGTCGAAATTTCCGACCGCAAATATAAATCCCAAAAGCAGATATTTACCCCATGTTTTTACCGAACAGGGAATTTATATGTTGGCGACAGTGTTAAGTGGTGAAATTGCAGAAAAACAAAGTATTTTTATAATGCGTGCATTTCGCGAAATGCGGCATTTTATTTCAAGCAATGCTCTTTTGTTTGAAAGGATTAATGCTGTTGAACTGAAACAACTGGAATTACAAAAAGATGCGGAGGAAAATTTTACAAAAATATTTGAATATATATCCAATCATGAAGAGGAATGTCAGAAGATTTTTTTTGACGGACAGATATTTGATGCTTTCAGTTTACTCACAAATATTATTACTCATGCCCAAAAGGAGATAATTCTTATTGACGGATATATTGATATTATTACTTTGAACATTTTGGCTAAGAAGAATATAGGGGTGAATGTTTATACATACACGTTGCCTAATACAAAGTTATCGGCTCAGGATATAGCAAATTTTAATGCACAGTATCCAACACTTACCGTAAAAAAAACAGCATCTTTTCATGATAGGTTTCTGATTATAGATGGTAAAGAAGGATATCATATTGGAGCTTCTCTAAAGGATGCCGGTAAGAAATGTTTTGGCATAAACAGAATAGAAGGAGTCGAGGACATTAAAGATATAATAACTAAAGCACAGCAGACAGGGAAATAAAAGGGGAGTATAATCCCCTTTATTTCAAAAACATCCGCATCATCTTTTCTTTCAATCCGGTATATTTCTGATACCGGATCGGCAGATCCATCCACGTTTTCTTATCGACAATACTGCGGTAATGGCTGAAGGTTTCAAATCCAACCCTGCCGTGGTAGCTGCCCATGCCGCTCTCACCGACACCGCCGAATGGCATATCGCTCGTTGCAAGATGAATGATCGTGTCATTGATACAGCCGCCGCCAAAACGGCAGGTATCTAAGACCTTCTTCTGTGCGGCTTTGTCCTCACTGAAAAAATAAAGCGCAAGCGGATGAGGGTGGGATTCCACGGTATCAAGCGCCTCGTTTAATGTGTCGAAGGTGAGGATCGGAAGCAGAGGACCGAAGATCTCTTCGCCCATCACAGCGTCGTCCCACGTAATATTATTCAGAACGGTAGGCGCAATGCGGAGCGATTCAGGCTCTGACTGTCCTCCGTATACAAGCTTTTCCCCATTGATCAGCCCGAGAATGCGTTCAAAATGCTTTTCGTTGATGATCTTTCCGTAATTCGGATTTTTCAGAGGTTCTTTCCCAAACTGCTTTTCAATCTCAGCTAAAATCGCAGTGATAAGCTCATCGCGGATGCGCTTGTCACAGAGAATATAATCCGGCGCAACACAGGTCTGTCCGCAGTTTAAATACTTGCCGAAGACAATACGCTTTGCGGCAAGCCGGATCTTAGCGGTGGAGTCAACGATACATGGGCTCTTTCCGCCAAGCTCTAATGTGACAGGAGTTAAATATTCAGCCGCATGGCGGAGTACCTCCCGTCCGACAGTCTTTCCGCCGGTGAAAAAGATCATGTCAAAACGCTGCTGTAACAATGCCTGATTTTCTGCGCGGCCGCCATCGACCACTGCAACATAATGTGCCGGAAAACATTCTTCGATCATGGTTTTCATGACATCGAACGTGCAAGGGGCGTAGGCGCTTGGTTTTACGACCGCAGTATTCCCGGCTGCTATGGCATCGATCAGCGGATCGAGTGTCAGTAACACCGGGTAATTCCATGGGCTCATGATCAGCACGGTTCCGTAAGGGGAAGGGGAGCGGAAGCTCTTTGCTGCAAACTGGGCGACCGGGGTGGAAACACGTTTGCTGCGCATAAGGCTGCGGAGATGCTTCTGCATCCAGGTAAGCTCTGACAGCGTCAGCCCGATCTCACACATATAGCTCTCCATCCGGCTCTTTCCAAGATCCGCCTTCAATGCCGCAGCGAGGTCGGCTTCATGGCGGATCATAGCCTCTTTCAAACTTTCTAACTGTTTCAGACGGAATTCCGCCTGAATCGTTTTGCCACTGGAAAAAAAGTGGTTCTGTTGTTGTAAAATATCCTTGATCTCCTGTTCGGTCATGAGGATGCCTCCTTTTATCTTCAGGATCGATCAGACAACTACCTGTTCTGACTCAACCTGTATCCGTACATCTGATACTTATATACTATCGAAAATAACATACTTCTGCAAGTGTTTTACTTCCGGGCAGACAGGAAAAACAATTCTTGAAAAACGGCGCTTATAATGCTACAGTAATAATACTGATGATCTGCAGCAGAGGTCATGGCGCAGGTCAGTTTGATAATAATGTGACTGCCGGATACGAAGGGCAGATTGCGGAAAGGCATGGAAAATGAAATGAACGATTATAAAATAGGCACAAAATGTGTACAGGCAGGATATACCCCGGAGAATGGACAGCCGCGGCAGATTCCGATCATCCAGTCTACCACTTTCAAATACAGCACCAGTGAGGACATGGGAAAACTGTTTGATCTTGAGGCATCCGGATATTTCTATACACGGCTGCAGAATCCGACGAATGATCATGTCGCAGCCAAGATCGCAGCAATGGAAGGCGGCACAGCCGCAATGCTGACCTCAAGCGGACAGGCAGCGAACTTTTTTGCCATATTCAACATATGTGAGAGTGGAGACCATATCGTGGCATCATCCTCGATCTACGGCGGAACCTTCAACCTCATTGCAGTTACGCTTGCCAAAATGGGGATCACGGCAACCTTCGTGTCTCCTGACGCATCGGAGGAGGAGTTAAACGCTGCATTCCGTCCGAACACAAAACTGATGTTTGGCGAGACGATCGCCAATCCGGCATTGACAGTATTAGATATTGAGCTCTTTGCAAAAACGGCGCATGCGCATGGTGTACCTCTTATCATAGACAATACATTTCCAACTCCGGTCAACTGCAGACCATTTGAGTGGGGTGCGGATATTGTGACACACTCCACCACCAAATACATGGATGGACATGGTGCGGCAGTAGGCGGTGCGATCGTTGACAGCGGAAAATTCGACTGGATGGCACACGCAGACAAATATCCGGGACTTTGTACACCGGATGAGAGCTACCATGGCGTGACCTATGCAGAAAAATTTGGCAATGAGGGCGCATTCATCACAAAATGTACAACACAGCTTATGCGTGATCTCGGATGCATCCAGTCGCCACAGAATGCATTCCTGTTAAACCTTGGACTGGAGTCACTGCATGTGCGTATGCCTAAGCATGTGGAAAACGGACAGGCAGTTGCAGAATTTCTGGAAAAACATCCAAAGGTAGCCTATGTGAACTATCCGGGTCTGCCTTCCAGCAAATACTATGAACGTGCCAGAAAATACCTGCCACACGGCGGATGCGGTGTCGTTTCATTCGGATTAAAGGGCGGCAGGGAGGCTGCGTCTGCTTTTATGCAGAACTTAAAGCTTGGAGCGATCGAGACACATGTGGCAGATGCAAGAACCTGCTGTCTGAATCCGGCGACCTCCACGCACAGACAGATGACAGATGAACAGCTGAAAGAGGCAGGTGTTCCGGCAGAGCTGATCCGCATCAGTCTCGGTTTAGAGGATAAGGAAGATCTGATCGCAGATATTTCGAATGCGTTGGATGCGATCAGGGACTAATATGCAGAAAAAAGAAAGTGCAGAGAGAAAAATGAGTAAGATAAAAACAAAAAAAGTGCTGACACCGGAGCAGAAGAAAAAGCGCATCCGCAACATCATCATTGTCGCAGTGATCCTTGTGGCAGCATCCGTTGCAATTTACTGGATGCAGCCGCAGAACAAAGCGCTGGCAGAGAGTGAAGTGTTCAGCGAAGAGGAAGTGAAGGCACAGGCGGAAAAAATCATAGGGTTTTTGAATGCAGAGGATTTTGACAGCCTGCAAAGCCTTGTTGTCCCGGACATGCAGGAGATCATGAACAAAGAGCGCATGGACGAGGGCAAGGCGCGGATTTCGGAAGACTGGGGAGATTTTGTTTCCATTGAAACAATGCAGGATGCGGAGATCATACAGAGAGGTGCGCATATCGCAGCCGTTTACGTGACTGCAGAATATGAAAACATCGAGGTGCATTACACACTGGCGTTCAACGAGGACATGAAGCTTGCGTCCTTTGGAATCCAATAGCCGGATCATTCCTGCGGAAACATATAGGAAAAATAAACATCCTTAAAATTAGCGTAATTGTCTCTTGAAATCGGAATCTGTGCGCCGGATTTTGTGAAGAGAGAGGTTTTACCGAACTTTTCCACGCAGCTTAACGCTGCAATATAGCTGCGGTGGCATTTATAAAACCCTTTTTCCACTGTGAAAATTGTTTCACACTGGTGAAAGGGTTCTTTTATGGAGATCACCGAGCCGTCTTTCAATGTGACTAAGACATTCTTATTCTGCGCTTCCAGATATTCGACATCCTGAAAATAAATCGCCTGGTAGCCGGAATCTGTTCTTGCTGCGAAATGAGCCATGGAAGCCTTGTGGACTTCGTACCAGCTGTCGAGGACCGCATGGAAACGCACTTCGTCAAGAGGTTTCAACAGATACCAGAAAGTGCGGACTTCATAAGATTCCAGCGCAAATTCCGGTGAGGAAGTCAGAAAAATGATCGGAACGTGCGGGTCATGCTGGCGCAGTTCGCGTGCGGTATCCATGCCGCTCAAAAGGGGCATGATCATATCAAGCAGGATCAGATCCATGCCATAAGCCCTGTGTGCGGAGATCAGTTCGTCACCGTTTGTGAACCGGTAGAGCTGCAGTGTCAACTGATGCGCCCGGCACCAGGAATCAAGACTGTCTGAAAGCAGATCCAAAAATTCAGTTTCATCATCACAAATCGCAATCTTTACCATAATAAATTTCCTCGCTTAAAGAATAATGCGGACTACAAAGTCCTCACCTTCCATGTAAAACTGGTACTGTCCATGTTCCTTCTCGACATAATAAATGACGCTTTGAACACCGATACCGTGATTCTTTGCCGTTGTAACCGGGATACCGTTTGAAAAAACAGGTGTCGCTGAAGCCGGATTCTTCTGCAGGATCAGAAGGTGGTTTCCCTTTTCAAAAATGCTCAGATGCACGATACGTTTTTCCACAGGGAGCTTCGTGACCGCATGCATTGCATTTTCCAGAAGATTGGAAAGGATCGCACAGAAAGTCATCTCAGAGCAGCAGAGTGTCTGCGAAGTCTGGATCTGTACGTCAAAAACGATCTGATTTTCCGAAAACCGTGTCTGGTAAATGGAAAGAACCGAATTCAGCAGCTCATTTCTGCAGAAAGAATGAATGACCGTGTCGTCATATTGCTTATTGATCTCCTGAATATAATCAAGTGCGCGCTCCGGTTCCTGCTGGGAGATAAAAGTCTGGATGGCAGCAAGATGATGGCGCATGTCGTGCCGCAGGATCTTCATGCGGTGTTCGCTGCTGCGGACCTGTTCGATCTCCGAATGCAGGGAGTTCAACTGCATATTGGTAAGCTGACCGTATTGTTCAGCACGGTTTTTCAACTCATATTCCTGAAAATAGACGAACAGGAAAATGACATAGGAAATACACATGGCAAATGCGAGAAATTCCACGACCACCTTATTTCCGGAGTAGAGAAGCATGGAGAACTTTGTGGTAGAGTAATCAAACACATAATAGACGAATGGCATTGCCCCGAGGATATACAGCTCCCGGTCAGATTTTGCAAAAAGCAGTGCGGTAGTCTGGCACAGATACCGGCTTAAGAAAGCGAAAACGGCAACAGTCACGATAATCCTTACCAGATAATAAATCCAGTCCAATCCGCTCAGGGATAAGGCAAAAATACCTGCCCAGTTGCTGAACTGGCAGCACAGATAGGCGGTCATAATAGAGATTATGGAAGGCAGCCAGCGGAAACGGTAATAAAACACCAGCAGCAGAAAAAGCGGCAGATGCACGAAAATCGGGTAGACGGCTTCCGTGAACAACGAACCGAATACCGTATTGCAGATCAGAAAGAAAAGTCCGGATACTGCTCCACCGCCAAGAAGAATGCAGACATTTTTCTTATTCTGTTTTACTCCGAGAAAAAAGGCGGACAGAAAAATGCCAAACAGCATCGTCGTTAAGTGGTGTGTATAAGTTAAAATCTGAAGCAGCATGTGGCAGTCCTCCTTGTTTCACAGTTATGATACATCCATTATAAAAAATTCCGAAATCCAAAGCAAGCCTGCATCTTACAATTCACGCCATATAATTACAACTCACGCCGAAATCCGGGTTTTGGGTGAACGCTGTGATAAAATGAAAAAAATGGTAAAGCGACATACTATTGCAGGAGGAGAATACACATGATAAGAAAAAAGAGAATGAGCGAAGGAATTGCAAAAATTCTTTCCGGTTTATTGGTGCTCGGAATGGTGGCAGGTGTTGTTCCGGCAGTACCGGGTGGAACAGTGCATGCGAAGGCTGAGGAAACAAGTGGGCAGGATGTGACAGTGGCGGAGAATCCTGAGCATAAGCATTGCGTATGCGGAACTGGGAAGCTTTCGGTTGAAGGGCATACGCATGATGAGGAACAGATATGGAAAGGCATAAATTCGTTAGATAAAATTTCAAGTGCAGGCTACTACTATTTGACGGATAATGTGACAATCAATAGTGCATGGACGTGCAGAGCTAACGTAGTATTATGCTTGAATGGACACAGCATTACCCGCGAAATTAAAAGTGATGGCAGTTTTCCTTACCAGAATGCCGTTATTCACATAGATAGATCGTCTACCCTTACCCTTACGGACTGTAAGGAGAATGGAATTATTCAGCACCTAGGTGAAAAAACCGGTGCAGGTATTTACAATATTGGAAACTTTTTCATGTATAATGGTATGATTTCCAATAACAATTGCGGTGTCAAAAATGCAGGCGATTTCAACATGTACGGTGGAACAATCTCTGAAAATATCAATAAAAAAACCAGTGATTACGGCGGAGGAGTATACGTTGATGCACAACATACCTTTAATATGTATGGTGGAACAATCTCTGGAAATACTGCTGGATATGGCGGAGGTGTCAATAATAAAGGTACATTCAATATGTACGATGGCAGCACAATCTCTGATAATACAGAATGCACTTTACCTGGAGCCTTCTCTCATGGTGGCGGAGCTGTGTATAATGCAGGTACATTCAACATGAAGGGAGGAGTTATTTCTGGAAACACTTCTGAAGGTTATGGTGGTGGAGTCTTCCATTATAATGGTATCTTTAATATGTCCAGTGGAGAAATAAAAGGAAACAAGTCTACTGATTCGAATTACGGCGGAGGCGGAGTATATATTGAGGCTGGTAGATTTGAGATGTCCGGAGGTAAAATAACCGACAATAGTTCCAAACAAGACGGTGGAGGTGTGGATCAGAATGGTGGTACTTTAACGTTATCAGGTACTGCAATCATTATGGAAAACAAAGTCAACAATAATGAGAATAATCTGTATCTTGAGAAAGGCAAAACAGTGTCCGCAAGTGGACTGGCAAGCGGAGCTGTGATAGGTGTGACTTCATTTGATGATCCAAAAGAGGGTTCTCCGGTTACGATTACCAGTAATGCTGCAAGTGCAGAAAATTTTAAATCTGATAATAGTGCTTACGAAATAGGTACGGATGCAATTGGAAGAGTTATATTGAAAAAAACGACAACATGTAATGTGATAGTCTCTATTCCTGACAATGGCAGTATAAAACACATAATGAATTATGGTGGATTATCCCAAAAGGTTACGAAGGGAAATAGTATTGAGCCTATCATTTTAGAAGCAGGTGAAGGTTATTATTTCAGTGATGCGGATATTTCAAACTTAACAAGAGATGGGATTAGCACAACGAAACAAGCTGATGGCAGCATAAAAATAGAGGGTACACCTAACAGCGATATTTCATTTACTGCCACCGCATCTAAGAAACCTGATACTACAACTCACACAATTACAGCTACAGTAGAAGGAGGAAAAGGAACAATTTCACCAAACGGTTCAGTAAGTGTCAAAGAAGGTGAAAGTCAGGTCTTCACAATTACACCAAATAAAGGATACGAGATAGCTTCTTTAAAAGTGGATGGCAAAGAAGTAGTAAATCCTTCCAATACCTATACTTTTACCAATGTAACAAGTGGTCACACAATAGATGTTTCCTTTAAAGAACAGGCTGTTGTGCCACCAGCTGTTGAAGCACCGACAATCACAAAACAGCCACAGCCTGTATCTGTGAAAGTCGGAGAAACGGCAACGTTTACTGTAGAGGCAGCAGGTGAGGGTTTGAGTTATCAGTGGATGGTTGACAAAAAAGATAATGCAGAATTTGTTAATATTGATGAAGCAACTAGTGAAAGTTACACGTTAAATGCAGCTAGTAAAGAATTTAATGGATATCAATATCAGTGTGTGGTAAGCAATCAAAGCGGTTCAGTCACATCAAATCCAGTTACACTGACTGTGACAGAAGATACAGCACCGACACCGAATCCGAATCCAACCCCAACACCGGAGCCAAACCCAGAGCCAAACCCAACCCCGACTCCAAATCCGGCACCGGAAGCAACAACCCCGACACCAGCGACATCAACACCGGCTGCATCAACCACAACAGCTCCTGCATCTTCGGCACCGGCTCAGGTAACATATGATATTTTGGATGGAGCGGGCAGCTCATGGACGCAGAATACAGATGGAAGCCTTGCAATCAGAGGAAGCGGTGAGATTTCAAAATTCCGTGAGGTCAAGGTGGACGGAGTAACGGTTGATCCGGTGAACTATACGGTCACAGAAGGATCTACCATCATTACCTTCAAACCGGAATACCTTAAGAGTCTGTCAGCAGGAAACCATTCCTTTGAACTTGTCTGGACAGATGGAACAGCGGCAACAAACTTTACGGTAGCCGAAAACGCTGACCAGAGTGCAAAATCTCCAAAGACAGGCGAAGATTTCAGCATGGCACTTTGCACAGCACTTCTGATGATGTCATGCGCAGGACTTGCAGGAATGTTTGTAAGAAGAAAAAAGAGCAGCTTAAGATAAGCATTTGATATTAGACCTGTGGATGGAATGCCACATGAAATCTTGGATTTTGAAACTACAGCAAGAGGAGAGTACACATGATAAGAAAAAAGAGAATGGGTAAAGGAATTGCAAAAATACTTTCCGGTTTACTGGTATTCGGAATGGTGGCAGGACTTGTACCGGCAGTACCGGGCGGAACAGTGCATGCGAAGGCTGCGGAGATAAGTGGGCAGAATGTGACAACGGAACCACATACACATTGCGTATGCGGTACAGGGAATCTTTCGGTTGAAGGGCATACGCATAAGGAAGAGACATGGACAGGGATTAGTAAGCTTAGTGACATAAACAGAGAAGGCAATTACTATCTGACGCAGGATGTGACACTCACAAGTGCATGGACTTGTCAAAGAAACGTAAATTTATGCCTGAATGGACACAGCATTACTCGCACGGCTAAAGGGTATTACGACCAAAATGGTAATAATGCTGTTATTATAATAAAAAGTAACGTTGACTTTACGCTTACGGACTGTAAGGGGACTGGAACTATTACTCATCAGGAAGGAGTGAGCGGTGAAGGCGTTTATAATGATGGAAGATTTTTCATGTATAATGGAATAATTTCCGGTAACAATGGTGGTGTCAAGAATCCCGGCATGTTTTTTATGTACGGAGGTAGAATCACTTCGAATCACGCTGATAATGGTGGAGGAGTATGTAATGACGCGGGCATATTCACTATGTACGGAGGCACAATCACTTCGAATACCGCTGATAATGGTGGAGGAGTATATAATAATAATCCTGGCAAGTTTTTTATGTACGGAGGTACTATCACTACTAATAATGCTGGAAGTGGTGGAGGAGTATACGTTAGCGTAAATTGTTCTTTTGATATGTACGGAGGCACAATAACCGGTAATAATACAAACTCTGGCGGTGGAGGAGTATATAATAATGCTGGCAGATTCACTATGTCAGGAGGCAAAATAAATAATAATACATCCAATAAAGGAGGAGGAGTATATTATATATCGACAGTGCCTTTTAAAATGAGTGGTACGGCTGAAATTATCGATAACAAGGGAGGCGGTGTTTTTGTAGGTCAATACCATAAGATAACTTTGAGTGGTGCGGTAAAGATTATTGGAAATACAGTTGAAGACAGAACTAATAATCTATATCTTAGGACTGAAGCAATAGTGACAGTAGAATCGCTGGAAGAGGGAGCAAATATAGGCGTGACTACAGAAGCTAAGCCAACAGAGAAGTCTTCGGTTATAATTGCAGATAATGTCGCAAGTGCAAGCTATTTTTCTTCTGATAATAGTGATTACGTAACAGCTATTGATGAAAATAGCAAAGTTGTATTGAAAAAAAAGACAGCTGTTGAAGCACCGTCAATCACAAAACAGCCACAGCCTGTATCTGTGAAAGTCGGAGAAACGGCAACGTTTACTGTAGAGGCAGCAGGTGCAGATTTGAGTTATCAGTGGATGGTTGACAAAAATGATAATCGAGGATTTGTAGATATTGCTGGAGCAACTAGTGAAAGTTACACGTTAAATGCAATTAGTAAAGAATATAGTAGATATCGATATCAGTGTATGGTAAGCAATCTAAGCGGTCATGTCATTTCAGATTGCGTTACATTGACTGTGACAGAAGATGCAGCACCGACACCGAATCCGAATCCAACCCCAACACCGGAGCCAACGCCAACCCCAACACCGGCTCCAAATCCTACACCGGAAGCAACAACCCCGACACCGGATCCGGCAACGGCGACATCAACACCGGCTGCATCAACCACAACAGCACCGGCAGCTTCGGCAGCTGCAGCACCGGTTCAGGTAGCATATGATATTTTAGATGGAGCGGGCAGTTCATGGACGCAGAATACAGATGGAAGCCTTGCAATCAGAGGAAGCGGTGAGATTTCAAAATTCCGTGAGGTCAAGGTGGACGGAGTAACGGTTGATCCGGTGAACTATACGGTCACAGAAGGATCTACCATCATTACCTTCAAACCGGAATACCTTAAGAGTCTGTCAGCAGGAAACCATTCCTTTGAACTTGTCTGGACAGATGGAACAGCGGCAACAAACTTTACGGTAGCCGAAAACGCTGACCAGAGTGCAAAATCTCCAAAGACAGGCGAAGATTTCAGCATGGCACTTTGCACAGCACTTCTGATGATGTCATGCGCAGGAATTTTTGCGAAAAGAAAAAGAAACCATGCAAGATAAGGCATTGCACAAATAATTTTTTAAAATGAAAAATAAGCTGATTACAGAGATAAAAGTGGGCAGGAAATTTACAAAAAAATTCTATTTTTATTAAAAATATGAATAGTAGAAAGAGGAGATTCAAATGAAGAAAAAGTTATTAACAGCATTACTTGTTGGAGCAATGGCTCTTAATATTACAGCATGTGGTGGTTCATCAGATGCAGCAGCACCAGCTGACAATGATCAGCAGACAACTACAACAGACACAGCAGCTGATGATGCAGCAGATACAGAAGAGGATGCAGTGGATGTGGAAGATGCAGCAGAAGCAGCAGACACAACAGAGGAAGAAGGATTTTCCCTTCTTGATGTAACAGCAGATCTTGTTGATGCAGCATTATATGCAGTGGATGATGATAATACAGAGTATGTGATCACACTCTTTAGAGATCCGGATGGATATAGCTATGTTTCATTAATGATCGTTCCACAGGACGGACAGGGAGATGTCCTTTGTGGAGCATATGATGATTCTAATGTAACAAATGTTACAGATGAAGATAACATTGACTGGACTGAGATCAGCACAACAGATGTTTACACAGGTGATGATTTCTCAGCAGTATTCGTAGAAGCAGACGACGGTTCCGTTGCAATTGCAAATTCAGATTTTTCCCTTGTTATGGAAGGTCAGTATCTGACAGCTGATGAAGCAATCGCTTATATGGGAGCAGCAGCTAACTACATCAACTAGTTTTTTCAGATATGCGGAGTACTGGAAGAATGGTTGCTTCGCATATCCCTACATAATGTTATTCAAAAATCCTGCACACTTTTATCTCTGTAATCAGCACACATTTATTTATAAGCTGTAAAATTCGCATTGAGTTTTACAGCTTTTTGCGTATGGCAAAAAATCACCTTTTATTCATGCTAGATATAAGTATGGATAGCTTTGGGATTGTGAGGTGAAAATCAAAATATATCAATTACAGATTCAATGAGAAATCATTATCATACCAGAAATGTCGTATGGAGTAAAATTCCGCAAGCAGGCAAATACAGACCTTTACAAGCTGTATAACACCAACCTGCATGAGAAGATCGAGATGATGAAAAAGGAAAAACATCAGTAAAAAGTCATTGAGAGGATTGCTATGTCTTGATATAATTAAAATGTATTAATTTTGAAAAAGATTTATAAAGTCTTGTTAAAATGGCAAAAATGGAATTGTGACACCACTGGTGTCACAATTCGGAAGGTGGAATATTTGTATGGGTAATGATTTGATATCAGCAGCTGGATTAATTCATATAATTGAAGAATCACGACAAAGTGCATTGAAGAAAGTGAATGAAGAGCTTATCAAAATGTATTGGAAAGTTGGTGAGTTTTTAAGTAAGGAAACGGAACGGGCTTCGTATGGTGATGCATATATCGATGAAATTTCAAGGGAAATACAGGAGGCATTTCCTGGAATAAAGGGATTCAATCGAAGAGGTCTTTATAGAATGAAAAAATTTTATGAAACCTATAAGGATAATGAGATTGTGACACCACTGGTGACACAAATTAGTTGGACGAATCACTTGTTGATAATGTCAGGCTGTAAGACTGATGAGGAAAGAGAATTTTATATACGCCTATGTATCAAAGAAAACTATTCAAAACGTCAGTTGGAGAGACAGTTAGATAGCGGATATTATGAAAGGTATATGTTATCAAAGGAAACTTTATTACCAGAGTCGGTTAAGAAGCTAGGAGAAAATCCATTTTTGGATTCATATGTTATGGAATTTCTGGATTTGCCAAATGAGTTTCATGAGAATGACTTACGAAAAGCGTTAATTAGAAACATGAAGGATTTTATTCTGGAATTAGGAAAAGATTTCACATTTATTGATGAAGAGTACAAAGTTCAGGTTGGAGGAGACGATTTTCGTATTGATTTGTTGTTTTATCATCGGGGATTACAGTGCCTTGTTGCAATAGAACTCAAAATAGGTAAGTTTAAACCAGAGTATATTTCTAAGTTGGATTTTTATCTTGAGGCATTGGATAGACAGGTAAAGAAAGAGAATGAAAACCCGAGTGTTGGCTTGCTTCTTTGTGCATCTAAGAATGATGAGGTGGTAGAATATGCTATGAGCAGAACGATGTCACCGATGCTGGTATCTCAGTATCAGTTACAGTTACCGGATAAGACTATTCTTGAGAAGAAGCTGCAGCAGTTGGTCAATATTCCGCAGATTGAGGATTAAGGCTTATGGGTAAGGATATGATATTTACTCTGGAAAGAAGAGTAAATGGAAAAAGAGAATTATAATCAGATAGTATTTACAGCCGTTAGGGATAACTTCCTTAGCGGCTATTTTTAATATTAGGAAATTTCTCCCTTCGGAGAAAACACTAATATAAAAGCCCGTATAAGAGAGGGCTCAACAAAAAGACGGTAAATATTTAGAAAAGGTCGATATAAAAACCTTCTTCTTCGCCGTCAAAATATTCATCTTCAGTAAGGAAATAATGCATGTCAAGTAAATCTGAATCACTCATGTTTTTTACAAGCTGTGCAGTCATTCCTTCAGGTGGATTTTTAATGTATTTTTCTCTTAGTTCCTCTATTGCTTTTTGTAGAAAAAATTTCTCACTATCTCATATAAAAGTGTGATTGATAAGCATTAAATCTTAATAATTTTGTGAT
>ENA-UOJC01003515-UOJC01003515.1-human-gut-metagenome-genome-assembly--contig:-C104-NODE-3515-length-14674-cov-43.236063_pt1 | contig 14674 bp, 9 predicted proteins | sample MGYA00242339_ERZ723886 | MGnify/ENA metagenome assembly ERZ723886 | reverse complement strand
CCAACATGATCTCCATCTTCATCATCTTTGCTCTGCTGTACTGGGTCGGCATGGCGCGTATCGTCCGCAGCCAGATCCTGATCCTGAAGGAGAGCGAGTATGTTACCGCTGCCCGCGCACTGGGCGCATCCAGCGGCCGTATCATCAAAAAGCATCTGCTTACCAACTGCATTGGTACTCTGATTGTTACCACCACCCTGCAGATCCCGGCCTCCATCTTCACCGAGAGCTACCTGAGCTTCATCGGTCTGGGTGTTGCAGCTCCGCTGCCCTCTCTGGGTTCTCTGGCTACCGATGCTGTTAAGGGCATGAACACCTATCCCCATCTGCTGATCGCCCCCGCACTGATGATCAGCGTGATGATCCTTGTGTTCAACCTGTTCGGCGATGGCCTGCGCGATGCCTTTGACCCGAAGCTGAAGAATTGATGAGGTGAACAGAAATGAGCGAGAAAATTCTTGATATCAAAGATGAGCGCCTTTCTTTCTTCACCCCCGCGGGCGAAGTAAAGGCACTGAACGGCGTTTCCTTTACCATGAATCAGGGCGATGTTCTGGGCGTTGTAGGTGAGTCCGGCTCCGGTAAGTCGGTCACCGCCTACTCCGTTATGGGCCTGACCGCTTACCCCGGTAAGCTGGTGGGCGGTAAGGTGTGGTTCAACGGCCACGAGATCGAGAACATGAAGGAGAAGGACTTCCGCAAGATCCGCGGCAACGAGGTCTCCATCATCTTCCAGGACCCCATGACCAGCCTGAACCCGGTGTACACCATCGGCAACCAGATCGTGGAGGTCATCCGCCTGCACACCGATAAGAATAAGGCCGATGCATGGGCACGCGCCAAGGAACTGCTGGAGCTGGTCGGCATCAATGAGCCTGAAAAGCGCCTGAAGCAGTACCCCCACGAGCTGTCCGGCGGTATGCGCCAGCGCGTGATGATCGCCATTGCACTGGCCTGTGAGCCCAAGCTGCTGATCGCCGACGAGCCCACCACCGCACTGGACGTGACCATTCAGGCACAGATCCTTGAATTGATGCAGGATCTGCGCAAGAAGCTGGGCATGAGCATCATTATGATCACCCACGATCTGGGTGTCGTGGCTTCCATGTGCGAGAAGATCGCCGTGATGTACGCCGGCCACATTGTGGAGTACGGCACTACCGACGAGATCTTCTATCAGCCGGGCCACGAGTACACCAAGGGCCTGATCAACTCCATCCCCAAGCTGAACACCGCAGAGCACGAGCGCCTTGTGCCCATCGAGGGTACCCCTGTGGACCTGCTGAATCCGCCGGCCGGCTGCCCCTTTGCGCCCCGCTGCAAGAACTGCATGAAGATCTGTCTGAGCAAGATGCCTCCGCGCACCGAGCTCAGCGATACCCACTATACCTACTGCTGGCTGCAGCAGAAGGCTGCATTTGAGAAAGGGGAAAAGGCAGAATGAGTGAACACAAGACGCTGGTTGAAGTCCAGCACCTGCAGCAGTATTTCCCCGCCGGCGGTGTGGGCAAGAACCGCAAGTATGTTCAGGCTGTGGATGACGTAAGCTTTGCCATCCGCAAGGGCGAGACCCTTGGTCTGGTAGGCGAGTCCGGTTGTGGCAAGACCACCACCGGCCGCACCCTGCTGCGCCTGTACGAGCCCACCGGCGGCAAGATCTACTATGACGGCAACCTGCTGTTCGATAAGGACAACAAGATCGCAGTGGATATGCTGCCCTATCGCCGCCGGATGCAGATCGTTTTTCAGGATCCCTACGCAAGTCTGGATCCCCGCATGACCATTGGCGACATCGTGGGTGAGGGCATTGATATCCATCATCTGGCTGAGAACGAAAAGGACCGCCACGATAAGATCATCGCTCTGCTGGAGCGCGTTGGCCTGAACAGCGAGCACGCAAACCGCTACTGCCACGAGTTCTCCGGCGGTCAGCGTCAGCGCGTGGGCATTGCCCGTGCACTGGCCGTGAACCCCGAGTTCATCGTTTGTGACGAGCCTGTCTCTGCACTGGACGTTTCCATTCAGGCACAGGTCGTCAATATGTTCGAGGATCTGCAGCAGGAGATGGGTCTGACCTACCTGTTCATCGCCCATGACCTGAGCGTTGTGAAGCACATCTCCAACCGCATCGGCGTGATGTATCTGGGCAAGATGGTGGAGCTGGCCGACAGCTACGAGCTGATCACCCACAGCATCCACCCCTACACCCGCAGCCTAATCTCCGCAATTCCGGTGGCAGACCCCATTACGGCTCGCCAGTCCAAGCGTATCGTGCTGCAGGGCGATGTGCCCAGCCCCCTGAACCCGCCGTCCGGCTGCCGTTTCCGCACCCGCTGCCCCTATGCAGACGAGCAGTGCGCCAACGAGGTGCCCGAGTTCAAGGAGGTCTCCACCGGCCACTGGGCAGCCTGCCATCACCTTGACCGCGTGAAGTGAGAACACTTCACACTAGTAAAAGGTGAAAGTGATTCAACTTAGCGCTGAAATGTTGTCACAAAATGGTTACAGTCCAGGTTTTGGACTTGTAACCGGCATGAGAACGCATTATAATCATTCGTGTTCCTCCGGTGTACATTTGCACCGGATCGAATATAGAGGCGGCTGGGGGAACCTGGCACACTCAAAATTTGATACAAGGGAAGGATATTATTATGAAACGCATTTCTCGTCGTAATTTCCTCAAGGTTGCAGGCGTGGGTGCCGCTGCTCTGGGTCTGGCAGCCTGTGGCGGCAGCAAGTCCGGTTCTACCGCAACCTCCGGCACTGCTTCTTCTGCTGGTTCTTCTACCGGCAGTGTCTCTACCGCTGGTTTTACCGTCCAGTACGGTTCTAACCCCGAGACTCTGGACCCCGCTCTGAACAGCGCTGTGGATGGCGGCAACACCATCATCACCGTCTTCGAGACCCTGCTGATCATCAACGAGAACAACGAGGCTGTCCCTGGTCAGGCTGAGAGCTGGACCACCAGCGAGGACGGCCTGACCTGGACCTTCACCATGCGTGACGGCCTGAAGTGGAGCGATGGCACCGACCTGAACGCTAAGGACTTCGAGTACAGCTTCAAGCGCATGGCCAACCCCGACACCGCAGCTCCCTACGCAGAGACCTGCCTGGGCATGATCGACGGCTTTGAAGAAGCTGCCGGTTTCCCCGATGCAGACGGCAACCCCACCGTGGAGCCCAACCTCGATGCTCTGAACGTGAAGGCAAGCGATGACGGCAAGACCCTGACCATCGTTCTGGCTTACCCCTGCTCTTACTTTGATAAGATCGTTGCCTTTGCTGCTATGAGCCCTGTGCAGAAGGCTACCGTTGAGGCCAACGGCGATGCATGGTGCACCTCTCCCGATACCTATGTGTGCAACGGTCCCTTCATGATCACCGAGTGGACTCCCTCCGAGCGTATCGTTCTGACCAAGAACCCCAACTATGTTGGCGGCTGGGATAGCTCCAAGATCGTTTCCGAGAGCATCACCCTGCTGCTGCTGGAGGACTCCTCTGCTTCCTTCGCTGCTTATAACAGCGGCGAGGCTCAGCTGATCAAGGATGTGCCCACCGACGAGATCCCCAGCCTGACCAAGGCAGAGGATGGCGGCGACTTCTACGTTGACACCATTCTGGGCACCTACTATGTCAGCCTGAACCTGAAGCGCGATGCCTTCAAGGATGCCAAGGTCCGTAGAGCTCTGAGCCTGGCTATCGACCGTGACTACGTTGCCAACACCATCATGCAGGGTACCTACTCCACTGCTGACAGCATCGTTGGCCCTGGCATCGTGGACGAGAACGGTTACTTCCACGACAATGGCAATGCTCCCTACATCTCTGCTGACTACGAGGCTAATCTGGCCGAGGCTAAGAAGCTGCTGGCTGATGCTGGCTACCCCAATGGTGAGGGCTACCCCACCATCGAGTACAGCACCAACGATGCCGGCTACCATGTGCCTCTGGCAGAGTACCTGCAGCAGGCTTGGAGCGATTTGGGCATCACCCTGACCATCAGCAAGATGGAGTGGTCCTCCTTCACCGCCGCTCGTCGTGCAGGCGAGTACGATGTTGCCCGTAACGGCTGGGTCATGGACTACAACGATCCCTCCAACATGCTGGATCTGTTCTGCTCCGGTAACGGCAACAACGATGGCAAGTACTCCAACCCCGAGTTCGATGCTGCTATCGAGGCTTCCCGCGTTGCTGATGTCTCCGAGCACTTTGCACAGTTGCACAAGGCTGAGGACATCCTCATGGAGGATACCGGCTGCCTGCCCATCGCTTACTACAACGACTACTGGCTGCAGAGCCCCGCTCTGAAGGGCACCTGGCACAGCCCGTACGGCTACTGGTACCTGCAGTACGGCTACATCGAGGAGTGATCTCCCCTGTGGGCTGCGTAGCGTAAGCTGAACCGTAACTTTTAAGCACTGAGCACCCCGCTGACCGGAAACGGCTGGCGGGGTGCTTTTTTGCTATTACCCTGCAAAAAAGACGAGTGCTCGGTTTTGTCGAGCACTCGTCTTTTATATGTAAACCAGATTGAAAAGGTACCAGCTTACACCGCAGCCATGGCGGCCAGAACGCTTTGCCAGCTCTTGCTGCGTGCAGCAGGCACCGGGGCGGGGCGGGTACGCCGTGCAGCAGGAGCACTATGACCGGCTGCGGGGGATACGGTCAAGGCAGGGGAGGGGCAGAAGAACACAGCCGTGTCCTTTGCCAGCCACTGCGCAGCCAGTGCGGCGGCCTGCGGGTCAGACTGCAACGCACGGCGCTCGTTCCCGGCCAGAAAATCTGCCAGCCAGTACAGAATTGCAGCCAGCGGCAGGCAGGGGGAAGCGTCCTGATTCCAGTAACTCCAACGTGCACCGCGGCCAAGGTGGCTTTCCACCGTGATCTGTGCACCGGTGCGGGCATTCTGCGGGATGGCACCAACATAGCTGGTCCCGGCGCGTTGCCCAAGCTCCTCCACAAGGCGCTGGGTGCGGGCGGCATCCAGCCGATCCTCCCGGCAGTAGGCGCGGAAGTCGGTCTGGCTGAGCAGGCTGTCGGCACTGGACGGAAAACGCCCGGTCAACTGCCCATCGGCATTGTGGCACAGCTGCCAGCCCTTGCGGAACAGCTGAAAATTCAGGCAGCGCCGCCCCATGGTGGAGTAGCACACAAGGGCGCTCTGCTCCCCGGGCAGCTGTTTTACTTCAAGATAGGCATCGTTGCCGCAGGTGTCCTGCAAACGGATGGTGAGCAGCAGCTGTGCACCGGCGTGCAGGGTGGACATGGCGTTGTGCATGGCGTCAAAATAACGGGAAGCGTCCATGATTGATCTCCTTCCTAAAAAGCAAACAGCGAAACGTTGTAAAAGTGCCAGCCGGGTGATCGGGCCGACAGGCTGTATAAAACTTCTCTGAACGTAGTATAGCATACTTTTGAGGAAAAAACAACTGCAAGTTTCTTCAAAACGACAAAATTTTGCAAAAACTTATGGCGCAGAGCAAACAGAAGTTCAAAGCATGGTTGTGCTTTGTGATAATCGGTTGTGAAAAATGACCCCTGCGGGAGATGCCGGCTAAGGCAGGAGTTGCTCCCACAGGGGTCATTTTATATTTTTCAATCGCCAACCTCCCGAATCTCGTTCTGGATCAATCGCCCGGCAGCGCGGGCAAGCTGATCCATGCCGCGGATGCGCGCCATATTTTTGCCGTAGATCTGCGTGGCGGCACCGGCGCTGCTGTCCTCGCCCATAAAAACGGCAGACACCCGCACGCCCTGCCGCTGCAAGGTGCGCACCTGCGCGGCGGTATCGGTAACACCGGCGGCGTCCTCGTAGGCGCAGCCCAGCGGGTTCTCTGCTGTGGGCGGAATGCGGCGGCTGTCGTTGGGGCTGGCATCGGTCAGCAGGATCATCAGATGACGCGGGGCGGGGCCGGGGGCATACCGGATCAGATCGCCCGCAGCTCGCAGCGCCAGACCGTCCCGGTTCCAACCTGAGGCGAAGTACCGGAAGATGCTCTGCCGGTTCTTGTCCGCAAAGCCTTTCAGCACCCGCAGTACCGTGTAGCCCCGCAGGCTGCTGAAGGCGCTTACTCGCACCGGAATACCGCAGTTGGCCAAACTTTCGGCCAATATGACACCCTGCGCCGCAATCACCTCCTGACAGTGCAGGCGGGAGGCGGAGGCGTCCAGCAGCAGATCCACCGTAAAGGCGGGGCAGTTTTCCTCCTCCGGGCACAAAAACACCCTGTTATCGTTCAGGTAAGGGGCGCGCCACACCCGCCCGGCGCACAGGTTGCCGCTGCGTGCCACCCGCTGGTCGGGCTGCTGATGCACCAGAATACAGTTGCGGATCTGCTCGGTAAGGCGCAGTACAACACTTCGATGCAGTTCCTGATTTTTTGCATAGTAGGCGCGGTTGCGTTCGGCCTGCAATTCGGCCTGCTGTGCCAGCTGCCGCGCTTCCGGGGTGGGTGCCTGCGCCGGGCTGGGTACACCGGCGCTGAACCACAAATGACAGCCCAGATGCACCCCAGTGCACAACTCCTGCTCGGCCTTGCGCAGCTGCTCCGGCGGGTAGAAGCAGCGCCCGAAGCAGCTTTCAATGTAGGCGCGGTCCTGCGCGGCGCGCTGCTTCAGGGTAATGTTTGCCCGGCGCTTGTTCACCGCCAGCCCGCTGCCTGTGGCATCCACCGCACCGGAATGCTCCACTGTCACCCGGTCGGTTTTGATCATCTGGGTGGGCATGGTTTTGGTGGCAAGCTTTGCCCAAAAGCCTTGCAGCCGCAGATGCAGCGCGGGCTTCTGGCGTACCTCGCCGTCAAACAGGGCAAATTTTGCAAACAGCGCCAGCAGGTCGTTTTTGAGCTGTGCTGGTTCCGGTACGGCCTCCGGCTCCAGCGCAGCGGCAAGGCTGCTCTCGTAAGGGGTCATGACCGGGGCGGTGCGTCCCAGAACTTTGCGCCAGCGCGCAGCCTGCATGGTGTACACCAGCTGGTTTTTCGCCATCCACTCCTGCCGCGAAAGCTTGTACTGGATGGCAAAAAAGTAGTCCGCGTGGGCAAACCGCAGCGCCTCCAGCACCGGGCGGCGGGGCAGCTCCAGCCGGTAGGCCGCGTTTTCTAAGTACAGCCACGCCATATCGTCCAGCATGGGCTGGCGTGTGTCACCCTCCCAAGCGGAAAAAATGTCCCGGATCAGCGCATCACCGTAGTATTTATGCACCAGCCCTACGATGCAGTTCATGTAAAAATCAATGGTGCCGTCTGTGTTATGGGCCAGAAACAGCGGCTCAAAGCCGTAGGCTCCGGCAGCGGCCCAGACCTGATTGGCCGCACGCCGCTCCTGCGCGGTGTAGCTTTGGGCGTCCATCAGGCAAACAGCTTTCCGGCATCCAGCTTGGCCGGGATGCGCGCGGCGATCACGTCCCGGATCAGCCCCTGCTCGTAGGAGTCAAAGGCCTTGTTGGTGATGCCCATATCCAGCGCCGCCCCGGCCGGGATGCCCCGCCGAATCAGCCGCAGCGCGTCCAGCATACCGCGCAGATCCAGCGCTTTGGTGGAAATCTCGGCACTGTCGCACTTTTTCTGCAGGTCCAGAAACAGCAGTGCAAACTGGTGCACATATTTTGCCGAAAAATCCGGGAACTGCGCCCGCAGCAGCTTTTCCAGATTATCCTGCGTGATGGTAGGCATCTGCACCACTGCAAAGCGGGAGGTAAGCGCCTCGTTCAGCTCCCGGGTACCCGCGTAGCCGTAGTTCATGGTGGCGATAAAACGGGTCTCCTCGGCCAGCGGGATGCGGTCGTAACCGGGTACGTCGATGGCGCGGCGGAAGTCCAGCACCGCGTGCAGCACCGCCAGCGCCTCGTTTTTGGCCATGTTGATCTCGTCCAGCACGCCGAAGCCGCCGCACTGTGCGCAGCGGTACACCGGCCCGGGACGGAACACCACCTGCCCGCCCGCAAAGGTATCCATGCCGATCAGGGAGGCGGCATCCATGTTTACATGAAAAGAGATGTCCCATGCGGGGCGGCCAAAGGCGGCGGCAAGGTTTTCTGCCAGCACGTTTTTGCCGGTGGCCTTGCCGCCGGCCAGCAGCAGGTTTTCGCCGCAGAGGATAGCCGCCAGCGCCTGCTCCCACACCTCTTTGCCGTAGTAGGTAAAGGCAGGGGCGGGAATGCGCGGGCGCAGCGCCTCGCTGAGCGGATGGGCGGCGCGGTATTCCTGCACCGCCGTAAGCAGGGCGGGGTCCACCCCTTCCTGCCGTAAGGTATCCAGAATATCCGACATTTGTACAAACACCTCGATCTTGTGACCGGGCGGGAATGAACTGCCCGGTTCCACGCTTATCATAGCACAATCGCGACCATTTGTGTAGGGGGCGTGCGGGGTAAAAACACAAAGAGGGGCAGCCCCAAATGGGACCGCCCCTCTTCACATGAAAAAGAAGAAAAGAAGAAACGCTTAGAGTATGCCGGAGAACTGCGCTTTATCAGGCGTTCTCCAGACCAGCCATCTGCTTGACAGCCTTCATGGCGAAGGTCAGGGTACGACCCATAGCCACACCGGCCATCAGGCAGGGGTAGTTGTTGGCAAAGAAGCTGCCGGACATATCACCGGTGATGTACAGACCCTCCATGGGCTGGTTGTTGGTGTCCAGAGCCTGACCTTTTTCGTTGATGGCGATGCCCTGCTCGGTGGTCAGCAGGGAAGCACCCAGCCAGCAGCCGTAGAAGGGCGCGGTGCGGATGGCGCTCAGGCGGTAAGCGGGCTTGCCGAAGTCCTCGTCGTTCTGCTTGTCGTACAGCTCGTTGTAGCGCTCCACGGTAGCAAGGAAGGTGTCCTTTGCCGCACCGGTAAAGCCCATCTTGTCGGCCAGCTCGTCCAGCGTATCGCACTTGAACAGTGCACCGGCCTCGATAGCCTCGTCCATCTTGCCCTGAATGTACTTCTCGCCGCCGTTGCGGGTCTGGGCAGAGCAGCCGATGGTGTGAAAACGCTTTGCATCCTCGATGAAGTTTGCATCGCTGATCTGGGCGTAAACGCGGCCCGGCTGGTGGGCAGCGGCGTAGACGATATCGTTGTAGGGGCAGCTCTCGTTGGCAAAACGCTCGCCGTTGCGGTTCACCTTCAGGAAAGGCTGGGTGCCGGGGTTGAACTGGCGGATCTTGCCCGGGAAGGCCTTGCCGCCAAAGGCGGAGTCGCTGTCCACATAACCGCCGTCCACACCGGGTGCAACGATGCCGCGGTCAAACAGCATGGGAGCGGCTTCCTTGTCCAGATTAGCGCCTGCCCACACTGCTGCACGGATGCCATAGCCCTTGTCGGCGGGGGAGTAGGAGCAGGCGGTGGTCACGCTGGTGCCCAGCGGGTCCAGCTGCTCCATCATGTAGGGGTTGCCGGGGAAGCCGCCGCAGGCCAGCAGCACGCCCTGATTGGCGTTGTAGCGGATGAAGTGGTCATCCTCGGTGCTCTGGGCGATGATGCCGGTAATGCGGCCATCGCTGTTCTTTTCCAGCTTTGCCAGACTGGTCTTGAAGTCCACATCGTAGCCCAGCTCCTGAATGTACTGCAGCAGCAGCTCATTGCGGGGTGTGCCGGAAGCACTCTCGCTGGCCATGTAGTTGTGCTCCTGCACAGGGTAGAGGTAGTCGGTGTTGTGCTCGGCATTCTCTGCAGGCCATGCAGCCTCGCTGCCGGAGGTGAAATCGCACACCCAGCCGTACTTATCCTCCAGAATGCTGCGCATGAAGTCGTGCATGGCGGCAGACTCGTTGATCCAGGTCTTGACCACGCGCTGGTCGCACTTGCCGGAGGCGTAGCGGGAGATCTCGCTCAGCAGCTTTGCCTTATCGGTGGCGGGTTCGCCAGCCTCCTTAGCGGCAGCAGAATCAACAGCGCCGTACCAGTGACGGGTGTCCTGCACGTTGGCGTTCTGCTCGATGACGCGGAAGTTCAGGCCGTTGGCAGCAGCATAGGCGGCAGCGAACATACCGCCGTTGCCTGCACCCACGATCAGGATGTCGGTGTCCACGGTCTCGGTGATGGCGGTCTCATCGATATCGGGCTCGGTGCCCAGCCAGTCGTTTGCATCGCCGGTGGGCAGCTGCACGCTGGAGACCACGGCCTCGCCCTTAGCCTGTGCGTAGCAGCTCTTGGCAGCCTTCATCACGGCATCGGAGGTGATGGTGGAGCCGGAAACGCCGTCGATCTCGGCAGAACCGGCAGCCAGCAGCTGCTCGCGCAGCTCATCGGCAGCGGCAGCGCCGAAGGAAGCGGTCTCGCCGGAGGTGTCCACCACCACATCGGTGACAGCGCTGTCGGAGAAGGTCATGGTGACCTTGACGGTGGAGGAGATACCCTCGGCAGTGCCTTCGTAGGTGCCGGGAATGTACTGACCGGCAGCACCGGAAGTGGAAGCGGAAGCAGAGCCGGAGGCGGCATTGCAGGCAGCCAGAGCACCGGCGGTCACACCGCTCATGGCGGCGGCAGCGGCAATCTTGATAAAGCCCTTACGGGAGATCTTGTTCATAGGTACGCTCTCTTTCTTTTTATTCTTCTTTGTGTTCCTTCTTATCGTGCAGCAAAGCAAAAGGCACTTTGCCGAATCCTTAACAATTGTAGCGTAGAAGAGTGCTGTTTACAATTCATATTTTTTATATTATAATTTAGGCTAACCTAATGTATTGCGGGAGGGAGAAACGCATGAACGAGAGCGCACTGGAAGGCTTTGTAAAGATCGTGGAACTGAACAGCTTTTCTGCGGCGGCAGAGGCGCTGTATCTCTCCCAGTCGGCACTTTCGCAGCAGATCCGCACGCTGGAAGGGCAATTGCAGTTCGAGCTGTTCCAGCATGTACCGCGCCGGGTGGTGCTGACCCCGGCAGGGCGGGATTTTTACCCCAAGGCAAAGCAGCTGGTAGCCCTGTATCAGCAGGCGGTGCGCCATGCCCGCGCGGTGCAGCAGCAGGAAAACCCGCCGGAAAGACATCTGATCATCGCAGGGTGTCATGAGGCAATGCGGATGTTCGCATACGACCTGTTTTCCCTGACGAGTGACTTGTGCCTGCGGTATACCCCCATTCTGGGGTGGTGTGCCAACCGCAGCGAGGTCTGGCGCAGCCTGAAAAAAGGGGAGATGGATCTTTCCTTCCAGCTGGAAAGCGCAGAATTTTACGCACAGGGGCTTACCTTTGTGCCGCTGCTTTATGTGCCGGAGCTTTGCATCCCCATCCACCCGCCCGCCGATATGCCAGTGGGCAGGCTGACTTTAGAGCAGGCATTGCAGTACCGCTGGCTGCTTATCAAGGAGATGTACCAGACCGTTTACGAGACAAGTCTGGTGCAGGAGGGGCTGGAACGCGGGGTGAGCTTTACGCCGGTGGGCGGCATCCGCAGTGCAGCCTACGGCGACCCGGCGCTCAAGATGGTCCCGGCGGTCTATTACCGCAGACCCGACCTCAGCTTTGTACGGGTGCTGGACTGGGGCAGGGGACACCGGTTTGGCATCGTGCTGGGGCAAAAGCGCGAGGATCCGGTGGTAATGGCTTATGTCCGAGCCTTGCAGCAACAGCTGCCGTCCCTCTCGGAAAAGCTGTTCGGTCTGAAGCTGGAACCGGTGGTGGAATAAAAAAGCAAGAGCACCTGCTGTCCTCAGAAAGGAAGGCAACAGGTGCTCTTTTTGCGGTTATATTGCGATAACAGGTGCTTTAATCCACAACATCCTCGAACTGGCTGTTGTACAGATCGGCGTAGAAGCCGCCGGCTTCAATCAGCTGGTCGTGGGTGCCCTGCTCCACAATGTCGCCGTCCCGCATCACAAGAATGAGGTCGGCGTCCCGGATGGTGGAAAGGCGGTGGGCAATAACAAAGCTGGTGCGGCCCTCCATCAGACGATCCATAGCGGTCTGGATACGCTGTTCGGTGCGGGTATCCACGCTGCTGGTAGCCTCATCCAAAATCAGGATGCGGTTGTCTGCCAGAATGGTACGGGCGATGGTAAGCAGCTGTTTCTGTCCCTGACTGACGTTGGAGGCGTCCTCGTTCAGCTCCATCTGGTAGCCGCCGGGCAGGGTGCGGATAAAGTGGTCGGCGTTGGCAGCCTTTGCGGCGGCGATCACCTCTTCATCGGTGGCGTCCAGTCGGCCGTAGCGGATGTTCTCCATGATGGTGCCCTTGAACAGCCATGTGTCCTGCAGCACCATGCCAAAGCCCTCGCGCAGAGCGCTGCGGTCAAAGTCCCGCACATCGTGGCCGTTCAGGGTGATGGAACCGGAATCCACATCGTAGAAGCGCATCAGCAGCTTGACCATGGTGGTCTTGCCCGCGCCGGTGGGACCTACGATGGCTACCTTCTGACCGGGCTGCACCGTACAGCTGAAGTCGTGGATAACAGTCTTGTCCGGGGTGTAGCCGAAGCGCACATGGTCAAAGGTGACCTGTCCGTCAATATCGGCGGGGTCGGCGCGGTGGGCGGGGTCTGCCAGCTGCTCTTCTTCCGGCTCGTTCAGGAATTCGAACACCCGCTCGGCAGCAGCGGCCATGCTTTGCAGCATATTGGACACCTGCGAAAGCTGCTGGATGGGCTGGGTAAAGTTTTTGACGTACTGGATAAAGGCCTGAATATCACCGATGGTGATAACGCCGTTTGCGGCAAAGATGCTGCCCACGATAGCCACTGCCACATAGCCCAGGTTGCCCACAAAGTTCATGATGGGCATCATCAGGCCGGAGAGGAACTGGCTCTTCCATGCGGATTCGTACAGCTTATCGTTGGCGGCGTTGAAGTCTGCCAGTACCACGGCCTCGCGGTTAAACGCCTTGACCACATTGTGGCCGGCGTAGACCTCCTCTACCTGACCGTTGACCACGCCCAGCGTGGCCTGCTGTGCCTTAAAGTATTTCTGGCTGAACTTGACAACCACCAGCACCAGCGCCAGCGACACCGGCAGGATCAGCAGGGCGATCAGGGTCATGCGGGGGCTGATGGAAAGCATCATCACCAGCACACCGATCATGGTAGTCACGCTGGTGATCAGCTGGGTGATGCTCTGGTTCAGGCTCTGTCCCAGCGTGTCCACATCGTTGGTGATGCGGGAGAGCACCTCGCCCACGGTGCGCTTTTCAAAGTACGCCAGCGGAAGGCGGTTGATCTTTTCGCTGATCTGGCGGCGGAAGTCGTAGCAGACCTTCTGGGAAAGGCCGGTCATCAGCCAGCCCTGAATAAAGCTGAAGGCGCTGCTCAGCAGGTACATCCCCAGCAAAAACAGCAGGATACGGCCGATATACACAAAATCGATGCTGCCGGTGCCACGCAGCCGGGCGATCCAGCCGGTGGCAAGGGCGGTGGTGACCTTTGCCAGCACCTTGGGGCCTGCAATGTTGAAGATGGTGGACAGAACAGCAAACAGCATGGCTGCCGCAAGGGGCAGCTTGTAGTGGCTCATAGTGCGGATGAGCTGCCGCAGCGTGCCTTTAAAGTCCTTGGCGCGCTCGGTGGTGGGACGTCCGGGTCTGGGCATATCACTCACCCTCCTTTTCTGTATTCAGGGTATCCAGCGCCAGCTCCTTCTGGCTCAGCTGGCTGCGGGCGATCTCCTGATATTCCGGGCAGCTGACCATCAGCTGGGCGTGGGTGCCCTTGCCCACCAGCCTGCCTTCGTCCAGTACAAGGATCTGGTTTGCGTGCAGCACGGTGGAAATGCGCTGTGCCACAATGATCACAGTGGCGTTGTCGGTCTGTGCCTTCAAAGCGCGGCGCAGCGTTACATCGGTCTTGTAGTCCAGCGCCGAGAAGCTGTCGTCAAACAGATAGACCTTGGGATTTTTGGCAATTGCCCGGGCAATGGAAAGCCGCTGCTTCTGACCGCCGGATACGTTGGAGCCGCCCTGTGCAATGGGGCTCTGGTAGCCATCGGGCTTTGCCTCGATAAAATCAGTGGCCTGTGCAATGGCGGCGGCCTTGTGCACCTGTGCGTCGGTGATATCCTCGCCGCCGAATTTCAGGTTGCTGTCAATGGTGCCGCTGAACAGCACACCCTTCTGGGGCACATAGCCCAGCAGGTCGTGCAGCTGTGCCTGTGGCATCTCGCGCACGTCAATGCCGTCCACGGTCACCTTGCCGCCGGTCACATCGTAAAAGCGGGGGATCAGGTTGAGCAGGGTGGATTTGCCGCAGCCGGTGGAGCCGATGATGGCGGTGGTCTCGCCGGGCTTTGCGGTAAAGCTGATGTGTTCCAGCGCATCGCTGTCTGCACCGGGGTAACGGAAGCTCACGTCCTCGAACTGCACAACGCCCTGCCAGTCGGTGTGCGCCTGTGCAGCTTTTGCGGTGGCTTCGTCCGGGTCGTGGATGGAGGCTTTGGTGCGGATGACCTCGTCAATACGATCCGCAGCCACACCGGCGCGGGGCAGCATGACGGCCACCATGGCCAGCATCAGGAAGGACATGACGATCTGCATGGTGTAGGTGATAAAGGCAATCATTTCGCCCACCTGCATAGTGCCGGCGTCCATGGCCTTGCCGCCGAACCAGACGATGAGCAGACTGGTGCCGTTCATGATCAGGGTCATAAAGGGCATCATAGCCACCATAGCGTGGTTGGTGAACAGCTGGGTGCCCATCAGCTCCCGGTTGGCCTTGTCAAAGCGCTGCTCCTCAAACTTTTCGCGGCTGAAGGCGCGCACCGGCATGAT
>ENA-UOJC01003511-UOJC01003511.1-human-gut-metagenome-genome-assembly--contig:-C104-NODE-3511-length-14682-cov-17.771518_pt1 | contig 14682 bp, 12 predicted proteins | sample MGYA00242339_ERZ723886 | MGnify/ENA metagenome assembly ERZ723886 | reverse complement strand
ATTCGCCGTTGTACTTCATCGAAATGCCGGAGCACTCGATGTGCCAGCCCGGATATCCGACGCCCCAGGGGGAATCCCACTTGAGCGCCTGATCCTCGAACTTGGACTTTGTGAACCAGAGGACGAAGTCGTTCTTATTCTTCTTATTCTCGTCCTCCTCCACGCCCTCACGCACGCCGACGGCGAGGTCTTCCTCGTTGTGGTCATTGAAGATATAGTAGCGAGAGAGCTTGCTCGTGTCAAAATAGACGTTGCCGCCGGCAAGGTAGGCATAGCCGGTATCAAGGAGCTTCGTGATGATCTTGATGTAGTCGTCAATGAGACCCGTCGCGGGCTGGACAACGTCCGGGCGCTTGATGTTGAGCTTGCGGCAGTCTTCAAAAAACGCATCGGTATAGTACTTGGCGATCTCCATGACGGTCTTGTGCTCGCGCTTGGCGCCCTTGACCATCTTATCTTCGCCCTCGTCGGCATCGCTCGTGAGGTGGCCGACGTCGGTGATATTCATCACGCGGTTCACGCTGTAGCCCGAAAAGCGCAGGTACTTTTCCAGCACGTCCTCCATGATGTAGGAGCGCAGGTTGCCGATGTGGGCAAAGTGGTACACGGTCGGGCCGCAGGTGTACATCTCCACATGGTTCGGCGTATGGGTCTTGAATTCTTCCTTTTTATGGGTCGCGGAATTGTATAAATACATGATAGCTCTCCTTTGAGAAGATGAAATGTCGGGATCAGTCCGCCTCTTTGAAGACGTCCAGGTTCTTTGCGAAATACTCGATGCCGGAATACACGGTCGTCGCCACGATGACCGCGATGCAGATGAGATTCAAAAGGTCGCTCTCAAAGACCAGCATCAGGCACAGGCACACCATGGTCGAGGCAGTCTTGATCTTGCCGGACCACGCCGCCGCGATGACGCGCCCCTGCTCGACGGCGACAAGGCGCATACCGGAAACGGCAAATTCGCGCAGCAGCACGATGGCAAGGCACCAGCCGGGCATCTGCCCGCACTCGACAAAATAGCACATCGCCGCCATGACGAGCATCTTGTCCGCCAGCGGGTCCATGAACTTACCGAAATTCGTGATCTGGTTGTAGTGGCGGGCAATGTAGCCGTCGGCAAAGTCCGTCAGACACGCGGCGGCGAAAATGGCGAGCGCCCACCATCTCGCTCCCGCGAAATCGAGGTACAGCACCACCAAAAATACGGGGATCAGCGCAATGCGCAGGATCGTCAGCTTGTTTGCAGTTGTCATTGTCTCTCTTTCCTCCTGTCTTGCAGGGCTTGATGTTTATTCGGCTTCTTCGCCGGTCAGTTCGCCGTCCATCGTGCCGGTCAGGCGGACGTTCACGAACTCACCCGCCATTATATCACGGTTTGCGGAAAAGTAAATCTTTCCGTCAATGTCCACGGATTCGGCGTAGCTGCGGCCGACATAGGACTGCGATTCCTCGCTCCAGCCCTCGCACAGCACCTCGCGCACGTCGCCGAGAACGGAGTCGTTGTATGCGTCGATGATATCGCTCTGCACGTCGACCAGAAGCTCCGTGCGGCGCTGCGCCTCCTCGGCGGGAACGTGCTCCATCGTTGCAGCCTTCGTCCCTTCTTCGGGAGAGAAGGGGAACACGCCCGCTCGCTCGATCTTTTCCTCGCGCAAGAAGTCGCACAGTTCCTCGAACTCCGCCTCGCCCTCGCCGGGTAGGCCTGCGATGATGGACGTGCGCAGCACAAGGCCGGGAATGCGCGCGCGCAGGTCGCGGAAGGCCTTGCGGATGCTCTCTTTCGTGTCGCGGCGGTTCATCGCCTTCAAAATGGCGTCGTTGCAGTGCTGGATGGGAATATCGAGATAGGGCACGATCTTCTCCTCCTGCGCGATGGTATCGATGAGCTCATCGGTGATATCGTCGGGATAGAGATAGTGGAGCCGGATCCAATGGAAATCGAGCTTGCACAGCTCGCGCAGGAGAGCGGCCAGCTGATGCTCGCCGTTTAAGTCCATTCCGTAGCGCGTGATGTCCTGAGCGATGACGATAAGCTCCTTCACGCCCGCGGAGGCAAGCTCGCTCGCCTCATCGAGAAGCTCCGCCATCGGGCGGCTGCGGTAGCGCCCGCGCAGGCGCGGGATGATGCAGTAGGCGCAGCAGTTATCGCAGCCCTCGGCGATGCGCAGGTACGCATACCACGCCGGCGTTGATAAAATACGTGCGCCGCCCTGCTCGCAGTGGTGGATATCGCCCATGTGACAGGGGCGCAGCGCCTGAGCGCCCATCACCTCGTCGACGGCAAGGGCAATGTCGCCGTAGCTGCCGGTGCCGAGCACCGCGTCCACCTCGGGCAGCTCATGGAGCACATCGTCCTTGTAGCGCTGCGCCATGCAGCCGGTCACGATGATCTTTTTGAGCTTGCCCTCCTGCTTGAGGGCCGCCATCTCAAGGATATTGTCGATGGCCTCCTCGCAGGCCGAGGCAAGAAAGCCGCAGGTGTTGACCACGGCCACGTCCGCCCCCTCGGGCGAGGAGACGATGTCGTGTCCCGCGTGCTGCACCGTTGCCATCATCTGCTCGCAGTTGACCTGATTTTTGGCACAGCCAAGGGAAATGAAGAAAACCTGATAAGGCATAAAACCTCTCCTATTTGTAAAATATCGTCGAACGATCACTCGTCGTAATCGAATTCCGTCGCATTTTCGCCGTATGCGGCGAGCGCCGCGCGCACATCGCGCCAGGCAAAGCCCCGGCGCAGCAGCATGTCGGATAGGCGCTTTCTGCCCTTTTCGTCGAGCGCGCGGCCCTTCGTCTTCTGCGCGATCACGCGCGCGATGGTCTCCTGCGCGTCGGGTGAGGCGGCAAGCGCATCCTCCCACAGCTCGCGCCCGACGCCGCGCCGGTAAAGCTCGTCGCGGATCTTTGCCTCGCCGTAGCCCATGCCGCCATAATGCCGCACGAGCATTGAAGCATAGTCCGCGTCGTTGAGCGCGCCGATCTCCTCGAGCCAGTCCGCCGCCGCTTCCGCGTCGGACTCCAATGCGCCCTTCTCCCGGAGCCTTTTGACAAGCTCTCTGCGCGAGAGCGGACGCGCTGAGATCATATTCGCCGCGCGCACGCACGTTTCGCTCCGCGCGCCGGACTGCTGCAATTCTACCACAGTCCCATCGTCAATGTCCAGCCCTATCGATAAACCGAAACGCAGAAGCTCGCTCTCGGTGATCCGGAGGAGGTCTCCCCCCTCCAGATACACGAGAACGCGCTCCTGCTTATGCTTCGATCGTTCGATCTTCTCAATCTTCATCCTTGAAATCGTCGGCGCTGACGTCCACGGCGCGGCCCGCGGCCTTCGCCGCCACGCGGGACTGGCCCGTCATCAGCTTGTCGAAGTTGCGGCGGATCTCCGCTTCGAGATTATCGGCGATCTCGGGATTGTTTTTCAGATACTGCTTGGCCGCGTCGCGTCCCTGACCGATGCGCGTTTCGCCCATCGAGTACCACGAGCCGCTCTTCTGCACAAGCCCGAGCTTCACGCCGAGGTCGACAAGCTCGCCGATGAGCGAAATGCCCTCGCCGTACATGATGTCGAACTCTGCCTCGCGGAAGGGGGGCGCCATCTTGTTCTTCACGACCTTGGCGCGCGTGCGGTTGCCGATGATCTCGCTGCCGTTTTTCAGCGCCTCGATGCGGCGCACATCGATGCGCACGCTCGAATAGAACTTGAGTGCGCGTCCGCCGGTGGTGACCTCAGGGTTGCCGTACATCACGCCGACCTTCTCGCGCAGCTGGTTGATGAAAATGACGATGGTGTTCGTCTTGCCGACCGCGCCGGTGAGCTTTCGCAATGCCTGCGACATAAGACGCGCGTGAAGGCCCACAAAGCTGTCTCCCATCTCACCCTCGATCTCCGCGCGCGGCACGAGCGCTGCAACGGAGTCGACCACGATCACGTCGATCGCGCCGGAGCGCACGAGCGCCTCGGTGATCTCGAGCGCCTGCTCGCCGGTATCGGGCTGGGAGACGAGCATATCCTCGACCTTCACGCCGAGGGCGCGGGCATAGGTGATGTCGAGCGCGTGCTCTGCGTCGATGAACGCGACTTCGCCGCCCGCCTTCTGCGCCTGCGCCAGCACATGCAGCGCAAGCGTCGTCTTACCGGAGGATTCAGGTCCGTAGATCTCGATGATGCGGCCCTTGGGCAGGCCCCCGATACCGAGCGCCAGGTCGAGCGCCAGCGAGCCCGTGGAAACGGCCTCCACACTGCTCACGGTATTGTCGCCAAAGCGCATGATCGAACCCTTACCATAGGTGCGCTCGATCTGCTGCATCGCCGTTTCAATGGCCCGCTTCTTATCGTCGGCCATTGCGGCGGCCGCCTTCGTCTGAGACTTTTCTGCCATGTTCGCTTTCCTCCCGTAACTTTATGTAAACTACTTTGCTTTTCAGATATGGTCGCACAGGGTGCCGTAGACCACGCGCGGGATATTGTTGAGATCCTTGACGATCTGAATGTCGCCAAAGCCGTTCGTGCGCATGATGCGCAGCACCTGGTCCGCCTGACCGATGCCAACCTCGAAAAAGAGCATCCCATCAGGCGCGAGCGCATCGCGCCACTTTTCGCTGATGAGGCGGTAAAAATCAAGGCCGTCCTCGCCGCCGTCGAGCGCAAGGCGCGGCTCGTGCTCACGCACGGAAACATCGAGCGAGGCAATGTCAGCGCTCGGGATATAGGGCGGGTTGCTCACAAGGAAGTTAAATTCACCGAGGGAGCGCGAGGGCTTTTCGCGCGCGTCGAGCTTGAGGCTCGCCACGCGGGAGGTCAGGCGGTTGCGGCGGATATTCTGCCGGCAGATCTTGAGCGCTTCCTCGTCGTATTCGCCGAGCAGCACGCGCGCCCCCGGCAGGTTTGCCGCCGCGGCAAGGCCGATGCAGCCGCTGCCCGCGCAGAGGTCGAGGATGCGGCAGGGTCCCGCGCCGCGCGCCGCGTCGATGAGCTTTGTCGCCAGTACCTCGGTGTCGGGCCGGGGAATGAGCACTGCGGGCGAGATATCGAGCGGCAGACCGTAGAACTCCCACTCGCCGATCAGGTACGCCACCGGCTCGCCGCCGAGGTGGCGCTTGACGAGCGAGCGCGCGTTCTCTTCCACCTCTGGCGAGGCGTAGAGCGCGCCGTCGCGCACGAATTCTTCGCGCGTTTTCGCCGCCGCGGCGCACACCAGCTCACGCGCGGACTGCGTTGCCTCCTCGTCGCCCGCGCGCTTGAGCTCCGCGCGCAGGTCCAAATAGAGATTGTTGTATGTCGTTGCCATCTTACCACGCATCCTTGCCTTTTTCTTCGGGAATGACCAGCTCGAGCGCGCGGATCGCCACCTCGAGCATACTGTCGTCCGGCTCGTTGGTGGTGAAGTTTTGCAGCCACAGCCCCGGCTTTGCCAGCGCGCGCGTCACGCAGTTGTCATGTCCGCCGACGTAACGGTTGAACTCATACGTCACGCCGATGATGGGGATGAGCAGCAGCAGATGCATCCCCATGCGCACCCAGATGCTGCGCCAGTCGACAAAGCTGAACACGACGCTCGAAACGAGGATCGACACCACCACGACCACGAAAAGGAAGCTCGTGCCGCAGCGCGGATGGTGGCGCGGCTGGATGCGGCAGTTTTCCACCGTCAGCGGCAGGCCCGCCTCGTAGCAGAAAATGGTCTTGTGCTCCGCCCCATGGTACTGGAACACGCGGTAAATGTCCTTCTGCTTTGAGCAAAGCAGAAGGTAGAGGAAGAAGATGACGAGCTTGATGACGGATTCAACAAGGTTGTGCACCGTCACGCTCTCGATGAACGGGTCGATGAGTCCGGCGAGGAACGTCGGCAGCAGGAAAAAGAGCAGGATCGTCAGTCCCAGCGACAGCACGACCGCGAGTGCCGTGATGAATTTCTGCATCTTCTCGCTGCCGAACTTTTTTTCAAGCCAGCGGTCAAATTTGCTCGGCTCGCCGAGATCCTCATCGGGGAAATAATCCGCCGAAAACATCAGCGCCTTGACGCCCTTGACCATCGAATCAACGAAGGTCACCGCGCCGCGGATGACGGGAAGTCCCAGAATGGGATACTTGTCGCGCACAAGCGTCAGCTCCTCGACCTTTTCCACAAGCCCTTCCGGCGAGCGGACGACGATGGCCTGCTTGCCAGGCCCGCGCATCAAAATACCCTCGATGAGTGCCTGTCCGCCGATGCTCGTGCGGAACTTCGGCGCGGGCGCATGTTCTTTTGCCATGAATGGTTCTCCTTTTTCTATGCGTTATCATACCACGGGTATTTTAAAAATGCAACACCCGTTCTATTTTTATTGCTGGAACGGCAGTGTGATGGTCACGACCGCGCCGCCGCCCTCCGCGTTTGCAATGTCGAACGTGCCGCCGTGCAGGCGCACGATCTCGTCGCACACGGCAAGGCCGATGCCGCTGCCGCGCGCCTTTGACGAGCCCTTGTAGAATTTCTGCTTGACGAACGGCAGTTCTGCCTCCGGGATGCCGGGGCCGTAGTCGCGCACGCGAATGACAAAGTTTCCTTCCTCGCATGCAGCGCTCACGTCAATGCGCTTGCCGCTGCCGCCGTGCTTGGCGGCATTGTCGAGCACGTTGCAGAAGACCTGCTTCATGCGCTCGCTGTCGGCCACAATGGGCGGGATATCCTCCTCGGGGCCTTTGTAGCTGACCTCGATGCCCTCCTGCCGGAAGAGCTCGAAATAGGTGTACACCGCATCCTCCAGCTCGCCGGCAAGATCAACGCTCTCCACGCGCAGCGTGAAGCGCCCGTCCTGCATCTTCGTAAATTCGAGCAGTTCCTCGACCATCGAGGTCAGGCGCCGCGATTCTTTCACGATGATGCCAAGTCCCCGCTTGGTCTGCTCGATGTTCGCGCCGGGATCGGCAGAAAGTGTCTCGGCCCAGCCGTTGATGGCCGTGAGCGGCGTTCGCAGCTCGTGGGAGACAGACGAGATGAACTCCTGCTGAATCTTCTCACTCTGGCTGATCTTCATCGACATATCGTTGATGTTATCCACAAGCTCACCCAGCTCGTCGCGGTAGCGGTTCTCGATGCGGATGCCGTAGCTCCCGCCCGAGATGCGCCGCGCCGCGTCGCTTACCACTGCCACGGGCTCGACGACATTATTGATGAAAATGGCGTTCGACGCCGCGATAAGCACCATGCAGCCGAGTGCCGCCGCCGCTGCGAGCAGCGAATCCATCAGCACCCGGTGCTGCGCCTCGCGCAGCGACGTCACATACCGCAGCACGCCCACCACGCGGGAGTTGAAATACAGCGGGTAGGACACCGCGAGGATGTTCTCCCCTGTCTGCGGGTCGCGTCCCTGATAGGACGCCATGTTCCCGCCCACGGCCGCGTCAATATCGCTCGTGCCGGGGAGCGTCCCCGCCGTAAGGCCGTAGGACGAGACCTGCACGCGCCCGTTCGTATTGATGAATTGCAGCTCGATCGTGTCCTTCTCTTCAAAGGTCTCGGCGGAGTACGAGGCAAGGCGGTAATACTCGCTGTAGCTCTTCACGCCGTAATTGGAGAAGGTCTCCGCCGCGATGCGCGCTCTGCTTTCAAGCCCTGAGCGCATGGCGCTATAGTAGTATTCCTGCACGCCGACGCTGAACATCGACACCGCCAGCACCAGCAGCAGCAAAATGGGCAGCGTGGCGCTCAGAAGCCAGCGCTGGCGCAGCCCGCGGATGTGCAGCGCCGCGGTAAAGCCTTTTCTGTTTTCCGGCACGGCGCTCCCCTCCTTTTCGTCCTTCCCCGCGCTCACACGGTCCATTTATAGCCATAGCCCCACACGGTCGAGATGTACTTCGGCTCCTGTGCGTCGTCCTCGATCTTGATGCGAAGGCGGCGCACGTTTACATCCACGATCTTCAGCTCGCCGAAATACCCCTTGCCCCACACCGCGTCGAGGATCTCCTCGCGGGCAAGCGCCTTGCCGCGGTTTTCCATAAAGAGCTTCATGATGGAGTATTCAAGCTGCGTCAGCTTCACGCGCTCGCCGTTTTTCTCGAGCGTGCGGTTGGTCATATTCAGCAGGAACGGCGGCTGATAGAGCTCGCCCGAGCGCGCGGTCGGCGCGCTCTCCCCCGTGCGCCGCAGCAGCGCGTCCACGCGCGCCGTGAGCTCGGCGGGGGAAAAGGGCTTGGTCACATAGTCGTCCGCGCCGGTCATGAGACCTGTCACCTTGTCCATCTCCTGTGCGCGCGCCGTGAGCATGATGATGCCGATCTGCGCGTTTGACATCCGGATGCGCCTGCACACCTCAAATCCGTCGATATCCGGCAGCATGATGTCGAGCAGGCAGACGCGCGTGTCGGGATTGTCCTGCAATTTTTGCAGCGCCTCTTCGCCGCACTCGGCCTCTACGACCTCGTAGCCCGCGCGCTGCAAGTTGATGACGATAAAACTACGGATACTGGCTTCGTCCTCCAGCACCAGCACTTTTTTCATATCCTGCCTCCCCTTCTCAGTTATCGCCCATCGTCCACTCTGCCATGATAAGCGAGAATCGGTCGCGGAGCGACTGCTCCGTGAGCTGCATGTTCCATGTATCGCCGATCTCCGCGGCATATACCGCCTCGACCTGCCGCGTCAGCGTGAAGCGATCGCCGATGCCGGCAAGCTCTTCTCTCATACTGCCCGTCAGGCGGTAGATCGTCAGCACTTTTTTCCGCGAGCCGTCCGCGCCCACGCGGTAGAAGGAGACGGCCGACTCATCCGCGCCGACCGTGCGCTCGGCCGCGAGCTTTTCCTTGCTCCATTCCTCCGGAAGCTTCAGATTCCAGCCGTCCTCCACATTGTGGTAGCAGCTCTGCACATCTGCCGCCGTGCCGTCTGCGCTGTACTGCCGCCAGACGACATAGTACTGCCGCTCGCCCTCTTCATCGAGGCACTGCATCTCGCGCGCCTCGGGCACCTCGGTCACACCGTCGTCGTTCTCATCGCGCGGAAACAGGCCAAGGAAGGCCGTGCCCTCCGGCATCCGGTCGCCGTCCGGCCCGAGGGCCACATTTTGCAGCCGTCCGCTGCGCAGCGCCAGCACGTCGGTCACCGTCAGGTTATCCGCCGTCACTTCCGTGACGAAAAGCGCGTTCTCCCCACCCGCCAATGTTCCGACGGTAAGGCGGCTCACCTCCGCCAGCGAGAGCGAGAGGCGCATCGAATAGCGCATGGCGAGCGTGCCGTCCGCCCAGTCGTAGTAGTCCACGCGCCCAACGCTCTCCGTGTCGCTGCAAAGGATGAGCAGTTCCTGCTTGCCGTCGCCGTTCATGTCGATATTCGCATAGCGCGAATAGCCCGTGATGAGCAGCGCCTCGGGCGAGCCCGCCGTCATCGGATAAATGGAAAGTCCCTGCACATCCGAGCTGCTGCGGTAGCCGACGAGGATTTCCCGCCGCCCGTCGCCGTCAAGGTCTGCGTAGTTCACGCTGTAAATGAGGGTCGAGGTGCCCTCGATGCAGGCGTACTGCTCGTAGCTGTCGCCGTTGGCCTTAAAGATGTAGATCTTCATCGGCTTTTTATCGTTCGGAAAGCGGAAGAACGCCACGGCCTCCTCCACGCCGTCGCTGTCAAGGTCGATCATCTGCACGCTTTGCAGGTTGCTGCCCGATGTCGGCGCGGCATATTCCCCGCCCATGGCGAGCAGCGTATCGATGCGCGCCTCGAGCGACTCATACTCGCCCGCAAGCTTCGGCAGGCGATAAAGCGTCGCCTCCGGCGCGGTGAAAATGCAGCCCGAAAGGGCCAGCGCCAGCACGCTCAGCATCAGTGCCGCCACCGTTTTTTTCATGCGCTCACGCTCCTTTCGCTTCCGATGCCTATTCTAAGGTATCATATCACGCAGCAGATGAAAAAGGTAGTCCCTTTTATTAAAATCCTGTAAAAAAGCCCGCCCGCCGCGTGCTTTGCCGCCGCAATGCAAAAAAAGGAGAGCAGCAAGCGCTGCTCTCCTTTTTGTATCAGAACTTATAGAGCACCGTCGCCACCTGTGCGCGCGTCATCGGCGCGTTGGGGCGGAAGGAGCCGTCGTCAAAGCCCGTGAGGATGCCCATCGCGTTCAGCGCGCTCACATACTCAGAAGACCACGACTGAATGGCACCTTTGTCGGTGAAGTTCAGCGCGCCCTGCGCATAGCCCTTCTCGCTCAGGCGGCCAAGCATCGTCACCGCCTCCTGACGGCTCACGTTGGCCGTGGGATTGAAGTAGAGCTTGCCCGTGCCGTCGTCGCTGCCCTTGATGATGCCGAGGGCGTACATCGCCTTCGCCCCGCTCATCGCCCAGGGCGCGATGGCGTTCGTATCGGCAAAGGGAAGCTGCGTGGAGGAATTATCCTGCGAAGCGCCGAGGTAACGCGCGAGCAGGACCGCAAATTCCTGACGGCTGATGTTCGTATCGGGCAGGAATCTGCCGTCAGAGCCGTTGGAAATGCCGCTGCGCTTGAGGAAGGCCACCGCGTCGTTCGCCCAGTGACCCTTCATGTCGTTGAAGGCGGGGACTGTGCTCGCCTTGCCGACATTCACGCCCGTGCGGCTGAGGTTGCCGCTTGCGTCGCCCGCCACCACGTTCACGCGGTGCTGCGCGCCGTCAGAGGCGGGGAGGGTGATGCTCAGCGCGCCGCTCGACTGGCTGTAGGTGTAGGACGTGTAGCTCTTGCCGTCGTAGGTCACGCGGATGGTCGGGATGGATGCGCCGTCGATCGCGTCCGACACCGTGCCGCTCACGCTGCCGCCGAGCGCGTCATACTGAAGCGAGATGACCGGCGCGGTCGTATCGGTCAGTCCGCCGTAGGACAGCACGAGCTGGTCGAGGTAGATCGCGCTGATGAGATCGTTTGCAGAGGAGACCGTCAGCCCCGTCACGCTCGCCGCCGTGCCGAGCTGCGCCGTCAGGAGCTTCCAGCCCGCAAAGTTCAGCGTGCCGAGGTCCACATAGCCCGCGTCCGTCGTCAGCATGAGCTGCGCGCCGCTCGAATCGCCGTAGACCCAGAGGTTGAGCTGGTCGTAGTTCGAGGGAATGGCGTAGTTCATGCCGATGCTCGCGCTGCCGGCGCTGCCGCTGGCGTAGTCAAGGCGCGCCGAGGCGCTGCCGTTGTGCACGCGCGTGAGGTCGGTGTTGCGCGCGAGCATTGCGCGCGTGCCTGTGATCGTCGTAAATTCAGATTCAAAGCCGTCGAGCGTGCGCAGCGCGCGCGCCGTCACCGTCACCGGGATCGTGACCGACACCGTGCCGAGGCTCACCGTCACGCTGCCGCTGCCAATATTGCCGGACGCCGTGAAGACGCCGTTTTCGATCGTGCCGACATTCCCCTGAACAGTCCAGACAAAGCCCTTGTTATCGCCCAGTACCGGGAGGTGGCGATACATCGCCGAGGCAGAAAGCTCCGCCTTTTCGCCGGCGCTGAGCGTGATGGACTTCACCGCCTTGCCGTTTTGCTGCACGGCAACGCTGTCGGGCTGGGTGATAACGTCGATCTTCGTCTGCGCGCTCGCGCCGCCAGCGTTTGCATACACCGTCACCGTGCCGGAGGCGGGCGCGGTCAGGAGATGACCGTCGATCGTGCCCTTATCCGCGCGCAGGGAGACATTGGAATTCGTCATGGGGATATAGTTCGTATCCAGCGCCGTCGCAGTGAGCTTCACCTGTGCGCCCGGCAGCACGCGCGCGCTCTCGCTTTCAAGATACACATGCCCCACCATGTTGCTCGGCCGGCTGTCCGCCACAAGGAAGATGTGGTTCGTCACCGCGCGCTCCTTGCCGCCCGAGGGCTTGCCGACGAGCGAGGCGTTCATGCTGTCGGGACTGGTCGCGACCATGGCGGTCGAGCCGCCGCCGTCCAGACTCATCGCCGTCACGCATCCGAGCTCCGCCATGCGCTGGGCGACCTGCGTCAGCGTCGCGCCGATGGAGTAGCCGCTCTGGCGGCCGTCGATGGTGTAGAGCACGAGCGAGCCGTCGGGCTTTAAGCCGATGGCCGTGCGCGGGGCCGCGCCGGCGGCAAGGCCCGCGCAGACCTGACCGTTTTCGACGAGCTGATAGAGCGCGCCGATCATGTTCGTTACGCCGCTCCACTCGCTGCCGCTCGCGCTCACGCTCACGGTGAGGCGCTCGCCCGTCTGGAGCGCGCGCAGCTGGTCTGCATAGGAGCCGGCCTTCAGGTTGGAAGAGAGCACATACTGCCCCGGACCCACGGGGGTATCCTTCGCGCCCTCGATGACGCGCTCGACCTGCAGCATCAGGCTGCCGCCGAGGGAGAGCGAGCCGCCAAGCACCGAGCAGACAACATCCACGCCCTCCTCGCTCGTGCCGGTCGTGGCGCGGGCGTTGAAGGTCGCATCATAGAGGTAGATGCCAAACGTGCTCTGGCGCACATAGTTGAAGGCCGTGACCGTCAGGCTGCGGCCAAAGTCGGACTGCGCCGTGATGCGAAGCGAGGGCTTGCCCATCACTGTGCTGCCGTCGTCGCGAAAGCCGATGGCGTAATACTCGCTCGAGGCATTGCGCAGCACGCCCTCGGTCATCATGCTGCCGAGGGGGATGCCCGTCGCGGTGTCGTAGTAGTCGCCGTTCACGCCCGCCACCACGCGCAGCCCGCGCGCTTCGAGCTTCTGCGCGGCGGTCGAAACGGTGGTGAGCTGCGTTGTATAGTCGCCGCCCGTCACGATGGGCTTTACGCGCGCGTTGGGCGAATAGACCACATAGTTCTCCTGGCGGAGATCGGAGTAGGTGTTGCTCCAGAATGTACCGGCGTTGAGTTCGGTGCGCTCGTTCACCGTGGTGGACGACGCGGCCAGATCGTCGCCGAGGGCCTCCGACGCAAGCGCCGTCAGCGGCGCCGCCGCGATCACGACCGCAAGCGACAGCGAGAGAAATTTACGGATGATGGATCTCACGATTTGCCTCCTTGTCAAAAAACGCTTCATAAATGATTTGGTAAACATAACACAGTATAGCAGACACACTGCCATAAGTAAAGACGCAGAAATTTGGAAAATGTTTCCGGTTTTTTTTATTTTTTCACAGTGCGAGCGCTTCAAGCAGCCGTACGATGACAGCGTTCGACACGAGAAAGCCCTGCGGCGTGAGCCGCCAGCGCCCGTCCTCCTTCCGGGCAAGGCCATGACGCGCGCACTCTTCGAGCACCGCTTCGGCCTGCGCCGTATCCTCCTTGAGCGAAGAGAGGTCAAGGCCGCGCGCTGTCCGCAGCGCGAGCATGACGCGCTCTTCCTCGCGCTCGCGCTCCGGCGGGCAATAGGCCTCGCTCAAAAGGGTCTTTCCCGCAAGGTACGCGCCGAGATCGCGCGCGCAGGCGAAACGCCTGCCGCCGAAGTCCGAATGCGCGCCCGGGCCGAAGCCGAGGTACTCCTGCATCGTCCAGTATTTGAGGTTGTGGCGCGATTCGCGCCCGGGGCGGGCGAAGTTGGAGATCTCATACTGCCGGTAGCCCGCGCGCGCGAGCCGCTCAACCGCTGCGAGATATTCCTCGGCCTGCGTATCGTCATCGGGGAGATGCATGGCGCTTCTCTTCTCGTAAAGCGGCGTTCCCTCCTCCACCTTGAGACCGTAGCAGGAGAGATGCTCAGGCGCAAGGGCGATGGCCGCGCGCAGGTTTTCCTCCCAGCGCGTACTCGTCTGCCCTGGAAGGCCGTAGATGAGATCGAGGCTCACGTTGTCAAAGCCTGCCGCGCGGGCGGCCTTGACGGCGGAGATTGTTTCCTCATGCGTGTGCACGCGCCCGATGCGCCGCAGCTCCTCGTCGCACGCGGACTGCATCCCGAGCGAGATGCGGTTGAAGCCTGCCTCCCTCAAATGCCGCAGCGACCGCTCCTCGCGCGCGCTGTCGGGATTTGCCTCGGTCGTGATCTCGGCGTCCGCCGAGACATGATAGTGCGCGAAGACCGTCTCAAGGATCGCCTCCAGTCTCTCCGCGCCAAGATAGCTCGGCGTACCGCCGCCGAAGTAGACCGTATCGACCGTGTAAGAGCCCGCCGCCTCCGCCTTTTGCGCGATGTCGCGCCGCAGCGCGGCGACATAGGCGTCCATCTGCTCCTCCGCGCGCGGCAGAGAGTAAAAATCGCAGTAAATGCACTTGGCTTTACAAAACGGGATGTGGATGTAAAGTCCGAGCGGTTTCATGCGCTCCGCCCCCCTTCCTGTTCTTTTCTTATTTTCCGCTTTATTGTAGCACAGTTCGCGCCGCGCGCAAGATGGCAAAATTTCCCCGCGCGGATAGTCTGCCCGCCTTTTGCGCAGACTAACACAAAAAGGAGGCAGCTTTATGGACATGACACCGCAGGAATACAGCGCGTATCTCAAGCGCATCGCGCCCCCCTCCCCCATCGTGAAGGACACCTCCCTCGCCTTTCTCACGGGCGGCGCGATCTGTGCGCTCGGCCAGCTCATCCAGAACGGTTTTCTCGCTCTGGGGCTTTCAAAAAGTGACGCGGGCACCGCCGTTTCGATCACACTCATCTTTCTCTCGGCGCTTCTCACGGGCCTCAACCGCTACAACTCCATCGCGCGCTTTGCCGGCGCGGGCACGCTCGTGCCCATCACGGGCTTTGCGAACTCCGTCGTCTCTCCCGCCATCGACTGCAAAAGCGAGGATTGACCTATAATAGACATACAGTCGGTTCTATGGAGTGAGTAT
>ENA-UOJC01003505-UOJC01003505.1-human-gut-metagenome-genome-assembly--contig:-C104-NODE-3505-length-14725-cov-4.590457_pt1 | contig 14725 bp, 15 predicted proteins | sample MGYA00242339_ERZ723886 | MGnify/ENA metagenome assembly ERZ723886 | reverse complement strand
TTGGGGCCAGGAGAACCCATTCCCTGGAATTTGCAGATTTGAAGAGGATTGGTGTGGTTCTGAAGCGTGCCTTATATTTTATTACCTGTAATGGCCGCATGATGTACAATACCAGGTTGGAGGAATCTTATATTACCCGTAATCTTCTGGATGAAGAGAACTGCCGGAAGCATGGGAATGAAGCTGCATTTCAGCAATTATCCCTCTTTGGAGATGAGATGGGGAGCAGAAGACTGTATACAGAAAATACAAAGAATCATGTGGACAGAAAGGTGGGAGCTATATGAATCAAGAGAAAAGAATCCTGGTATGTGAGGACTCTATGGAGGGAATTTTTTCTGCTGTCTATGATGGATGGAAAGAGTGTGCAGGCGGCTGTAAAGTGAGCATTCAGACCAGTTTTCCTGTAAGCATGGAATTGTTCACTTCTTATCGGGAGATTGCTACAGATCAGAGTAAGGCTGGTAAGGTTATGAGGACGATTCTTATGAGACTGGGAAGCGAGGTTTACGAACAGATCTGTCTGGCGGCAGCTTCAGCAGATGAAGACAGGGGAACTGCCATTTATTATGTGCTGCACCGGGCTTTTGGGGGAGGCAGATGCGAAAAACGTGTAATGGAGGCACTGGCAGATCCATATGTATCCAGGGTTGCGAAACTGGCACTCTGTGTGAAGCGGGAATATCACCATTATTTTGGGTTTGTCCGTTTCAGGGAGATTGGCGGAAGGTTTCTGTTGGCAAAGATCCAGCCGGGGAATGATATCCTGTCTCTTATGGCTCTTCATTTTTCCAATCGCTTTCCCAATGAGAACTGGGTAATCTATGATGAAAAGAGGCAGAAGGCGTTGTGCCATGAGAAAGGGAAGGAGTGCGTCATGAGAAAAGAAGTGCGTATACAGGTGCCAGGGAGCGCCGTAGGGGATATGGGAGAGTACGAGGAACTGTGGCAGACATTTTGTGATAGCATATCCATTGAAGCAAGGAGGAATGAGAAACTTCAGAAGCAGATGCTTGCTTTGCATTTTCGGAGTAATATGCCGGAGTTTTCTGTGAAAGGATAGGCCGATAAGTAAAATTCGTGTTATAATGCTTACAGATAAGGTATCTTTGTTTGGAAGGCAGCAGACCAGTAAAAGGCGGTAAATTGGAAATGGACAATCCGGTAACACGAATATCAGTAAGAAATCTTGTGGAGTTTATATTGCAAGGCGGTGATCTTGATAACCGAAGAGGTACTATAGACAAAGATGCTATGTTAAAGGGCAGCAGACTGCATCGGAAGCTTCAGAAACAAATGGGCGGAGACTACAGAGCAGAGGTTGCTTTGCGGATGAATTGCAGCTATGAGGATCTGGACATTCGGTTAGAAGGTCGTGCAGATGGAATTTTTACAGAAGATGAAGTTGTCTGGATCGATGAGATTAAAGGAATATATGGAAATGTGGAACAGATGGAAGAGCCTGTGAAGGTTCATAAGGCTCAGGCTATGTGTTATGGCTATATTTACGGTGTTCAGGAAGGCTTGTCGAAGATTGGAATCCAGATGACATATGCCAACCTGGAGACAGAAGTGGTGAAAAGGTTCCGGGAGGTGATCTCCATAGAGGAACTGAAAGAATGGTACCAGAAACTTCTGGATGAATATCATAAATGGCTCAGTTATCAGAAAAAATGGAAGGAAGAGAGAAATCATTCTCTTCAGAGCCTGGAATTTCCATTTTCCTACAGAGAAGGTCAGAGAAAGATGGTGAGCAGTGTTTACCATGCAATTGGAGCCAGTCGTCAGATTTTTATTCAGGCACCTACCGGTGTAGGAAAAACTATGTCTACCATATTTCCGGCAGTTCGTGCTGTTGGCGAAGGGAAAGGGGAGACGATCTTTTATCTTACAGCCAAGACTATTACAAGAACAGTGGCTCAGGAAGCTTTTGAGGTGCTGCGGGAAAAGGGAATGAAATACAAAGTGGTGACCATTACAGCCAAGGAGAAGCTGTGTTTTATGGACGAAACCAAATGTGATCCGGTACATTGTCCTTACGCCAGGGGACATTTCGACAGGGTCAATGACGCTGTCTATGAGCTGTGGACGACAAAGAGTAGATATGACAGGGAGACTATCCGGGAGCAGGCAGAGAAATGGCAGGTATGTCCTTTTGAAATGTGTCTGGATCTGTCTGTGTGGGTGGATGCTGTAATTTGTGATTATAATTATGTGTTTGACCCTACGGTTCATTTGAAACGTTTTTTCGGGGAAGGTGCAGGTGGAGATTATATCTTTCTCATTGATGAAGCTCATAATCTGGCAGAACGGGGAAGAGAGATGTACAGCGCTTCTATTTGCAGGGAAGATGCTGTTCGGGTTCGAAAAGTTATGAAAGAAAGAGCACCCCGGCTTTACCGCTCCCTTGGAAAGCTGGATAAACAGCTGAAAGAACTACAGGTGGACTGTGGAAATTACCTCGTTCTCCCAGGCACGGGTTCCATAATTATGACGATTTTAAAGGTTCAGGGAGAATTTGATGCTTTTCTGGAAGCACATAAGGATGTGGAACTGGAAGATGAAGCAATAAAGTTTTATTTTGATATTCGCAATTTTCTGAATATTGCAGAACTGATAGATGAGAACTATGTAGTTTATGCTGAGAATGGAGAAGATGGTCTGTTTCGCCTGAAACTGTTCTGTGTAAATCCGGCAGTGAACCTGGGGGAATATCTGAAGAAAGGCCGCAGTGCCGTATTCTTTTCTGCCACATTGCTGCCCATGAACTACTACAGGAAATTGCTCAGCAACAGGCAGGACGATTATGGAATCTACGTGGAATCACCGTTTTCACAGAAGAACCGCTGTATTTTAAATGCAGGAGATGTAAGTTCCTTATATAGCCGCAGGGGATATGAAGAATATCACAAAATTGCGGAATATATAGCAAAGACTGTATGGCAGCGCAAGGGAAATTATATGGTATTTTTTCCTTCTTACAAAATGTTGGAAGAGGTTTATGCAGTCTACGAAGAAGAATTTTCTGTAAACTGGGTGAAGTGTATCTGTCAGAACAGCTCTATGAAGGAACAGGAAAGAGAAGAGTTTCTTCAGGAATTTGAACAGAATCAGGAATCACTGGTAGCTTTTTGCATTATGGGTGGTATTTTTTCAGAGGGAATTGATCTGCTGGGAGAAAAACTGATTGGAGCCATTTTAGTGGGAACCGGATTGCCCCAGTTGGGAAATGAGAGGGAAATTCTTCGTTCTTTTTACACAGAAAATGGGGAAAATGGATTTGATTACGCCTATAGGTATCCTGGCATGAATAAGGTTCTGCAGGCGGCTGGAAGAGTTATCCGCACAAGGGAGGATCATGGTGTTATTCTCCTTTTGGATGAACGGTTCCGGCGGAGAGAATACAGCAATCTTTTTCCAATAGAATGGAATGACAGGAAAACATGTACATTGTCAAATGTGGAAGCACAGCTGCAAAAATTTTGGGAGAGTATTCCGGACAAAATCTCTCACAAATTGTGACGTACATCCTGCAGAAAGTCTTTTCAAACACATTCCAGAGCCTGTAAAAATGTTATGGAAAACAAAGAGGTTGCATACAAAGCAGAAACAGGTTATACTGCCCTTATTAAAAGGAGAATAACATGAAAAAAGGCAAAAAAACCAGATGGCTGTATAAAGCAGCTGGAATGGCAGTCCTTTTTGGGGCGGCATTTTGGTGCAGCAACAGCGGGCTCCTGTTAAGGAAGCCTGAAGTTCTGACTGTATTGGCGGAATCAGAAAGTGGCGGCAGCCTGTCATCTGTTACAGAGGAAGCTAAGATACTTCCTATTCCCAACAGTGATGGCAAATATATGTTGAAAAGTGACGGCTTTTACTGTCTGAATGAAGATGGTTCAGGAGACTGCGTTCAGGCTATACATTATTTCGACCATTTTGTTGTAGATGGAACAGTGTTTAATGGATATTATTATCACGACGAGACAGGAAAATTTAAAGCTTCTGAAGCACATCTTACAGCCATTTCACAGGAAGCACTCCCGAAAGCAGAAGATGGAACTGTGGAAGCAGGATGGACTTCGGGGATTTATGTGGTAAATAACCTTGGAAGGCTTTCCGGTACCGGAAGAGTTTGTATTCTAAAAGAAGAGATTGGACAGATAAAACTAGATGGCGGGTATTACGTTGACAGAAATGGAAGAGTGTGTCAGGAAGGTGGCATTTATTATATCCAGGAAATGAATGTGGGAGAAAAGAGATTTTCCGGGTATTATTATTTTGATGAATCAAGCGGCGTATTAGTGGAAGAAGCTGGTACTACACCAGAGGGCTTGACAATCCAAAAAGATGGCAGTATCAAGGAATTGACGGATCCGGGGATCAAAAATCTGAAGAAAGCTGTGAAGGAATTTACGGAAAATTTGGAAGGGGACTGGAGCGTCTATGTGAAAGATCTGAAGAGCGGAGAGAAGTTCTCTATCAATGATAAAGCCATGTCTTCTGCAAGTCTGATAAAAGCATTTACAATGGCTGCAAGTTATGAAAATATGGAAAAAATCAGGATAGCTGAGGGGATGCTTCTGAAAGCAGATTCAGCTAGTCAGACTGTGACAGACAAGCTGTTTCGGCTTATGGAGAATATGGTAACCTACAGTGACAATGAGTCTTTTAATGAAATGGTAAGGCTTCAGACTGCTTCCAATCAATTCAATGCAGGTGCACGTGTAATTAACCGGTATCTTAGGGAACAGGGCTATAAAGAGACAGCTGTGCTTCATACGCTTGCGCCTTCGAATACAGATTCGGAAGGGATTGGCAGCAGTAATATGACCTCTGTGGAGGATTGTGGCACTCTGCTGGAGAAGATTTACCGAAGAGAATGTGTAAGTCCGGAGGATTCTGACCAGATGCTGTCTTTGCTTCTGAATCAGGATACCAGAACAAAGATTCCTGGCGGGCTTAAGGAATCTGTTCAGGTAGCGAATAAAACTGGTGAAAATGATAAAAGCCAGCACGATATTGGAATTGTCTATGGAGCTAGAACGGATTATATTCTGTGTGTAATGTCTGAGAATGCAGGAAAGGAAGCAGATGCTGTTTCCAATATTCAAAGGATTTCTGCGATGGTTTATTATTATTTGAATTAGAGCATGTTTGAAAAAGGCTTTCTGCAAGATGTGCGTCACAATTTGTGGGAGATTTCGCCCGGATGAGGGCGCCGTAGCGGGCTACGGCAACCGAATTCGGGTGAAATCTCCCACAAAGTGGGGCGTGCAGATTGCGGGAATGATTTTTTAAACACGCCCTAAGACTGTGCAGCAAACATTATTTATGTAATAGGAAAATCCTGCAAGGCAGAATCCGTTCCAGACTTGTACAAAAAAATTACTTTCCAGATTCGTACAAAAAAATTGCTTGACACTAATAAAATTTTGCGATAGCATGAAGACAATAAAAGAAAAATTGAAAGGAGATTTACACCATGAAAGTAGTTTATACAGAGAAGGCACCAGCAGCAATCGGACCATACTCCCAGGCAATGATCTTAAATGGAGTATTATTCACATCTGGACAGATTCCGGTAAATCCTGCAACAGGCGAGATCAACGGAGATACCATTGAGACTCAGGCAGAGCAGGTTATGAAGAATCTTGGCGAAGTACTGAAAGAAGCAGGAAGTAGCTTTGAGAAGGCAGTTAAGACAACATGCTTCCTTGCTGATATGGGAGATTTTGCCAAGTTTAATGAAGTATATGCGAAATACTTTGTAAACAAACCAGCACGTTCCTGTGTCGCTGTGAAAACTCTTCCGAAGAATGTTCTTTGCGAAGTTGAGGTAATCGCAGAAGTTTAATAGTACTGTCCACAGGAAAATGTGTCAAATGTTTTTGTATTTAAAGATATGCAAATATTTAGAATATATATTGTCAGGACTTCTGGGGTTCACCCGGGAGGCCTTTGTCATAAATAAAAATTGTGCAGAATTCTGTTGCAACGCAGTCTGGAATGTCAGACAGAAATCCCTGGCATATTAAACTGTTGACGGATTGCTTTTTAGTTGGAAATCATGTATAATAGCGAACGATAGCATGGGGATTTTTTGCTATGCAGGAAAATCCCTTTCAAGAAGAAAGGCAGGGACGAAATGTGGATAATCTTATGAAAGTGGGAATGGGATATGATGTACACAGACTGACAGAGAACCGGAATCTGATCCTTGGCGGTGTGAAGATACCGTGGGAGAAAGGCCTGCTGGGACATTCAGATGCAGATGTACTGATTCATGCGATTATGGATGCTCTTTTGGGAGCTGCAGCTCTTGGAGATATTGGACAGCATTTTCCAGATACAGATCCGGCATACGAGGGGATTTCCAGCGTAAAGCTGTTGGAACATGTAGCCTCTCTTCTGGAAAAAAAAGGATATGGTGTAGGAAATATTGACGCTGTGATCATTGCCCAGAAGCCGAAGATGGCACCTCATATTCCACAGATGAAGGAAAACATTGCGAAAGCGCTGCATATGGAGCCTGACTGTCTGAATATCAAGGCTACCACAGAGGAGAAGCTGGGTTTTACCGGAAGAGAAGAGGGAATTGCTTCCCAGGCAGTCTGCCTTTTATACAAGAAATAATGTTGTTGTGCGCACAAGTACAAAATGCTGCAGAAGTCTGGAATTGGTAGCTGCGAAATAACATTTAGAGAAATTGACCGGAGGGAGAAATAAAATGAAGATTTTTAATACGCTGACCCGTCAGAAAGAGGAATTTGTACCCCTTGAAGAGGGAAAGGTAAAAATGTATGTCTGCGGACCTACTGTATACAACCTGATCCATATTGGTAATGCACGTCCAATGATCATTTTTGATACAGTCCGCCGTTATCTGGAATATAAAGGATACGAAGTAAACTATGTATCCATCTTTTCAGATGTAGATGACAAAATTATCAAGACAGCAATCGAAGAGGGAGTTTCCGCAGAAGAAATTTCCCAGAGATATATTGAAGAGTGCAAAAAGGATATGGCAGGAATGAACGTGAAGCCTGCTACTACACATCCTCAGGCAACTCAGGAAATTGACGGCATGATCAGCATGATCCAGACTCTTATGGATAAAGGATATGCTTATGCAGTGGCAGACGGAACTGTATATTTCCGTGTAAAGAAATTTAAAGAATATGGAAAGCTTTCCCACAAAAACCTGGATGACCTGCAGTCTGGATTCCGTGCACTTCAGGTATCAGGAGAGGACCAGAAAGAAGATCCGCTGGATTTCGTACTCTGGAAACCGAAGAAAGAAGGGGAACCATACTGGACTTCTCCGTGGTGCGATGGCCGTCCGGGCTGGCACATTGAGTGCTCTGTTATGTCTAAGAAATATCTTGGAGACGAGATCGATATCCATGCCGGTGGTGAGGATCTTATTTTCCCGCATCACGAGAATGAAATCGCACAGAGCGAATGCTGCAATGACAAAATTTTTGCAAGATACTGGATGCACAATGCATTCTTGAATATTGATAACCGTAAAATGTCCAAGTCCCTTGGAAACTTCCGTACTGTGCGTGAGATCAGCGAGCAGTATGACCTGCAGGTGCTTCGTTTCTTCATGCTGAATGCACACTACAGAAGTCCGCTGAACTTTAGTGCTGATCTTATGGAGTCTTCCAAGAATGCCCTTGAGAGAATTACAGAGGCAGCAGGACGCCTGAAAGACCGTAAGGAGAAGGCATCTGCTGTTGAACTTACTGAGGCTGAGAAGAAACTTCTTGCAGAGGCAGAAGGATATGTAAAGAAATTTGAAGAAGCAATGGAAGACGATTTCAACACAGCTGATGCGCTTGCAGCTGTATTTGAACTGGTCAAATTTGCCAATACAAATGTAACAGAAGAAAGCAGCGCCGCTTTTGCAGAAGGAATTCTTGAAATTCTTGTGAAGCTTTGTGATGTGCTTGGACTTGCTGCTGTGAAGAAAGAAGAAATTCTGGATAAAGAAATCGAAGATCTGATTGCAGAGCGCCAGGAGGCAAGAAAGGCAAAGAATTTTGCAAGAGCAGATGAGATTCGTGATGAACTCCTTGCAAAGGGAATCATTCTTAAAGATACACGTGAAGGAGTAAAATGGAAACGGGCTTAAGTGAATTAAAAGAACTGTTTGAACTGAAAGACAGGGATCTGCGAACCTATTCCCCGCTGACACTGGCTTATATTGGAGATGGTGTTTATGAACTGGTGATCCGGACAATCCTTGTTAAAAAAGGCAACTGTCCGGTGAATCAGCTTCATAAAAAGGCCAGCAGCCTGGTAAAGGCAGGAGCGCAGTCAAAGATGATGGAGCTTCTGGAACCTGATCTTACAGAAGAAGAACTGGCTGTCTATAAAAGAGGCAGAAATGCACATTCCCCTACAATGGCCAAGCATGCTACAATGGCAGATTACCGCAGGGCTACAGGCTTTGAGGCACTGATGGGATATTTGTACCTGAAAGAAGATTATTCCAGAATTGTGGAACTGGTGAGAAAAGGAATTCCGGAAGAGAATTTATAAAGAACAACAGCAATGATTTTACAAAGGCAATAAGAGACAGGAGGCTGCAAATGAGCGAGCAGATTGAAGGAAGAAATGCGGTATTAGAGGCATTTCGCTCAGGAAAATGCGTGGACAAGCTTTTTGTTCTGGACAGATGCCAGGATGGACCAGTACGCACCATTATCCGTGAGGCAAGAAAAAAAGATACGATCATTAATTTTGTACAGAAAGAGCGTCTGGATCAGTTAAGTGAGACAGGCGCCCATCAGGGCGTGATCGCGCAGGTGGCTGCATATGAATATTCCACAGTTGAGGATATTTTAAATAAAGCAAAGGAAAAAGGAGAAGCACCTTTCATTTTTCTTCTTGATGATATCGAAGATCCCCATAATCTGGGAGCTATTATCCGTACTGCCAACCTTGCAGGCGCACATGGTGTTATCATTCCGAAAAGACATGCGGCAGGGCTTACATCAACAGTTGCAAAAACTTCTGCAGGGGCTTTGAACTACACACCAGTTGCCAAGGTATCTAATCTTGGACAGACCATCGAAGAGCTGAAAAAAGAGGGTATGTGGTTCGTATGCGCAGATATGGGCGGAGATCTGATGTACAATCTGAATCTTACCGGTCCTATGGGTGTGGTAATCGGAAATGAGGGAGAGGGCGTGAGCCGTCTTGTAAAGGAAAAATGTGACTTTGTGGCAGCTATTCCTATGAAGGGAGATATTGATTCTCTGAATGCGTCTGTTGCAGCAGGAATCCTTGCCTATGAGGTGGTTCGCCAGAGAATGAAATAAAATCCGGAGGAAATATGGGAAAGTTCGATGGTGTAAGTGATGAAGAACTGATTGCCCGTCTGCGGGCTGGAGAGACAGCCATAGAAGATTATCTGATGGAGAAATATAAGGGGCTGGTGCGTCAGAAAGCCCGGGCCATGTTCCTCATCGGAGGAGATACAGATGACCTGATCCAGGAAGGAATGATCGGTTTGTTTAAAGCAGTCCGGGATTTTCAGACAGATAAGGAGGCATCTTTTGCAACTTTTGCCAGAGTGTGTATTGACAGGCAGATATACAGTGCCATTCAGAATTCTAACCGCCAGAAGCACCAGCCTCTGAATTCCTATGTATCGTTGAATCAGGAGGATGAAAGCAGTCCAATCTGGGAACTGAGCGTGGAGAATCCGGAATCTATCATTATTGATCAGGAGACTACAGAGGATCTTCGGAAAAGAATTTCAGATTATTTAAGTCCTATGGAAAATAAAGTGCTGGATTTGTATCTGAAGGGAAAAGGATATGTGGAAATTGGAGGAATCCTGAATAAATCTCCAAAATCTGTTGATAATGCTCTGCAGAGAATCCGATCTAAAATCCGCGAGGTTATAAGCTAAAGCCTTTTTCAAACATGCTCTGATACAGGAAATAGAAAAATTCTATTTCCTGTATTGACTTTTTCAAAAAACATGTTATCATATCAATTAATCAATGCGTCACAGAAGACGCGTCAATTTAATCTTTAATTCAAATTTGTTAATTCAGTTATTAAATTCCATTTAATTAATTATTGTACCTTAGAAATTGTTAAAATATTAATAATTGTAGTTTCTATTTATTTCACTGATCTCAGATATATTTATAAATCAAATCTTTTATTCTTTTTACTATTTAATTTTCGAAAAAATCCCTAATGACAGATATGACCGTTCTGGTTCTTTGTAAAGGAGGTGGTACCCATGTGCTGATTTTATGGTTACTGGTCTTTTTGAGCAGTAGCTGTTTTGCAGCGGGTCTGCAAAATAACAGAAATTCCAGGAGGAAAGGAGTAAGCAGGAACGGTTCCTGCCGTGATTGATCCATGAGAAAGAAATGGATGCTGTTTGTACTAGCGTTCTGCCTTTTGGCGGGAGCAGCAGGTTCTATGGTGTATGCCTATTTAATTGACCGCCAGGAAACTGTTAACAGGATAAAGATAGTGGAGAATAAGACACACATTGAAGAAGAGTTTGATCCTCCGGCCGATCCTGGACCAGGATCGGTCATAAAGAAAAAGCCATGTATTGTAAATGATTCTGTGATTCCGGTATATGTCCGGGTCAGGGTAGTATTCAGCAATCTGGATGCACAGGCGCAGTGTGAGCCTATTAAGATAAAAGACAGTTGGAAAACAGGAGAAGACGGATACTATTATTATCAGAAACAGCTTCAGCCAGGACAGCGAACAGATACGGTTTTTGATAATATTGTTATAAAAAACATAGTAAAAAAAGAAGATTTAGTTCCATTTGATATTCTTGTGTATGAAGAGTCGGTTCAGAGCGAAGGATTTTCTTCTCCGGAAGAAGCCTTTGCAAGACTGTAAGGAGGTGCACATGAAAAAAATGAAAAAGGCAGCACTGATCTTTGGAACCGGGTTATGTCTGGCTGTGGGAACTGGCGGCACACTTGCTTATCTTGGTGACACAGGACAAGTTGCAAACAGGCTGACATTTGCCGGGGAAAAAGGCCTGGATGCAGTTCTTACAGAGCCGTCCTGGAATCCACAGAAAGGATTACTTACTGTTCCAGGTTCTTCTGTTGCAAAAGATCCTCAGATAACCAATACATCAGAACTGAATATGAATGAGCTTGCAGCATTGAAATGTGAGTTCGTTTACAGTCAGAATTGCCCGGATAAGAGCAAAAGAGGAAAAGTCTTAAGCGCTCAGGATATGGAAAAAGTAGTCCAAGTTTATACCATTGATTATAACAGTGATGATGCCGCTAAAGGAGAATGGGTGCGATTTGCTGAGCAGAAAAAGACAGACCCTGTACAGTATTTTTACTACTCGAAAGTTTTGAAAAGGAACCTGAATGGTACAGGAGAAACAACTGTTCCTCTATTTACAAAGGTCTGGGTGGATAAAAAGGTAAATAACCGCAGGCAGACCTGGATTCAGAAAATGGGCGGGGTGGAAATTAAGATTTCCGGACAGATTCTTCAGCAGATGACAGGAGAAGAATATTTTGGTCTTAACAATCCAAAAAGTGCGTATGAAGCAGGATTGTTTCATTTTTAATGAGAGAAAGGAAGAGAAAATATGAAAATGAGCAGAGGAAAAAGAAATGTATTATTTGCGGGAGTACTTTCATGTGCCATGTTATTTGGAATTGGAAACACAATGGCTTATTTCACGGAAAATTCTGTGCAGACCAATGTTTTTACCACAGGGGACCTTGATATTGGTCTGAAAGAACCGGACTGGGATCCAAATGAAAACGATGGAAAGAATATGTATCCGGGATACACGGTATACAAAAATCCAACTGTAAAGAACATTACCTCCGACAAAAACGGGGACGAGCCCTGTTATGTGAGAATGAGTGTGGACATTCTGAATAGTCAGGGGACACCGATCACAGACGATCAGGCGTTGAATCTGATTTATAAAACCATTTATTTTGATAAGACTTTTACCGGTGGATATGACAAAAAAGAAGGTAAGGCTACCGGACTGATTCAGGATAGGATTCCTGGCTACAACCTTGCACAGCTGGCAGCCTATCCAATGGTAAATCCATTGTGGACAAAGGACACGGCACGCTCCACTGCTTCAAAACTTGTTTTCAATTATATGGGAGCAAAAGGGGATGGAATTTTAAATATTGGAGAGGAGTCTACCCTGTTTACCAATATTGCGATTCCTACAGACTGGAATCAGACACAGATGCAGAAAGTTGGAAATTATCAGCTGAAAGTAACAGCACAGGCAATTCAGAGCAAAGGATTTGCTACCCAGTCAGAAGCTTACCGCATGTTGGATGAAGAAATTAAAGGAGGAACCTTGCAGGAAATAAAACGCGGCAGTGAGAACTGATCAGAAAGGAAGAGATACCATGAAGAAGCATAAGTGCACAAGTATCTGCATAACTGTGGTGGCAGTACTGCTGCTTGCATGCGGTACTGCGCTGGCTGCCTGGAATGTATCTGAATATGCAGTAAATCTGCTGTCCATGTCCTCTTACAAAAATTCCATACAGGAAAATTATGTAAGGCCAGATCATGTAGATCCGGGACAGAAAGTGGTGAAAGAGGTAAATATAAAAAATGAAGGAACTGTGGATTCCTTTGTCAGGATAAAAATTGGAAGAGTGTTTGGGAGTATCAGTGAAACCGGTCAGTTTCTGGAAAATCGGGAACTGGATCCTGAGATGATCGAAATTCATTACAACACCGATCTCTGGAAGCTGTGTGAGGACGGCTACTGGTACTATAAGGATGTATTGCCGGCAGGAAAAACCACGAAAAAGCCCCTAATGGACAGCTACTATCTCTCTGAAAAAGCAGACAACCGTTATAAGAACAAAGAGGCAAGAATTATTGTAAATCTGGAGAGTATACAGGCAGAGAGCGGCGAAATGAAAGCAATATGGGGGAAAAATGAGAAGGATCTTGGAATTACCTATCAGCCATGTACTTGCGAAGTTGTTACCAGTGTGATTTTTGACAAAAATCATAAGCTGATCATTGGCGGCGAGAAAACAGATCTGTTTGCAAATTTTAAGAACCTGCAGCCTGGATGTACAAGAAGCCAGACAATAAGGCTTGCTAATAACTCGGATTTAAACATTAAGATGAGCCTTCGGGCGGAAGCTGCCAAACAGAACAAGTACAGCAAAAAGAATCTGGAGCTGATACGGAAGCTTCTTACCAGTTATGCAAAGATTGAAATTCTGGAGAACAATAAAGTTCTTTATCATGGAACTGTAGATGGAAATCTGACGAAAAAAGGCTGGAGCATGAAAAAAGACATTTCCCTTGGTGAGTTTAAACCAGGAGCAGGAAAAAATCTGATTGTAAAATTGTCTTTAAGTGAAGAGATGGATAATGAATATCAGGAACTGTTGGGAAAAGTGAAATGGGTATTTTCTGCGAGTCAGGCCTCTTCGGATTCATCTTCCGGTCAAAATGGAAATGGTGACCGGGGGCACAATGACGATGAGAACAATGGAGATGACGGAAATAACGGCGGAAGTGGAAATAAAAGCGGAAATGGAAAGCATGGCGAAAACGGAAACAGTGGTGGAAGTGGATACAACGGTGGAGGGGAAAGCTTAAATGGAGCAGCAGGAGAAAAAGTGTATGCAACTGCGTCTGCAAGCCCTAAAACCGGAGATAACACAAATCTGCTGGCAAGATGGTTTGCGCTATTTGCAGCTGCAGTGGTTCTTGCAGTAACTGCAAGAAAACTGTACAGAAAGGAAAAAGACAGATGAGATTAAAAATCTGGGGAAAAGGTCTGTTGAAAATCATATGGGTGATTTTTGTCATTTTGTTAGTCGGACTTTCGTTTCCCCAGATATATGGCATGAAATGTTACAGCGTAATGTCTGGAAGCATGAGCCCTGATTTGCCAGTTGGAAGTGCCATATATGTGAAGGAAAAGGAGCCGGAAAAAGTAGAAAAAGGGGAGATCATTACATTTACCACAGAACAAGGGAGAACAATGATTACACACCGGGTAGCTGAAAACAATAAGGAAAAGCATTTTTTTGTAACAAAAGGGGATTCCAATCAATATCAGGATACAAAACCGGTAAAGTGGGAAAATCTGCAGGGCACGGTTGTATTTTGCATCCCTTTTGCCGGATATGTGCTGAACTTTACAGGAAGCAGAACGGGTAAAATTGCGGCAGTCTTTTTCCTGTTTGCAATTTATCTGGCAACAGAAATTTTTGAAGGGCAGACAAAAGGAGAGTGAGATAAGTTGAGGAAAAAAAGAAGCTTTTTGGCAGTTGTGGGGCTGCTTGTCGGAACTATGTCTTTTGCCGGGGGAACAGCTGCGTATTTAAGCAAATCCGCCGGCGAAGTAAAGAATGTTTTTACGGCAGGATCTGTAAAGGCGCAGCTTACAGAAGCCCACTGGGATACGCAAAAAGCGTCAAAGGTTTATCCAGGTCAGATCCTGGAAAAAGATCCGGTTGTAAAAAATATAGGGGAAAACAGTGCAAATGTTTTTCTGGAGGTAAATGTTCCTATGAGAAGTATAGCTGTTCTGGATGGCAGTACAGGCAGAAAAACAATAAGAGAAAACAGAGAATTGTTTACATTTCAGGCAGACGAGACGAAGTGGACTCTTCTTTATCAGGAGAAAACCTCAGGAAACAAAAAATATATTTACGGCTATAAAAGTGTTTGGAACCCAGGATAATCC